>Ga0116229_10002637_pt1 | contig 29115 bp, 23 predicted proteins | sample S1TSphgellanicum_3_FD_87313 | JGI IMG/M metagenome (GOLD analysis project Ga0116229, IMG submission 87313) | Host-associated microbial communities from peat moss isolated from Minnesota, USA - S1T2_Fc - Sphagnum magellanicum MG | ecosystem: Host-associated > Plants > Peat moss > Unclassified...
CAGTTCGGTGCATGATGCGACCGGCTCGTGGGCATCGGTGCTCGCCGTGCTCTGCGCATTCAACATCATCACCGCGCTGCTGGCGTTCCTGGTCCTCAAGCCGATGCGCGAACGGACGCTCGCGCGGGAACACATCGAAGATTTGGCGATTTCACCGGGGATGGTGACCGCCAACTCATGATCGAACCGCTTCAGACCTTCGACACGCTGCCCGAGCTGTTGGCGGTGGGCCGCGACGATGCGGTCGCGCTGACCGAACCGGGCGGCGCTTCGCTGACCTACGCGGCGCTCCGCGCCGGCGTCGATACGGTCGCGCGCGGCTTGCGTGCGCGCGGGATCGCGCGCGGCGCCACCGTGGCGCTCGCGATGCCCAACGGTCTCGGCGTCGTCGTCGCTTTCCTCGGCATCGCACGTGCCGGCTGCGTCGCCGCGCCGCTCAACCCGGCCTACACGCAGGACGAGTTCACGTTCTATCTCGACGACATCGGCCCGGCCCTCGTGCTCGCCCCGCCCGGCGCGGCCCCGTTGGCGCGCGGGGCGGCCGAAGCGCTGCGTATCCCGGTCGGCGACGTGCACGTCGCGCCGGATGGGTCCGTCGCGGTCTTCGATCGCGTGAGCGACGAGCCGCTGGAGGACCCGGCGCCGGACGACATCGCGCTCTTCCTTCATACGAGCGGAACCACGTCGCGTCCCAAAGGCGTGCCGCTGCGCCACGAAAATTTGTGCGCCAACGCGCAGAACATGGCGCGCTGGTATTCGCTCACCGATGCCGATGTCTCGCTCTGCGTGATGCCGCTCTTCCACGTTCACGGCCTCATCTTTTCGACGCTCGCGTTCCTCGCTGCGGGCGCCCACGTCGTGATCCCCGAGAAATTCTCGGCGAGCGCGTTCTGGCCGATGGTGGCGGCACATCGTGCGACGGTCGTCAGCGCGGTGCCGACGATCTTCCGGACGCTGTTCCTGCGCGCCGACGACGACAAGGCACCGACGGGCAGCGAACATACGCTGCGTTTTCTGCGCACGTCGAGTGCGGCGCTGCCCGGTGCCGAATTCCACAAACTCGAAGCGCGCTTCGGCGTGCCGGTCATCGAGGCATATTCGATGACCGAAGCCGCGCATCAGATGTGTGCGAACCCGCTGGACGGCGAACGGCGAGCGGGTTCGGTCGGTGTCGGCGCGTACGTCGACGTGGCGATCCTCGACGACGCCGGCAACGTGCTCGGCCCCGATCAGGAGGGCGAAGTCTCGGTGCGAGGCCGCAACGTGATGCGCGGCTATCACAACAACCCGGCGGCCAATGCGGTCGCTTTCACGAACGGCTGGTTCCGCACCGGCGACCGCGGGAAGAAATCGGCCGACGGCTACGTGACGCTCGTCGGCCGGCTCAAAGAGCTGATCAATCGCGGGGGCGAGAAGATCTCACCGGTCGAGATCGACGAGGTCCTCGCCGCGCATCCCGGCGTCATCGAAGTCGTCACCTTCGCGATACCCGACGAGAAGTACGGTGAGGAAGTCGCCGCCGCCGTCGTGCTGCGTGATGGTACGACGACCGACGAACTCGCCGACCACGTTCGCGCGCGGCTCTCGCCGTTCAAAGTACCGAAGCGCTTCTTCGTGACCGACGCGATCCCGAAGACCGCGACCGGCAAAGTGCAGCGGCGCATCGTCGCCGCCACATTCGCTAGCGGCGGAACGGCCTAGTCGGTTACGGCGTCGATTGTCCGGGCGGGGCGTCGTGGCCCGCCGGGAGATGGCGGTAGCGTTCGATCAGCAGATCTTGCCGTGAGGGTTCGCGGTCCCGAGCTATGCGCAAAGCGACCTCCAAGCAGACGATGGATTGCCCGCTGTGTGCTCCGGTCTTGGCCGGGGAACCTCTAGTGCGGCGAGATGTGGTTTGCGCGGCCGAAGGCCAGCGCTTCGTCGCGTGTTTCGAACACTTGCAGCCGAGACGCAAGTCCGGCCATCTGGAAGATGAGCCGCGCGGACGGCAGCGCCGGCAGCACGAGCGCAAGTTGCTGGCGATTCTTCGCGAGGCGCTGCGCCGCGAGCGCGACCGCATGGATCGTGCGCGAATCGAAATACCGCACTTTCGCGAGCGCGAACACCACCACGCCGCTATTGAGCGCCGCCGCTTCCGCGAGACGGCTTTCCAACTCATGGACGTTGGTCATGTCGAGTTCGCCGGCAGCGTCGATGACGGGGATGCCGTCGACCGTCGTGAAGTCGAATCGCGCTTGATCGGTCATGTTGAGGTTTCGGGCGCTTCCACGCGAGGATCGAAAGACATGCGCACGATCGTCCCGCGCTCCGTGGAGTCGATCGCGAAGGTCGTGCTGAGCGCACGCATGATCGGAACGCCGCGGCCGCGGCCCTCGTCGCGCGGCGCGCGCCAGCTTCCATCGTCGCGTACCTCGATCGTGAGTACACCGTCCGCTTCCGCCGCATGCACGAACACATGTCCGTCGCCGATGCCGTAGGCATGCTCGATGGCGTTGGTGACCGCTTCGCCGACGGCGACTTCGAGGGCGAAGCGTTTATCCGCGTCGAGGCTGGCGGAATCCGCGAATCGTTCGAGTGCCGCGCGGATGAGCCGCGCGCTTTCGGGGACGGCGGGAAAGGCGAGCTCCAGCGGTTCGCTCGCGAGCCGCTGGGTGTTAAGCGTGAGGATCGCGACGTCGTCGCTCGCGATGCGCTCGCCGGCAACGGCAGCGTACACGGCGGACGCCGTGCGCACTCCGCCCTCGAAGCAGCTGCTCACGGCCACGCGCAGCGCAGCAATCCCGCTGACGACGTCGCGCTCGAGCTCGATCAGCCCGTCCGTGTACAAGACGAGAAACGCGTCGTCGGGCAGCGTCACCGTGCGCATGCGGCGGTCGACGTCGTCGAAGATGCCCAGCGGCATGCCCTCGAGCTCGAGCATCTCGATCTCGCCGTCGCCGGTCGCTAGGACCGGCGGCGGATGGCCGGCGTTCGAGAACGTGAGCGTTTTGCGGCGCGGATCGACGATGCCGACGAGCGCGGTCACCATCGTCTCGCCCTCGCTCAGCCGTAACACGCGCTCGACGGCGGTGAGAATCTCCGCCGGTTCGAGTTCACCGATCGCGAACGCGCGAATCGCTTCGCGCACGCGTCCCATTACGACGGCCGCGCGCAGACCGCGACCCGCGACGTCGCCGATCGAGAGTGCGAGACGGCCGTCGGCGAGTTGAAAGGCGTCGTACCAGTCGCCGCCGATCGACGACTCCGCAGCACCGGGCGAATAGGCCGCGTCGAGCGCGAGACCCGGGATGTGCGGCAGCGTCGTCGGCAAGAACGCCGCTTGCAGCGCGTCGGCGACGCGCCGTTCGCGATCGTAGGCGCGGGCGTTCTCGAGCGCGACGGCGGCCCGGCGCGCGAGCTCGCGGGCCAGATCGTAGTCGGCTGGATCGAAATGCCGCTGCGGATCGCGATGCGCCAGCGCGAGCACCCCGATCGTACGCATCCCGCTGTGAAGCGGAACGTACAGCGTGCTCGTGAAGGCGAGGCTCTCGAGCAGCCGTTCGTGCGTTGCATCGCCGGCGGCGACGGTCTGCCGCAATGCCGCGTCCTGCGCATCCAGACTCAAGAGCGTGCCGGTGCGCATCACGAGCGAGATCGGCGACGGCCCGTCGATCGTCCGCGGGTAGCGGCGTTCGATCGCCCAGGCCCGTGCAAGCGCGGCGGGATCGCCGTGCGAAATCGCTCCGGCGCGAATCGTGTCGTCGTCTTCGCGCAAGAACACCCCGCACCAATCGGCGAGTGCCGGTACTGCGAGACGCGAGAGCACGTCGCAGGTCGCGTCGACATCGAGCGTCGTCGCCAGCGCATCGGTCGCGCGGGCGAGGAACGCGAGCTGTTCCTGTGCGCGCTTGGTGACGTCGATGTCGGTCGATGTGCCCAGCCACGAGATGATCGCGCCGCTCGCATCGAGTTGCGCCGCTGCGCGGCTGAGGAACCAGCGATACGTGCCGTCCTTGCTTTGCAAGCGGATCTGCGCCTCGTACACGTCGGTCGGCTGGCGCGGACTCGAGATCCACGCGCGGAAACTGCGCGGGCGGTCGCTCGGATGGACGCGGGCGGGAAACGCACCCGCGAGTTGCTCGCCGCGCCGCATCCCCGAATAGGCGTACCAGCGCTCGTTGAACCACTGGATGTTGCCTTCCGCCGAGAGCACCCAGACGATCTGCGGCATCGATTCGGTCAGCAGGCGGTAACGTTCTTCCGACGCCTGCAGCGACCGTTCGACGAGCGTGCGTTCCGTAATGTCGAGATTGATCCCGACGAAGCGCCGGGCCGGCGTGCCGGCTTCGGCGACCGGCGTTCCGCGCGTGAAGATCGTGTAGCGGCGGCCTTCGACGCTCGTGATCTCGCGTTCGAATTCAAAGGTTCGGCCGCCGCGCACGAACATCCGCAAACTCTCCAGCGCGTCGTCTTCGAGCGACTTTGCGCCGATTAGCGCGAGAAACGACGGGCTGACGTAACGCAACGTGCCGGACGTTTCGGCAGACCAGACGCCGAACGGGATCGCATCGCCGACCGCGCGGTACTGTGCCTCAGAGCTCTCGATCAGCGTCTCCGAACGGCGCTGCACGAACATGATCAGGATCGCGACGGCGAAATACGAGACCGCAAGCGAGATGCAGTTCTGCAGGATATCCCAGGAGCGGAAGCCGCTGAGTTGTTCCTCGTAGGCGACCCCGATCGTGATCAGCGCCGTCACCGCCAGGCTCACGCGCGGCGGGAGCAGCCACGAGAAGAGCGCGATCGGTACGACCTCGAGCGGCGCATACTGCGTCGTCAGCGGCGTGGCCCAGTCCACGTAACCGACCGCGATCGCACCCGCCGCCGCGAGGGCAACGGCGCCGGAGCGGCCCCGGATCGACATCTTGCTCGGCCCCTCGAACATCCCGTCAAGCGTAACCCGCCGTGCGCGGGAAGTCCTTTGGGGCCGGAGGGCTCGGCGGTGCCGTCGTACTGCCGGATGATGGAAACGAAGACGCCCGCCCCGCTAACCAATGCGACAGTCGTCTGGTCGGATGGCGCACTGCTCGCCGGCGACGAGATCGCGGTCCACGCGCTCACGCACGCGCTGCACTACGGTTCCTCGGTTTTCGAGGGGATCCGCGTGTATCCGACCGCTCGCGGCGCGGCGATCTTCCGGTTGCGCGAGCATATCGCGCGGCTTTTCGACGGGGCGGCAACGTATGGGCTCACGATGCCGCTCGATGAAGCCGGCTTCTTCGAGGTCGTGCGAACGACGGTTGCCGGGAGCGGACGCGATGCGGCCTACGTGCGGCCGCTGGTGTACTTCGCGGGCGATACGGTCCGGCTCGCACCCGCCGGCGTCGTGCCGACCCGTGCGCTCGTCGCCGTCTTGCCGTTCACCGGACTGCGCCCGGGCCAAGTCGAGTTCTCCGCCGGCCTCACCGACGTGATGAAGACGCCGTCGGCGGCGTTACCGTCGCGCGTCAAAGCGGGCGGTCATTATACGAACTCGATCCGCGCGCTGCACGACGTCCAGAAGCGCGGCTTCGACGAAGCGATCCTGCGCAACGTGCGCGGCGAGATCGCCGAGGGCAGCGGGGAGAACGTGTTCGTCGTCAAGGACGGGACGCTGATCACCAACGACGAGAGCGCCGATATCTTGCCCGGCATCACCCGCGATTCGGTGCTCACGATCGCGCGCGCGGCGGGAATTCCGATCGCGATCCGGCCGCTCGCCGTCGACGATCTCGCGCATGCGGACGAAGCCTTTTTCACCGGAACGGCGGCGGAGGTCGTGCCGATCGTGCGCTTCGAGTCGCGCGCGATGAGCGAGGGACCGATCACAAGACGACTGCGGACGGCGTACAGCGCGATCGTTCGCGGCGAGGCTCCCGCTCCCGGCGACTGGCTGACGCTCGCGTGATCTCGCTCGCACATCGGCTCGCCGCCGCGCTGCTTTGCGCGGCGGCGTTTCTTGCGTGCGCGATGCCGGCCGCAGCGGCTCCGCCCGCCGGCGTTCCGGCGAAAGTTCCGCTCGATTATCGCGCGTACGATGCGTGGAAACAAATCCGCGGCATCCGTATCTCCGATGACGGTACGTATCTAGCGTACGCGCTCGTCCCCGGCGAAGGCGATCCGGTGCTTGTGATTCGCAATCTTGTGAACGGCACGGAGCGCACCGTGCCGCGCGGCTCGGCGCCGCAGTTCACGGCCGATTCGCATTTCGTCGTCTTCACGATCGTGGCGCCGAAAGCCGACGTCGACGCGGCGAAGAAAGCGAAGAAGCCCGAGGCCGAGCAGCCCAAGAACGATCTCGGCATCATCAACCTGCAGACCGGCGGAACGATCCTCGCGGAGCGGGTGAAGAGCGTCGTCGTGCCGCGCGATGGCGGCACGACGATCGCCTATCAACTCGAACCGCCCGCGAAGCCGGCGCCGGCCGCCAGCGCGAGCCCCGCCGCCTCGCCCGCGCCGTCGCCTTCGCCTGCGAAAGCCGACAAGAAGAAGGACGATACGCACGCTTGGGTGTTGCGCGATCTCGCGGCCGGCACGACGCTCGTTCTTGACGGTGTCTCGTCGCTCGCGCTCAGCGACGACGGCCGCATCGCGGTCTACGCGACGGAGTCTCACGACGGAACGAAAGACGGCGTTCACGTGCGCGACATCGCGGCGGCCACAACGCGCGACGTGCTCACCGGGACGGGCCGCTACCGCAACGTTGCGGTGGCGCGCGACGGCAGCGCGTTCGCCTTCTTGAGCGACACGGCGTCGTACGCGCAAGACGTTCCGCACGACGATCTCTACGCGGTCGCAACCGCGAGCACGGCGACGCCCGTGCCCGTTGTTGACGCGACCACCGCCGGCCTCGTGAACCCGCGCACGCCGAATACGAACGGTAACGTGACGTTCTCGCGCGACGGCAAGCGCGTGTTCTTCGGCCTCGCGCCGGCGCCGACGCCGATGCCCACCGATACCCCGGCGCCGCTCGCGGTCGACCTTTGGACGTACAAAGACGCGCGCTTGCAGTCGGTGCAGAAGCACGACGCCGATACCGATCGTAAGAAGACCGATCTCGCGGTCTACGATCTCGCCGGAGCACGCTTCGCCCCGCTTGCGCGGGGACACATGCACCAGATCGTCAGCAACGATAACCCGCGCTACGTGCTGGGCTTGGACGATTCGCCGTATCAGATCGCGGCGTCATGGAGCGAGGATCGCGCCGACGTATATGCCGTGAGCCTCGCCGACGGCGCGCGCCGGCTCTTGGCCCGTGGTGCGGCCGGCGCCACCCCCGAGCTTTCGCCGGACGGCACCTATGCGCTGATCTGGGACGAGCATCTGCGCCACTGGACGACGGTGCGCACCGATACGGGCGCGCGCATCGTGCTCGCGCCGCACGCACCGGTCGCGTTCTACGATGAAACCGACGATCATCCGGGGCCGCCGCCGCCGCTTCCGACCGGCGGCTGGATCGCGGGCGACCGCGGCGTCATCCTGTACGACCGCTATGACGTCTGGCTCGCGAACCCGGCGACCGGCGCGGCCGTCGATCTCACGCGCGGCGCCGGCCGCCGCACGAACGTCGCGTATTCGGTCGTCGAAACGGATCGCGAGCGTCCAGCGCATCCGGCCGGCGAACCGTTTCTGCTCGCGCTGAACGATCTGACGAATTTCGACAGCGGGTACGCGCGCATTCCGGCCGCGGGCGGAAACCCGCAAACGCTGCTGCGCGAACACAAACTCGTCCAAGCCGCGGGCGCCTTCTTGGGCAGCTCGCACGACCGGGTCGCTCCGCCGCTCGTAGCCCGGCACGCGGCGCGCTACGTCTTTTTTGAGGAAACGTTCCGCGAGCCGCCCGATCTGTGGTCGAGCGACGCGACCTTCGCGCATCCGGTCCGCGTGACGAATGCGGATCCGCAGATCGCGGACTATCGCTGGGGCACCGAACGTCTCATCAGCTATCGCGATGCGAAGGGCAAACCGCTACGCGCCGTGCTGCTCTTGCCGGACGGATATCGAACGGGCCGGCGGTTGCCGACGCTCGTGTATTTCTACGAACGCTGGACCGATCAGTTCCACGACTTCTATCCGCCGCGGCCCAACTATCCGACGATCGCGCGCTACGTCAGTCACGGGTATGCGGTTCTGCTGCCCGACGTATGGTATACGCCGGGGCATCCGGGCGCAAGCGCCGTCGATTGTATCAACGCGGCGGTCGACGCGGTCGAAAAAATGGGCGTCGCCGATCCGGCGCGCATCGGCATCGCGGGACATAGTTGGGCGGCGTATCAGATCAACTACCTGCTCACACAGACGCACCGGTTCCGGGCCGCGGAAGCCGGCGCGGCCGTTACCAACATGACGAGCGCGTACGGCGGAATCCGCTTGGAGTCGGGTAAGGTCCGCGAAGGCCAGTACGAGTTCGGCCAGAGCCGGATCGGCGCGACGCCGTGGGATCGGCCGGATCTCTATCTCGAGAACTCCGGCCTCTTTCACATCCGTTCGATCACGACGCCGTATCTGACGATGCACAACGATGCAGACGGTGCGGTACCGGTCGAACAGGGCATCGAGTTCATCACCGCGATGCGACGGCTCGGCAAAGTCGCCTATCTGTTCTCGTTCAACGGAAAGGACCACAACCTGCGCGACACGCCGGCGGATCGCGATGACCTCAAATATTGGGCCGTCGTGTTCGATCAGTGGTTCGACTACTGGTTGCAAGGTGCGCCGCGTCCGGCGTGGTTCGACGGAATCGACTACCTGCACCGAGGTGAAACCGACATCCGCCCGCTCTACGGCGAACCCGTGCCCTAGCAGTGCTCAGGCAGCCGCTTTCGCCCCTAGGATGTGCGCCAGCATCGCGCGCTCCGCGCCGTGCTGGCTTCCGGCGGCCAGCGCGGCGTGAATGTTCTCGTAGCCCGTGCGCGGCTCGAGTGCTTCGTCGTGCATGAGCCCGAAGAAGAACTGGGTCCGGTCCCACAGGCTTCCGGCGACCGCCGCCGAGATCGCCGAATGCGCCATCGCGTGGACTTGCGCGTGAAACGCGCGCTCGAGCATGCGATGTTCGCGGCCCTCGGTGATCACCGTGAGTTGATGGGCGAGCGCTGCCAGATGATCGAGCTCGTCTTGTGTGCGGCGCAATGCGGCAAGGCCGCACACCGACGCTTCGACGGCCGCGAAGACGGTGAGAAAATCGCTCACTTCGCTCGCTTGAACGCTGACGACGCGGCAGCCGACTTGCGGGATGATTTCAAGGAAGCCTTCGGCAGCCAGCCTTTTAAAGGCATCCATCACGGGTTGACGGCTTGTGTGCAGTGCACTGACGACGTCTTCCACGCGGATTTTTTGACCCGGTTCCATCCCTCCGAAAATCAGGTCTTTTGTATAGCTGTACGCGTGCTCGGCTAAGCGACCACGCCTTTGTGTCTCCACCACGATATTGACATTCCACGGCGGGCAGAGGAAGTGCTCCTAGAGAACGGCTCATGATGGTCCGTCCTATGCTTGCGCTTGCTACACTCGCGCTTTTTCTGATCGAGGTCGCAGGCCCAACGGCCTCGGTCGCACGCCCAACTGCCGCCGCGACGAGTGCGCCAAAGGTCTCACCGGGACCGCTCGCTAGCGCCTCGCCCGGACCCTCGAGTTCGCCCGCGACTGCAGCCGGCGTGATCCAGATTCCCGTGCCGGCCGCGAGCGGATTCATCGTTGCGCTGCCGTCGCCCGGCGCGGCGCAACCCTATGCGACGTTCATCAAAGGTGCCGACCGGCTGCCGGGCGTGATCGATCTGATCCGCAAGGACGACGATCTCTACCTCGATCTCTCGCCCGCGTCGTTCGATCGGACGTTCATCATCTCGCCGTCGCTCGCGAGCGGCGTCGGGTATGGCGCGTTCGCCGGTCGCGTCTACGAACCGTTCCTCGTCCGCTTCAAGCGCGTCGGGCACCGCGTGCTCTGGATCTCGCCGAACACCCACTACACCGCCGCGAAAGGCAGCGCGGCCGCCAATTCGCTCGCGGTCAGCGTCGCCGATTCGGTGCTCTTCTCGACGCCCATCGTCGCCGAAGATTCCGGCAAGGAGCACATCGTCGTCTCGCCGTCGTTGTTCCTCAGCGACTTCGAGGGCATCGGGGCCGACCTCGGGCGTAGCGTCGCGCCGCCGTCGCTGCCCGGACTGATCCTGATCGGCGCGCGCGCCGCGTTCAGCGTCGACGGCAGCAAGTCGTATTACGTCAGCACGAAAGCGTTCCCGCGCAACGACGAAATCGCGGTGAATCTCACATTCAACGGTCCGCCGAACGCGCTGCCGACCGTCCCCGACGGGCGCGGTATCCCGGTCGTCGTGCATTACAGCATCGTGCAGCCGCCGGATGCCGATCCGAATTTCGTCCCGCGCTACGCCGACGACCGGGTCGGGTACTTCATCACCGCCCGCAAGCATTACGGCAACGACGACGAGAGCAGCCCGTTCGAGCGGTTCATCGAACGCTGGAACCTCGATAACGGTCCGATCGTGTTCTATCTCACCAACGAGATCCCGGCGCAATATCGCGCCACCGTTCGGCGCGGCCTGCTCGCCTGGAACGATCCGTTTGCGAAGCTCGGCTATCACAACGTCATCGTGGTGAAGGATCAGCCGGCCGATCCGAATTGGGATCCCGACGACGCCCGCTATTCGACCGTCCGCTGGATCACCTCGGATACGTCGGATTTCGCGGCGTATAGCCCGTCGGTCGTCGATCCGAACACCGGTCAGATCATTCGCGCCGAGGTCGTGATCGACGGCGAATCGCTGCGCGCGATCAAACGCGGCTATCTCGATACCGTCTCGCCGCTCAATCGCGCGCCGACGAACGCGCACGCGGACGTCGATCCGGATGCCTGCGATATCGCGGGCGACGGCGCGCTCGACGCAACGATCGGTGCGATGGCGATGGCGGCGAACCCGCACACGACGGTGGCCGACCGCGAACGCTACGCCCAAGCGTGGCTCTACTCCACCGTCCTGCACGAAGTCGGCCACACGCTGGGTCTGCGGCACAACTTCGCCGGCTCGTCGGCGTACACGCCGGCGCAGCTGCACGATCCCGCTTTCACGCACGCGCACAGTACGACCGGATCGGTCATGGACTATACGCCCGTGAACCTCGCGGCGCCGGGGAAACGGCAAGCCGATTATTTCCCGACCCGCCTCGGCGTCTACGATTACTGGGCAATCGCGTACGGCTATGAGCGCTTCCCGGTGAAATCGTCGAGCGCCGAACTTCCGTATCTGCATCAAATCGCCGCGCTCTCGACGCAGCCCGGACACGCCTACGGCACCGACGAAGACGCCATCGATCCCTACGCGCTCGATCCGCGAATCGCGCGTTTCGATCTCTCCAGCGATCCGCTCGCCGAAGACGCCGACCGCTTCGCGCTCGACGAACATCTCGCCGCGACGCTGGACCGCCCCTATCGCGGCGATGCACGTTCGTACGCCGACCTGCGCCAGGCGATGATCACGGTGCTCAACAGCGAGCTCCTCACCGCCGACCTCGCCGCGCACTACATCGGCGGCGTGTATACGTCGCGCTCGCATCGCGGTCAGCCGGGCGGCGTCGCGCCGTTCGTTCCGATTCCGAAGGCCGAACAGAAGCGGGCCTTCGACCTGATCGACCGCTACGTGTTCTCGGCGCAGGCGCTCACCTACTCACCCCGCTTGCTGAACGAACTCGAACCGCAGCGCTATGGGTTCCATTGGGATTCATCGTCGCCCGCACGCGAGGATTTTCCGATCCGCGAAGTGGTCGCGGAGATTCAAGATCAGTCGATCGCGGCAATCATCTCGCCCGTGAACCTCTCGCGGATCGCCGACGAGGCGCTCAAAGCACCGGCCGGCGGAACGATGACGCTCCCCGATCTCTTCCATTGGATGAGCGGCGCCATCTACGACGATCTGAACGCTCGCTCGATCCCGCCGACACATCAGGACCTGCAACGCCGTTACACCGATCTGATGGAGCAGATCGCCGTGCTGCCGGCGTTCGCGATGGACCAATTCGGTTTGCCGCGCGAGGTTCAGGCGCAAGCGCGTACGACGCTCGAGCGCCTGAGCGCGCGGCTTCCGGCGGCGCTCGCGGCGTCGCACGACGCCGGCACGCGCGCGCACCTCGACGAGCTGCGTTCGCGCGTCAACGGGATCCTCAACCCGACGATGATCCGCTCGATCTGATGCCGGACTTCCGGATGCGCGAGCGCACGCTCGCGCTGGCTGACGAAGCGCGCGTGATGGGGATCGTCAATGTGACGCCGGACTCGTTCTACGAACGGGTCAGCGGCGTCGCGGCGGCGGTGGAGCGCGCCCGCGGCCACGCAGACGCCGGTGCGGCGCTGGTCGATATCGGCGGTCAATCCTACGCGCACTGGAATCCGCGTATCGCCGCCGATGAGGAGATCGCACGCGTCGTGCCCGCGGTGGAAGGCATCCGCGCCGCCGGAGTCGATCTCGCGCTTTCGATCGACACCGTGAAAGCGCCGGTCGCCGACGCGGCGCTTGCGGCGGGAGCGCACCTGATCAACGATTGCAGCGGCCTCGGCGATCCGGCGATGGCGGAGGTCGTCGCGAAGCACGATGCCGCGCTCGTGATCATGCACCTCAAAGGCGAGCTCAACGTGCGCAACGTCGAGGCCTATCGCTACGGCGACGTGATGGCGGAAATCATCGCCTTTCTCGGCGAGCGGATCGAGCGCGCGCTGCGCGCCGGCGTGCGGCGCGAATCGATCGCGATCGATCCGGGGCTCGAGTTCGGCAAAGAGCCGCAGACCGATCTCGAGATCCTCGACCGGTTCGCGGAGCTGCAGGTGCTCGGCTATCCGATTCTCTTTGCAAGCTCGCGCAAGAGCTTCATCGGCCGCATTTTCGGCCGGCCGGCGAAGGACTTGCTGGTGCCCTCGCTGGCCACGGCCGCGATCGGCATCGAGCGCGGCGCGCGCATCCTGCGGGTGCATGACGTCGCCGAGACGGTGCAACTCGCGACCATGCTCGCCGCGATCCGCCCCGATCGCCGCGGGTCACTGCCGCTGGCCGCCGCGATGCCCGGGACGCCGGCCGGCAACTTCCCCGGCCCGGCGCCGGTCTAAGACGCCGCATGCATACCGTCCTCATCGGCATCGGTTCCAACCTCGGCGATCGGCAGAGCACGATCCTCGGCGCGCTTCAGCGGCTGCGCCGGATCTCGCGCATCACCGATGTCTCGTCGTACTACGAGACGCCGCCGGTCGGTTTGAACGGCCCCGCGTTCCTCAATATCGCTGCCCGCCTCACGACCGATCTGGAGCCGGAGGCGTTCGAGCTTGCCGTGCGCGGGATCGAGACCGCGATCGGCCGCAAACGCGAACACGATCTGCGTTCGCGTCCGATCGATATCGACATTTTGTACTTCGACGATCGCGTCGCCGACTTCGGCCGGTTCGAAGTCCCGCACCCGTACATCGCCGAACGTCCGTTCAACCTGATTCCACTCGCGGAGATCGCCGGTAACTTCGTCGACCCCAAGCGCGGGATGACGATCGCGGCGCTGGCCGCCGGTGCCGACGCCGCGGGGATTCAGAAGAAAGTGCGCGCGCTGCATTTCTTCGCCAACCGGCAAGAAGAAGCGCCGGACGTGCGCCTCTCGCTCAATCGCGTCGGCGTGTCGCGCGTCCGGCATCCGATCTCGCTCGAGCTCGGCGGTCGCGAACAGCGCTTGAATGCCGAGTTTACGATGGTTGCGGACTTGCGGCCCGACAAGGCCGGCGTGCACATGTCGCGCTTCTCGGAACTGCTCGAAGCGGCGACGCTCGCGGTCCTCGAGGAAGCCGATCGCCCCGCGCGCATCGATGAGATCGTCGAGCGCGTCGCGCGCGAGATCGTCGGATCGCAGGGAGCGCTCCGCGCCGACGTGCGCGTGCGCGCCGATTTCAGCCTCGAGCGTTGGACGCCCGTTAGCGGCCGGCGCACCGATGAGATGTACACGCTCGTTGCGATCGCGCATGCCGATGGAACCACGACGCGCCGCGTGATCGGCGTCGAAGCCGAAGGGATGACGGCGTGCCCGTGCGCGCAGCTCATGGTGCGCGAACACTCGCAGCGCGAGCTCATGGACGTCGGTTTCACCGAAGGCGATGCCGCGCGCGCGCTGGACGCGCTACCCGTGGCTACGCACAATCAACGCGGGCGCGGCTCGATCCTCATCGGCGTCGATCCGGCGCATCCGGTCGACCTGCGGCCCGAGGATCTGGTCGAGATCGTCGAGGGCGCGATGTCGTCGGAAACGTACGGGCTGCTCAAGCGCCCCGACGAGTTCTTCGTCGTGAACAAGGCGCATCACAATCCGAAATTCGTCGAGGACGTCGTGCGCGGAATCCTCGCGCAGGCGCTCGACGTCTACGCCGATCTGCCCGACACGACGTACCTCGCCGCGACGCAAGTCAACGACGAGTCGATTCACAAGCACGATGCCTTTGCCGAGGCGTTCGGGCTCTTCGGCGAATTCCGTCGCGAACTCGACGGCGACACGCACGTCGATCGCAAGACCGATCTCGCGTCGTGGCTCGGGACGCGGCCGTCGCCGGTTCTTTCCTGAGCGAGTGATCGAGGTCTGGGCGTCGCCCGAGCCGAGCATCGCTCGGGTCGATGCGACGACCGTGCGCGATCAGGGGCGCGAGACGGGCTTTCGCACCCGGTTTTCGGATATCGACGCACTTGCCGACCTTGGGGTCGCGGCAACGCGCTTTCCGCTGTTATGGGAGCACGGCGATCTCGCTTGGGCCGCACCGCGACTTGAACGCTTGCGCGAGCGCGGCGTCGAGCCGATCGTCACGCTCTTGCATCACGGCTCGGGGCCGTTCGAAACCGACTTGCTCGATCCGGCGTTTCCCGCGCGTTTTGCGGACTACGCGGAGCGCGTCGCGACGCACTTTCCGTGGGTGCGGCGGTGGACGCCGATCAACGAACCGCTGACGACGGCACGCTTCGCGACGCTGTACGGCGTGTGGTACCCGAACCTGCGCGACGATCGCGCCTTCGGCCGCGCGATGCTGCATCAAACGCGGGCGCAGCAGCTCGCGATGGAACGAATTCGCCGGATCACCCCTGAGGCGACGTTCATTCTGACGGACGATCTGCAGCGCTTTACGGCTGCCGATTCTGCGGTCGAGGGGTATGTTGCGTTCCTGCGCGAGCGCGTGTTCTTGTCCGTGGAATTGGTTGCCGGCCGCGTTGACGACCACCACCCGCTCTTCGCGTTCCTGCGCGATGCATGCGGGATCACAGATGCGGAGTTTGCGCTCCTTCGCGCGCAGGCGACGCCGCCGGATATCGTCGCCTTCGATCACTACGTGCATTCGGAACGCTATGTGTTCACCGCACCGGATGGGCGTATTGGCGATGTTCCAGCCGTCTACGTCGCGGGCGAACCGGCGCCGCGTTGCGGTCCCCTGTTGCAAGTTGCGTGGGAACGGCTGCGATTGCCGCTCGCGCTCGGTGAAGTCCACATCCAGGCCCCCGCGGACGAGCGCGTGCTCTGGCTCGCGCAGCACGCGGACGACGTCGTCGCCGCGCAGGCCGCGGGCGTCGATATGCGCGCGATTGGTGCGTGGGCGGCGTTCGGCCTCGTCGATTGGCACTCGCTCTTGCGCCGCAGCGACGGCGTTGCCGAAGACGGCATCTTCACGTTCGCCGGACCCGACGCCGCTCCGCAGCGTACCGCCGTTGCTGATGCGGTCGCCGCGTTAGCGCACGGCGACCGCATCGTTGGCGCTGCGCGCGGCTGGTGGGAGCGCGACGCGCGTCTGCGCTCGCCCGAAACGTTGCTCGCGCTGGCCGACGCCGGGATCGCTGAAGGCGCGCACATCCTCGCGGGCGAGGCCCTCGCATGAGTCTGCCGCGGGCATTCGTGGTCGGATTGCATCTGCGCTGGGACGGCGTGTGGCAGCGGCCACAGCAGATCGTGAGTCGCCTCGCGCAGCGCGTTCCGGTCGTCGTGATCGAAGAACCGCTTTGGGCGCCGGAAGACCGCGACGTCGTCATGACGGATGGGAACGTTCGCATCGTGCGTCCGCTCCGCGCGCGTGGCTGGAGCCCGCCGCTCGTCGATGCGCAAGCGATCGCGACGGGGCGCGAGCTCGCCGGGCCGGGTGCATGTGGCGTGTGGCTCTACACGCCGATGATGCTCGAACTCGCCGATGCCTTCGCTGCCGACCCGCTCGTCTTCGACTGCATGGATGAGCTCGCTGCGTTCGATTTCGCCCCGGCCGGGATTGCCGAACGCGATTCCGCCCTCGTCGCGCGCGCGTATCGTGTGTTCGCGGGCGGAATGTCGCTCTACGCCCACCGCAAGGATGCGGGCAGCAAGGTCATCTGCGAGCCGAGCGGCGTCGAGATCGAGCGCTTCGCCGCCGACGTCGCCCCGCATCCGCTCGTCGCCGAGTTGCATGGTCCGGTATTCACCTATACCGGCGTGATCGACGAGCGGATCGATTTCGGCCTGGTGAACGCGCTAGCCGACGCGTTTGCGGATGGAAACGTCGTCCTCGTCGGGCCGGTCGTGAAGATCGATCCGGCCGTCCTGCCGCGTCGCACGAACGTCCACTTCACCGGCGGAGCGCCGTATGCAAGTCTCCCCGGCTTTCTCGCCGGCACCGACGTCGCGATCATGCCGTTCGCGATCAATCGTGCAACCGAGAATATCTCGCCGACGAAAACGCTCGAGTATTTTGCCGCGCGCCGTCCCGTGCTCACGACGCCGATTCGCGATGTGATGGAAGAATTCGGCGACATCGTCTACTCGGGTGCCGGGCCGGAGGCGTTCGTCGCCGCGGCACGCGCGGCGCTCGGTGCGCCGCCCAACCGGATCGCCGCGGGAGTCGCGGCGGCGAGCGCGCGGACGTGGGACGCAATCGTCGCGCGAATGTGGAACGCGCTGGACTGATGAAAAGCGAGAACCCACTCGACGTTCGAACGGCGTTGAAATTTCTGCGGGGCCTGCGCGACAACAACGACCGCACGTGGTTCGCCACGAATCGCGGCGTCTACGACGAGATCATCAAACCGCAGTGGGAAGCCTTCGTCGCGGGCCTCTTGATCCGCGGCGGCTCGTTCGACGAGCGCCTGCATCACATCGACCCGCGGCGCTGCATTTTTCGCATCTATCGCGACACGCGCTTTTCCAACGACAAGTCACCGTACAAGCCGCATCTCTCGGCCTTCTTGTCGCCGCGCGGCTGGCGCGGGACCACGCCCGGGTTTTACGTCCAGCTCCGGCCCGGCGGCGAAAGCCTGTTCGCGGCCGGAATCTACGTCCCGGAGAAGCCCGTGCTCCTCGCCATCCGCGAGCGGCTCGCCGAAGCCGATCCGGATTTCTTCCGCATCCTCAAGGCGAAACGCCTGGCGCCGTATCTTCCCGTGGATACCGACCCGCTCAAGGTGATGCCGCGCGGTTACGATCGCGAGCATCCGCAAGCCCCCTGGATCCGCGCGCGGCGCTTCATGGTGCGCGCGACCTATACGGACAAAATCGCGCGGGACGGTGATCTCTTTGCGCTCATCCGCGCGGCGATGCGCGATACGGCTCCCTTCGTCGCATGGCTGGACCGGTTCGTCACGCCGTCTGCAGCGTTCGAATCCGGCGTGCCAGAGGACGCCGGCCGAGAATGATCGAGAAGCGTTTCACTCCGGGAAACACCGGGCAACGGTTAGCATGCTTACTCCTCTCGTAGGTTCCGGCGGGTTTACGCGCGTGCAGCTTCGTTGACCGACGATCTTCCCGACCTGCGCGTCGGCCCGGAAAATGCGGAGATTTTTTCCAGTATCGGACGAGACAAGCGGATCGCCGAGGGAAAAGCCGCTCGCGGCGCCGTGAAGCGGTCCGCACACGAACGCTTGCCGGATCGTCCCCAGAGCTTCGACGTCATCGAGTTCGTCGAGCGGGCGAACGCGGATCGCGTTCCTTCCCTGGTACCGATTCGGCGCCACCGCATGGCCACGTCGCCGTTCATGTTCTTTCGCGGCACCGCCGGACTGATGGCGTTCGATCTTGCGAAGACGCCTGTCAGCGGCTTCACCGTGCAGCTCTCCGGCGATGCGCACTGCGGAAATTTCGGCGCCTTCGCGACGCCCGAACGCAACCTCATCTTCGACGTCCGGGATTTCGACGAAACGCTTCCGGGGCCGTGGGAGTGGGATGTCAAACGCCTGGCGGCGAGTCTCGTGCTCGCGTCCCGAAGCATCGATGGAGGGGGCGATGACGCGCGCGAAGCCGTCCGCAGCGCGGTCAGCGTGTATCGCGAGAGCATGACGGCATTCGCCTCGATGTCCACCCTTGATACCTGGTACGCGCGCGTCGACGTGCGCGACATCCTCGCCGCCGCCGGACCGAAAACGCTGCGCAAGAAGCGGCGAACCTACGTCGAGGGAGTCGGCCGGCGAACGATTCTCAAAGCCTTTGACGATATGACGGAGCTCGACGCCAAAGGTCGTCGACGCTTCGTCGACGAGGTGCCGATCGTCTATCACGTCCGATCCGATGAGGACAAATTCTTCGACGTGCGGGACCTCTTCGAAGCCTATCGCGAATCGCTCGCGCCCGACGTGAGATCGCTCTTCGCGCGATACCGGCTCGTTGACTGGGTCGTCAAGGTGGTCGGTGTCGGCAGCGTCGGTACGCGCTGCGCCGCGGCGCTGTTCCTTGCGGACGACGACGACGCCCTCATTCTCCAGATGAAGGAAGCGGGACCCTCGGTGCTCGAGCAGTTTCATCCGTCGTCGGAATACGCGTCGCACGGGATGCGCGTCGTCGCCGGTCAGCGTACGATGCAGGCCGCGAGCGACTTGTTTCTCGGCTATGCGAGTGAGGGCGGCCGCGACTACTACATCCGCCAGCTGCGCGATATGAAGGGCGTGCCCGACCTCGAGGACATGGGGGATGCGCAACTCTCCGAGTTTGCCCGCTTCTGTGGCAGAACGCTGGCCGGCGCTCACGCCCGTAGCGGGAAAGCGGCACAGATCGCCGGCTACCTCGGCCGCAGCGACGCCTTCGACCGCGCGTTAGTCGCCTTCGCCGATGCGTACGCGGATCGCGTCGCGGAGGACCACCGCGCGTTCACGGAGGCCATCGAGAGCGGCCGTCTGGATTCCCGCGAAGCTTAGCACGCGTGTTAGCCTTCGTATCACGTTCTGGAAGAACCGAATCGCTGATGAAGCGTCTTCAGCTGCTCCAGCCCGCGTATCCTCAGGATGACACTTTGGGGATAGTCGATGCGGCTTCCAACCGGGCGATGCGGCTTTTGAGTGACGGGTGCGTCGCGAAGAGAAACTCTGCCCACTTGGGTGCTTCGTCCTCGGCCAGGTTTTGGTCGCGCAGGCGGCGGAACGCGCGCGCACCGCTCGCGGGGTCGTTCGTCGCCGCGATCGCGAAACGGTCGGCGCGGCGTTCGATTTCGCGTGAGGCGGCGGCCATCACCGGTTGGAGCACCGTTCCGGCGAGTGAGGCGTAGAAGGCGAAGCGCGCGCCGTCGGCGCTGCCGCGGATGCCGTGGCCCGTCGTGCGTTTGACCATCGCGGCGCCGAAGAGAATCGTTCCCGCGGTGGCGACCGTGCCCAGCGCGATCGCGACCCACGGGTCGCGGCGCACGTAGTGGCCGAGTTCGTGCGCGACGACGAACATCGTCTCGTCGTCGGGGAATTCATCGATGAGCGTATCGGCGAGCACGATCCGTTCCGTGCCGAAGACGCCGGTCACGAACGCATTCGCTTTCTTCGTCTGCCGGCTCATATCGAAACGCAAGATCTGCGCGTTGCCGACATCGTAGCGCGCGGCGAGCTCGCGGATCAGTCGTTCCAAGTTCCCTTCGAGCGGGACGTACTTGTTGAAGAGCGGCATGATGAACGTCGGCGCGACGACGTTGGCCAGCGTGAGCAGCGGCGGCATCGCGCCGATCGCGAGCAGCGGCCAGCGCCGCGGGGCGCGGCGGATGAGGAAATCCGCGCCCGATGCGAGCAGTGCGCCGACGGCAAGGCCGATCGCCGCGCCTTTGAGCTTGTCGCTCGTCCACGCTGCGACGGTCTGATCGCTCATCGCATAGCGCCGCTCCAGTTCGTACCCCTCGACGAAATCGACCGGCCATTCGCGCGCGGTCTCGATCGCGCTTAGCAGCGCGACAAACGCGGGAACGCGCAGCGGGCGCGGCAGCGGCGCGAGCGCCCGTTCGAGGCCCTCGCCGCTGACGAACGCGGTCGTGGCGAGCGCCGTGAGCGAGCGGACGATGCCGTTCACGAGATACGTCCGGCGCTCCGCGCCGTAGCGTTTCGGATCGCGCTCGGCGACCGGTTCGGGGCGCGGGCCGAGCATCTGCACGAGCCGCATGGCGGCGTAGCCGTAGGTAAAGCCGGCGGCGAGGACGGCGGGTCGGATCTTCATCGCTACGGGTCTTCCCAGCGGCGGTTCGCGCGCCCCGTCGGGCGGGAAAGTCGGCGGCCACGGCCTATTCCTCGTAGGCGATGAAGACACGGACGGTCGGGTGGCGGCGGATCGGCGCCGCGGTTTTCGCGGGCGGCGGGGCCGTGTTCGCCGCGACCGCCTTCGCGCTCGCGGGCACGTATGCGGGGACGTTGCCGCAGCCCGGCATCGTGTGGATCAGCGACGGCTCCAAACCCACGCCGATGCCCGAGACGGCGATGCACAACACGCACAAGAGTTTCGTCCCCGAGATGATCGTCATCACCGCCGGCACGAACGTGCGGTTTCCGAACGACGACGGCTTCTATCACTCGATCTACAGCGAGTCGACAGCCGACCCGTTCGACATCGGTTTCTACGATACGGGACCGGGCAAGATCGTCGCCTTTCCGAATCCCGGCGTGGACGACGTGCGCTGCCATATCCATGGCTCGATGCACGGCGTGATCGTCGTCGTCGACGGACCGTACGCGCAAACCACCGTCCCGAACGCGGCTTACACGCTCACGAACGTGCGCCCCGGCGAGCATACGCTGCATATCTGGACGCCGGACGGCGGCGAGAAGACCTCGACGGTGCGGATCGCCCCGTAACGCCGGTCAGGCTTCGCTGGACGTCAGTTCGCTTGCGCGGCCGAACGCAAGTTCGCGCTCGTCGGAGGGCAGCGGCGGGACGATCTCGCCGCGTGCGACGAGCGTACAGAACGCCTCAACCATTTTCGCATCGAGTTGCGTCCCCGCCACGCGCCGCAGTTCGGCGACCGCGGCATCCGTCGACAGCGCGCGGCGATAGGGCCGGTCGGTCGTCATCGCATCGAACGAGTCGGCGACCGCGATCACGCGCGCGCCCTCGGGAATATCGGGACCGAGCAAATGATCGGGGTAGCCCGTACCGTCCATCTTCTCGTGATGGTGCAGCACGCACGGCACGACGTCTTCCATCGACGCGATCCCCGAGAGCAGCTTTGCGCCCACCGTCGGATGGATCCCGATCATCGAGCGTTCGCGTGCATCGAGATGCGACGGTTTGAAGAGCACCGCGTCCGGCACGGCGATCTTGCCGAGATCGTGAAGCAGCGCGCCGCTTTCGATCACGTCGACCGAGCGCGCCGGCAATTTCAGGGCGATCGCGAGCTTCCGGCTGTATTCGCCGACGCGCCTCGAGTGACCGGCGGTATAGGGATCGCGCAGGTCGATCGTCTCCGCCATGATCTTGAGCGTCTGCACGAACGACGATTGCGACTCGCGCCGGCGGCGTTCGAGTTCGCGCGAGGCTCCCGCCGCCAAGGTGACGAGCGAGAGGAAGATGATGAGGACGACGCCGCCGGTGACCGCTAGAATCTGCTGCCGTTCTTTGTCGAACTGCGCCGACTCGAGGTTTTGGGAGAGGTCGATCGCGATGACGAACGTTTGCTCGTTCTTCGTGAAGATCGGCGAGAGCGCCGTCGTGATATCGCCGTGTTCCATCATCGAAACGTCGTCGGCGGCAAGCGCGCGATGGACTTCGTCCACATCGGGCGCCCCGTTCGGCGGATACACCGCTTGGCCGTTCGGCCGATAGATCCGCAGCCCGGTCACGTACTGGAAGAACTTCGAGTCGTCGCTGATGTGCGCGAAGGCTTGTGCGATCTCCGGCGTCACCTTGCCGGCCGCCGCGAGTTCGTCGAGCGGATGGGTCAGCTCGGCGTTGATCCGGCCGAGCGCGGCCACTTCGAGATCGCGCTGCACGGCGCGCCGGTGCACGTCCGCGACCGTCAACGCCAGCACGACCGCGCAGAGGATCGAGACGATCGCCGTTACGAGCGTGAAGCGGACGAGAAACGTGAACCGAAGCGGCGGCATCGTCAACCCACCGGCATGAACCCGCCGGGGTACGGCGTCGGCTGATTGAGGGCGCTCGAGAGCAGCGCTACGTGCGTCGTCTCGACGCCGAGAATCGAGGCGGCAAGCTCGGCGAAGCGATGGTCCTTGAAGTCCGGGATCTCCGAGAGGTAGGTATTCGCCGCTTTCTCTTCGACGACGAGCGCGAAGCGCAGGATATCGGCCTCGCTCTTGAGCGGCGGATAGGTGAGTTTGAGCGTCTGGGTCGTGGGCGTGCCGCCCGCGACCCGCACCGCGGCGATGAGTGCGTCGCGGTGCGCCGTATGATCGGCGAGAAACCCCGAGGCGACGGCCAGGACGGGCTTCGAGAGAAGTCCCGTGCCGGCCGCGTCCGTATAGGCTTTGATCCCGGCGCGCTCGATAGCGATCGCGGCGTTGAGCGAAGCAATGTCGCTCGGATCGGCCGTTTGGGCGGCTTCGACGAACTGGGTCATGAGCGGCAGGCCCACGAGTGCAATTGCGGTGCCGGCGCCGAGTAGTGCCTGGCGGGAAATGCGTGTCACGGATCGATCCTCATGGAGCAGCCGGGAACCCTCCGACCTATTTGACGTCTCGATTTCCTCTTTTAGATGAGGGAGATGTTCTCTTTCGCTTTCGGGCGGGCGACCAGGATCCGGTCCAGGGCTGCGGCGAGCGTATCCACCACCGGATCGTCGATTTCTTCGATGCGCCCCGCGTCGGCCAGGGTGACGATCCGCGGATCGATGGGAAGGCGGGCGAGCAGGGGTGCTTCGGCCAGGTCGGCCACGTGCTGGGCGTACGACGGGCCGAACACATCGTAGCGTGTACCCGTATCCGGCGCCACGAAATACGACATGTTCTCCACGACCCCTAAAACAGGGCGTTTGAGTTGGTGGATGAGGTTGGCGGCCTTGCGCACGATCATCGTCGCGAGCTGTTGCGGCATCGTTACGAGCACGACGCCGTCGACGCTGAGCGACTGCAGCACCGTAAGCGGCGCGTCCGAGGTGCCCGGCGGGAGGTCGATGAGCAGGTAATCCAGTTCGCTCCAGAGCGTCTGCTCGAAAAATTGGCGGATCACGCCCGAGAGGATCGGGCCACGCCAGATCATCGCCGTGTCCTCTTTGTCGGTCAGCAGGTTGGAGGAGACGACCTCGATCGCCGAGCGCGTGCGAGCCGGCAGCATCAGCGGCCGGGGCTGCTGGCCGGGCGGCGTGTTCGGGTCGGGCTCGAGGCCCAGCGGCGTCGTGAGGCCGAAAAGGCGCGGGATCGAGGGGCCGGTGATGTCGGCGTCGAGGATGCCGACGCGCTTGCCCAACCGGCGCAGGCCGACCGCGATGAGGCCGGTGGTCAGCGACTTGCCGACCCCGCCTTTGCCCGACATGATCGGCACGACGTATTTGAAGCGGCCCGCGCCGCCGAACGCACCGGGCGCGGCACGGCGCGGCGTCTTGTCCTCGTTCATGATGGTCGGGACGCGGCCCGACGCACGCGCCTGGGTCAGCGCCGCGAGGATGGGCTCGACGCGCAGTCCGTGCGCCTCCGCGCCTTTGGCGAGGGTCTCGTATTTGTTGACGCCGCAGCCCGTGCACGAGAGGCCGAAGGCGGTCAGGACGTCTTGCGCGATCGGGAGGTCGTCGACGAGGGCTCGGATGTTCGTTTCGGGGGAAATCGGGGCTGCCATCATTCGTGAGACCCGACGCTTGCCCGATTGTATGCCGTGCCACGCGGAACTTCGGCCTCCGGTTGCGTATCCAAGAGGCGTTGGACGCTCTAATCATCGGCGCCGGACCTGCGGGTCTAGCAGCCGCCAAATATCTTGCTGACGCGGGGAAGACCGCGACCGTACTCGAGAAGCGCGACGTGCTCGGCGGCAAACTTTCGTCGTGGCGCGACAAGGACGGCGACATCCTCGAGACGGGGCTGCACTCGTTCTTCGGCGGCTACGATACCGTGCACGCATTGCTGCGCGACGTCGGCATCTCGCACCACGTGCTGTGGCAGCCGCATACGCTCACGTTCGCGATGCCGCCCGGGTTCTCGAACCGTGTCGGCAGCCAACCCGTGTTCGAGGAGTTCCACTTCATCGACGCGCCCTCGCCGTTCAACGGCATCGGCGCGGTGCTCAACGCGAAGTACGTTTTCAACACGTGGGAGAAAGCGCTCTTTGCGACCGGCACGCTGCCGATTCTGCTCGGCGATCATGCCTACGCGGAGCGCCAAGACGACATCACGTATGCCGAGTGGCACCGCAAGCGCAAGATGTCCGAGCACATGCTCGCGACGTTCTTCGCGCCGATGGCGCTGGCGCTGAACTTCACGCCGGTCGATAAGATCTCGGCCGAAGCGATGCTGCGCGTGATGGCGTACTTCGCCTCGTCGCGCAACGCCAGCCGCGCCGGATTCCTCGATGGGCCGCCGGTACCGCGGCTGATCGATCCGATCGCGAATCACGTGCGCGACCGCGGCCAGACCGTGCTCTCGAACGCGCGGGTGAAAGAGCTGGTGTTCTCGGGCGACCGCTGCACCGGTGCGCGCACCGATGACGGCCGTACGTTCGAGGCCGATACGGTCATCCTCGCGACGCCGGTCCATAACGCGGCGGAACTGCTGCCGGCCGACATGCTGCGCGATCCGCTCGTCTGGGGCGTCGGCAAACTGACCTCGTCGCCGATCATCAACGGCCACTTCTGGTTCGACCGCCCGATCTCGCGCTATACGAACCTGATCTTCGGCGCGGGGACGCTGATGCCGGTACACGCCGATTTGGGACAGGCGTCGGCAGGGTATGAGTGGCCGGGGAAGTCATTTGTCGAGGTGTGCATTGCGCCGGCGGACGACTTGATGGCCCTTGACGACGACGCGGTGATCGACCGTGTCATGCAAGACTTCACCAAACTCTACCCGGAAGCAACGAAGGAGCGACTCGTCAAAGCCAAGCTCGTTCGCGTGCCCAAGAGCGTCTACCGTGCCAGTCCCGGCGCGGAGCGCCTGCGTCCCGGCTCGCGCACACCCGTTCGCAATTTGTTCCTCGCCGGGTGTTACACGAACCATCGTTTCCCGGCGAGTATCGAAGGGGCGATGCGCAGTGCGCGCGCCGCGGTCGATCTCGTCCTGGAGACGCAAGGTGCTCCGGTCTAGCCTGGAGCTCGAAGCCAACGCCGCGCCCCTGCCGCTTGCGGAGTGTTACAAACTCTGCCGCGACGTTGCGCGCGAGCATTCGAAGACGTTCTATCTGAGTTCGCTTTTTCTCGCCCCGTCGAAACGGCGCGCGATCTGGGCGATCTATGCGTATTGCCGCACGGCGGACGATATCGTGGACCGGCTCTCGGCGGGCTCGGATCGGCTGGCGCTGCTCGACGAGCACGAAGCGAAACTGCTGGCGGCCGTCGGGGGCGACGCGGACGAGCCGATTTTTATCGCGCTCGCCGACGCGATGTCGCGTTTCGCGATCCCGACCGAGGCGGCGCTGAATTTGCTGCGTGGCGGGCGCATGGACGTGACGGTGTCGCGTTACGAGACGTTCGAGGAGCTGCTCGGGTACTGCGATCTTGTCGCCGCCACCGTCGGTCTGCTAACGGCGCCGATCCTTGGATATGAGCGGCCAGAGGCGCTCGATTACGGCGTGCAACTCGGCCGCGCGATGCAGATCACGAACATCTTGCGCGATGTCGGTGAAGACGCGCGGATGGGGCGCATCTACTTGCCGCTCGCGGAGCTGCGCCGCTTCGGCTGCACCGAAGACGGTATCCTCGCCGGCACGATCGACGATGCATGGATCGCACTGATGCGATTCCAAATCGAACGTGCGCGCGAGATGTACGCCGCAGCGGAACCCGGGATTGCGCTGCTCGAGCCGGATGCGCGCTACACCGTGCGCCTCGCGCTCGATCTCTACCGGAAGATTCTCGAGGCGATCGAGGCCAACGGCTACGACGTCTTCACGAAGCGCGCGTTCGTGCCGCTGCGCGATAAGCTGACGGCGGCTGCGCTCGGCGTGTTTCCTATCTCGCGATTGCGAATGTAACGGTAACCGTCGACGAGAGCGTGATCAGCCCGTCGGGATTCCACGGGCCGGAGCCCAGACCGCCCGAGTTTCCCAGATTGATCGTCATGGCGTTCGTCATTTCGCTCGGACACCGGTCACCGGTATTGTAGAGCGCCGCGTTTGCGCTAATCGGTTGACCCAACTTCAGGCCGAGATCGGCGGCAATCTTTTCTGCTTGCTGCCGCGCGTCGTCAAGCGAACTCTTGCGGATCGCGTCGACGACGGTCGTACAGTTCCGCAATTGCAGGTAGATCTGGATATTTTGCGAGACGGCCGAGCCTGCCGCCGTGGCCGCGTCCAGGAAAATCTTCTTGAGCGCGTCCGCCGTTTGAGGCGGTCCCGATCCGGTTATGCTGATGCTGCTGTAACGCGGACTGAGGCTTTGCAGGCTCCATGCGGCGTCGGCGATGCCGTCCTTTTTGAGTGAAGCCACGATCTCGTCGCCGGCCACGATCGGGTCGCCGTTCGTCCCCGGCTGAACGTTCGCGATGAAAACTACGGTATCGGCCTTGACCGTGCGGCTCGCGCGGCCGACGACGGTGATGCCGCCGCCGCTCGGGCCGGTCGCCGCTTGCGCGATGACCGGTGCCACGACGGCCGATTTCAGTTCGCCGCCCGGCAGTGCCGGCGCGGCTTGGGCGATCGCAAAGGACGCCAGGAATGGGAGGATGATGTCAACCCGCATGCCGGTGCGTACGTCGCTAAGGGGGCGGGCTCCCGGGTCGGACGGGACCGTATGCGGCTGGATTGCGAGCGCGCGGGGGCGAAAGGGCGCTCGATATGTCCGCGAAGTTCAGCGAACCCGACCTCGTCAAGGCGCGCACGCTCAGCGGCGAGGACCTCGACCAACTGCCCTTCGGCGTCATCGTCGTGGATCGCAAGGGCACGATCTTGGAATACAACGAGTACGAGCGTTCGATGGCCGGGATGGGCAATCGCAACGTGATCGGGCTGAATTTCTTTCACGATCTCGCCCCGTGTACCGCGATCAAAGACTTCGAGGGCCGGTTCGAGACGTTCTTGGATTCCGACGACACGAGCATCGAGCCGTTTCAGTTCGTGTTCGCCTTCGCGCGCGGCGCACAGCGGGTGGCCGTGATCTTCGTGCGGCTCTCGAACCAGTCCGACCGCGCGACGATCTGCGTCCAGCGCAGCGACGTCGGCGAGTAGTCTCGTGACGGTCGCCCCGGGGCTCGCCGACGTCCTCGCGGGCGGCGCGAGCTCGCCCGTTCGCGCCGGCCGTGCCGTCGGCGGCGCGCCGTTCATCGCGACGCGCGGCGCGGGTGCGTATCAGTACGACGACCATGGCCGGCGCTACATCGATTACATCATGGCCTATGGGCCGCTGCTGTTGGGTCACGCCCATCCGGCGCTCTCCAACGGCCTCGACGCGATCGCTGCGCGCGGCGTCGTCTACGGCTCGACGACACCGGATGAACTCGTGCTCGCCGAGCGCATTCGCGGGCATCTGCCCGTGATGGAGCGGCTGCGCTTCACGACGACCGGGAGCGAGGCGGTGATGAGCGCGATCCGCGTCGCGCGCGCGTTTACCGGGCGCGACGTGATCCTAAAATTCGCGGGCAACTATCACGGGCATTTCGATCTCGCGTTGCTCGATGCGGGGGCTTCCGCGCTCACGGCGGATGCGGCGCGCTCCGGGATCCCGGCGGCGGTGACGAACGACCTGCGGGTTGCGCGCTATAACGATCTTGCCTCCGTCGATGCGCTGTTGGCGGAGATCGGCGATCGGCTCGCCGCGATCGTCGTCGAGCCGATCGTCGGCAACATGGGACTCGTCTTCCCGCGCGCCGGCTTTCTCGAAGGGCTCGTCGAGCGCGCGCACGCGCGGGGCGCGCTCGTGATTTTCGACGAGGTCATCACCTGGCTGCGGCTCGGGCTCGGCGGGGCGCACACGCGCCTCGGCATCGTTCCCGATCTTTGCACGATCGGGAAGATCGTCGGCGGCGGTCATCCCCTTGCCGCCTTCGGAGGGCGCGCCGACATCATGGCGGTGCTCGCGCCCGACGGCGCATGCTTCACCGGCGGAACCCACGCCGGCAATCCATTCGCCGTCGCCATGGGGCTGCGAACGCTGGATTGGCTCGAGGCGCATCCCGAAGCGTATACCGAGATGGACCGCCGAGCGACGCGCCTCGCACACGGCATCGAGGATGCGCTACGCCGTCTGCATCTGGATTACGCGGTCTTGCAGTACGAGAGCATCGTCGATTTCAAGTTCCGCCCCGGCCCGCCGACGGAAAATTACGATGACGCCAAGCGCGCCGATCGCACGAAGTTCGCCGCGTTCTACCACGCGATGCGCGAGCGCGGCGTCTTGCTCGCCCCTTCGCAGAACGAAGTGATGTTTCTCTCGGTCGCGCACAGCGACGACGATGTGGCAGAGACGATCGGCGCGGCGGCCGCAGCGCTCGCTGAGATGCGCGCAAACGGCGTGCTTTAGTCTCCGCCTTCGCGCAGCCCCCAAATCCACCCAATCAGTAAAATCTGTAGCGGGAGGCGCGCGATGAGCGCCCATTCGGGCAGGGCTGCGAACCGCGTCCGGTCGACCGCCATATAGATGTTTGCCGGAAACACGGCGACCAGAAGCGCTATCAGACCGTAGGCGGCGTACCGACGGGTTTGCGGGATGAGCAGGCCAACGGCTCCGGCGAGCTCGGCCGCGCCGCTGATCGCCACGAGCGCCTCTTTCGCGGGCAACATCGGCGGCACGATCTGGACGAAGGC
>Ga0116229_10002638_pt1 | contig 29110 bp, 31 predicted proteins | sample S1TSphgellanicum_3_FD_87313 | JGI IMG/M metagenome (GOLD analysis project Ga0116229, IMG submission 87313) | Host-associated microbial communities from peat moss isolated from Minnesota, USA - S1T2_Fc - Sphagnum magellanicum MG | ecosystem: Host-associated > Plants > Peat moss > Unclassified...
GATCGCTCTTGGATTAAACGGTCCAAACGGACAGGCTATTGAGGGAGCCCTTGCGGATGTATTAGCGGCTATTTCAGATTTGGGGGATCCTAAACGCAACCTTGCTACGGGATTAGCTGATCTTATGTCCCTCCTACAAGATTTGGCCACTTTACCACAGGCACCCGCCGCTTTTGCATTTCCACCAAGCTGTATGGAAAGTATGCCTAGAGCATTTTCCGAGAATTTAACACTAACTACAGGCGTCAATCCGCCTTGAAGTGGCCCGAACTCAAACGGTCCGATTAATTAGCATAAAGTCACATTTATTATTATTCTAATATTAATATACGCAGCCATATGAGAGAGGTAGAAAGGATCCGTAAATTTCGGCGCGCCACAGCCATTATTGTATGTGTCGATGTTATAGGAATTCCTTTACATGTGTTTTCTCTATACCGTGGACCAGTCGGCTTTTCATTGGTTACCTCAGTCTTGATAGCCTTAGCTGCCTTTGGCATAACGAGCCTTATTGTACTGTATTGTGTATGGCAAAATCTAAAATAGAATCACAATGTCCTTAGGAATTTCGATGATCTTCACAGGGTCATGCTTTTTGATGGCGTACCGTACAGGAAAATATCCTCGCGGTAAGCGTTATGGTATCCTCTTTATCATTCTCGGTATTTTCGTGACATTACTTGGGGTAGTTTCAAAGAAGTCTTAAGGGGCGAGCTAAATGATCCAACAAGCGCAGGCGAAATCGCGTATTGGGCTTATTTGCGCCGATAGTCCAATCAATGAGACTGATCCACTCGGGTTGGCTGGTGGAAAGACGCTATACGATCCCACTCATTGGAAACCAGGCGTTAACACCATTGATCCAATTCTGGCCCCCTACGTGGTAGGAACTTTAGGCGTAATTATTGCGGCTCCTGTTGTGGCGGCATACGGGACTTCAGACTTTATACTCTATGAAATCGGTCAAAAAACACTAACCGATGCCAACTATGCCATTTATTCTCAGATACTTAATCCGGTTGAACGTGGGGCCGCTATAGTCGAGGATATGGGATGGATTTGGGCGCTCCTGCCTGAAGGGTCTGGATGGTGGTTAGGAATCGGAAAGACCTTTGGCACTGGGCCAACACCTGGGGGTTGGGCCGCAGTGGCTGGCCTAGCAGCTCTGTTGGCCGCACTCGGAATTGAATTTACTGCTCAAGACCAACTGCAGTTGAATAATTTTCCAGCTTGGGGACCCTCAAGCTGCATGGATTCGATGCCATCTGCATTTTCAGCGACTTTAACTTTAAGAACTTCACCTCCGCCAGGACCCTATGGTGGCGGAGATTAAAATCAGAATCAGGATTTGACGTTAGGTTTTGAGAGAATTCGGGTTTGATTATGAATTTATTTGAAGTTCTGACTTTTTTCGTAGCCTGCTTCCTCGCTTTCGTTTTTGGAAGCATGCTATCGGTGAAAATTGGTCTGGCTGGTTGGCTATTAGGCATCCCGTTAGGCTTTCTAGTCATGATGCTTGCGATCAACGGGCTTCGTAAATTACTAGACATCAGTAGCCCCTTGCGCCCCAAGTGCACTAATGGAAAATGTGATGCCGAAGATTACCGTTTTGAGAAAAGGACTCCGGCTGGGGTTGTTTTCGTTTGCCAATGCGGCAAGCGGTACGTGCTGAAGCGGGGAAGGTTTTTTGAAATGGTATCCGAAACGGAGCTGCGGCCTTACATGAAGAAAAATTGGTGGGGCAAGTGGCAGCCGGATAAGCAAAGTGAGATAGTGTCTGTTCCCAAACCCAGCGAGTAGAACGCTGGGCAGCGATAACGGCGAAGCGCTTGGCGCCGCGGAGCGGCGCTCAAAGCGGCTGATCGTCGGGCGGGTACTGCGGCGGCGGTGTTGGTGCTGGTTTCGGGTGCGGGGCAGGCGCGGCAGCGGGCGTCGTCGTCGCGGACGCGGGTGCTGGCGGCGTCGTGGTGGCCAGGGCGGGATCGATGGGCAGGATGGTGAACACGAACGGGTGGGCCGGATAGCGCAGCGAATTATCGAGGCTGCTGTAATCGCGGACGAACTGGAGGCACTTCTGCCAGTTGGCCAGCCAGCCGCCCGGATCGGGGTAAACCCACATCAACCAAGGCCCGGTCTTGAGCAGGAGATGCTTGATCACCATCTCATGCGGGGCGGCTTCGGCGGACGCCAGTTTTTCCAGCAGCACTTTGTCCCGGGTACCATCGCGGCGGCGGGCCGGTAGCAGCTCGGGCAGTTTGGCGGTCTGCTGTTCCCACGGCACCAGGGTCAATGAGGCAACCAACGCTAGCGAAATGCCAACGCAACAGTAAACCGAATCCAGATGCAGCTCCTTGCTACTTCACGATCCGCAACAAAGGCGGATCAGCTTTGGTTATTCATCCGAACGCCCCTACACAACGTCCCTCCTCCTCGATGTGCTCGTCCTCGTCAACGGGGAAGCCTATAGGCTCTTTCACCCAAGCCCCGATCCCGAACCAAGTAAGAAGCGCGACTGCTCCCGGCTCTGAGAGTCTTTTTCTGTAACAAGTATGGTCTGGTTGGTATACAGATTTCCGTGACATTCGATTTCCGTTCCCTGGCGGTGTTTCGGATTGGGCTTGGCTTGCTCGTTTTGTCACAATCGACTCTTTTCTCCCGAGACTTCGCTGCATTTTATGGGAACAACGGGGTTTTCCCATCTCACGCTAGGAGCGAGCCATTTCTACAAGCGCTTCTTTTTGGAATCCTCCCTCTTTTCGCGGTCTCTTTAACGCTGGGCTTTGTTAAACGATTCTCCACGCTCGTCTGTCTGGTAGGCCTTATTCTGGTCCAGGATGCCAATCCGCAGATTCTCCAAGGTGGTGACGTTCTGCTCAGGCTGCTCCTCTTTTGGTCGTTGTTTTTGCCCTTGGGCCGGGTCTGGTCACTCGATGCCCGTTGGACGGCGATCAAGCTTCCTTCGCTGCCTTGGACGACCGGCTTGGCTACCTGGGCTCTCACCCTCCAGATTTGCTTCGTCTATTGGTTCGCCGCCCTGCTGAAATCGGACCCGCTTTGGACGCAAAATGGCAATGCGCTGTTTTACGCCCTCAATATCGAGCACTTCACCACGCCTTTCGGCCGCTACCTGCGCGAGTTCCCCGATCTCCTCCGCGTTATTTCACTGGCAACCCCTTGGTTTGAACTGGCGGGGCCCTGCCTCCTCTTCATCCCATTCCATCGCGATGCCTGTCGTCTGGCCGCTGTCGCGCTCTTCATTGGTTTCCATCTCATCGGCATGGAAGCCCTCCTTCTCATCGGTCTCTTTCCCTGGGTCTGTGCCACGGCCTGGCTCGTCTTCATTCCCGGTTCCTTTTGGGATTGGCTCAAAATCAGCCGTGACGGGCCATCGAAGATCAAAACGGCCAAGCGTTCTTCAGAATCCCGCAAGAAGAAGGAGCCCGTTGCCAAGACGTGGCCCATTCTGGACTACGCAGGCTCATTCCTCGTCGTCGTTTCCTTCCTGGACGTGCTGGCCTGGAACATCGCGAGCGTCAGTGGGGACAGCGCCATGCAGTGGATGCAAAAGCACGACGCCTATGCCAATGTCCTGCGGCTCGACCAGCGCTGGAACATGTACGCTCCTGCTCCGCGCAAGGAGCACGGCTGGCTGGTCGTTCCCGCTGATCTAGCCAATGGTACCCAAGTCGACCTCTTCACCGGTCAACCTGTCTCGTGGGATAAACCGAAGGATATAGGCGCTTACTTCGGCGATGATCGTTGGCGGCGCTATCTCTCCAATCTCTTCGATGGCCGAGACCCCCAAGCCTTGCAAGGCTACACCGATTACTTAGTCCGCATTTGGAACAAAAGCCACGGCCAAGATCAAAAGGTCCAAGCCGTGACAATTACCTTCATGCGGCAGGAAACACAACCTGATCTCACGGTGACGCCTCCTGAGAAGGATGTACTCTATTTTCGTGCCTTTTGACCCTCGCGCGTTTTTTCCATAAGGTAAAGGGCCTACAAGATCATCATACCTCAGGACGCAATTCAGCCAGCGAACCAATGATCTTCTTCCGCTCGTCGGACAGGGTGGGCCAAGCCGTGACAATCCTTGTCAGATCAGGATCGGAAGGGCTTTGTGTGCCTCCTTGTGTGCCTTGGCCCGCAAGTGGTTGTTGTTGCAGAGTGGAACCTGTGGGTTCGAACCCTGTACCGCGCACCATTTCCAGATTTTTTTTAAATAGCCACCAACCTGTCGCTTTATTTTCTGTCTTCCAATCCCGCGATTCTGGTCGATTCTGTCAGAGATTTGCCCGCATGGAAAATACGCTCATCGATGGACGTTACCTGCTCCTTGCTAAAGTCGGCATGGGCGGCGAAGCCCGCGTCTTTCGTGCGCGCGACCAATCAACGGACCGTGACGTCGCCGTGCGCGTGGCCCTGGTTCCAACCGGGCAAACCGCGGCGAGCCAGCCGCCCTTCTTCCACCACGGCTGGGTGCAACTCCACGCATCGGGCCTCGATCCGCGATTTGGCTCCTACCAAATCTTTGAATTGCTCGAAGGACAGACCCTTCGCCAGTCGGTCCAAACCGCTCCGCTCGATCCCGGGGCTTGGCGTTCGTTCGTCGACCAATCGCTCGACGCCCTGGAAGCCCTCCACGCCACCGGTTGGATTCATGGCGATCTCAATGCCGACAATTTTTTGCTGACTGCTTCCGGCTGGAAATTGCTGGAGCTTCCCTTTCTCCGCCTTGATCCGCCCGCCGGCCGCTCCACGCTTTTCGGCAGCATTAACACGCTCGCACCGGAGCAATTCGACGGCAAGCGGCCCGATGCGCATTCCGATATCTACTCGCTTGGCTGCCTCTATTATTACGCCGCTTCGGGAGCATTTCCGCATCCCGGGAAAAACAGCGCGGAAGTCGCGATCAGTTGCCTCCGCTTTGCGCCTCTTCCCCTCCGGGAAAAAGCGCCGGGCCTTCCCGCGCCTTGGAGTGATGGGGTGATGACGCTTCTCGCGACCCGACCCGAGGATCGTCCCGCTACAATTGCCGCGGCACGTCAACTGCTCGGGGTTGCATAAAATCTTCTTCCTGTTTTACTCCCCCACGCATGAAGCCCGAATTCCGCCGCGACCCCCTCCACAATACCTGGGTTGTTTTTGCTCCGGAACGCCAGCGCAGACCGCAAGACTTCTTGCCTCCCGTCTTGCAAAGTACGGCACTTGATCCTTTCGCCGAGGGCAATGAACGCCTCACGCCGCCGGAGGTCTTTTCCATTCGCAAGGAAAAGACCAAGCCCAACGGGCCGGGCTGGCGCGTGCGCGTCGTGCCCAATCGCTATCCCGCCATGCGGGTCGAGGGCGAGCTCGAAGCCTCGCCGATTGGACTTTACGACCATCTCACCGGCATCGGCGCGCACGAAGTCATCATCGAGACGCCGAACGCCGATCTCGCCCTCGAAGATCTCAGCATCATCGGCATCACCGAGGTCTTCGCGAGTTATCGCGAGCGGATCATGGACCTCGATAAAGACAAGCGCTTCCAGCACATCTATGTCTTCAAGAATGTCGGGCCGAGCGCCGGCGCTTCCCTGGCCCACGCGCATTCGCAGTTGGTCGCGCTGCCGATCGTGCCTCCGTTCATCGAGGGCAAGCTCATCCGCGCGCGCGAACATTTTGAGCTCAAGCAGCGCAGCCTCTTCAGCGATATTCTCCACACCGAGCGCGCCGACGGTTCCCGCCTCGTCGCGGAGAATGACGGCTTCGTTCTATTCTGTCCCTACGCCAGCCGGTTCCCTTTTGAGCTGGCCATCTTCCCCAAGCGCCATCATCCCGATTACACCTCGTGCATTCTCCCCGAGCTGGAGGACCTCGCGGAAGTCGTCCGCTTCGCCCTGCAACGCCTCAACATCGTGCTGGAGAAACCCGGGTATAATTTCCTGCTGCACATGGCCCCCTTGCGCCGCCCCTTGACCGAGCGCTACGCCAGCACCCGCTACGATTACTGCTGGCATCTCGAAATCGTGCCTCGCTTCAACTCCCTCGCCGGATTTGAAATCGGGCTCGGGTCCTATATCAACACGGTTTATCCCGAGGACGCCGCGCGCTTTTTACGCGGGGAGATTTCCACATGAACGTGGTCATCCTCTGGCACATGCACCAGCCCTACTACGTCAATCCGTTGACGAAGAAGGCCATGATGCCGTGGGTTCGCCTTCATGCGGCCAAGGGCTACCTTGACATGATCGACCTCGTCACCGCCCAGCCCGCCGTGCGGGTCAGCTTCAACTTCACGCCCGTTTTGGTGCGCCAGATTCTCGAACTCGTCAACGGCGAGGTGGAGGACGAATGGGAAACGCTCAGCCGCAAGCCGGCAGCCAATCTCGAAAACGACGAGCGCCGTCACATCCTCGAGAACTTTTTCAAGATCAATTGGGACACGCTCATCCGTCCGATCCCCCGTTATGCCGAACTGCTCGCCAAGCGCGGCCCGAATTACACCCTCGCGAAGCTCGACGCCATCGTCCGCACTTTCACCGACGCCGATTTTCGCGATCTCCAGACTCTCTATAATCTCCAGTGGTGCGGCTTCTCCGCAACGCGCCGCTTCCCGATCCTGCAGGAGCTGCGCGAAAAAGGCCGGGACTTCACCGAGCAGGACAAGCTCGCCGTCCTCGGCGCGCACAAAGCCATCCTCGGCCTTGTCCTCGGCGAATACCGCGCCGCCGCCGAACGCGGCCAGATCGAGCTGACGACCACGCCCTACTTTCATCCCATCATGCCGCTGGTCTACGACACCCACATCGCGCGCCGCTGCCAGCCGCAATCCCCTCTGCCCTCGCCGTTCTCCGCGCCGGAGGATGTGCGCGCCCAACTCCGCCTCGCGCAGGAACTCCACGAGCAGGTCTTCGGAAAGCGCGCGCGCGGTCTCTGGCCCTCGGAAGGCTCCATCGCCCCGGAAATTGTGCCGCTCATGGTCGAAGCCGGATTCGACTACTTCTGCTCCGACGAAGGCAACCTTTTCAAGAGCCTTAAAAACGATCCCGCGTGGAACAGCCGCCAAATCGATCACGTCGAGCTCTTCCAGGGCTGGCGCATCCATGCGTATGAGAAGACCATTCAGGCGCTTTTCCGCGAGCGGCCCCTTTCCGATTTCATCGGCTTCGATGCCGCGCGCAATGAACCGCCCAAGGCAGTCGCGCATCTGATCGACAATCTCAAGAACATCGCCAAGGTCGCACCGGCAGATTACGGCGTCGTTCCGCTCATCCTCGACGGCGAAAACGCGTGGGAAGCCTTCCTCGACGGCGGCGAAGCCTTCCTCAGCACCTTCTACCGCAACCTCTCCGAAACGGCCGAGTTGAAGATGTGCCGCCTCGGCGACTACTTCGACGCCCATCCCTCCCGGGTCGAGACCTGTTACCTCCACTCCGGCTCGTGGATTCGCAGCGACTTCGACATCTGGATCGGCGACGCGGAGGAAAACAAGGCCTGGGAGTGGCTCAAGGAAACGCGCCACTTTCTCGTCGAGCGCATTGCGCAGGGCAACATCGCGCCCGAACGCGCCGAGGAAGCCTGGTGGGAAATCTATGCCGCCGAGGGCAGCGACTGGTTCTGGTGGTACGGTCCCGATTTCACCATTGATACCGACTTTCTTTTCGATGAGCTGTTCCGGCTGCACCTCCAGAATGTCTACCGCATCCTCGACATCGAACCGCCGGCCCATCTGGACGTTCCCATCTGCCTGCCGAGCGCCGATCTCGGCTACAGCCAACCGCTGCGGCTGCTCTCGCCCAATATTGCCGATGAGACCGAACGCTTCTTCAACTGGCTCGGGGCGGGTCAGCTCGATCTCACCAAGCAGCAAACCGCCATGTTCCAGGGCGACCGCATCGGGCAAAAGCTCTTCTTCGGCTTTGGCACGGTCAACTTCTACCTGCGCCTTGATTTAATGCGTCAACCGGAAGCCATCACCATCCGCTTCCTGCTGCCCCATCCGGCCCGCGTCACCCTGCGCCTGGCGCAACCCGGCCGGATCACCACGTTTTTCGAAACCAGCGGTGACGGTGTTCTTTTTGTCCCCTCCGCGGCGAACAACCTGCTCGCCCATTGGGGACATTCCCTGGCCGTTTCCATTCCACGCGAACTGCTGCGCGTTGAACCCGGTCACGAATTCGCTTTCTTTGTCCAATTGCTGGAGAATGGCCTTCAGCGCGAACGCTATCCGGAGCGCGGAGCCATCGAGCTGACCGCCCCCGGCAAGGATTTCGAAGCCGAACAATGGTTTGTCTGAGGAAGGTAAACCAAATTACTAAATTTTGCTAAATTACTAAATGGCAGCACGTTAGCCCAGAGAGCTGTGAAATTTATCGTACAAACCTGTCTGTTACTGGGAGTGATTCTCTTACCTTCTCCGATTTGAATGCTACCTTTCATCGACAGGGCTAAGACCCAGCGGGCGTCAATGATCTTTGGCACGTCGGATTGGCCTTTCCTTGATAACGATTGTCCTTTTCGGCTTGATGAAGCTAAGGGGAATAATGATCGAAAGCAGGACGCGGAAATCAAATTAAGAAACTGCCTCCTGTCTTCAAATTTCGTAATTTGGTTCAATTTGGAAATTTGGTCCTGCAACCCTCAAAATTCCCCTGCAAAATAGCGGTTGCTGACGTATGCTTTTTGTGAGATGAAAGAGACCATATGAAGAAACTTTTGGGAGTCGTAGCATTAATCGGTAGCATTCTGGCGACCGCTTGCAGTCACAGTCCGGGAACAGACGACAACGGAACACCTGCCCCGCTGCCTCAGCAGCCCAACACCAACACCACCCTGGCCCCGGTGAACCCGGACCAGCAGACTCCTCCCGGCACGGCTCCGACGACGACTGACCAAACCCAGCCCCAGACGACGCCGGACATGACCCAGTCGACCCCGCCGCCGCCCAAGCCCGCCACCAATTATCCGATGGGCATCGTGATTCCCGGCAAGAAGGGCTTTGTGAAAAGCCCCTACGCCGAGTATGCCGAGCCGGTCGATGTGCGCGGCTATCCTCCCGGCACCGCCGTCCGCTGCCCTTACACGAACAAGATTTTCATCGTTCCCCAGACGTGATTCCCTTTGGTGGCCCGGACAACTTGTTGTCCGGGTGGCCGAAGGCCACAGGAGGTCACCCCGGCATAAGTCTAGTATCAGATGCAACAATACCACGATCTCCTGCGTCTCGTCCTGGAGCAGGGTCGTCCCAAAACCGACCGCACCGGCACCGGCACGCGTTCCATCTTCGGCGCGCAGGCCCGCTTTTCCCTTCGCGACAGTTTCCCGCTTCTCACCACCAAGAAGGTCCACTTCAAATCGGTCGTCTACGAACTCCTCTGGTTCCTGCGCGGCGACACCAACGTCAAGTGGCTCCAGGAACACGGCGTATCGATCTGGAACGAATGGGCCGACGCGGAAGGTAATCTCGGCCGCGTCTACGGCGCGCAATGGCGCGACTGGCGCACACCCGGGGGAGGCTCCATCGACCAGATCGCGCGCGTCATCGAGCAGATTCGCAAGAAGCCCGACAGCCGCCGACACATCGTCACCGCGTGGAACCCCGCCGAAGTCGAAGCCATGGCACTGCCGCCCTGTCACGCGCTCTTTCAGTTTTTTGTCCTGGATGGCGAACTGAGCTGCCAGCTTTACCAGCGCAGCGCCGACCTCTTCCTCGGTGTGCCCTTCAACATCGCTTCCTACGCGCTCCTCACCGCCATGGTCGCGCAAGTCGTCGGCCTTAAGCCCGGAGATTTCGTCCACACCTTCGGCGATCTTCACCTCTACGACAACCACCTCGACCAGGCCCGCGAACAACTCAAGCGCACACCCCGCGCCCTGCCCCGCCTTATCCTCAACCCCAAAATCCGCGAGCTCAATGACTTCACTTACGAAGATGTTTCCCTGCTCGATTACAACCCGCATCCGCCCATTAAAGCGCCGATTGCAGTCTGAATTTTTAGACAGGATTAACACGATTAACTGGATGGGAAGGCAGACTGATTTTTAGACAGAAGTTACATGAGGCACATGAAGGGAATTACCCTACTTCCTCGCATCTGTTTCTCATGTCCTTCATGTTCCTCCTGTCTGATCCCTTCCCAAAATCCTGTTAATCGTGTTAATCCTGTCTAAACTTGCTTCATGCCTATCTTCCACGCCATCGCCGCCATGTCGGAGAACCGCGTCATCGGCAACCAGGGCAAAATCCCGTGGCACATCCCGGAAGACTTCCGCTGGTTCAAGCAAGTAACGATGGGGGGCACACTCATCATGGGCCGAAAGACTTTCGAGTCCATCGGAAGACCACTCCCGGGCAGAACCACCGTCGTGCTAACTCATGGCCAAGGACGTCCTGTCAGCACAGAAATCTACACCGATGCGGGTAAACTCGAAAACGCTCTGGCCCGATGTCCAAAGCCTGATTGGATCTGCGGCGGAGAAGAAATCTACAGGCGCTTTGTTCCAGTATCGCAGGCGATTTACCTGACAGTCGTAAAACGTCAGGCCGAAGGCGATGCCTTTTTTCCGAGCTTTGAAGAAAGTTTTAATCTACAAAAAATTCTCCATGAGAATGACGAATGCCGCGTGGAATATTGGCTAAACAACAAGATAGAAGACCGTGCTCATTATCCTGCCAAAGATTGGCCTTTCTAACCAACGCCGTCGACCGAAGTGGTCGTTGACCCGGTTCGCTCCCGCGAACCCTCGCCCTGCGGGATCGCCGGCGGCGATTCGAGCTTGACCGTTCCAACGGTCAAGATGCGACAAGCTCAGGAAGACGGAATGTAATTTGAAGAAATTCCGTTAATTCCGTATGCGTTCCGTAGTTCCGTCAAAAAATCCAGCGACGGTCATAGACCGCCGCTACATCTGAAAACAAAAAACCGGCGGCACCTCGCGGTGACGCCGGTCTCGCGAATTTCCGCAGGACTACGCCGTCGCTTCGGGGCTGCTGCTGCCCGTCTCGGGCTGGTGCGCTTCCGGCTGATGCTCGCGGGGGGTCGAATCCGCTTCGTGCGAGGTCGGATCGGCATCGCGCGGGCTCGAGGCGGGACGCTTGTCCACCTTCGCGCCGCTCACCACGATCTGCCGGCCCATGAAATCGGTCCGGTTCAGCTTCGCCGCGGCTTCCTTGGCCGTGTCCAGCGATTGCATTTCCACAAAGCCGAAGCCTTTGGAACGGTTGGCGTGGCGATCCATCGCGATCTCCACATTCTTCACCTCGCCGATCTTGGAGAAGAGATCGAACAGGTCGCTTTCGGCAGCCTCGTAGGCCAGGTTGCCGATATAGAGCTTCGGGGTGGTGATTTCCTGCGGAGGCGTCTCGGCCTTCGGGGGACGGTCTTCGCGCCGGGGACGCTCAGCTCGTTCCGCGCGTTCGGCACGTTCCGTCCGTTCGGCTCCGGGAGTGCGCTCCTTGAACTCAGGCCGCGGCGCACTCGGGCGATAAGGCGCCTTCGTCTCGGTCTTGGACTTCTTGGGAGAGAGCCAGCCGAACAATTTGCCCAGCAAACTTTTTTCCTTCTTCGGGGCCGAACTCGGTCCGCCGTTGGTGTGAACACGGTTCTCGCTGTGCGAATGACCATGGCCGTTGCCGCCGCGTCCCCGGCCGCCGCGTCGACGACGTCCACCGCCTCTGCTTCCACCTTCACTGCCGCCACTACGTGGGCGATAATCTGAACTCATGTGATGTTACTAACATGCCGTGAACCGCGCGCCTTGAATCTCGCGCTCTTTTTCAGGCTCTACCCGCTGGCTTCACTCGGTCTGCTGCTTGCGTGCCGGCATTTCCAGATGCGAAAAAACTGCGCCCTGTCTGGATGCCCCTCGACGAAAGATGCGTCCCCTCGGTTCGCACAACGCAACTGGACCGCTGCCCGGCCCCAGGTAATCGCGCTGCCGCCATTGCCATCGTGTCCGGGCCCGTCCGGGCCAAAGCTGATAACGGCAATTCCATGGGAAAGTGTTGAAGCTGGTGAGGAGTCCTGTGGTCGCCGGGGAGAGCAAGGCTTCAAAGACCCGCGCGTCAATACGCCGGGAATGAGGTTGCGTGAGACTTTGCTTTCATCTCCATTTTGATGAGAGCAAAGGCGCCAGCCGCCCCGACCACGAAAGACTTCACAACATGTTCCTTTCTGACGACATATTAGCAACAATTATGCCGCGATCAATAGAATTCTCCACTAAATCGCTCTCCCTCTGGGATTTAGGGATTTCCAGAGGGTCAATGCCGGACATGTCTGCCGACCTGATCCTATCTAACTGCATTTCGCACAGAGGACTGCAGAGAGCCGAAGAGGAGAAAGCAGAACCAGTTGTGGTGGCGGTTTATGACCGGTACTGCGCACGGCCTTGGGCTGCCCAAAGGCATTTATTCGTTGATCGAAGCCATCGTCGCGGCCATGAGCTTCTCTTCTTTTTCCCGGGCAGCTTCGACATCGTAAGCGAAATTATCAGTGTGCTCAGGATTGAGAGGCGACATGGCGCGAAGCTTTTCGATCATCGGCGGAAGTATTTCCAAGGCATGGTCGATGTCGGTATCGCGATTGTAATGGCTGAACGAGAAGCGGACGCAACTGCGCGCACGCGCCGGGGTGAGGCCCATGGCGCTGAGGACGTGCGAGGGATCAAGGGAGCCGGTGGTGCAGGCGGAACCGGACGAAGCGCAGATACCGGCCACGTCGAGCTTCATGAGGATGGCCTCAGCCTCGACGAAATCGAAGGCGATGTTGCTGGTGTTCGGCAACCGCTGGTCGCGCTTGCCGTTGATGTAGATGTAGGGCAAGCGCTGGAGCAGCGTCTCTTCGAAGAGATCGCGCATGGCACGGACGCGGGTCTGCTCATCGGAGAGCTTTTCCAACGCGAGTTCCGAGGCGCGGCCAAGGCCGATGATCGAGGCGACATTTTCCGTGCCGCCGCGCTTTCCCCTCTCCTGGCCTCCGCCAATGACGTAAGGGACAACCTTGGTGCGGCGCTTGACGTAGAGCACGCCCACGCCCTTCGGGGCATGGAGTTTGTGGCCCGACATGGAGAGGAAATCGATATCGCTCTTGGCGACGTGTCGCAGGTCGATCTTGCCGGGGGTCTGCACGGCGTCGGTGTGAAAAAGGACGCCTTTCTTTTTGCAAAGGGAGGCGATTTCCTCGACCGGGAAAAGGACGCCGGTTTCGTTGTTCGCCCACATGATGGAGACAATGCCGGTGTCGTCGCGGATGGCGTTCTCGACATCGGAGAGCGAGAGCGTGCCGTCGGCCTGCACGGGCAGGCGGGTGACGCCGAAGCCCATGCGCTCAAGCTGGTCGGTCTGGTTCATGATTGCGGAATGTTCGACCTGGGTGGTGACGACATGCCGCTTGCCGGAGGTCTGCAAGGCGGACCAGATGGCCATGTTGTCGCTTTCGGTTCCGCAACTGGTGAAAATAATTTCCTTCGGCGTGCAACCGAGCAGAGACGCGACTTTTTCGCGCGCTTCCTTAAGATGGCCCTCGACGAACTTGCCGAAGCTGTAGGCGCTGGAGGGGTTGCCGTAGTACTCGGTCAGGAAGGGCACCATGGCTTCAAAGACCTCCGGGGCAACGCGCGTGGTGGCGTTGTTATCGAGGTAAATGATCTCGCGGCGGGTTTCGTTTTCGGAGCGGGGTGCGTGCATAGGGGGCAAAGAATCGTGAACACTTAAAACTATCAGACCCAGCCAGTCATGCAAGCCTGATCGCGTGGGAGGGAAGCACGACCAAATTACTAAATTGACGAGATTACCAAATTATTTTAGGGAACAAGTCTGGTCCATTCTGGATTCCCGATTTCGTTAATTTGGTTCATTGGGAAATTTGGTCATGATTCCTCCCGCCTTCAGAAAAGAGGTTTGCGCAGTTGCGCGAGGCTGAGCGCCAGCACGAGGATGAGATAGGTGGTCAGCAAACTGAGGAGCAGGAACAGCCCCGAGAAGGCGGCCGCAAAGACCGTCATGCCCGCCACGAGTCCGCTGATGATCTGCATGCCGAGCAACGGAATCATCATGATCGGATCGGCGAGCAACTTGGGCCGGGTGCCCGGCCTGGCGGGCGAGGCAAAGGTTTCTCCCGCCATGCTCGAAGCCACGCCGAGGGGGATGCCGCCGAGCAGGACGGCGACGGCGAGGTTCTGCTCATCGACGAGTAAAAGAACAATGCCCACGAGCAACGTCACTGCCACCGGCCATAAGCAACCGCTCAGCATTTTGCCGTAGCGAAAAAGTCGCACCGAACGAGGCGACATGTTGAGCAGGTCGTCGCATTCCTCGACCGTCCCGGCGGCGATGGTGAACATGCCGGAGAGAATCCCGCAGGCGAAGATCACAAAGAAGGCGATGGCGCGCGGGAGATCGTCGCGGCCCAGGACGCAGGCGATGCCGATCGGCATGAGCGCCTGGGCGACACACTGGATCATCATCATGGGCGTACGGACGATGAGGCGCAGGTTTTTTCGCACTTCGAGCCGGAGGACGCCGGTGCGAAACGGCGCGTCGGCTGTTCCCGGCCGGGCCGAGGCGATATTCTCCGTGAGATGCTGCGTGCCCTCGACAAAGGCGCGTTCCGTGAGATAAAGCGTAATCACCGCCAGGACAATGGCCGTGCTGAAAATCATGAGCAGATCGAGCGGATAGCCCGCGGCGGCATAGGCCATCCAGACGAGCGGCGTATGAGTGAGCGCGACAAAATGAGCCTGCATCTCCGGCGGCATGCGGGCCTCATCGGGGTTCAATTGGGAAAGCGAAACGCTGACGCTTCCCGCGAAAAAGGTGACGCCGAAAATGAGCAGGAATGGGACGGCCTGGGAAAAAAAACGCGCGCGGCGCAGGCCGAGCCAGCGGATCAAGCCAAACGAGAAAAGGCCGTCGACGCAAGTGACGATGATGGCCAGGGCGAACCAGACGGCGTAGCCCCACAGGAAATTGAAATGAAGTCCAAGCGTGAAAATGCGGATGTTGATGTAGGGAATGATGATGAAGCCATCGACGAGACACGATTGCAGGGCATTGCCAAAAAGGCGTCCGGCAAGAATGGCGCGCGGTGAAACGGGTGAGCTGAGCAGAAGGCTGCTGTCATCCTGCTCGTGCAAGACAACCAGCGCGCGGACGAGGCCGCCGCTCATCATGACGAAGAGCAGGAACGACCAGACGGAAGTGCTGAGGCCGGTCATCAGCGCCGGCTTGTGATCCGAGGGTGATTCCCAAACATACGTGACCACCGCCAACGCGGCGAAATGGAGTCCGGCCATGAAAGCCAGTCCGAAAAACGCCCCGCCGCCGCGAAGCCATTTGTCGCGCAGGGTGGTTCCGGAAAGATGCTTGCGCAATCCCTGCTTGCAATCGTTCCAGATGAGGCTCGCGCAGACGCGAAAGGAATGCGCCCACGCATCCGCCGGAAAAGGGCTCGTAGCGTAGGCGCTCATTAGTGTGAGATTAGCGGGAGCACGTTACGTCACAAGAGCGCTCTGCCGACATCAGCGATTCGTCATTTGCTCCAGTTTTTCCGGATACCGGGCGCCCTCCACCGCAATCTTTGACGCGGCGTTCTCGATCTCACGGAGATCATCCGTGGTAAGCTCGATGGCCACCGCCCCGATGTTCTCATCCAGGCGATGAAGCTTCGTTGTTCCTGGAATCGGAACAATCCAGGGCTTTTGGGCCAGCAGCCAGGCGAGCGCAATTTGGGCCGGTGTCGCCTTCTTTTTTTCAGCGATGCGGCCAAGCAGGCTGATCAGCGCCAGGTTCAGCTTGATTGCTCCTGGTGTAAAGCGCGGCAGGGTGCTGCGAAAGTCGGAACTATCGAACGTCGTGTTCTCGTCGATTTTACCGGTGAGGAATCCCTTGCCCAGCGGGCTATAGGCCACCAAGCCGATTCCAAGCTCTTCCAGCAAGGGCAGTATTTCCGCTTCCGGACGCCGCCACCAGAGCGAATACTCATTTTGCAGGGCTGTGACCGGCTGGACGGCATGCGCGCGACGAATTGTTTGCACTCCCGCTTCCGAAAGGCCGAAGTGTTTCACCTTGCCAGCCGCGATCAGCTCCTTCACCGTGCCGGCCACCTCTTCGATGGGTACGTTGGGATCAACGCGGTGTTGGTAGAGGAGATCAATCACGTCGACCCTGAGCCGCTTGAGCGAGCCTTCCACCGCTTTTTTGATTTGCTCCGGCCTGCTGTTCAAGCCCGCTGCGCCCGGACGCGTATCGCTGCCACTCAGGTCGAACCCGAACTTGGTGGCGATCGCCAACTGCTTGCGGAACGGAGCGAGGGCCTCGCCCACCAGATCCTCGTTCGTGAACGGGCCGTAGACTTCGGCGGTATCGAAGAAGGTGACGCCTCGTTCCACGGCTGCCCGTAGCACGGAGGTCATTTCTTTCTTATCTTTGGGCGGACCATAGGAAAAGCTCATGCCCATGCAGCCGAGCCCTATCGTTGAGACTTCCAGGTTACTCTTTCCAAGTTTGCGTGTTTGCATTTTGAACTCTTTCGTTAAGTTACTTTGATTCCGACGAGCGGTATTGCTCGTCGGTGACTTTTTCCATCCAGTCCACGACCTTGCCGTTGAGCTGTTCCTGGGTGGCGATATGAGTCATCGCGGTGGTGGGCGCGGCGCCGTGCCAGTGCTTCTCGCCCGGGGAAAACCAGACCACGTCACCGGGCCGGATTTCCTCGATCGGGCCGCCTTCGCGCTGGGCCCTGCCGCATCCTGCGATGACAATCAGGGTCTGCCCCAAGGGATGCGTGTGCCACGCGGTGCGGGCGCCGGGTTCAAACGTGACCGTTGCGGCGGCGGCGCGTCTTGCCTCGTTGGGCTGAAAGAGAGGATCGATCCGCACCGTGCCGGTAAACCAGTCGGCAGGTCCACTGAGGGATGCCTGCGAGCCATTTCTTGTTATTTCCATGCAGCAACCCTACCTCACCTCGGATAAAGTGTCGCACGGTGTCTTGCTGCACCTGTTGCGCGTTTGCTCGAAACTGCGATCAGGCTCGGCAAAAGGGGGCTGGCGGCGTCAGCGCTGCCGACGATAATCGCTGGGCGAAAGACCCGTCCCCCGGCGGAAAAGCTGGGCGAAATGGCTGGGATTGGCGTAGCCCACATCAAGCGCAACCTCCACGACGCTCTTCCTGGTCTCGCGGAGCAGGCGTTTCGCCTGATCCATGCGCAACGTCATATGGTAGCGTGAAGGTGACATGCCCGTCGCGCTCTTGAACAAGCGATTGAAGTAAAACCTGCTCAAGCCTGCTCGCGCGGCCAATCGATCGAGGTTGAACTCTTCGGCGATATTTTCCGCCATCCAGTCGGTGAGTTGTCGAAGCTTATAGCCCGGAAGCGACGGACTGCCGCTGCGCGACTCGCTCGACCTTTCGGCATAGTTTCGCGCCAGATGAATCGCAATCGCCTGCGCGATGCCTTGGAGGAAGATGGAACTCGGGCGTCGGCGCATCAGCTCTTCGTGCACCTGCTCCATCAATGAACTCAAGACAGCGTCGGTGAACGCAGAAATATCCCGCAGCCGGACATGGACCGCGTCAGCTCTGAAAACCTCCTCCATGGCGCGCTGGAGGAGAGGCAGCTCGATGAATACCGCCAGGGATTGAAACGGCTCATGGCTCACTGCCTTCCAACGGCAATCATAGGGCGCGCCTCCCGACGTGAGAAAGAAGGACCCTTTCTTGATCCGATGCGTGATCCAGGGCCGTTTGGCTTCCCGTTCCTGAAAATCAACCTCGCCGGAAGTGGTCCAAGCCAGTGACGGTTCGCTAACCGAGGGAAGATGCAAGGTGTCGACGACCGGCGGCAGGGCGATAAGCCAGGCCTTGATCTCGCGCCAAGCTTCGCCGTGACCCGATCGCAGGCACTTTCCACCGACATAGCGCTCGAAGGCCTCGGCGGAAGTTGTCTCGGGAACCTTCATCAGCATAAGTATTATCCATACTGCGCAAAGGGCGAGACCGTTGCCAAGCTTCCCCGAGGCAGGAGAGGCGACGGTCATAGACCGCCGCTACATTATAAAATGGAACGTACGACGCCGCCATCGACGCGCAGGGCCGCGCCGTTCGTCGCTGAGGAGAGCGGGCTGGCGACGTAGGCGACGAGGTTGGCCACTTCTTCGTTGGTGGCAAAACGCTGGATGAGCGAGCTGGGCCGCACGTTCTGGAAAAACTCCTTCTCGACCTGGGCCGGGGACTTGCCCTGCTCCTTCGCCATGTTTTTCACGAAGCCTTCGACACCTTCGGAGCGGGTCGGCCCCGGCAGGACGGAATTCACGGTAACGCCCGTGCCGATGGTGGTTTCGGCGAGGCCACGCGCGAGCGCAATCTGCATGGTCTTCGTCACGCCGTAGTGGATCATCTCCTTCGGAATCTGCACCGCCGATTCGCTCGAGATGAAGATGATGCGGCCCCAGTTATGATTCAGCATGACGGGCAGGTAAGCGCGGCTCAAGCGCAGGCCGCTGAAGAAATTTGTTTCGATCATCGTCTTCCAATTTTCGTCGGTGATTTTTTCAAAAGGCTTCGGTTCATAGATGCCCACGTTGTTGACGAGAATGTCGATTTTTGAAAAGCGCTTGTAGACTTCGGTGACCTGGTCGGCGTCGCTGAAGTCGCCGGCAAACGCTTCAAGCTTCGCCTTGGGATGTATTTTTTTGATTTTGACGATGGCTTCGGCGACGCGGTCGTCGGTGCGGCCGTTGACGATGACTTCCGAGCCTTCCGCCGCGAGGGCGGTGGCAATGGCGAGGCCGATGCCCGCGGTGGATCCGGTGACGAGACTGCGTTTGTCTTCGAGTTGGTAGTTCATGATGTTTTATTTTCCTGGATAGGGGTTAAACGAAGAAAAGCACAGCGATTCAATGCCAGTGGTGGTAATAACCGCCGTAGAAATAGGGTCCGCCCCAATAAGGGCCCGGTGGATAAGGTCCCCCATAGGGATCGGCCCAGTAGGGATAAGCCGGATAAGGATAGGGCCCGACGGCTTGCGAGGTCTGGAGCATGTAATCAACGACGCTCTGGGAAACGCCGGCCTTGCGCAGGCCGGAGACGTCATCGGAGGTCAGGTAATAAACCGCTCCGTGATCGCGCAGGTAACGGATGATGACGGCGTCGCTGACGCCGGCGCGGGAGAGGGACTTGATGTCCCAAAGACTCAGCGCATCGCCATGCACCATCTTGTCGTAGATGGCGGAGGAAACACCGGCGCGCTGCACGCTGGCATAATCGGCCTTTTGTTGGTCGCTCAAGCCGCATGCGGTCAGAAGCAGCGGGAGCAACAGTACGGGAAGACGGGATACCCTCATTCCACAGCCTACATCGGCCCTTTTCGTTTTCAACTGCGCCGTCGCCCGACACGCTCGCGTGGGGCGGACAGCCGGCTAATTGGCAAAATGGCTGTCCTCCGAACGACGGCGACAGGCCAGGACATAAAGGAAGCCGAAGACGGCCCCGCCGAGATGCGCGGAGTGGGCAATCTCGGGCATCCAGTGAAACAGGATTGAGGCTGCCTCGATTCCGCATACCACGAGCGAGAGGAGTCGCATGCTCATGCGCAGCGGCAAAATATAAAAGAGAAAAACCGTCACGCGCGCGGTGGGCGCGGCAGTGCCGATCCCTGCGATGACCGCAAAAACCGCACCGCTGGCGCCTATAATCCCCTGGTCGGCGTCGGCGCTTCCGCTGGAAAACGAATTGAAGAAGAGCCAGACGAGCGCGGAAGCAATCGCGCCGCCGACATAGAGGCCCAGGAATCGCCAGTGGCCCAGGATTTCCTCCAGCGCCGGGCCGAGGCAAATCAGGGGAATCATGTTGGAGACGATGTGAAGCCAGAAGAGGCTGGAATCCCCGAACATGGCCACCGCATGGGCCCACGCGTAGGTCAGTACCGTCCAATAGCGGTGGTCGGCCCACGAATCCGGACTGAAGGCGAGCGCATCGCCGACGACGTCATCGCCGAAAAGATGGAGGGCGAGAAGTTGCAACCCAAATACCGCAACGGTTGACCCGACCAACAGCCAGGTGATCCACGCGATGGGACGTCTATCGGGGACGGGCACGGGAAAGGATTGAAGCGGCGGAATTCTGTCGTACATGACGCGGATAGCTTTCTCCAACCTGTGCGAGGAATGTCCTGCTGTCTAGTAGAGGCTGTCCGAAAAATAGGCGTGGGTCCCGTGACAAGTCGAATTTGGGCCGAATCCAGGCGCGAACGACGCGCATAGCTTGATCAACGTAAGGAGTGAACAATGAAGAGCTCGGCCCAAATTCGCCGTCACCCTTCGGGCCGAAGTTCTTTTGCCTTCTGGCTTCGTCGCTCGCTCGTCACATAGCTTCGGCTATGCTCCTCACTCGACTCCTAGCCAGAGGGCAAAATTCCGTTCGGCGTGACCCGCGCCTATTTTTCGGACAGCCTCTAACCTCGCAGTAATTTCGGCCAGGCGGGAAAGAGGAACCGATGCGAGGCATAAAGCCGGGGGAACTTTCTGGGCGCATATTTCTGCCAAAGCCATTCGGCCGTTTTCAGGATGAAATAGGAATAGAAAAGAGAGACGAGCCACGAGCCGACGATATCGCTCGGATAATGCGAGCCGACGTAGATTCGTGAATAGCTGACCAGCGCCGCCCAGGGCCAGAGCCAGAGCGCCCAGCGCCCGAACATGGCGCAGCCGACCATGGCCAGGGCGACGTTGTTCATGGCATGGCCCGAGGTAAAGGAGCGGCCTTTGGCGACATGCGCCTGCGGAATCGATTCGGTGACACTTCGCACGGTGACCACGCGCAGATGCGGCTCGGTCTCGTTGGGGCGCGGACGATTGACGGCGATCTTGAAATCCCAATCGATGATGGCATCGCCGATGATCAGACAGGCGGCCATGAGAATGAGGAATTGACGACCGCGAAAGCCGCCGAAAATCAGGGTGAGGACCACGGCCGCGGTGAGCGGATAGCGGAAGGAATCGAAATCGCTGACGCGGGCCATGACCGGATCGAGCCACGGCCTGCTCCATGTCTGGTTGATCAGGTAAAGCAGGTGCAGATCAAGCGCGTGAAACCAGGCCGGAAAGAACATGAGAGAGACTAAGAACTAGCTTTAAAATATACGAATAAAAGCGTTTCCTCGTTCCCATGTTGTACTTGGGAACGCACTTGTCGGGGTGATTTCATTGCCGATCTCGTACAAGTAACTTAGGCGGCTACTATTGAGCGCGAAATGAAATTTCGCGAGGAACAAGAAACATTCCCAAGTACAACTTGGGAACGAGGGGAAACCACGATTACATGTACTGCTCGAGGACTGCAGCGATTTCGCGGCAGGTCCGCGTGGTGTCGAGCTTCAGGCCTGAGCCCAGGCCAATCGCGGTGGAAACGGGCTCGCCCAGCACGGATAATCCCGACGGGGCCGAACCGCTGCCCGCGCCGGTGTCGCTTTTGGGATCGGGCACGCCGGTGCGGAAAGCCAGGACGTATTGCGTCTTGGAGACATCGAGATCGTAGACGTAGACGTTGGTTTGAAGGGTGGTTTCTCCCATGCCCAGGCCAACCACGGTGCGCAGCGCCCGGCTGCCTTGGAAAACCGTGATAAATTCGCCCGCAACCAGCCAGCCGTGATCCGGCAGATCGTTGATCCACCGCTGCTCCGTAGGAGCGAGCTTGATCAACCTCGTCTCCAACTGACTCTCAAAATAGGTCTGGAAATCCTGCTTGAAACCGACGAGATCGCTTCCCTCGCGTCCGACCAGCCATTTGCCGGTCGTGGTATCGAAAGGTGCGATGTAGATATGGGGGGGATTCGGCGTCAACTTGACCGATGCGCTTGGCAGGGCCGCGGTGTGAATCGAGCCGCAACCGCTCAAGAAAAGAGAGGTCGCCATCGCCAGGGAAGCAAGGCCAGCAAAGAGAGCTGCGAAACGTGGCATCACTAGGCTTTAGCGGATAAGTGGGGCGAATTGCAAGAGAATTTACATGGAATTATGGAAAATCTCTCCGAACTCCCCTCAGGCTATCAATCCTATTCGTTCCTTAAGTACCATCCTGAACTAGCCAAGTAGCCTTGGCAGTGGCACTTTAGAGCTGATGCCTGCCCACGCCTGGAAGCTGAAAACCCGCACGTTGGAATGGCAGGAACGCCCTCTTCTCATGGGCGTTATTAATGTCACACCCGATTCTTTCTCCGACGGAGGCCGCTATCTCGATCCGGAACAGGCCCTTGATCGCGCGTTGGAAATGGAGGCGGAAGGCGCGGACATCATCGACCTGGGCGGCGAATCGACCCGGCCCGGCGCGACGCCGATCAGCGAGGAAGTCGAACTGGCGCGCGTGTTGCCTGTGGTGCGAAGATTGCGGGGAAACCTGAAGATTCCGCTTTCGATCGACACGTGGAAAGCAGCGGTGGCCGTGGCCGCGCTGAACGAGGGCGCGGAAATTATCAATGACGTCAGCGCCGGGCGGTGGGATCCGCTGCTCTGGCCCGGCGTGGCCGAATTGAGCGCCGGTTATGTGCTGATGCACGCGCTGGATCGTCCCGCCACGATGCAGAAGGAACCGGCGTACCTCGATGTGAGCGCGGAGATCGTCGACTTCCTGGCGAAATTTCTCGCCCGGGCGGAGGAAAACGGATTGGCGCTGGAATCGATGGTGTGCGATCCCGGTTTCGGTTTCGGAAAAACCCTGGGACATAATCTGACTTTATTGCGCGATCTTGAAAGTTTTCGCATGTTGCGGCGTCCAATCCTCGTGGGACTGTCGCGTAAATCTTTCTTAAAATTAATTGGCGGTTCGCAGCCATTGGAGATAACAAACGAACTGGCCCATATGTGGGCGGCGGCGCGGGGTGCGGGGATTTGGCGGGTGCATGACGTGCCCGCAGCCCTGCGCGCGGCGCGGCTGGCCGGCGCCTTCGGGCGTGGAGCCGATACGTCAAATCCGGCCTGAGAACAATGCACGCACATCTTTCCATCCTGGCGGAAGCGATCCGCTCGCTGATCGAGATTCTTCTTCTCGCGGCGGGGATCTACTTCACGTGGAAATTATTCCGCGGCACCCGCGGGGCGCGCGTGCTGGCGGGCTTTGGCTTTTTGCTGGCCATGCTTTCGCTGGTTTCCTACGCGCTGCAACTGACGGTCATCGAAAAGCTGCTGAGCTTCTCGCCCTATTTTTTGCTGACTTCGCTGGTGATTATTTTTCAGCCGGAGTTGCGGCGGATTTTCGCCGAGCTGGGCAGCCGTCCTCTTTTCAGCGCGCACCGGCAACAGGCGGAAGTGATCGAGGCGGTGATCAACGGGCTGGAGCAATTGCAACTGGCCGGGCATGGCGCGCTGATCGCCTTCGAGCGCGAGATCACCTACGAACCGGCGCGCGAAAACGGCACGCTGCTCGATGCCAGGGTCAGCGACGATTTGCTCGCGACGATTTTCTTTCCCAAGACTCCGCTGCACGACGGCGGCGTGATTATCGTACAGGACCGAATCGCCGTGGCCGCGGCGATTTTTCCCCTCACCCAGGCGGAAGGCCTGCAGCGCAACCTCGGCTTGCGGCATCGCGCGGCGCTCGGGCTGAGCGATGAGACGGACGCGGCGGTGGTGGTCCTCTCCGAAGAGACCGGGATTATTTCGCTGGCCTATGGCGGCAAGCTGCGCCGCCCCCTGACGACGGACGAACTTCGGTCCATGCTGATTGCCATTCTGCTCCAAAATAAAGATCATGAAAAACCCCTTGTGGAACAACTGGCAAGCTAAGCTGATTTCTTTCGTCATCGCCCTGCTCATCTGGGTCTATGTGAAGAACCAGGTCGAGGAGGGTTTCATCGATCAGATCATCACGGGGACGTTTACGCCGGGGCGGTAGTGCTTTCCTCGTTCCCAAATTTTATTTGGGAATGCCTCCTTTTTCTCGCGAAATTTCATTTCGCGCCAACTTGAACGCATCTGCTCGCTTCAAGATCGGCAATGAAATTGCCTCAGCAAGTTCGTTCCCAAATAAAATTTGGGAACGAGGAACACTCGAGTTGAGAGATTGCACCTTGCGTCAATTGTGCGAGGGTGAAGTAAAGATGAACGCTGTTACGGAATCACCAAAACAGGATGGGCTCACCTCCGAACGCTATCCGCTTCTCCTCTTTTTCGACGGGGAATGCGCGTTTTGCAATCGCTGGGTGAATCGCGTCCGGCTGGCCGATCATCAACACCGGATGCGTTTCGGCACCAAGCAGGGCCGGACGTTTCACCAGGTCGCGCAGGCTCATCCCGAACTGGCCAACGTCGAATCGGTGGTGCTGGTCAAACGGCGCGCCGATGGCGGCGAAGAATTCCTCGTTCGCGCTCCCGCGATTCGCGAGGTCATCAAGGGCCTGCCCGCGTTTCGCTTTTTCGAGCTGGTGCTGCAAATCGTCCCGTCACCGATGACGAATCTCGGCTACCGCATCTTTTCCAAATTGCGCGCTCCGCTCTTCGGCAAATGGCACCACTGCCGCGTGCCGCTGGAGGAGGAAAAGGAATTGTACGTGGATTAGAAATCGTACTTGATGCCGGCGGTGATCAGGTTCTGCTGAATTTGGTCGGGCTTGAGGCGGTAGACTCCCCCACCGAGAACGAGAGGAGCGTTGGATGACTTGCCGTCGGTGCCGATGGCGTCGATGAACTTGTACTCGGTGAAAATCGAGACGTGGTTGCACACCGCAAAGTCGAGGCCGAACAAAGCCTGACCGGCAAAATCGAGATCGCTGGTGTCGAGTCCCGTGACCGTGACGGGGCCAAAGAAACCGACGGAAGAGATCGGGAGCGTGCCGTGGGTGGTGATATACTGCAGGCCTGCACCGATGCCGATGTAGGGCGTAACCAGCGAGGAATTCTTGAACCGGAGAATGCCGTTCAGGAAAAAATCGCCCGAGTTTGAGGTGAAACGCTCGCTCGATCCGGCGCCGACGATGTCGCTCGCGTGGCTGTCATCGCCGATGTAGAGCGCTTCCGCTTCCACCGCAGGCTGGAGCCGCAGGCACATCGTGTCGCAAACCGGAAACGAATTAAAATTATAGCCGGCCTTGAGGCCACCGACGCCGCCCCAATTGGAATGGATTTGCTGGTTGGTCTTGGACAAGCCAAGGAGGGGAGTATTGATGGTCTGAAAATTGTCGCCGTAACTGGTCGAGAATTGCGCGCCGCCAAAGGCTGCCACGTAGAAGCCTGCGTCCGAGGGAGGAAGCGGCGGCGTCACCAGGGCTTTCGTATCCACCGTCTCGGTTCCGGCATAGGCGCAAGAGCAAATGGCAGCGAGGAGAAGTGCGCTCAGTAGTTTTGGTTTCATAGATTTTCCTTGAGCACCATTGGTACTTCAAGATAACGCCTTCAACAAGAGGAATTTGCTCAGGCAAGTTCGCTCGCTTCGATTTTGACGGAATTACGGAATTTTCGGAATTAACGGAATTATTTTTGGAGGGGTGGCCCGGACTACTTCGTTGTCCGGGCGCGCGAAGCGCACAGGAAGCGATCAATTTAGTAGATCAGCCTGATGTACCAGTTATCTCCAAGCGGTCGATAGACCACACCGGGATCTCCTGCGGCATGCCTCGGAGGGTTATCAATCGTAGGAACCAGAGGCGTCGGTGTGCTGCTAACGTAAGCGTAGCTTAGACGCCAGCCCTCGCTAGCGAATCCCCAACCAGCAATGGCAAAGTTAGTCTCACCGTCATTACGCCAGACTTGTAGGACGTGTGCGTTGTGCATTAGCACTTCATATTCCGTGAAGTGTTTGCTGGAAAATCCGGCCTTCTCCGGAGCAACCCAATGAGCCGTATCGTCCAACATAACTTTGTCTTTTGTCACCCCAACAATGCTAGCTGGCTCCTGCGAGAGCTTGTTGAGTAATTCAACAATTGCACTTTTGTCTCTATCGAATCGCTGTTGAACCTCACTATCGGACGGGATGCGTGAGTACCAAATTGTGTAACAAACCAAAAGTGCAAATAACGCTATTGCTCCCCATACAAACAGCAGGGCTAAGTACTTGGCGATAACCATGAATAAACGCATAGGCCAGAATCTTTTTCCTGACTGCCAAGTGCATGAGCTTTCCCAAAAAATTCCGTTAATTTGGAAAATGTGGTAATTCCGTTATTGTCTTCCTCAGCTCACGGATTATCGAGCATTTCCAAATAGCGTTCGGCTTCGATGGCGGCGCCGCAGCCCGTGCCGGCGGCGGTGACGGCCTGGCGGTAAACGGAATCGGCGACATCGCCCGCGGCAAAGACGCCGGGGACGCTGGTGCGCGTGCCGCCGTGGAGCTTGATGTAGCCGTGATCGTCGGTCTCGATCGCGCCGCCAAAGACCTTGGTGTTCGGCGTATGGCCGATGGCGACAAAGAGGCCCGCGCAGGCGAGCGTGCTGGTCTCGCCGGTCGCGATGTTCTTCAACTTCACGCCGGTGACTTTCTTCTGCGCGACATCGAGCACTTCGGTGACAATGCTGTTCCAGACCATTGCTATTTTGGGATGAGTGAGCGCGCGATGCTGCATGATGGCGCTGGCGCGGAGCGAGTCGCGGCGATGGACGAGATAAACCTGCGAGGCGAAGCGGGTCAGGTAGGTCGCTTCCTCGACGGCCGAATCGCCTCCCCCGACCACGACGAGCGGCTGGTTGCGGAATTGCGGCAGCGCGCCGTCGCACGTGGCGCAATAGGTGACGCCATGCTTTTCCAGCGCCACTTCCGAATCGAGCCCGATCTGGCGGGGGCTGGAGCCGGTCGCGATGATGACGGTGCGCGTTTCGAGCGGTTCGCCATCGACAACGAGCTTGAGCGGCCGGGCGGAGAAATCGACGCGGTCGAGCGTACCAAATTTGATCCGCGCGCCGAAACGCTCGGCCTGCTTCTGCAATTTCTGCATGAGCTCAAAGCCGTCGACGCCCTCGGGAAAACCGGGAAAATTCTCGACGATGCTGGTGGTGGTGAGCAGGCCGCCCGGCTGGCAACCGGTGAGGACGAGCGGGGAAAGATTCGCGCGGGCGGTGTAGATCGCGGCGGTGAGCCCGGCGCATCCTGTGCCGATGATGACGACTTGTTCCATAGAGGGATTAAGCATGACACGGGATTTTCGGTTGTCGAACTCCCAAGGAGGTTCCTGAATTTAGAGAGGAGGAACATGAAGGATATGAAAAATGGCATTTGCGAACACGCTATTTTCCTGCATGCGTCTCATGTTACTCCTGTCTAAAATCACCTGCCTTTTTAATCGTGTTAATCTTGTTAATCCTGTCCAAAAAGGAATAATCCCGCCATGAGTGAATTGCCCAAGGATAAGTTCGAGGAGTTGTTCCGGATGCAACAGGCGCTGAACGAACGCATTGGCGTGCGGACCACCGGCATGAGCGAGGAGGAGCAGACGAAATGGCTGCTCAACTATACGCGGGCGATGTCGCAGGAGATGGCCGAGCTGACCGACAGCGTGCCGTGGAAGTGGTGGGCGAAGTACCAGAAGTTCGATGCGCAGAACGCGCGGGTCGAGGTGGTCGACCTTTTCCACTTCCTGATTTCGATGGCGCAGGTTCTGGGCATGTCCGCCGATGATGTTTTCAACGCCTACGTGAAAAAGAACGAGGTGAATTTCAAGCGGCAGGACTCGGGCTATGCGGTGAAGGACGAGGCCGATTCGAAGCATATTTGACGTAGCCGCCGTCGTGAGACGGCGGATGACACGCCACGCTCTCACGAGCGCGGCCTGCGACCCTGCACAACCGACCGCCATTAAATAGCAACGGGGCGTTAGCACGTTCTGGATTTCTCATCCATGTTGGTGGCATGCAGACAAGCTCCACTACTATGCACGACCAAACCCTTACCACCTCCTCGAGCAACTGGAACCGGGTGATTTATGTTCTCGTCGGACTGGCCAGCCTTCCGGTCATCGCGATCCTGATCTGGCAGGGCATGACTTCGAGCGGCAACCCCGACCCGACCCTGCCGAACACGAGCTATGTTTCCGCGATTCTCGACACGGCCGTGCTCGTCTTCCGCGAAGGGCTGGAGAGCATCCTCGTGCTGGCGGCCATCACGGCGGGCCTGAGCCGGAAACAGCATAACCTGGCCAGCCCGATTTTCGTCGGAGCGAGCACCGGGTTTATCGCCACGCTGGCGACGTGGTTCGTGGTGCGCGGAATCGTGGAGGACATCAGCGTGAACGTCTCCTACCTGGCTCTCCAAGCCGGAACGGGCTTGCTGGCCGTGGTGGTGCTTCTCGTGGTGATGAACTGGTTTTTCCACAAGGTTTACTGGGGCGGCTGGATCACGGTGCATAATCGCCAGAAGAAGAAGCTTATCGAGTCGGCGGAACATGGCCGCTCGCCGGGACTGGTCTTCTGGGGTCTCGTGCTGCTGGGGCTGTCCTCGGTTTATCGCGAGGGTTTTGAAGTCGTCCTCTTTCTCCAGAGCTATTACCTGAAGCTGGGCGGCTGGACGGTGCTGTACGGGTCGATGCTCGGCCTCGCGCTGACGCTGGTCGTGGCGGTCCTCACTTTTTGGATGCATCAACGCATGCCCTATCGCAAGATGCTCATCGTCACCGGCGTCTTGCTTGGGGTTGTTCTTTTGGTCATGGTCGGCGAGGAAGCCAACGAGATGCAGGCTGCCAACTGGCTGTCGACGACGAACATTCCGGCACTCGTCCCCTATATGCCCGATTGGGCCGGCGTCTGGTTCTCGCTTTTTCCGAATTGGGAAACCATCATCGCACAGGTGCTCGCGGCCGTGATCGTGGTGGGTTCATACCTCATCTCCGGGCGCGTGATGGGAAGTCGCGCCGCGGAAGACGCGGAAGCAGTCGACGTTTAGTCTCCGTAGCGCAGCCCGGGTGGCCCGGACAACTTGTTGTCCGGGTCGCCGAAGGCGACAGGAGGTCACCGATTAATTCGCGAAAATCCGGGTAACCTCCTGTGCGCTCGCGATGCCGCGCTCGCGCATCGGGCAACAAGTAGCCCGGACCACCAGATGAAGGCAGAATAGTTAGAGGTCCTTCGACAAGCTCAGGATGACGATCTTTTAATAAAGTCGCTGACGCGACATTGCTGTCGCCGACACGATATGGGTAATTCCCAACAGGTGCA
>Ga0116229_10002640_pt1 | contig 29098 bp, 33 predicted proteins | sample S1TSphgellanicum_3_FD_87313 | JGI IMG/M metagenome (GOLD analysis project Ga0116229, IMG submission 87313) | Host-associated microbial communities from peat moss isolated from Minnesota, USA - S1T2_Fc - Sphagnum magellanicum MG | ecosystem: Host-associated > Plants > Peat moss > Unclassified...
CCTCGTCGTTCTTCTTGACGTGGAATTTGCCCTGCGCGAAGCGGGGCTTGTGGACGCGGAAAAGAGCCATGGCTAGACGACCTCCGGGGCGAGTGAAATGATTTTCATGAAATTGCGGTCGCGCAGTTCGCGGGCGACGGGGCCAAAGATGCGGGTGCCGCGGGGATTGAGGTCCTTGTCGATGATGACGACGGCGTTGTTGTCGAAGCGCAGGTAGGAACCGTCACCGCGGCGGATGGCCTGGCGGGTGCGGACGACGACGCAGCGAACGACTTCGCTTTTCTTGACGGTGCCGTCGGGAGCGGCTTCCTTGACGTTGGCGGTGATGACATCGCCGATGCCGGCGTGCAGCGATTTCTTGCCGATGACGCCAATCATGGTGGCGCGGCGCGCGCCGGTATTATCGGCAACATCGACCCAGGAGCGAATTTGTATCATGACGGTGGTAAATTAGTGTTTGAGGACGCTTAGTGCTTTAAGACCGACACGAGTTCCCAGCGCTTGAGCTTGCTCATGGGACGGGTTTCACGAATGAGAACGCGGTCGCCGGGCTGGGCTTCGTTCTTTTCGTCATGGGCGTAGAACTTTTTGTGCACGCGGATGATCTTCTTGAACTTGGCGTGGGGCACGCGGCGCTCGACGCGGACGACGATGGTTTTCTGCATCTTCGAGGCGAGGACTTCGCCGGTCCGTTCCTTGACGGCTGGGGCCTGCCCGGCCGGGGTGGTTGCGACGGCGGGCATTTTGATCTCGGCTCCTGCGACAGGTGCCGTCCGTGTGCTGTTGGTTTCGGTGCTCATGGCGATGTTTTCTTAAATTATTTCTTTGTCTCGGCGGTCGGGGCTGACTTCTTCGCGGTGCGGCTCTTGACCTTGAGGCCGAGGCGGCGTTCGCTCAAAACGGTTTCCAGCTTCGCCACGTCCTTGCGCAGTTCGTTGAGGCGGCTCGGCTTTTCGAGCGCACCGGTCGTCTGCTGCAGGCGGAGGTTGAAGTACTCCTGGCGGGCGTCCTTCTTTTTGGAGACCAATTCCGAGTCGGTCAGATTACGGACTTCTACGATTTTCATAAAGCTTTAATTCGATTGGCGCGGCTGATGAAGCGGGTGCGGATGGCGAGCTTGGTCGCGGCGAGGCGCAGCGATTCGCGGGCGACCGTCTCGGGCAGACCGTCGAGCTCGAACAGGATGTTGCCGGGCTTGACCACGGCGACCCAGTATTCGGGCGCGCCTTTACCTTTGCCCATGCGGGTTTCCGGCGGGCGGGCGGTGACGGATTTGTCGGGGAAGATGCGGATCCAGAGCTTGCCCTTGCGTTTCATGTTGCGGGTGAGCGCGACGCGGGCGGCTTCGATCTGGACGTTGGTGATCCAGGCGCGTTCCAGGGTCTGGAGCGCGTAGGAGCCGAAATCGATGGTGATGTTGCGCGAGGCAAAGCCCTTGCGGCTGCCGCGCTGGGATTTGCGGTATTTGACGCGTTTGGGAAGGAGTGGCATGGGTGGGGAAGGTTAAGGGAGGGTGAAGGGTAAAGGGTAAAAGTTGGGAAGCGGAGAGTTCAGGTTGGAAGATAACGTGCAGTCCTTTTTACTTTTTCCTTTTTACTTTTTCCTTGGTTAGGCGTTAACGGGAGCGGGTTCGTCCTTGCGGCAGATCCAGCATTTGATGCCGATCTTGCCCGCGACGGTCATGGCTTCCGCGAAGCCGTAGTCGATGTTGGCGCGGAGGGTGTGGAGCGGGACTTTGCCTTCGCGATATTCCTCGGTGCGGGCGATTTCCGCGCCGCCGAGACGGCCGGAACAACGGACGCGAATGCCTTCCGCGCCGGCCATGTCCATGGTGGTCTGAACGGCTTTCTTCATCGCGCGGCGCGAGGTGATGCGGCGTTCGATCTGCAAGGCGATGTTTTCCGCGACGAGCTGGGCGTCGAGTTCCGGGTTCTTGATTTCCTTCACGTCGACGAGGATTTCGCGGTCCTTCGTGGTGATGGCGCGAATCTCGTCCTTGAGCTTGTCGAGTTCAGCGGCTTTGCGGCCGATGACCACGCCGGGGCGGGCGGTGTGGATGTTGACGCGGACGCGATTGGCGGCGCGCTCGATGGTGACCTTGGAGACGGCGGCGCCTTCGAGCTTCTTCTTGATAAATTTGCGGATCATGGCGTCCTCGTAAAGATAGACGGGGAAGTCCTTCTTTGAGGCATACCACATGGAGCGCCACGCGCGGTTGAAGCCGACGCGAAAGCCGATTGGATTAACTTTTTGTCCCATAGTATTGTCTGGTTTAGTCCGCTGCTGTCACCTTTTCGGGATGTTCACCCGCTGCCAATGAATCGCTCGTCCGGTCGGCCTTCTCGCCCTTGAGCTGGTCCGCCGGAGGTTCCGGCGCCACGAGGGCGGGTGCGGCGGATTCCTTTTCGTCGACTTTCGCGGCCACGGGCTTGGAAGTCTTCGGGGAAGCCTTGGGCTTGTTCTTCTTGATGCCCTTGGGCGCGACCTTGGTTTCGATCGGTTCGGCTTCGGTCAGGGTAATCTTGATGTGCGCGGTGCGCTTGTTGATGCGCGCGCCGCCGCCACGAGCGCGGGTGTGCATGCGCTTGAGCGTGGGGCCTTCACCGGCCACAGCGGTTTTGACGACGAGGTTTCCCGCGCGCAGGTTGTTATTGTTCTCCGCGTTGGCGATGGCCGAGGCCAGCACCTTGCTGATGAGGCGCGCCGACTTCTTGGGAATTAGGCGCACGATTTCCAAGGCCGCCTCGGCGGGCAGGCCCTGAATCTCGCGTGTGACTTCCCGCACCTTGAAGGCGGAAATCTTGGCGTATCTATGTTCAGCTTTTACTTCCATAACTCAAATTCGTTTAATTTTTACTGTCTCTTGTCTCTCGTTTTTTTCTGCTCTGTTCTAAAATTGTTTCTATCGTTCTTCTACTGCAACTGCACCGCCGCCCAGCGTGCGGCGGCTACCATCCGGCTACCTATTGTCCACCCTCGATTGCCGCCCGGTCGCCCACCTTGAGCACCCTATCGCCCGCCATGCTTTCCACCTGCGCGGCGCTCACCTGGTCTCGTGCCAGCACGATCTTCACCTTTCCGATCTGGACGTTGTCCTGGTAGATGAGGAAGGTCATTCCCTCCTTCGCCCCCTGGGTTTTGCCCAGGTTCAGGATCACTGCGTTCAAGTCCGGGTTGATGTCGGCGATCTGTCCGTCCGTCAGCGAAGTGGCCAGCGGAATTGCCGCCCCGCTGCCGCCAGCCAGGTAGGTCTTCGCACTGCGGGAAGCAACTTCGTACTCAGCCCGCACTTTCGGGTCGTAATTCGGAGCGGTCTGGATCATCAGGTCGGTCGTCTTCACGAGCTTATCGAGGAGGGCTGCTCCCTCGCGTCGTCTCATCTCGTTCTGGTAGACCTCCTTCATGGCCTCGACCAATCTTTCCTCCAGCTTGCTCTCATCGACGGTCAGGGCTAAAACGCCCAAGGCCTCGTCGCGCAACTTCAACTCGGTCCACTGCTCGCGGAAGTTTTCCGACTCGCTGTTGGCCGCCGCGAGGTTTTCCGTCAGGGTTTTAATCCTGGCTTCGAGTTGTTCGCGGGTAAGAGTCGAAAGGTCCGGGCTGGAAGCTGCATCCCCTGCCCCGGTTTTCTGGTCCTGATCCGATGGACTTGCGCTGGTATCGATGACGGTGACGGGCGGCGCATTGGTTGCGTCGACTGCCTCCGTGGCCGGTGTCGCGGGCATCACTGGTGCTGGTGCCGTGGGTACGGCTGGTATCGCCGGTATTGCCGGTGTATCTGCATTCAAAGAACGATCCGTGGCCGGCTGGGCGGACACGGTTCCCGGCGCATTAAACGCCGAGACGACGACAAGCAGGGCGAACCCGGCTCGAAGTCGTTGAACCAGGCGGCTTGCGCCGTTGCGGTTCGATAATCTGGTAAAAAGTAGTTCCGTTCGCGTCTCCTCGGGTCGTGACCCTTATTTGGCGGCGGCCTTCTCCGTATGGGCGCCGTGTTTCTTGAAGGTGCGCGTCGGGGAAAATTCCCCCAACTTGTGACCGACCATGTTTTCCGTGACGAACACGGAATTGAAAATCTTGCCGTTGTGGACCAGGAAGGTGTGGCCGACGAAATCGGGCGTGATGAGCGACCGGCGCGACCAGGTCTTGATCGGCTTCTTCACGTTGGAGGCGGTCATCTTCTCGATCTTCACCATGAGGTGATCGTCAACGAAGGGTCCTTTTTTTAAGCTACGAGACATAGAGGGAAAAGGTAAAGGTTGAAGGGAAAAGGGAAAAGGTTGGGAAGCAGGGGTTCAAGTCAGAAATCGGCATGCGTTCCTTTTTACTTTTCCTTGGTTAGTGTTTCTTGTTCTGGCGGCGTTGCACGATGAATTTGTTCGACGGCTTGTACTTGGGACGGGTCTTGAGTCCCTTGGAAGGCTGGCCCCAGGGCGAAACGGGATGCTGGCGTCCTCCGCCACCCTTGCTCTTGCCCTGGCCGCCACCCATGGGGTGATCGACCGGGTTCATGACCATGCCGCGCACATGCGGACGACGGCCCAGCCAGCGGGAGCGGCCGGCTTTGCCGAGCGAAACATTTTCGTGCTCGACGTTGCCAATCTGCCCGATGGTGGCGTAGCACTGGGCGAAGATCTTGCGGATTTCACCGGAAGGCAGGCGGACCTGCGCGTAACCGGCGTCGACCGACATGAGCGTCGAGCTGCTGCCGGCGGTGCGGCCAATTTGAGCGCCGCGTCCGGGAATGATTTCGATATTGTGGATCGCCACGCCGAGCGGGATTTTATCGAGCGGAAGCGCGTTGCCGATGCTCGGCTCGGCTTCAGGTCCGCTGCAAAGCGTGGCGCCGACGGCCAGGCCGACCGGGGCGATGATGTAGCGCTGCTCGCCGTCGGTATACTTCAGGAGAGCGATGCGGGCGGTGCGGGAAGGATCGTACTCGATCGATTCAACCACGGCCTTGATGCCGAGCTTGTTGCGCTTGAAATCGATGAAGCGGTAGCGCTGCTTGTGGCCGCCGCCGATGTGGCGCGAGGTGAGGCGGCCGCGGTTGTTGCGCCCGCCCGACTTCTTGAGCCGTTCGGTGAGCTTGCGGACCGGTGCATTGCCCTTGGTGATTTCCTCGAAGCCGTTGAGCTGCGTGAAGCGCAGTGACGGGGTGAGAGGACGGAAAGTTTTAAGTGCCATGGAAGTATTCGGTTAAACGAGTTCGATCTTTTCGCCCGCCTTGAGGGTGACGATGGCTTTTTTCCAGTCGTTGCGCTGGCCCCATTCGGCGCCGCCGTGACGGCGCTTGAGCTTGCCCGCGACCTGCATCGTGTTGACGCGGACGGCGGTTTTCTGGAAGAGAACCTTGACCGCGTGCTTGATTTCCTGCTTGGTCGCGCTGGGGGCAACCTTGAGGACGTACTGGTTGTGCTTTTCGGCCAGGGCGGTGCCCTTTTCGGTCACGCGCACGGATTTAAGAATGAGAAGAGGATCGCGCATAAGGGGAAATTTATTTTTGGAGCCGGGCGGAGAGTTTGCCGAGCGCGCCTTCGGTGATGAAAATCTTGTCGCAGAGGAGCAGTTGCTCGGCGTTGACGAGATCGCCGGTGACGGTGACGAGGTGCGGGTGATTGCGCGAGGCGAGGTAGATGTTCTGGTCGGGGCTCTCGATGACGAGGAGCGCGGTGGTCTTCTTGTCGAGACCGCCGTCCTTGAGTTGCGCGACCAGATCCTTCGTTTTCGGCTTGGCGAGCGAGATGGGATCGATCAAATAAACTTCACCGGCGTTGACGCGGGAGCTGATCGCCTTCTTGAGCGCGAGCTGCTTCACGGTCTTGTTCGTCTTCTTGGAATAATCGCGGGGATGGGGTCCGAAGACCACGCCGCCGCCGGACCAGACGGGGGACGACTTGTAACCGGAACGGGCGTTGCCGGTGCCTTTTTGACGCCAGGGCTTCTTGCCGGAACCGGCGACGGTCGCCTTGGTTTTGGTCGAGTGCGTGCCGGCGCGGCGGTTGGCTTGATAGGCAACCACGGTTTCGTGCAGTGCCTGCGTGCCGATGCCGTTCTCGATGAGATCGACTTTCAGCTTGCTGGCGGCGTCCTTGGTGGAGAGAGGGGAAAAGCTCATGTGATTATCTCGTTATTTGGCGGCCTATTTTGCAGCCTTGGAGGCCTTCATCGGGTTGGCCGCCTTGACGACCTGAACCTGCTTGGCCTTGGGCTGACCCTTGATGGCCGTGCGGACGACAACGTAGCTGCCCGCCGCGCCGGGAACCGCCCCGCTGACGAGCAGGACGTGATCGGCTTCGCGGACCTGGACGACGCGGAGGTTCTGCACCGTGACGCGCTCGTCACCCATGTGACCAGCCATGCCGTGATTCTTGTAAATGCGGCCGGGAGTCGAGCGGCAACCAATGGCGCCGTTGCGGCGATGGGTCTTGGAACCGTGGGCCGCGCCCTGACCATCGAAATTATGCTTCTTCATCGGGCCCTGGAAACCTTTGCCCTTGGAGACGCCGATGACATCGACCAACTGCCCGGCCTTGAATCCGGTGACGGTGATCAAATCACCCAGCTTGTTCTCGCCACCTTCCGTGGTGAATTCGCGAACGAACTTTTTCGGCGCGCAACCGGCGGCCTTGAAGTGGCCGAGTTGCGGCTTGGTGACGCGGTGTTCCTTCTGGTCGAAGACGCCGAGCTGGACAGCCGTGTAGCCATCGTTATCGAGGGTCTTGACCTGAAGAACCGCGTTGGGTTCGGCGAGAATGACGGTGACGGGCGTGATGGTCCCGGCCTCGTCGTAGACGCGGGTCATTCCTACCTTTTGACCTAAAATTCCAATGCTCATGGGGATGCTTTAGTGCGGAAAATTCGTTCGTGATTAGACTTTGATCTTGATGTCGACACCGGCCGGCAGATTGAGCTTCTTGAGCTCATCGACGGTTTTGGCCGTGGGCTGAATGATGTCGAGGAGGCGCTTGTGGGTGCGCATTTCGAACTGGTCCATGCTCTTTTTGTCGACGTGAGGGGAACGGTTGACCGTGTAGCGCTCGATCCTGGTCGGGAGCGGAATCGGGCCGGCGACGACGGAACCGGTGCGGGACGCGGTTTCGGCAATCTCGGTTGCGGCGCGGTCGAGCAGTCGGTGGTCAAATGCCTTGAGGCGGATGCGGATGCGGGTTTCGGCCATAAGTTTTGGGAGGGTAAAAGTTTAAAGTGGAAAGGAAAAAGTAGGGGATCGTGATTCTGTGTGGATGGCGGAAATTGGCTCTGCCTTTTTCCTTTTAGCTTTTTCCTTTTTACTTTCCTTTCTTCTGTTCGGTGATTTGAGCGACAATTTGAGCGGGGACCTGCTCGAAGTGTGACGGCTCCATGGTGTAGGCGGCGCGGCCCTTGGACATGGAACGGATGTTGTTGACGTAGCCGAACATTTCCGAGAGCGGCACTTCGGAGTGCACGTTGGTCGTCTTGTTCTTGCTTTCCGTGCTCATGATCTTGCCGCGACGGCGGCTCAAGTCGCCGATGATGTCGCCCTGGAACTCGTCCGGGGTGGAGACTTCGACCTTCATGATCGGTTCAAGGAGAATCGGGCCGGCTTTTTTCATCGCGTCCTGGACGGCGAAGATGGCGGCGAGCTTGAACGCCAATTCGTTGGAATCGACTTCGTGGTAGGAACCGTCGGTGATGTTGATCGCAACGTCGATGACGGGCGAACCGTTGACGACGCCGTTGAGCAGCGCTTCCTCGATGCCCTTCTTGCAGGCGGGAATGTATTCCTTGGGAATGTTGCCGCCGACGACCTTGTTTTCGATGGCGATGCCGGTGCCGCGCGGCTGCGGCATCATGTCGACGACAACGTGGCCGTATTGACCGCGACCGCCCGACTGCTTGACGAGCTTGCCTTCGCCTTCGCTCGGCTTGGTGATCGATTCGCGATACGCAATTTGCGGCGCTCCGGCGTTGGTCTCGACGTTGAACTCGCGGCGCATGCGGTCCATGATGATGTCGAGGTGCAGTTCGCCCATGCCGGCGATGATGGTCTGGCCGGTTTCCTCGTTGGTCTTGACCGTGAGGGTGGGATCTTCCTCGACCAGGCGGCCGAGGGATTCACCCATCTTTTCGCGGTCGGCCTTGGTCTTCGGCTCGATGGCCATGGAGATAACGGGCTCGGGGAAGGAAGGCGGCTCGAGCTGGATGTCGAAGTCTTCCATGCAGAGCGTGTCGCCGGTCTTGACGTCCTTGATGCCGACGATGGCGGCGATATCGCCCGAGTAAACCGTGTCGACTTCCTCGCGCTTGTCGGCCTGGATCTGGACGACGCGGCTGATGCGGTCCCGCTTGTTGGTGCGCGGATTGTAAACCGTGGTGCCCTTGGTGAGCTGCCCGGAATAAACCCGGAAGAAGACGAGCTTGCCGACGAAAGGATCGGTCCAAAGCTTGAAGGCGAGCGAACAGAACTTGCCGTTGTCGTCCGGGGGCGCGGGAACTTTTTCTTCGCGGTTGTGGGGGTTGATGCCCACGGCCGGCGGAATGTCGAGCGGGCCGGGGAGATAGTCGACGACGGCGTCGATCAGGTACTGGATGCCCTTGTTCTTTAAAGCGGAACCACCGACCACCGGCACGAGCTGGTTGGTGACGGTCAGGCGGCGGATGGCCTGCTTGAGCTGCATCGCGGTCGGCTTCTTTTCCTCGAGGAAAAGCTCACCGATTTCCTCGTCCTTGTCGGCGACGGCTTCGATGAGTTCCTGGAGCGACTTCTCGGCCAGGGGCTTCAGCTCAGCGGGGATGTCGATGAGCTCGTAGGTCGAGCCGATCTTGTCGTTGTCGGAATAGCGAATGGCCTTCTGGTTGACGATGTCGATCTGGCCATGGAGCTGGTCTTCCGCGCCCCAGGGAAGGATGATGGGCCAGGCATTGGCGCCGAGCTTGTCGCGCATTTCATTGATGGCGTTTTGGAAGTTCGCGCCGACGCGGTCCATCTTGTTGATGAACGCGATGCGGGGAACGCCATACTTGTTGGCCTGGCGCCAGACGGTTTCAGACTGGGGCTGGACACCGGCGACGCCGCAGAACACGGCGATGGCGCCGTCGAGCACGCGGAGGGAGCGCTCGACTTCGGCGGTGAAGTCGACGTGGCCGGGAGTGTCGATGATGTTGACGCGGAATTTCTGGCCTTCGTAAATCTTGGTGATGCCCTCTTCCTTGCGCGCGGGCCAGAAACAGGTCGTGGCCGCCGAGGTGATGGTGATGCCGCGCTCGCGTTCCTGCTCCATCCAGTCCGTGACGGTCGTGCCTTCATGCACCTCGCCGATCTTGTGGATCGAGCCGGTGTAGAAAAGGACGCGCTCGGTCAGCGTGGTCTTGCCCGCGTCGATGTGGGCGCAGATGCCGATGTTGCGGGTGCGCTCCATCGGGTAGGGACGCTTGGGCGAATTCGGGCTTTTCTTACTCGGATCAGGAGCAGCGGCGGCCATGGTCTTGGAGGGTGTGAGAGTGGAGGACATCTTGTAAATTTAGTTTAGAAACGGAAATGCGCGAACGCGCGATTGGCCTGCGCCATTTTATGCACGTCGTCCCGTTTCTTGACGGAATTGCCCTGGCCGTTGGAGGCCTCTTTGATTTCGGAAGCGAGCGCCTTCTGGAGCGGAACGCCCTTGCGCTTGGCGGCGTTGGAGACCATCCAGCGCATGGCGAGCGCGAGCTGGCGCTCCGGCGGGACTTCCATGGGCACCTGGTAGGTGGCGCCACCGACGCGGCGGGACTTGACTTCGAGGCGGGGCTTGACGTTTTCGAGCGCTTTGGTCAGGACATCGAGCGGATCGCCGTCCTTGTTGTTTTCGTTCACGGAATCGATCGCGCCGTAAACGATACGCTGGGCAAGGGACTTCTTGCCGCGCTGCATGATCGCGGAGATGAGACGGCCGACGACCTGAGATTCGTAGCGGCTATCAGGAATAATTTGGCGCTTTTCTGCGCGGCGACGACGTGCCATAGAGGGAAGGGGTAAGGGTTAAAGGTAAAGGGAAAAGGTTACTTACTTCTTAGCGGGCGCAGCAGCAGTGGCTCCGCCCTTCTTGGGCTTCTTGACGCCGTACTTGGAGCGCGAGACGTTGCGGGTGAGCTTGTTCGTGTTGCTGGGGCCGGCCGCGCCGAGGGCGTCGAGCGTGCCGCGAACGATGTGGTAGCGAACACCGGGCAAATCCTTCACGCGACCACCGCGGACGAGGACGATGGAGTGTTCCTGCAAATTGTGGCCTTCGCCGGGGATGTAGGCGATGACTTCCTGGCCGTTGGTGAGACGCACCTTGGCGACTTTGCGCAAGGCGGAATTCGGCTTCTTGGGGGTGCGGGTCATGACCTGCACGCAGACGCCGCGGCGCTGCGGCGCGCCTTTGAGCGCGGGCGACTTCGTCTTGACGACGACTTTGCGGCGTCCTTTGCGGACCAATTGGTTGATCGTGGGCATTCCGTATTTCTAGTTAGGTTGAATCTGGCTTAAATCTGCGTTTCGGGTGGTGCAGAAGCGATTGCTCCACCGGCTTCAGAAACAAAAACACGCCATTGTGGTGGCGTGCTAAGCTTTTGAAGCTCGCATGGAGGACGGCTACTATCCCTTCCGGCTCATGGTTACTAACACCGGGCCCGAAGACCGTCACACGCTTCCTCATCACTCGTACCCGGCTGAGTGCATTTAGCTGCTCAACAAGGCCCCCCCGTTTTGCGGGGGAATGGAATCATGCCATAGGCGCAAAAGCGTGCAAGAGATTTTTTGAGGAATTTTGACGGAATTTAAGGAATGACCAAATTGGGGGAAATTAACGGAATTTTTTTGAGCCACCGAAAAGAAGCATCTGCTACCGCACTTGCTCCAAAATCGGCTTGGCCCAATCGTTGACGGGCTGACGGTAGACCTTCTTTAGAGAGTCATTTTCAGTGCGAAAAAGGAGGACAGGATCTGCGTCGTCGACGGAGTTGTCGTAAATGTAGGCGCGATCAACAATTTTGAGCGCAACCGCGCAGTTACCGATCGACTTGAAGTAGCGACTGAAGATTTTATCGCGAGGGACATCGTGACCGCCCTCCCCTCGACGCCGCGCAATCCGTCGCTCATTGATAAATGGATCATTGGTGCAGATGAAGAAGAGGCGAATGAAGAAACCCGCAGCACGAGCTTTTGCAATATATTCAAGCTTGTCGATTGCGGAGAAAACTGTCTCAAACATGAGACTTCTTTTATTGAGGAGGCATTCCTCGCGGATTTGCGCTACTTTTCGAGCCGCCTGAAGACTGGCTTCCGGTGAATCCCATCCGCCGAATTCACGCTGAGCGATTTCGTCAGGATTGAGGTAGAGGCAACCCTGTCCCCAAGCGTGCTGAATTACCCTTCGAGTTATCGTGGTTTTGCCTGAACCGTTTGGCCCAGCAATGACAACCAGTTCGGGTTTGAGTGCCACGACGGGTCAGGCGGAAGGAGGCTTGGGATACGACGCCGGTTCCTCCGACATGACATGGACGGCTTGAGCGCGCAGCCGTTCGTTGATGCGAGCGGACTCGGCGCGAATGTCCTCCCCTACCAAATGCATCAGCTCGGCGAGTTGTTCGTCGGTCGGTTCGGTCTCGGTGTCCATGAGATCGAAGATTTTGCGCGGTTCGTCGGGCATGGCTTAATATGCTGCGGAACTGATCCCGCGACAAGCTCAGGATGACGGACGCAATTCCGGCATTTTATGCGCACCGCCCCAGGGACGACCGGAGGTCACCTCACCCGCCCACGGGATGAGGCCACCGGTCAGGCGCACCGGCGCGACGCGTGGCGCGGGGTGCGGATAATGATGGAGGAAGATGGTGTAATCGGGCGCGCCGGGGATGGAAGACATGTAGCCGGGGCGACGGCCATCGGCGAAAGGAAAGCGGTAGTACACGAGGACGTAAAAAATCCCGGACGGAACCTTCAGCACGTGGGGCCGTCCGCCCTTGGGCAAACGACCACCCTTGAGGAGCGTGTGCTCGCGATTTCGCGCGCAATCGATGAGCCGGTCGTGGCCGACGAGGCAGAGGTTGCCGTGGGTGCGGACCGTGCCGGAAGCGGAGGGAGGCCGGTTGGCAAAGGTGATGCGCTCCATGGCGTTGTGATCGCCGGTGACGATGAGCCGGAGGGTGAGCGGTCGATCGGGCACGTCCCAGGCAAAAGCGGTGAGCGCGTTCATCTGGTTTTGTAGATGCACCATCATATCGAGGTCATCGGTCTTCTCACCGGCATAGGTCTGGTACGATTCGACATCGACGATGGAGAGGGAATTGCACTCGGAATGGGTGATGATTTCCTCCCGATTCATTTCGAGGGTATGAGTAAAATATGCGGACATGGAATAGTTTAGGCCATGAAAGGGCATTAGACAACGGCTCAACCACAACTTTTTTATTATTGGCGCACGGCCATTAATCAGTGCAAGTTCCTCAATGCCAGTCGATCATCGTTACGAATACGTTGTACTCGGCTCCGGAATTGCCGGGCTGACTTTCGCGCTCAACGTGGCGGACAAGGGTTCGGTCGCGGTCATCACGAAAAAGAATCGCGCCGAATCAAATACGAATTATGCGCAGGGCGGCATCGCCTGCGTGACGTCGGACGAGGACACCTTTGACCTGCACGTGCGCGACACGCTGGAGGCGGGGGCGGGGTTGTGCAAGGAGGACGTCGTGCGCGGGATCGTGGAGGAGGGACCGGCGCGGATCAAGGAGTTGATCGAGCTGGGCATGTCGTTCAGCGAACGCGAGAATGGCCGGCACGAACTCGATCTCGGCAAGGAAGGCGGGCACTCGAAGCGGCGCATCCTGCACGCCAAGGACGTGACCGGGCGGGAAATTGAGAGCGCGCTGCTGACGGCGCTGGCGCTGCATCCCAACGTGGAGATGTTCGAGAATCACGCGGCCATCGATCTCATCACGCGGAGGAAGCTCGGCTTCGCCACAGAGAACCGCTGCGTGGGTGTCTATGTGCTCGACAACAAAACCGGTCGCGTGGAGACCATTTCCTCGCAGCATGTGCTTCTCGCCACCGGCGGCTGCGGCAAGGTCTATTTATATACGACGAATCCCGACATCGCGACCGGTGACGGCGTGGCCATGGCGTACCGCGCGGGCGTGCCCGTGGCGAACATGGAGTTCATCCAGTTTCACCCGACCTGCCTGTTCCATCCGAAGGCGAAATCGTTCCTGATCAGCGAGGCGGTGCGCGGCGAAGGCGGCATTCTGCGCAACGCGGGCGGCAAGGCGTTCATGAAGGGCGTGCATCCGCTGGAATCGCTCGCGCCTCGCGATATTGTCGCCCGGGCCATCGACGCGGAAATCAAACGAACCGGCGCGGAGTGCGTCTACCTCGACATCACGCACAAGAGCCGCGAGTACCTGCAAAATCGCTTTCCGGCCATCTACGCGAAGTGCCTCGAATTCGGCATCGATATGGCCATTGAACCGATTCCCGTCGTGCCCGGCGCGCATTATCAATGCGGCGGCGTGGTGACGACGCCCGAGGGCCGCACGGAATTGCCCGGCCTGTGGGCGGTGGGCGAGGTCGGCTGCACGGGCCTGCATGGCGCGAACCGGCTGGCGAGCAACTCGCTGCTGGAGGCGCTGGTCGTGGCGCATCGCGCGGCGGAGGCATTGAAGAACGAGCCGTCGCGCCCGCAACTGAAGGACATTCCGCCGTGGGAAAGCGGTTCCGCGCAGGATCCCGACGAGTTGGTGGTGATCTATCACAATTGGCGCGAGATCCGGCAGTTGATGTGGGATTACGTCGGCATCGTGCGGACGACGAAGCGGCTGCGGCGCGCGGCTAGTCGCCTGCATAGCCTGAGCGAAGAGGTGCGGGACTATTATTGGAACTATAAGATGACTTGCGACCTGGTGGAGCTACGCAATCTCGTGCTCGTGGCGTCACTGATCGTCGATAGCGCGCTGAGTCGGCACGAGAGCCGCGGCTTGCACTTCACGCGCGATTATCCGCATCTCGATTCCAGCGAGCCGCCGAGCGATACGGTGCTGAGGCCGGGGTAGACCTTTGGAGGGTCAGACTCTGTCCTGACCCATTCTAAAAGGAATTTCGCGCGGAGGACTGCAGAGGGCTGAAGAGGAGGAGGCAGAAGTAGAAATTTCAGTTGTAGCGGCGGTCTATGACCGTCTCTTATTTGTCCACGTAAGCTTGAAACGCTGAATCACTATGCGACAATAGTCGAGTGCGCATTGCGATTGACCTTCCAAAAAAGCAAATTGAAGCCCTGGATACTTATGCGGAATCCAAGGGTCTTACGCGCGGGGACGTGGTGCGCGCAGCCATTACGACTTATTTACCAGCCAAGAAAACTTCCGAGAAAAAGAAGAAGCGCGATCTGAATTATTGGCGAAAGCATCCTGCATTCGGCAGCGAGAAAAAGCCGAAGGGTTTTGATTCAGTTGAATATGTCAGGAAGCTTCGCGCTGAATGGGAGCACCGAGCTCGGATGTACAATTACTGATTCCGAGGACGAAACTCGGAATTTAAATCAACCCCTCGATGCGCAGGCAGGCGTATTCGACGGCGAGATTCGGTTCGCAATTCTGCGCGAGGCCGGCTTGGAGTTCCTCCAACGCTTTCACGGCCCGGAGCCGTTCCTGCTCGGTGGTGGCTGCGACCGCTTCGGAGCGCCGCCAGTACCAGCGTTGCAATTGCGCGATCGATTCCTGGCGGCCAAGCTGGAATTCGGCCTCGACCAGCGCCTTGCCGACATCCTCTTCCACATCGTCGTCGCTCTCCTTGAGATGCGCCTCGGCGGCTTCGCGAATCCCGGCCCAATGCTCGTGCAAGACCTGGGCGCGGGCGTAGGCGCGCAGGGCCGGGTTGGGCCGACGCGCGTACCACGCGGAAATCCATTCGGGTTCATGCGCCGCTCCGGCGTCGATATCCTCGAAGCCGAGATCGAGCCGGAGGCAGCGCGAGATGATGGTGGGCAAAAGCATGGCGGGCCGGCCCGAGGTGAGGAGGATGAGCGTGTGCGCGGGCGGTTCCTCGAGCGTCTTGAGAAAGGCGTTGGCCGCGCTGGCGCTGCCGAGGCACATGCGCTCGGCGTCGAAGATGACCGCGACCTTGAGCGGCGCGATGAAGGGGCGCAGGTAAAGCTCGCGCTCAAGTTCGCGGACCTGCTCGACGGTGATGTGGCGCGATTTCGATTCGGGCCGGACGGAGTGGAAATCAGGATGCTCCTGCGGCGCGCCGGCCAGGACTTGTCCGGCCAGCCCCAGCGCGAGATTTTCCAGCGACTCGGCGCGGTCTCCCGTCAGCAGATAGGAATGACCCATGCGCCCCTGCTCGATGCTGGCGGCAAATCGTTGACGTAGTTCTTCAGCGCGGAAAGGCATACGGAGAATTTAGACGGAATTAACGGAATTTGGGACGAAATTTACGGAATACGATTGGGGTTGTACTCCCGGGTTTTCGTTTTGAATTGAAGGCTTTTGGCGCCGAAGTTGAGGAGTAAGCCCAAATCAAGTCGTGTAGCGCTGAGATAATTAACGAGTTGAACGGAATGTGCCGTTAGCAATCCTTCTACTGATTTCAATTCAACGACGATGATTCCCTGAACAACCAAATCGGCGATAAAATCGCCCATAATGTGGCCCCGATAATAGACTGGAATTCGCTTTTCTCGCTCGAAGGCTATGCCAGCCTCCGCCAGCTCAAAAGCGAGCGCGTTGGCATAAATCGCCTCTAAAAAGCCCATGCCCAACTCACGATGAACCTTCATTGCAAGGCCAATGATTGTCTTGATGAGCATCTCAGAATTTGGTCCAGCAGTTCCCATAAAGAAATTTCGTTAATTTGGAAAAAATCCCGTTAATTCCGTTAAAAATCGTGGGATTACAATCCGAACGCTTTCGCGACTTCCTTCCAGACGAGATCGGCGGTTTGGTCGATGGTGCCGGCGGCGGAGACGATTTTGACGCGGGTGGGATGGGTCTTGGCGACATCGAAGTAGCCCTGGCGGACGCGCTCGAAGAAATCGAGCGGCTCGGCTTCCATGCGGTCGAAGGAGCCGCTGCCGGGCGGATGCGAGCGGCGGATTTGGCGCTCGCGGGCGGCTTCGGGTTCGAGGTCGAGGACGAGGGTGAGGCCGGGCACGTTGGGGCCGACGGCGAAGGCGTTGACGCGCTCGACGATTTCCGGCGGCAACTGGCGGCCCGCGCCCTGGTAGACCGTGGTCGAGTCGAGGAAGCGGTCGCTGAGCACCCACTCGCCCCGGTCGAGCGTGGGCGTGATGACTTTGCGCACCAGCTCGGCGCGGCTGGCAATGAAAAGGAGCAACTCGGTGTAGGGCGTCATTCCCCTGCCCTCGGGCGCGTGCTTGAGGAGGTGGCGGATCGATTCGCAAAGCGGCGTGCCGCCCGGTTCGCGGGTGACGAGGACTTTGTGGCCGAGGCCGGTGAGGCGCTTGGAGAGTCGCTCGATCTGCGTCGATTTGCCGACGGCTTCCCCGCCTTCGAGGGAGATGAATTTGAGGAGAGGAGAAGACATTTACGGAATTACCAAATTTTCCAAATTAACGGAATTTTTGACAGGATTAAAAAGATTTACTGGATTGGGGAAGGCAAGAGCGTTTTTTTCAAACTGAGTTTACTTACTCCCCCGTCGGCTCCAGTTCGTCGGAGGTGTCTTCGAGGAGATAATCGAAGTCGGTCTTGGAGAGGCTGCCGGTGAAGCCTTCCTCGCCGAGGACGTCCTGCGCGAGTTGCGCCTTGCTCTGCTGCAAGCGCCAGATTTTTTCCTCAACCGTGCCCTGCGTGACGAGCCGGTATGCGATGACCGTGCGGTCCTGCCCGATGCGGTGCGTGCGGTCGATGGCCTGCGCTTCGACGGCGGGATTCCACCACGGATCGTAGAGCACAACGTAGCTTGCGGAGGTGAGGTTGAGCCCCGTTCCGGCCGCCTTGAGCGAGAGGAGAAACACGGCCGGTTCCTTGCAATCGTGGAAGGCCTGCACGACATCGCCGCGATTGGTCGTCTGACCGGTGAGCATGAAGTAGGGGCGATTTTTTTCCTCCAGCTCGGTCTTGAGAATCTTGAGCATTTCGACGAACTGCGAGAAGACGAGCACCTTGTGTCCGGCGGCGTAGAGCGGCTCGAGAAGATCGAAGAGAGAGGTGGTTTTGCCCGAGCCGAGGCCCTTTTTGCCTCCGGCGAGCGAGGGATGGCAGCAAATCTGGCGCAGGCGGGTGAGCGCGGCCAGCACGTGCATGCGCGATTGCCCGGCCTGCATGTCGAGCGTCGAAAGCGCCTGGCGGCTGCGCTGCAATTCGGCGAGGTAGAATTTGCGCTGGCCCTCGGTGAGTTCGCAATCGATGCGTTCCTCGATGCGGTCGGGCAGGTCTTTCGCGACCTGCTTTTTCAAGCGGCGCAGCATGACGGGACGCATCCGGCTGGAGAGAAGCGCGCGCGCGGGTTGGGATGCGCCGCGATCGTACTGCTCGAGGAATTTCGAGCGGTCGGGCAGGTAGCCGGGATGGACGAATTCCATGATGCTCCACAAATCGAGCAGCCGGTTTTCCAGCGGTGTGCCGGTGAGCGCGAGCTTGTGCTCGGCTTTGAGCGCCTTGGCCGCCCGCGCGACCATCGACTCGGGATTCTTGATATTCTGCGCCTCGTCCAGGATGATCGCGCGGAAGGAAAATTTTTGCAGCGCGGCGAGATCGCGGCGCAGCAGCGCGTAGTTGGTGACGACGAGATCGTGCGCGGGAATTTCCTGGCGCAGGCTGTGGCGATGTTCGCCCGCCGTGAGGAGCAGCACCTTGGCGTCGGGCGTAAATTGCGCGGCCTCGCGGTTCCAGTTGAAGACGACGCTGGCCGGGCAGATGACGAGACTGGGCGCGGGGCCTTGCGTTTCGCGCAAATGCTGCAGCCACGCGAGGGCCTGCACGGTTTTGCCGAGCCCCATGTCGTCGGCCAGCAGCGCACCGAGCTTGAAGCGCGACGCGTAGGCGAGAAAGTGAAGGCCGGTTTTCTGGTAGGGACGCAACTCGGCGACGAGACCCTTGGGCTCGGCGATTTCGGGCAGCCCCTTGAAATCGGTAACAGCCTGGCGCAGTTGACTGATTACCGTGCTGCCGTCGCCGTCGACGAGCGTCTCCAGCTTTTTCCACGCGGTTTGCTGCGCACCGGACATTTGCCACGCGCCGAGCTGCTGCTCGCCCGCGCCGACCTGCACGCCAATTTCCGCCAGCGCGGTCATCGCGTCGGCCATGGCTGCGACTTCCTCGCGCTCCATCCAGACGCCGTTGGAGAGCTTGACGTAGGGATCGTCGCTTTGATGCAGGCGGGTCCAGTCGGCCTCGGTCATCGCGAGCGTTTCGTCCTCCCACGCGGCCTGGACGCTGAACCAGTCGATGCCGGTGGATTGAATCTTGAGCTTGGGGAAACGGCGGCGCTTGCCGCTGATGAGATGCTGAAAGCGCTTGTTGGCGAAGTATTGCCAGTCGGGCGAGCGCTCCTTCCAATGCGCCAGCAGCGCGGGGATGCGGGCCGCCTGCAGGATGACCCACCAGCCCGAATTGTCGGGCCGGCCGCAAAGCTCGCCCCGTTCCGATTCGAGGCCGCGCAACCAGGCCAAAGCGGTCAGGGTGTCGGCATCGGCGGGCACGTCGTCCCAGATTTCGACATCGTTGGCGGTGCGCCCGGCAGATGTAGAGCCCGGGTGCGCCGCGTTTTTTTCGTGCACGATCATTTCCGGCGCGGCGATATGGATGTAGGCATCCTGATCGGCCCCGGCCAGATCAGCGTGGCCCGATTGCGTTTTTGTCCAGCCGTCATCCATCCATTCCCAGTGGTGATTGCCCTCGCGGGCGTCGGCCTTAAGGCGAATCTGCAGAGCGTCGTCCTCATCGAGATGGAAGTAGAATTTGATCTGCGACGGGACCTGCCTTAGATGGACTTTGACCTGCTGCTGGAGATGCGGATAACGGCGCAGCAGCGGAGGAAGCAGATGACCGGCGGCGGCGACATCAACCGCACCGACGCCGCGCTTGAGCGCCAGCGCCATGAGCGAACGAGGCGGGCGCTCCGTCAGGCGATAGAAGCAGTGTTTCACGCAGACGAGTTCCAGCTCGGGACGGGGATGGTCCGATTTCGGCGCGAGGAAAAGACGCGCGTTTTCGAGCGGCTCGCGCAGGCCGGCCGCGGTTACCACCTCGAAATTAAGATCGAGCTGGGACGCGCCGTTATCGGAACGGCCCTGGTCAGACTCGACGGGATGAAGCTGCGGAACGATGCGCGCGCTAAGCGGGCTGAACTCAACCGGCGCGCCTTCGTCCCAATGACAGCGGCCGCTGGTGCCCCATTGCGTCAGCCAGGTAAGCAGGCTGCGATTGTCGTTGAGAAACGGGCTGCTGACACGGTTCTTGTCCGTCAGCAACAGGGGAAGAAAATCGCTCAGCCAGCGAAGCAGGACCTGGTCCTCGGCGTTGAAAAGTTCCGGGCGATTGGCGGCCTCATTGCAAAGTCCGCGCACCTGGAAGAAATTGCGCGAACCCTCCTTGAGCTTCGGCGAATTGACGCGCAGATCGATCTGGACGCGGGACTCGAGCGGATCGTAGCCCGACTCGATTTTCCAGACGATGCGCAGCTCGCGGCGGGGATGGGCGGGCGTATCGTCCTGGCCGGTGGAGAGCCATTCGAGCAGCTCCTTGCGGAAGGAATCGGCCTCCTCGGCGCGCTCCTGCTGCTCGAAATCGGGGCGTTCGAGATAGGGCTGAAGCGAGGAGGGAATCTTGCCGTTGTTGCGCCGTGCGATCTCTCGGGCGAGGCGCCAGGCGAGCTTCTCGCTGTTGGGCTCGCGGCAGATGGTCGCGCCGATGTTCGAGTCGAAGAAATCGGGCAGGTCGATCTGCGTTTCTTTCAGCAGCGTGCTGAGTTGCGCGAGGCGGTCCCACTCGCTGCGGGCTTGAAAAAGGCGGGTGAGCGTCTGGCTCTCCGGACCGGAACGCGTGGATGAATGGGAAACGGGGCGTGGCGGCATGGACAATCGGTCAGTATGCCGTATTCACTGGGATGAGCAATAACCAAAGGTGTTTTCGCTGGTGATAAGTGAAGCTTTACAAGATTCGAGAGGGAGGCGACCTTCTCGCATGCCGAAATGGATCGCCGTGCTGTTTGTGATCGGGTTCGGGTGGGCCGCGAATGCGCAAACCAACGCGCCCGGCGCAGCTTCATCTCCGGCCACCGCCCCAACGGCCACGGCTGCCGCTCCACTTGCCGAACCGACTTCGACGACCACACCGGACAATACCCGTTACGAGAACCATCCGGATTTGGTCACCGCCTGCACGGCGCGGCTCGCCGCGATTGATGACAAGCCGTGCGACATCATTTTCATCGGCGATTCGATCACCGCCAACTGGCTCGGCATCGGCGGCGTCCTCTGGCAAAAATATTACGCGCCGCGCCACGCGCTCAATTTCGGCATCGAAGGAGACAAGACGCAGAACATTCTCTGGCGGCTGAACAACATGTCGATCCAGAACTTGAAGCCCAAGGTGGCGGTGGTCATGATCGGCACGAACAACCTGGAGAACACACCGCATGAAATCGCCGATGGCATCAAGGCAGTCCTGGCCAATACGGAGGAGGCGTTTCCCGGTGTGAAGATCATCCTGGTGAGCATCCTGCCGAACGAACGGGCGGAAGATAAGATGATGCAGGTGAATTCACTGATTAAGGGCTACGCCGATGACGAAAGCGTCTACTATCTTGATCTCGTTCCGCTGATGCCCGAGATCGATACAACCGGTCCGGATGGGAAGCCCGAGCAAACCTGGAAGGGCCTGAGCGCGGATCACCTGCATCCCGATGCGTCCGGGTATCAAATCTGGGCCGATGCGATGGAGCCGCTGCTGACGAAGTTGCTGGCGGGGCAGTAATTTTTAGCCACAAAAGAATACAAAGGTCGCAAAAAGAATTCTGTCATCCTGAGCTTGTCGCACACACGTGTGGCAGGATCGGGTTACCATCTGAAAACCCGGCGATTATCGTGCGAGTCCTTAACTACGTTTCCTTCTGCACAGTGTCGCAGATCCAAATCGTCAGCAGTATCCTCTGCGGCCATATCGCATTTTTGTTGGACCTTTCGTTGAAAAGAGTTTTCTGGGATGTCCTTCCTTATTGGATCCGCTATTTTCTTTTATACGGGACTTCACCCGCACCGCTTTTCGTCGGCCTTGGCTTAGGTTTAGGGTCCCTTGCCCTTCTGGGCGCTCTAGAATGCGGTGGTGAAAAACGAAAAGCGTATATCCCCATCTGCCTTACGATCGCATTAACCCTGGCTTGGTTGCAGCTTTTTTTGGCCATTATTGCGGCACTCCAGTCCTTGGATGTTACAAGCCATGGCGTCGCCTGATCACCCAGGCGACAACTCCTGCCCCTTGGCGGTGTCTTTGACTTTCCAGCCGAGCGCTTCGATGGCTTTGCGCAGCTCGTCGCTCTTGGCGAAATTCTTGGCTTTGCGGGCCTGGGCGCGTTGATCGAGGAGCGCCTGCACTTCGGCGGGAATCGTTACTGTGGCGTCGCCAAGGCCCAAAAAGGAATCCAGAGCTTCCCAAGCCTTAAGATAAGCGTGGGCTTCTTCCATGGTAAATCTACCTTCATCCATCTTTTTGTGGGTGGTGCGAATCCAGACAAAAAGAATCCCTAAAACAGCATTGATATTGAGATCGTTACTTAGCAGATCATCGACAACCTCAATCAGGTTCCCTTCTGTTTCTGTCGGAACAACGGTGATTCCTCCGGGTTGAGCTGATGTCGTTCTATCCAAGATTCGCTTTTTCCACTCATCAATCCGCGATAGGGCGGTCTTCGCGTCGTCCATGACTTGCCAGGTGAAGTTGAGATTCTTCGCGTAATTCGCGCCGGAGAGGAGCGCGTAGCGCAATTCGCGTCCGGTAAAGCCGCGCGCGATCACATCGCGCACGGTGTACATATTCCCGAGCGACTTCGACATTTTCTGGCCGTCGACGAGCAAGTGCTCGACGTGGAACCAATGGCCGACGAAGGGCAGTCCCGTCGCGGCTTCGCTCTGGGCGATCTCGTTTTCGTGATGCGGAAAGCGCAGGTCCGTGCCGCCGCCATGAATGTCGATTTGCGGGCCGAGATGCTCCATGCTGAGCGCGGAACATTCGATGTGCCATCCGGGCCGGCCCCTGCCCCAGGGCGAATCCCAACCGACGTCGCCATCGGCCTCGACCCATTTCTTCCAGAGCACGAAATCGCCGACGCCTTCCTTCTCGTATTCGTCCTGGTTCACGCGCGCGCCGGAAATCATGCCGGCCAGGTCGAGATGGCAGAGGCAGCCATACTTGGGAAACGAGGCGATGCGGAAATAGACCGAGCCGTCGTCGGAAACGTAGGCCGAGCCCTTGTCGATCAGCTTTTGGATGAGAGCGACCATCGCGGGAATGTGGTCGGTCGCGTCGGGTGTGCGCTCGGGGATTTCGATGTTGAGTGTCTTCGCGTCTTCGAGGAAGGCCTGGCGATAAATCGAGGTGAATTCCTTCAACGGCAGTTTCATCTCGCGCGAGCCGCGGATGGTCTTGTCGTCGACGTCGGTGAACTGCATGACGTGATCAACCTGATAACCGAAATGCTTCAACGCGCGGCGCAGCAGATCGACCGCGACGTAGGTGCGGAAATTGCCGATATGGCCGTAGTTATAGATGGTCGGGCCGCAGACGTAGAGGCTGACACGCTTGCCGGCAGGGTCCCGATCACGATCGACGCGCTGGAGCGGCGTGACCGTGCGGGTCATCGTGTTGTAGAGCTGGAAAGTCGGGCGGGGCATGGCGGGATCAACTTGTGGAATGAAACATCATGGGTAAGGATGAATGAAACGCAATCCGAGAAATGGCGAAACACGAATACAAATACACGCTGGAATTTCGTCCGGCAGCCTCAAAAGATCTTGAGTCACTTCCGAAAGAGGTCCGTCGAGAAGTCGGTTTCGCGCTTGATCGGTTACAACGCGATTTCGCGGGCGACATCAAAAAATTGAAGGGACATAAATTTGAATATCGTTTGCGAGTCGGCTCGTATCGAGTGCGCTTTGAGTTGATCGGTAACCTGAAAACAGTAAAATAATGCGGCGGATCGAAAGGACATTTAGGACCGTTAAAATGCTCACTCCACGCAAGACTCGCAAGCGCACCGGAGTTGCTTCCTATGGGCAAAAACTGCGAATGTTATTGGAAGATCAGCGCAAGCTGGCCGATCGTTTGGCCAAACTTGTAGAAGACTTCGAGGACGAGGAAGATCGTCTTGCGATCGAGCGAGCAAAGAAGCAGGACGCAGGCAAACCCAGCATCCCCTGGGTTGAAGTCAAGAAACGCCTCGGGCTCGACTAACTCCCTTCCGGTAAGGTCACGCAGGCCACGGCCATCGCCGCGATCCCCTCGCCGCGACCGGCAAAGCCGAGCTTCTCGTTGGTGGTCGCTTTCAAATTCACGCGCGCGGGCGGGATGCCCAGGGCAGCGCCAAGCTTGGCCTTCATCTTTTCCAGGTGCGGCGCGATCTTGGGCGCTTCGGCGATGACCGAGGCGTCGACGTTCTCCAGCACGGCGCCCCGTTTCGTCAGCATGTCGCGGATTTGTTCGAGGAAAACAAGGCTGCTCACGCCGCGCCAGCGCTCGTCGGTGTTCGGGAAGTGATGGCCGATGTCGCCCGCGCCGAGAGCGCCGAGCACGGCGTCGGCCAGGGCGTGGATCAGCACGTCGGCATCCGAGTGGCCTTCGAGACCCTTGTCGTGCGCCAATTCAATGCCCCCGAGAAAAAGTTTGCGGCCCTCAACGAGGGGGTGAACGTCATAACCAATGCCAACGCGATTCATATGAACCGTCTACCATGCCTGAAACCGCGCCAAGCACCAATTGGTTTTTAAGGCGCAGTTGCAGCAGCGGTCTAGGACCGCCGAGAACAAAGGCAGAATAGTTAGAGTTCCCTCGACAAGCTCGGGATGACCGAATTTTAAAAAGTCGCTGACGCGACCGGCGGTCATAGACCGCCGCTACAGAAGACCTATTACTGCGGTGCGCTGAGCAACTTTTCCAGGCGGGAATCCTTGGCGATGCCGAGTTCCAGCGCGCGATTATATTCGCGGCGGGCGAGTTCCAGCGAGGGCGGCTTCGATGTGGCGTAGACCAGCGCGAGATTGAAATGGGCGTCCCCGAAATTCGGGTCAAGCTCGATCGCCTTGCGGAATTCTTTCTCCGCGACCTCCTGCCAGCCCTTCTGCGATTCCGCGCAGCCGAGATAATTGTGGGTTTTCGGGTCGGTGGGATCGAGCGCCTTGGCCGAGTTTAACGCATCTATTGCGTTTTCGTACTGGTTCAACTGGTAGTAAACGATGCCCAGGTTTGAGTAGGAAAACGCGTCGGTGGGCGAGAGCTTGACGGCCTGTTGCAGCGCCTTGAGCGCCTCGTCGTATTTGCCCTGCTGAAAGCGGACCACGCCGAGATTGCTCCACGCATAGAGCGATTCCGGGTATTTTTCGATGATGCTTTGATACTTGTCGGCCGATTCGTCGTACTTCTGGTTTTTGAAAAGGTCGGCCGCATCCTGCGCCGTCTCGCGCATGTCGTCAGGCAGACGTGCCTTGTGCGCCAAATCTTCGGGAGGATTGGGGTCCGTGTCAGTTCCGCCGCCATGGTCAACCGTTGTGGTCGTGACCGTCGTCGTGACCGTCGTCGACGCGGGGGGGACTTGGCTCGTGGTCGGCGCATTCGGATCGGATGGCGGTGCGGCGGGAGCGGAATTTGTCGCAGTCGTAATCGCGGTGGTCTGGCCCGGCGGCGTGACGGGAGGAATCGGCGCATTCGGGTCCTGCACATTGGCCGGTGGCGGCGTGGCCGGTGGAGTCGTCGTATCCGGGGTGGTGGCGGGTGCGGCAGGCGGAGTTACCGGCGCCGCATTGGTGGAAGAGGCATCAGGCGTCGTGGTCGTCGTGTCGCCGCTGCCCGGTGCCGCGTTATTCATGACGATGTTGACCGGCGGCTCGTTCGTCGAATTATCCGCTCCGATGGTGGGCGGGGTTGCGGTGGTCACGCTGTTCGTGCCGGGTGATGTCGCCGAAGCGGTGTTCGTGGTGACCAGCGGCGTGGACGACGCCATGTTGGTATCGCTGGTGGAGGGAGTCGAACTCGATGCCGTCGTCGTTGTGTCTGTCGTTGGGGCGGCTCCGTTGGCGGGCGCGGAGAAGTTGTTGCTGTCCGGCGGCGCAGCCACGTCCGGCCCCGGCACCTTCAGGCTGGCCAGCAATTCGCGCTCCTGATCGTTGGTCGGCGGCGTCATGGGCGAGCCGAGAATGTCGAGCTGCTCCTGCAGCACCTTCGACTTGAGTTTCAGGTTATCGAATTCTTCCTGGGCCAGGCGCTTGGCCATGTCGCGATGGGCCTGCTCCTGCAATTCCCGCGTGAGAATGTCGCGCATGATCTCGTTTTCGCGCTTGAGCGTGTCGTACTCGGGACTGCCCGTTCCGGCGGCGGCCAGCTTTTGATTGGCGGCCACGAGGTCGGCTTGGGCCTGGTCAAGCTGCTGCTTCAACGTCGTGGTCGTGTCCTGCAGCGCCTTGTTGGCTTCCTGAGAAGCATCGTATTGATCCTGAAGATTTTTCAACTGGGCCTGCGCCAGCGAGAGCTTCGTGTGCGGGTTGGACTTTAAATCATCCAGTTCCTTCTGAGTGGCGGCCAGCTTGTCGGTCAGCGCCTTGTTGTCGCTTAAAAGCTTGCCCATCCGGTCGTCCACCGATCCCTCGTTCTTCGCCGCGGCAAGCTGGGCATTCACCGTTTGAAGCTGGACCCGATAGGTTTCCAACTGGGCCTGGGAATCGGATAGTTTCTGCTTGGTGATCTCCAGTTCCTGCTTCACTGCCTGCAATTGAAGCTTCAGCGAGGCCACCTGATCCGAATCGCCGCTGGGCGCGGCTTCCGGTTGGGCCGGTGGGTTGCCATTGCTATTATAATTAGGCACTGGCGCCTGCGGAGCGGCATTCGTATCGCTTGGGTTTGCCGTTGGCGCAGGCGTAGGCGGCGGGGGAGCTGGGGGAGCAGGCGGGGCGGGGGGCGCTTGAGCAGCCGCCAGCGGTTCGAGCTGCTGAATCTTGGCCTGGCAATCAGCCATGCGGTGGGTCACCAGCGCCGTTTCCCAATCCGGATCCTCGTCGTGAATTTTGGATAATTTGATGTAGCAATCCTGAAAATCGTCCAAGGCGCCGCGATAATCGCCCTGGTTTTGGAGGTGCTCCGCGTCGTTGATCTTGAGGTAGATATCGAGATACCGCTGCTGCAGGGTCTGCTCGGCGCGAGCGAGAGAGAACGGGACTGTGAGGATCCACGCCAGAACTACCAAATAAGCACGCCAATGCATGTTTTTAGATTTAAATTGTTTATCCGTAAAAAGTCAATCATCTCCTAGATTACAAGTAATCTAGAAGAAAAAGCCAATAGCAAATACTAACAGAAGACGAAGTCCGGGATGAGCGCGTCCAAACGGGCTAACGCGCGATTGATTGAGGCGGTGAAGACCACCTCAAATTCCCGATCCCTTTGAATTCATTCCTTATTTGACCCTCACTAGGCAATTACGTTCATTTAACGTTTCGTTTGGGCGGCGGAGCCTAGCAGCTTTACCGCCTCGGTCACCCGCCAACCGGTCTTTTCCAGCGCTTTCTGCGCTTCGGCGTCACGGGTGTCGGTCAAAGCCTGCACCAGTCGAACGGCGCGCGCGCGGAGTTTGTCGTTGGTCGCCTGAACGTTGACCATGAGGTTATCGCGCACCCGGCCCATCCGCACCATGGCGATGGTGCTGAGCATGTTCAGGACGAGCTTCGTCGCTGTGCCGGCTTTCAGCCGCGTCGAGCCGGTCACGATTTCCGGCCCGGTCGGCAGATCGATCTCGACTCCGACTTTCACGCGGATCGAGCGCTTCGGATTGCAGGTGAGCAAAATCGTGCCCGCGCCGAGATCGCGCGCATAATCAAGTGCCGCGAGGACAAACGGCGTCTGGCCGCTCGCGGCAATGCCGCATACCACGTCGCGCTTGGTCAGGCCGCGAGCTTTCAGTTCGATCACGCCGGTGTCGCGCGCATCCTCGGCGCCCTCCTGGCTGCGGAAAACCGCCGTCGCGCCGCCCGCGATGATGGCCTGCACTTCCTCGGGCGAAGCGTTGAAGGTCGGCGGCATTTCACTGGCATCGACCACGCCGAGGCGACCGCTCGTGCCCGCGCCGATATAGAAGAGACGCCCGCCCGAGGAGAGCTTCTTCGCGACGAGCGTGGCGGCCCGGGCGATTTGTTTCCGTTGAGCCGCGAGCGCTTTTTCGACGCAGCGTTCTTCCTTGATGAAGAGATCGACGAGATCGGGAATGGAGCGCTTATCCAATCCGTGTGAACGGGGATTGCGCTGCTCAGTCAAGGCGGAAGCAAAAGCTGCGAGGCGAGTTGGTTCGGCGATCGGTTTCCCTTCAGCAGGTAGCCGCCGCTGTCCCAGCGGCGAAACGCTTTCCAAACCCGCCAATTTCGCTGCGCCGAAAACGCCGGGCGTGGTCAGCAAAAACGATTCGCAGCCCGGATATTCTTTCTTCAAGATGCGCTGGAACATCTTCAAGTAGGCCGGCTGATTTTCGAATAATCCACCGGTCAGGGCTATCTTGGGCGAAGCAAGTTTGAGCCGGCGAGCCACGACGGCGACATTTGAGGACAGCATCGTTGCTACCCACTCGAGCGTGCGTCGGGCATCCTTATCCCCTTTTTGCGCGGCAGTGAAGACGCAGCGGGCCCATTGAGCGACGGTCGTCTTGCTCGTGTCCCGCAAAAGAACCGGAATGAGTTCCTCCATGGAGCTTTTTCCTGCGGCGGTCAGGAATTCCTGCGCAAGGATGGAAATCTTTCTGGTTGTATCATAGCAATCGAACGCAAGTTGCAGTCCATGGCGGGTGATATCATAGGCGCTGCCTTCATCGGAAAAGAGATGGCCCCAGCCGCCCGCTTTCTCGATGGGTTCTTGCGCCGATTTCTGGCCGGCCACGTTCGAGCCGGTCCCCGCGATGACGACGATGCCCGGCCCGTCGCCAAATGCCGCCGCGAGGACCGAGCGCGTGTCTTCCATGACGCGAACCACTTTTGCTTTCGGCCAGACGCGGCGCAGCATTTTTTCGACGCGCGCTTTTTCGACTTCGAGCTGGCATCCGGCGAAAGCGCCGCCGATGGCTTCGATCTCTGTGCCGGTTGCTTTACGGATGGCCCGGAATAATTTTTCCAACGCGGCGTCGCCCAGCAGAAGTGTGTTGCCCGGACCCTCCGCGCCTTGGGCGAGAACTTTGCCTTCCCGTATCAGCAGCGCCCAGGTTGTCTTTGTTCCGCCGCCCTCGATGCCGAGAATGCCCAACGTCTTTTCAAATCCAGCCATCGTGACACTATTACTGATCCCGCTGCGGAGGGCAGTATTTTCTTTGCTGGCGATGAAATAGGACTTAGGGGACCGATAGGACTTATAGGACAGCCTGATGAGTCCCGGTGAATCGTATGTGTCCTATCTCACCCACAAAAAAAAAGCGGCTCAATTGCTTGAGCCGCTTTTTTGTAAAATTTTGACTTAGTACCGGCCGCCGCGATCTCCACGGTCGCCACCACGACGGTCACCGCCGCGACGATCGCCACGGTCTCCGCCGCGACCACCACCGCCGCCACCGCCACGATATCCACCACCACCACCACCGCCTTCGCGCTGTTCCATCGGACGCGCTTCATTGACGGTCAACGCACGGCCATTGATTTCCTGGCCATGGAACTTCGCAATGGCGGCCTGCGCTTCTTCCGCAGTGCCCATTTCGACGAAGCCAAAGCCGCGGGGGCGACCCGTGACGCGGTCATTGATCATTTGCACCCGCGCGACATTGCCCGCCTGGGCAAAAAGATCGGTCAGGTCGTTTTCCGTCATGCTAAAGGGCAAGTTGCCCACATAGAGTTTTACGCTCATTTATTCCTTCTTGGATGGCTTGCTGATGTCTCCGGGATCGGATCTACGCTGCCACTGAGCTAAAACTCAC
>Ga0116229_10002642_pt1 | contig 29070 bp, 24 predicted proteins | sample S1TSphgellanicum_3_FD_87313 | JGI IMG/M metagenome (GOLD analysis project Ga0116229, IMG submission 87313) | Host-associated microbial communities from peat moss isolated from Minnesota, USA - S1T2_Fc - Sphagnum magellanicum MG | ecosystem: Host-associated > Plants > Peat moss > Unclassified...
ATGCGCAGCAGAAAGTGACGAGCCCCGGATGGGGCGATTGAAAATTCATGAGGTAAACCGCGTCTTTCAATCGCCCCTTTCGGGGCTCGGCCATCTTCTTGGCCCTTACCGGTGGCTTACGCCTCCGGCTAATATCCACCGGCCCTCCGGGCCTTGGCCGGCGACTTTCGCAGAGGTCTCTGAAGGGGCGTCCTACGAGCCTGCGAAAAAGCTTGGAACGCCCCTACAGGGCTCGCCGTCTTTAATGCCGGGAACCCAGGGTTTCACCCTGGGCTATGTCAGGTCGCCCCTTTGGGGCTGCCTTGGAAGCCACGTCTGAATCGATCTCTGCTTTTTCCCCCACGCATGAACGCCTATCTGGCCGTCGACCTCGGAGCCGAAAGCGGCCGCGTCATGCTCGGCACCCTCGACGGCGGCCAGTTGCAGCTCGAGGAAATCCACCGCTTCCCCAACCGCTCGCTCACCGAAGGCGGCCACTTCTTCTGGGACCTCCCGCACTTGCAGGGTGAGATTTTCGCCGGCCTCGAAAAAGCCGCCGCGCGCGGCGTGCCCATCGCCGGCATCAGCACCGATTCCTGGGGCGTCGATTACGTCCTGCTCGACGCCAAGGGCAACGTCATCGGCAAACCCTACTGTTATCGCGACCCGCGAACGCACGCCGCGGTCGAGCGCCTGCACCAGAAAATTCCCCTCGCGGAAATCTACGCGGAGACCGGCATCCAGTTCATGACGATCAACACGATCTATCATTTCGAGGCGCAGCAGCACGCCGATCCCACCGCCTTCGCCAAGGCCGACCGTTTCCTCAACATCGCCGACTACTTCAACGCGCAGATCGGCGGCGAACCCGCGGCGGAGCAATCGCTCGCCAGCACCACGCAGCTTTACAATCCGCGCACGCAAACGTGGTCCGGCAAAATCGCCGCCACGCTCGGCGTGAAGACATCGCTTTTCCCGCGCATCGTGCCGAGCGGCACCGTGCTCGGCCCCGTCAGCGGAAAACTCGCGAAGTTGCCCGCGCTCGCACAGGCCCAAGTCATCGCCACCTGCTCGCACGACACCGGCGCGGCCGTCGCCGCCGTCCCCGCCACCGGCGACAACTGGGCCTACCTCAGTTCCGGCACGTGGTCGCTGCTCGGCGCGGAACTCCCCTCACCCATCGTCACCGACGCCGCGCGCGCCGCCGGCTTCACCAACGAAGCCGGCCTCGGCGGCACCATCCGCTTCCTCAAAAACATCGCCGGCCTGTGGGTCCTGCAGGAATGCCGCCGCGCGTGGGAAGCCGCCGGTCAAAAGTTCAGCTACGACGAACTGACCCAGCTCGCCACCGGCAACGGTCCCGCCAACGCGCATCTCGACCTCAACGACCCGCGCTTCCTCTCGCCCGGCGACATGCCGGAGAAAATCGCCGCCTTCTGCCGGGAAACCGCGCAGCCCGTTCCCGCCCAGCCCGGCGCATTCACCCGCACCATCCTCGAAAGCCTCGCGCTCACCTACGCCCAGACGCTGGCCGAGCTCGAAAAAATCACCGCCCGCAAAATCGAAAAGCTCCACATCGTCGGCGGCGGCTCGCGCAGCGCGCTGCTCAACCAGCTCAGCGCCGACGCCACCGGCCGCACCGTCATCACCGGCCCGGTCGAGGCCACCGCCATCGGTAACATCCTCATCCAGGCCCTCGCGCTCGGCCATCTAAAGTCCCCCGCCGAGCTGCGCCGCCTCGTCGAAACCTCCTTTCCCACCCAAACCTTCACGCCCGGCGCGAAACTTTTCTCCGACACCGCGCGCACCCGCTTTCAACAACTCGAGGCCAAAAAATCATGAGCACCTATCAACACGTCAACTATCTCTGGGACGACAAACACGCCGCCACGCTCGATCCCGTCGGCCGTCTCATTTACCGCTCCAACCTGCTCGGCAGCGACCAGCGCATCACCAACACCGGCGGCGGCAACACCTCCGCCAAGCTCACCGAGAAAGACCCCCTCACCGGCAAGGACGTCGAAGTGCTCTGGGTCAAGGGCAGCGGCGGCGACCTGCGCACCTCCAAGCGCGAAAACTTTTCCTCGCTCTATCAGGACCGCCTCATCGCCCTGCAAAGCATCTACGGCGCGGAAAAAACGCGCGGCCCCAAGACACCCATCGAGGACGCCATGGTCGAGCGTTACCTGCACTGCACCTTCAACCTCAACCCGCGCGCACCCTCCATCGACACTCCGCTGCACAGCTTCGTCCCCTACAAGCACGTCGACCACACGCACCCCAACGCCGCCATCGCCATCGCCGCGTCGAAAAATTCCGCCGAGCTCACCAAAAAAATCTACGGCGATGAAGTCATCTGGACCGCGTGGCAGCGCCCCGGTTTCGACCTGGGCCTGCAGCTCCAGGAAATCTGCCGCAAATTCCCCAAGGCCAAGGGCGTCATCATGGGCCAGCACGGCCTGATCAACTGGGCCAACGACGACAAGGAATGCTACGAGCTCTCGCTCACGCTCATCGAGAAAGCCGCGCGCTACCTCGCCGAGCACGACAAGGGCGAGCGCACCTTCGGCGGAGCGAAGTACCAGACCCTCGACCCCCGCGAGCGCCGCAACCTCTTCGTCAACCTCCTGCCCTGGCTGCGCGGCAAAGTCAGCCAGCACAAGCGCTTCATCGCCACCATCCAGGACGACGACGCCACGCTCGAGTTCATCAACAGCAACGACGCCCCGCGCCTCGCCGAACTCGGCACCTCCTGCCCCGACCACTTCCTCCGCACCAAGATCAAGCCGCTCTACGTCGACTGGAACCCCCAGACCGGCGACGGCGCCATGCTCCGCCAAAAAATCGAGGCCGGCCTCGCCGCCTACCGCAACGACTACGCCGCCTACTACGACAAGTGCAAGCACGCCGACTCGCCCAAAATCCGCGACGCCAATCCCACCGTCATCCTCGTGCCCGGCCTCGGCCTCATCGCGTGGGGCAAGGACAAAAGCGAGTCCCGCGTCACCGCCGAATTCTATGGCTGCGCCATCCAGGTCATGCGCGGCGCGGAAGCGGTCGACAAATATATCGCGCTGCCGCAGCAGGAAGCCTTCGACATCGAGTACTGGCTCCTCGAGGAAGCCAAGCTCCAGCGCATGCCCGCGGAAAAGGAACTCGCGCGCCAGGTCATCGCCGTCGTCGGCGCCGGCAGCGGCATCGGCCGCGAAGTCGCCCTGCGCCTCGTCAAGGAAGGCGCGCACATCGTCGCCATCGACCTCAACAACGCCGCGGTCGAAGCCACCGCCAAGGAAATCACCGACCAGCACGGGCTCGGCATCGGCGTCGCGGGCAGCGGCATTTCGAAGTGCGGCCCGGCCGTCCCCGTCGTCGCCAACATCACGCAGCGCGAAAGCATCCGCGCCGCGCTCGCGGAAGCCGTGCTCGCGTATGGCGGCATCGACTCCATCGCCGTCACCGCCGGCGTCTTCGTTCCGCCGGACACGCAGGGCAACATCCCCGACGACAAGTGGGCGCTCACCTACGCCATCAACGTCACCGGCCTCTACCTCGTCGCCGACGAGGCGCGCCCGCTCTGGAAAGAGCAGGGCCTGCGCGGCTCCCTCGTCCTCACCACCAGCGCCAACGCCGTCGTCGCCAAAAAAGGCAGCGTCGCCTACGACACCAGCAAAGCCGCCGCCAATCATCTCGTGCGCGAACTCGCCGTCGAGCTCTCGCCCCTCGTCCGCGTCAACGGCGTCGCCCCCGCCACCGTCATCCAGGGCAGCGCCATGTTCCCGCGCGACCGCGTCATCGCCTCGCTCGCCAAATACAAAATCCCCTACACCGACGACGAATCCTCCGAAAGCCTCACCACCAAGCTCGCGCAATTCTACGCCGACCGCACGCTCACCAAAAACCCCATCACCCCCGGCGACCAGGCCGAAGCCATCTTCCTGCTCCTCACCAACCGCCTCGCCAAAACCACCGGCCAAGTCCTCACCGTCGATGGCGGCCTCCACGAAGCCTTCCTGCGCTAGCGTTTTGCCGTAGCCGCGCCCGTGAGGGCGTGAACGCGCCCGGGCAAAGGCCACGGCCTTCACGGCCGCGGCTACGGAAGCCACAAATAGCCTTGCCACGCCGCGCCAAACCGCGCATTTTGTCTGACCCGCGGCGTCCCCGATGCCGCCCTCGACCGCGCGGTTAGCTCAGTGGTAGAGCACTACACTGACACTGTAGGGGTCACAGGTTCAAACCCTGTACCGCGCACCATTTCCAAATTTTGATGTCCCTTCGCGGATATCACCCCATCGGCAATCCCGCTCCTCGCGAACGGACCTTCGATCTGGAAAATTCACAAAATACCTTCGCGCCGAGTCCCGAAAATGACCAAATCGGCTTCTCGCTCCAAGTTCCTATTCCAGTAAGCAATTTTGATACTTTCGGCCCGCCTGTCTCCCGTAACGCGCCCATTTATTTAGGCGCTTCGTCGGGAGCATCTTTCCGCGCCGGCCCATTCGCCTTCTCCCAATCCTGAACCGCTTTTACTTCCTCACGGCCTAGTTCCTCGTAGAGTTCATGGACCCGCTTGACGAGTTGCGGCGTCGCCTCGGGCGGCGTCGGCGCTTCGGGATGAACCTGGGCTTCGGGCTTTGCGTGGTTTTGGACCTCTGGTTTCGATTCCGGTTTGGCTTCGGGCTTCGACGTCGTCTGGGAGTCGTGCGTCGGTTCGTTTTGGTCTGCCAGTTTCGCACCGGCTTTGACGGGATCGAAAATGCGATAGGCGAGCAACTTCACTTGGTCACTGACGAGCGCCCAGATCAGCGCATAGGCCCAGACGAAACCGGCCCATTTCCAGCCTAGTGGCGGCATCAGAAATCCGTAAACCGCTATAAATGTCGCCAAGATTTGTGTGCCTCCGGTGGCAACACACAAAATTGCTGCCGGGCGTATGGACCAGAATGGGCCGCGTGTGCGCGTGAGGAAGATGGTCAGATGTCCCGCCACCGACAACATCAGATACATCATGGGCTGGAGCTCCTTATGGCTGAGATGAAAAACTTGATCGCCCAGATAGAACAGGCCGAATGACGCTATGGGCCCAATGACGCCCAGCACCGTGGCGACCCCCAGCACCATGCGCATGTTCCAGGATTCCGGGGCGTTCTTGTAGCGCACATTGTCGTAGGCAATGGAGAGGATGGCTCCGTCGTTGAGCAGGGCGAGCATCACGATCATCACCGCCGTCAGTGGATAAAAATTGAAGACGAGAATCGCCGCCGTCATAAACAGAAGCACGCGCAGCGTCTCCGCGATCCGGTAAATCGCGTAACTGTTCATCCGCTGGAAAATGCGGCGACTCTCCTTGATCGCATCGATGATCACCGACAGGCCAGGCGTGGTCAGGACAATGGACGCGGCCGCGCGCGCGGCATCGGTCGCTCCGGAAACCGCAATGCCGCAGTCGGCTTTCTTGAGAGCCGGGGCGTCATTGACCCCGTCACCGGTCATGCCGACCAGATGGCCTCGCTTCTGCAGAACATCGACGATATGGAACTTGTGCTCGGGAAAGACTTGCGCGAAGCCGTCGGCCTTCTCGATCTCTTCGGCCACTTGATCGGTTTCCTGCTTCTTGGAGTCACCCAGCGCAGCGGCATCGAGGATATTCGCGCGCATGCCCAACTTCTTCGCGGTTTCCTTCGCGATAGCGAGGGCATCGCCCGTCACCATCTTGATTTTCACGCCCATTTTGAGCGCTGTCGCAATCGTTTCCCTGGCATCATCGCGGGGTGGATCAAAGAGGGGCAGTACGCCGGCGAGCTGCCACGGACCATCGCCCTCCGCCCTGGCCACGCCGAGGGCACGAAAGCCCCGCGCCGCGAATTCACCGACCGCTTTGTCGACTTCGGACTTCACCTGTCCGGCATTGGCCGATAATTGCATGATCACCTGGGGCGCGCCCTTGGTGACCTTGAATTCCTTGCCATCCTTGTCTTTGACGCTGGCCTCGGTGCGTTTATGCACCGGATCGAACGGCATGAAATGCGTGACCTGAAAATCCTTGATCGCATTCTTGTCTTTCAGTCCGCCAATGACCGCCAGGTCAATGGTATCGTTGTTTTCGGAGCGGGATGCCAACGCGCCATCCAGGACCACTTGATCGGCCGGGATGCCGTTGACGCAAAAGGGATCGCCGAGGGATAGTTTGTTCTGGGTCAGCGTGCCGGTCTTGTCCGCGCACAAAACGTCCACGCCGGCCAGCTCCTCAATGGCCACCAGTTTGCTGACAATGGCCTTTTTCTTGGCCAGCAGGCGAGCACCGACCGCCATCGTCACCGATAACACCGTCGGCATCGCCACGGGAATTGCGGCCACCGTCAGGACCAGGGCAAATTGCAGGGTCGTGAGGATCGGATCGCCTCGAAAGAGGGCAACGCCAATAATCGCCGCGACCATCACCACCGCGAAAATGATCAGGTAGTTGCCAATCCTCAAAACTGCCTTTTGAAAATGACTGACCGTGATGGCGCCCTGGACCAACTGCGCGGTCCTGCCGAAATAGGTTTTCGTACCGGTGGCATAGACCAGCGCGCCGATCTCGCCCTGCCGGACAATCGATCCTGAGAAGACGGCTTCGCCGGGCTTGCGCGTGACCGGGAGCGACTCTCCCGTCAACGCCGACTGATCCACCTCGATCTCGTCGCCCTCCAGGAGGCGCGCATCCGCCGGCACAATGTCACCGAGACGCAGGCGGATGGCGTCACCCGGCACCAGTTCACGCGCGGGAGGGTTGATCCACTTCCCGTCACGTTTGACCCGGGCCTTGATCGCCAGACTGGCCTTAAGAGCGTCAACGGCATTGGCCGCCTGGTGTTCTTCCCAAAATCCGACCACGGCATTGGCGACTAACAAAACCAGGATGATAGAAAAATCAGGCCAGTGCCGGACGACACCGGAAAGGATGACGGCGATTTCGATCATCCACGGAATAGGTCCCCAAAAATAGGAGAGAAATTTGAGGATCAGGTTGGTTTTCTTTTCCTCGATTTCATTCGGGCCATATTGGGTGAGCCGCTTTGTTGCCTCGGCTTGGGTGAGACCATCCGGCGATGAACCTAACTTCTTTTCCACTTCCGCCATCGGCAGGGATTTCAAATCGTCCTTGGACTCAGGCTTCGCTCCTGGCTTTAGGTCTGCTGTGGTCGGTTTCTTGGTGGTGGGTTCCATATATTCCTTTTCGATTCCAAGCTCCCGATCCCGGACTGATTACACCTTCCCTGTTGGTTGTGCGGCGACGCCACCAACAGGGAGGGACTTCGGTAAATCAAGACGAGCCACGCCGATTCGGTTGTCGGCCATCCCGTAATAAACATCGAAGCGATCCGGCTGCCCGATGTCGTAGCGGCGGTCGATGCCGGTGGGGAAAACGACATTGCCAATCGTTCCGATTCGTTCCTGCGGGAGGGTTGGGGTCAGGATTGGCTCCGCCGAACGATAAAGGACCTCGCGGGGATGCTTTTCCGAAAGCACCATGACGCCCGCCGAGTAACAGAAATGGTGGGCTTTGTCGCTGGAAGCAGCCATGTCGCTGACGCCATGGTAAATAATCATCCATCCGTGCCGGGTCAGGATCGGCGGAGTACCCGCGCCAATTTTCAGCCGAGCCCACGGAGCTACGGGCGCGGCGAGTCGATGATGCGAATTGAAGAGGCTAAGGTGCTTCGGTTCGCAGCCCTTCTCGGGCATGGGGCAGTAGGAAATCCAAATACTCTCGTGGTCCAGGTCCACCTGGCGGGGGCCTTCGTGGCAGGCGGTTTCCTCGGGCCGGGTGCCGGGGAATAGAGGCCGATGCAGGAGAGCCGTCTGCATCTTTCCGCAGTGGCTGGGTATCGCGATGGGAAAGAGGCTGGCGTCCTTGTTATCGACGTGGACGAAATCGATGCCCTCATAGGGAGCAAAGGTTGCGAGCCCGAGTCGCTGCCAGTGAAACAAATCCTCCGAAATGGCAAAGGCAATCCGGGGGCCGACGGCTGAAAGCGCCGCGTAGGTCATGACATAACGCTGGAGCGGTTCGACGAACGTGATGCGTGGATCCTCGCAGCCGCCGCCATCGGACGTCTTTTCGTAATCGGCTTCCGGCTCCAGAGCTATCCCCAGCCGCTCGACTCCGCATGGATCGCCAGCCGGGTTAAATTTGACTCGGGCGATGCCGATTCGAGAAAAATTGCCCTTCGCGACTAGTCTGGGAAACAGGTAAAGATGCCCGTCCGGCCCACGGGTTACTCCCGGATTGAGGACACCCTCGACCTCCTGCGGGTTGCCTGGCTCCGGCTCCATCAGCATTCCCAGGCGCTGCAGTTGGAACGGGATGGTCAACTTTCCTCCAGACAAGCGACAATGGCTTCAATAACTCGCTTCGTCTCGTGAGGGTCTCTCACGCGGATCGATAGTGCACCGGCTTCTTTGGCCGGATAATCGTTCCCGCCCGGAAAAACGGCGTCCCCAATAAAAATCATCTCCGAAATGGCAATGCTTAGGACGTCACGTAGCTTTCGAATTCCGTAGGCCTTGTCGATTCCTTGCTGGGTAATGTCAACGGATGTTGCGCCCCCCAGGCGCACGGAAAATTCGGGAATGAGCTTATCGAGCAGGACTTTGATCTTCTTGCGCTTGGCAAAGTCGGGGTCCCATTTCTTCTTCTCTTCAAGGGGGGCTTGCTGCCCCAAACCGGAGAACGTGATCTGGCTGCCCCGGTCCTGAATCAGATCACCCCAGGTTTTTGGGGGCTTCAGGTCGGGGGTCCCGGTTGCCTGCTGCAACGAAGTCAGGATTTTTTTCTTTTCCGCTTCGGTGAAATCTTCCGAATAGAGCAGCTCCCATTTCGAGTCATACCGATAGAATTTAGTACCGCAAGTGGGCAAGAGAGAAAGGTTCTTGAGGCGCTCGTCGTGAGAAAGGTGAGCCACCACCTGCTTTTCAAACTGCGACCAAGCACCGCCAGAAATAACGGACACCTTGACGATTTTCAGAAGATGATCGAGCAGGGTGGCCATCTCCGCATCGACGGAGGCTTTGCTTTCGGCCAGCGTCCCGTCCAGATCAAAGACAATGAGTTTTTTCACGGGTTAACAATCTCCGGAAGTGCAATCTCCAATAGCGTGACGGTCCCGTTGGGTCGGCATGAACAGGCCCCGACCACCGCCGGTAAAAGCATGACGTCGCCTTTATCGAAACGGTATGGGATGCCGCCGTGCTCCAATACTCCCTCGCCATCGAGGCAAACCACGATACGGCAGGTGTCCGCAGCGCCCGTGGTAAACGGGAACTCTCCCATCACCCGGCACACGCCGAAGTGATCGCAACGAAGGAGCTTTTCTCGATTAACAGGATCTCTTTCCCGCACCTCGGGCGTGAGCGGCTGGATGGAACCCTGCGTGAAATTGATGCAGGCCATCGCCTGATCGACTTGCAAAGGCCTTGGCTGATGGGTCGTGGGATCAATATGGTTCCAATCGAAAAGCCGAAAAGTCACATCGCTGTTTTCTTGGACTTCGAAAACGACAACATCCTTTAACGAATGAACGGTCCCAGCCCGAATCAGTACACATTCCCCCGGTTCAGGCGCAAAGCTGGCCAAATGGTCAGCCAGCGTTCCTCGGTTAATTGCCTCCCGCATGACGGCCGCTGTGGTCCCCGGATTCAAACCAGCGTAGATGCGCGCGCCGGACCCTTTTTCCAACACCACCCATGCTTCTGTTTTCCCGGTATCGCCTGCGGGGATGAGTTCTTTATGCGCATCCGAAGGGTGCACCTGAACGGAGAGCCCTTTCGTTACATCGAGGAACTTCAGCAGTAAGGGAAATCGAGTGAAGTGTGAGGCCAGTTTTCCGAGCAGTTGTTCAGGCGACCGCGCAAGCAGTTGCCGAATGGATCGCCCCTTGAGCGGCCCGTCGGCCACGAGGCTAGGATGGTCATCGCGGTCGCTTAGGATCCAGGCTTCCCCGATGGGGCCGTCGCCCGGTAACGGGGCAGACAGAAATTCGGCCAAACGCCTACCACCCCAAAGACGATATTGATAAATCGGCTCAAATCGTAAGGGATACAACGGAATCTCGGTCATGGTAGTCGTTCGCCCATTTGAGCGTATTCCTTCAAGCGTTTACGAAGTCCGTCCAGGCCTTCAGTGACTTTCTCTCCGTCATGACCCGCCATATCCTTCGCCCCGATATCGACTTTGATGCCCGGCAGGATTCCCGCATCGGCGATGATTTCAAGAAATGGCGTGCCATCCTTCTTGCCCTCGCGGATCGTCTCGTCATAAAGAATCAAACCGCTGATGCACTCACCGAGATCGGGCGTGGTGACAATCAACTCGCGGTAGGCCCGACGGGCCTCGTGCGTCTGCGGGATGCCCAAGGCGGCGAAACGCTTGTTGCAGGTGGGATTGCTTTCATCCATCGCCAGCAGACCCTTGTCATCGGCCACAAGCGCCTTCGCGGTTTCAATGAGCGTCAGCGCGCTCACTTGGAGTTGCCCCACTTCCAATTCCGAATCTCAGGCAAGTCCTGGCCATGCTGATCGATATAGACTTTATGCTGGATGAGCTTGTCCCGCATTAACTGCTTCAGGTAGGCGCCTTTGGTCCCCAGATTCGGCACTCGGTCCACCACATCTTGCACCAAATGAAACCGGTCCAGCTCGTTCTGCACCCGGATGTCGAAGGCCGTCGTGATCGTACCCTCTTCCTTATATCCACGGACGTGCAGGTTCCGATTGGTCCGGCGGTAAGTCAGCCGATGGACCAACCACGGGTAGCCGTGAAAGCCGAAAATGATGTGCTTGTCCTTGGTGAAGAGCGAATCGTAGTCCGTCTCGCTGAGACCATGCGGGTGCTCGCTCGCTGACTGCAGTTTCATCAGATCAACGACGTTAATCACCCGGATTTTCAGATCGGGCAGATGTTCGCGAAGGATGGAAACGGCCGCCAATATCTCCAGTGTCGGCGTGTCGCCGCAACAAGCCATGACCACGTCCGGTTCAACGTTCTGGTCATTGCTGGCCCATTGCCAGATGCCGACGCCTTCCGTGCAATGCACCACGGCCGCATCCATGGACAGCCATTGCGGCAGTGCATGTTTGCCGGCGACCACCACGTTGACGTAATGCCGGCTGCGCAGGCAATGATCGAAGACCGAAAGAAGACAGTTCGCGTCTGGCGGCAAATAAACACGGACGATGCTGGCCTTCTTGTTGATCACGTGGTCGAGGAAGCCGGGGTCCTGGTGCGTGAAGCCGTTGTGATCCTGCTGCCAGACGTGGGAGGCGAGCAGATAGTTCAGCGAAGCAATCTTGCGCCGCCACGGGAGTTCGAGCGTGACCTTCAGCCATTTGGCGTGCTGGCTGAACATCGAGTCAACGATGCGAATGAAGGCCTCGTAACTATTAAAAAGTCCATGCCGACCGGTCAGCAGGTATCCTTCCAGCCAACCTTCGCACTGATGCTCGCTGAGCATTGAGTCAACGACCCGTCCAGCCGGAGCGAGGAATTCATCGTTATCCACTTTGCGCGCGTCCCACTGGCGGTTGGTGACTTCGAAGACCGCGCCCAACAGATTCGACAGGGTTTCGTCCGGGCCAAAGACCCGGAAATTTCGCTGATCCTGATTCAGCCTGGCCACGTCGCGGAGGAACCCTCCAAGGACAAGCGTATCCTGTCCATCGACAGCTCCCGGCGAAGGCACAGTTACCGCATGAGCATGGAAATCCGGCATGCGCAGGTCCTGCAGCAGAAGCCCGCCGTTGGCATGCGGATTGGCTCCCATGCGCCGGTCACCCTTGGGGGCCAACTCGGCCAATTCCGGAAGAAGGCGTCCGTTTTTATCGAACAATTCCTCCGGCTTATAGCTCCTCATCCAAAGCTCAAGATCCTTCACATGATCGGGATGCTCGGCATCCACCAGAATAGGAACCTGGTGGGCCCGGAACGTTCCCTCAATCTGGAGGCCATCTATAATTTTGGGACCAGTCCAACCCTTGGGCGATCTCAGCACAATCATCGGCCAGCGCGGCCGAGAGGTATCGTTGTTCGTCCGGGCATTCTGTTGAATTTCCTTGATGCTATCGATGGCCCTTTCCATCGCCGTCGCCATAAGTTCGTGCATCTTTTCCGGCTCATCACCCTCCACAAAGATAGGCGTCCAGCCGCAGCCGCGGAAAAACTGATCCAGTTCGTCCGGCTCGATTCGAGACAGAATGGTCGGGTTGCTGATCTTGTAACCGTTGAGGTGGAGAATCGGCAGCACCGCCCCATCCGTGACGGGATCCAGCATCTTGTTGGATTGCCATGAAGTCGCGAGCGGCCCCGTTTCCGATTCACCGTCGCCGACCACGCAGGCGACGATCAACCCGGGATTGTCGAACGCCGCTCCAAAAGCATGGCTGAGCGAATAACCCAATTCGCCCCCTTCGTGAATGGAGCCCGGCGTCGTCGGCGCGACATGGCTCGAGATCCCGCCCGGAAAGGAAAACTGCTTGAAGAGCTTCTGCAATCCGGACTCGTCCAGGGTCACATTGGGATAAATCTCGCTCCAGGTGCCTTCGAGATAGACGTTGCCCACAATCGCCGGCCCGCCGTGACCGGGACCGGCCACATAAAACATATCGAGGTCGTACTTCTTGATGACCCGGTTCAGATGAACATAAATAAAGTTTTGGCCCGGGGTCGTCCCCCAGTGGCCAACCACGAGCGGCTTAACGTGGGATAGCTTTAGCGGCACCTTCAGCAGCGGATTGTCGTAGAGATAAATTTGTCCGACCGACAAATAATTGGCCGCACGCCAGTAGGCGTTCATCTTCTGCAGGAGATCAGGGGTAAGCGTGGTTGCGTTTGCGTGCATGATTTAATTCTTTTGATTTTGCCGACTCTTAAATTGACCTGCCCCTAAGACGCCACCTTGAAGACGGCACCCACGGGGCGTATATACTTCGCTTATTTGAGCGGGAGTTCCTGATGCCCAGTCCTTAATGTGACCGATTTCGCCTCGGTGGCTCGGAGTTCATCTCCGTACCATTGTTTGATGCTGCGCAACATAAGATTAAGCCTCGCTGAGGTGGGGTGATCCGGCTGGAGAGGAAAGCTCTTACATGGACCATCAGCCTTCCATTATTCTCCCGCTGATAAAGTACGTGAACGCCTTCTCGCCGGAAATGGGGTCTACACCCCATGCAAAAGACCCACGCCCCGAAACATGGCGCTGATCAAGTCTCCCAAGGTCCGTTTTTCCCCAATGCCTTTTGCTGAATTGCCTCTCGTTTTAATTCGCATTTTTATTGGAGTTGGATGGGCCCTGCTCACCTCATGGATTTGAGGGCGCGTTGGGACAGCGGGTTCGAACCCTCCCCCGTCGGGGACACCTTCTTCACCCCAATCATTCAGGGCGTGTACATTAAATTTGCGCCGCCTGACAGATAACCCTTAACCCCACACCCAAAAGGGGCGATGATAAGAGATGGAGCCGTGTTTCGTGTCTCACCGTGAGGCCTCCACCCCACCAAAACATGATCCAGGCGCAATCCAACCCCGTCGAGCAACGACGCCTCGCAGCCCTCAGGCGATACGACGTCCTCGATACCTTGCCGGACCAGGCGCTCGACGACCTCACCGCCCTCGCCGCGTCGATATGCGGCGCACCCATCGCCATGATCTCGCTCATCGACGAAAACCGGCAATGGTTCAAATCGAAAGTCGGCTTGGACCTCGCCGAAACCCCGCGTGATATCTCCTTCTGCGGTCATGCCATGCAGCAGCGGGACCTCTTTATCGTCCCGGACGCCACCCACGACGATCGCTTTGCCCACAACCCCCTCGTCACCGGCGATCCCAAAATCTGCTTCTACGCCGGCGCCCCACTCGTCAGCCCCGACGACCACGCCCTCGGCGCGCTCTGCGTCATCGACCATGTGCCCCGCACCCTTAACCCCGCCCAGGAAAAAGCCCTCCGCGTCCTCTCCCGGCAGGTCATGCTCTATCTCGAACTTCGCCGCCAGATGCGCGACCTCGCCCAAAGCGAGGAGCGCCTCCGCGCCGCCACGGACGATGTCACCACGGCCAAGACCGCCTCCCACCGTCTCTCGCTGATCGTCGAGGGTTCCGACGACGCGATCATTGGCAAAGACCTCAACAGCATCATCACCAGTTGGAACAAAGGCGCCGAAAAGATTTTCGGATACACCGCCGGCGAAATGCTGGGAACATCCATCCTGCGGCTCATCCCCGAGGATCGGTGGGACGAAGAAGCACAAATCCTCGCCAAAATCGGGCGCGGCGAAAATGTCGACCACTTCGAAACGCAACGCCAGACCAGGGACGGACGGCTCATTGACGTTTCCGTTACAGCCTCACCCATCAGGGATGCCACCGGCAAAGTCATCGGCGCCTCGAAAGTGGCGCACGACATCACCGAGCGCAAACTGTCGGAGAAAGCGTTGCACCGGGAGCGCGACTTTGTTTCCGCGGTGGTGGATACCGTAGGCTCCTTGGTCGTGGTCATAGACCGGGAGGCAAAAATCATCCGGTTCAACCGGGCTTGCGAGCAGCTCACCGGTTATTCGTTTGAGGAGGTGAAGGGCCAAAACCTGATTGATTTGCTGATCATGCCGGAGGAGCGGGCAACCACCACGGCCGAATTTCACAATCTTTGCGCGGGGCAATTCCCGAACACTTTTGAAAACCACTGGGTCACCCGGCAGGGAGATCCCCGCGTGATCGTGTGGTCCAACACCGCGCTTCTCGATGCGAATGGCAACGTGGAGTATGTCATTGGCACCGGAACCGACGTTACCGACCGCAAGCGGTCGGAGGAGGCGCTGCGGGAGAGCCGGGCGACCCTTGATTCGGCCTTGGCCAGCATGAGCGATGCCGTGTTCATCACCGATGGCAACGGCCGATTCATCGAGTTCAACGACGCTTTTGTTTCGCTCCACCGATTTAGCAATAGAGACGAGTGCTTCAAGGTATTTTCCGAATATGCGGATTTTCTTGAGGTGTTCCTGCCTAACGGGGAATTGGCCCCCCTGGACATGTGGGCCGTTCCACGAGCGCTCCGGGGAGAGACGGCGGCGAATGCTGAATTTACCATGCGCCGCAAAGACACGGGCGAAACCTGGGCCGGAACCTACAGCTTCAGCCCCATTCGTAACCACGAGGGGGTGATCGTTGGATCTGTGACGGTCGGCCGCGATATCACCGAACGAAAACGGGACGCCGAGAAAATCGCGGAGCAAGCTGCTCTCCTGGACAAGGCACGCGATGCCATCCTGGTTCGCGATCTGGAAGGGAACATCCTCTTCTGGAACAACGGGGCCGAGCGCGTCTATGGCTGGAGCCGCGAGGAAGCCGTCGGCCACAACGTCCTCGAGCTTTTCTACAGCACCCCCGGGAAGTTCGAAGAAGTCAACGCCCAGACCATCCGCCAGGGCGAATGGCAGGGCGAACTCCAGCACCTCACCAAAGACAAGCGCGAACTCACCATCGAGGCGCGCTGGACCCTCATCCGCGACAACGAAGGCAAGCCCAAGTCAATCCTCGCCATCAATAGCGACATCACCGAAAAGAAAAAGATCGAGGCCCAATTCATGCGCGCGCAGCGGATGGAAAGCATCGGCACCCTCGCCGGCGGCGTCGCCCATGACCTCAACAACATCCTCGCGCCAATCATGATGTCCATCGACATCCTCAAGGCCATCTCCACCGAGCCGCAGGCCATCACCATCCTGGAAACCATCGAAGTCAGCGCCAAGCGCGGAGCCGACATCGTGCGCCAGGTCCTCTCCTTCTCCCGCGGCCTCGAGGGCCAGCGGATCGAGGTCCACCCCAAGCACCTCGTCAAAGACCTGCAAAACATCATCCAGGACACCTTCCCCAAAGATATCCGCCTGCAATTCTCCGTCCCCAACGACACCTGGACAATCCTGGGCGATCCCACCCAAGTGCACCAAATTCTCCTCAACCTCTGCGTCAACGCCCGCGACGCCATGCCCAACGGCGGCAGCCTCGCCGTCCGCGCCGAGAACTGCGAACTCGACGAGCAATACGCCGCCATGAACATCCAGGCCAAACCCGGCCGCTACGTCCTCATCAGCGTGACCGACTCCGGCACCGGCATGCCGCCCGGCGTCATCGACAAAATTTTCGAGCCCTTCTTCACCACCAAACCCCTCAACAAAGGCACCGGCCTCGGCCTCTCCACCGTCATGGCCATCGTCAAAAGTCACGACGGCATCGTCAACGTCTACAGCGAGCCCGGCAAAGGCACCACCTTCCAAATCTACCTGCCCGCCACCGAAACCACCACCACCCCGCACCAGGAAAAGGCCCAGGCCGCCAACCTGCCCCGCGGCCACGGCGAAACCATCCTCGTGGTCGACGACGAAGCCTCCATCCTCACCATCACCTGCCAGACCCTCCAGGCCTTCGGCTACCGCGTCCTCACCGCCGCCAACGGCGCCGCCGCCGTCGCCGCCTACGCCAAACAACCCGGCGAAATCGCCGTCGTCCTCACCGACATGATGATGCCCATCATGGACGGCCCCGCCACCATCCACGCCCTCCTCCAGATCAACCCCCAGGTCAAAATCATCGCCGCCAGCGGCCTCACCACCAACGGCCACGAAGCCCAAGTCGCCAGCGCCGGCATCACCCACTTCCTAACCAAACCCTACACCGCCGCCACCCTCCTCAAGTCCCTCCGCGCCCTCCTCGACGAAGCTTGATCGGTTCAAAACTGTACTTCGCACCTTTTGGCTGGGGTCGAGTTGTGTCAACTTGATCCCGATCCGGGCGACCCCATCCGAGCTTTTGCCCTTATGAGTGTTTCACCCACATGTTCGGGTCGAAAGAGTTGACGCCGAGAATTAATTTCGCTGATAGCGATTTTTTTCTTGGCAATCGTCCCTAATGACCGGTATTGTGCGGCGGTGATGAAGTACCGCTACGCCGCTGACATTGGAACTCCCGTTGGAGTTCGAGGAGGTATAAATTACCTCCAAAATTTGGTGCGCGCGATGGTCGAGATGATCCTCCGCCCCAGAGTCAGTAGCCGCGGCTGGCAGAGCCGCGGCCCATATGAGGTAGTATTAATCTTGCGAACACTTGCGGTGTTCTTTCTAGAGCGGCAGCTCTGGGTCCAGAAGGCCCGGAGTCTAGAAAGGAACTCCCATGAGTCTAAAAAACTCACCTCATCACGTTCGCAAGAAGGTGGCTCCAAGCATTTGGCAGACCCTTCGAAAGGTCGTGCAGTGGTGCTTGGTCCGGCGCTGGGTGCTGCTTATGGTACTAAAATACATTAAGCTCATTATTAGCATCGCAAACTGGTTCGAACAGTAGCCACCTTTACCCCTCTATCCAAAATGAAAACATGGACACTCTGAGCAGAGCATTAAGACTAATTCGCGAGTACCATCGGTTAAAGCAATACGATTTATCGAAACAACTAGGAATTTCCGCGTCGTACATATCTGAGATCGAAACTGGCACCAAAAGCCCTACCTTAGAAGTACTCCGTAAATACTCAAAAACGTTCGATATTCCTGTATCGTCTATTGTGCTTTTTTCAGAACTGCAAGGAAAATCTCCCGGCTCCATTGAGATGAAACTAGCAGATAAGGCCTTGAAGATGCTCGAATGGATTGCCGACACTCAAGCTTACTCGGTACATAAATGAACGGGCATCAACCCCTACGCAAATCACAACTTTTTCGGCTACTTAGCCGTAAGAAGCTGGCGACCTTATTAGAGCTTTCGCTGAGCGATCTTGAGTCACTTGCCAATGGAGGAGCTACCAATTATACACAATTTCCAAGATCAACGGGTCCCGGAAAAATTCGCAACGTCGAATGGCCTAAACCCCGACTGCTTTTAATAGCATCTAAGCTAAATCGGCTTTTATCCCGAATAGAGCCGCCCCCTTATCTGCACTCGGGACTTAAGGGGAAATCCTATATTACTAACGCCCTATCTCATGATCCGGGAAATCGCGTTGCAAAAATAGACTTGAAGGATTTTTTTCCACAAGCTTCCTACATTTTTGTTTATCAAGCTTTTATTAAGACATTCAAGTGCTCGCCGGATGTGGCCTCGCTGCTCTGCAAATTAACCACCTTGAATGGGCACCTTCCCACAGGAAGCCCGACCAGCGTCATCCTGTCATTTTTTGCTTACAAAGACATGTTCGATGCCATCAATGCACTTTCCATTCAGAACGGTGTTACAATGACGCTCATAGTTGATGACATGACGTTCTCAGGAATAAATGCAACGTCAGACTTCCTATATAAGGTTCGAGGCATAGTAAAGAAATACGGATTAAGAGCCCACAAGAGACGCTATTTCGAACCCCATGAGAACAAACTTATAACAGGAGTGACGCTAACCCGCAGTGGGCCTCGAGTGCCCCATAAGCGGAGAAATCTTCTTTTTACTAAAGTTCACACCTTCTTGACTGAGCAGAAGCCTGACATTCGGCAAAAGCTGGCAAGGGAACTTGCCGGTAGAATTGCAGAAGCCAATCAGGTGGAACCTGGAAACTACGACGCGTTGAAGCGCTTTCTAAAATTTCACTCTGATCGCACACTCGATTCTAGGGACAGTCGTCATCTTTAACCCGTCTGCATTCGATAAATCACCTCAACGCGGCCTAACAGTCTCTTTGTCGCTTGACTCTTCAATGCTAACTTCGCAACCTAAGCGTCCTCAGCAAAAAGGACTTCATATGCCTGATACTGTCGTTCCTGGACACCCCGCGAAATCACTATACGTCGAGAGGCGCGCCGACGGGTACGTGGTTGTAAAGGGTAATGATCATGATCCGCTAAAGATAACGCGTACGCAGCAAGAAAGCATCGACTGGTGCAAATCGAACTATCCTGACTGGGCGTGCCATGTCGCACGCGTCGAATACGTGCATGGAGGCCATCCTGATCACTGGCGGCGCGTGCATTAGCAGATGGCTAACCGTTGAGCGATCGCACCTGAGCTTGAAGACGCTCGTTAACCCTTTCGGGATCGAACTTAGCTTTCAATTTTCTGGACCGCGGCGGAGCTCATCAGGACTACAAGATCACCACTTTTGGCGCGGACGAGACTACCGCGCAGCTCCCCGAGTTCTTCGCCGATGACCTCGCACCGAGCCTAACGGGCAGCTTCTCGTTCGCTAAATCAACAGCAGATTCTGAATCACCTATTTTTATAGGCTGCCGAGGAGATTTAGGGGAGCCGTCCCGCATTGACAGGGAGCCGCCGCACCCTGACCATCGCGCATGCCGGATGCCCAGGCCGAGGCGGAGCTCGCCGTCGTCATGCCCGTTTACAACGAGGAGGCCACCATCGCCCAGGTCATCGGCGAGTGGACCGCGGCCCTCGGTGCGCTCGGCATCGCCTACGTCATCCTCCCGGTCAACGACGGCTCGCGCGATGGCACCGCGGCGGCGCTGCGGCTGCTGGCGGAGGCGCAGCCGGGCCGCGTCGAGCCGGTCGACAAGGCCAACGCCGGTCACGGCCAGGCCTGCCGCACCGGCTACGAAAGGGCCGTCGCGCGCGGCGCGGGGTGGACGCTGCAGATCGACTCTGACGGCCAGTGCGACCCGGCCTACTTCGCCGAGTTCTGGCAGAGCCGCTCCGAGGCCGACGTGGTCTTCGGCCTGCGCAAGACACGCGACGACGGCTTCCTGCGTATGCTCATCTCCGGCGTGTGCAGCGTGGTCACCTCGGCGCTGACCGGCCTCAATCTCAAGGACGCGAACGTGCCCTATCGCCTCATCCGCACCGGCGCGTTGAAGTCCGCGCTCGCTCTCATCCCGGCCGACTTCGACATGCAGAACGTCGCGCTGACCCTCGCGCTCAAGCGCGACCGCGCGTTGCGCTGGCGCTACGTCCCGATTCATTTCCGCGACCGGCAGGGCGGGACGAACAGCATCAACCTGCGGCGCATCCTGCGCATGGGCCTCACACTGGTGACCGACCTTCACCGCATCGGCAAGTAGCGCCCCGTCACTTCGTCCAGACGCCGACCACCGTTTTGCCGAGCCGGAAACCGAGGAGCGGATCGAGCCAGAGGGAGTTGGTCACCAGCCAGCGGTCCCACACGCCGATCTGCGCGGCGGTGGGCATGCTTTGCTGGAGGAGCATCCGATTGGCGCACGAGGCGAGCAGGCCGGCGGCGTCGAGGTAGTAGAGCTCGAGCAGGCGCGCGCCCGGCGGCGTGCAGGCGCGCAGCGTCGACTTGGAGTAGCGGCGGAAGTGGCCGATGGCGCGGTCGAACGGCGTGAAGAGCCATTGATGCGCGGGCGAGAGAACGACGATCCTGCCGCCGGGCGCGAGATGCGCGAGCGCGCGTTTCATTTCCGCATGGTCGTCGTCGATATGCTCGAGCACGTCGATGTAGAGCAGCGTGTCGAACGTCTCCGCCTCGGGAATGTCCTGCAGCGTGCCGACGCGCGTCTCGATGGTGCCGGCCCACGGGTACTCGCGCAGGTGGTCCGGGATGCGTGCGACGAGCGCGGCGTCGGGTTCGAGGCAAACCCAGCGCGTGTGCGACTCGCCATGCAGATACGGCGTGTTCGAGCCAAAGCCCGCGCCGACCTCGAGCACGGACGCGCCAATGTGCGGGCGGATTTTTCGCGACCAGTACGCCTTCCAGTTGCGCGCGGCGAGGAAGAGGTCCAGCTCCGCGCCTTCATACGCGCGCTCGGTGGTCATGCCGTCTTCGGGTAAAGCGTGGTGAGGCCGGCGACGAACCAGGCGTAGTCGCGCGCAGGCAGGAACGGCTGGGCGCTGCGCAGGCTGATGATCTGCATGGTGAAATTGCTGACCAGCGTGGCGACCTGCAGGATGACGACGAGAACAAGGCCGAGAAACAGCGAGGTCCAGCCCGGCACCGCGAGGTTGGTGAAGAGCTTGATGCCGATGAGCACGCCGAGGTCGATCAGCCCAAACGCGAAGAGAAGTCCGCTGAGCAAAATCAGCCGCACGCCGATGATCTCGCCGTAACAGGCCAGCGCGGAAAGTCCGTGGACGACGAGCGCGACGAAGTTCAGCCGCGACTCGCCCTGAATGCGCACACCACGGGAGGTGGAAACGCGATCGACCGGCACGCGCGCGCGCATGACCGACGCGGCGTAGTGGTTCCACAGCATCGGCTCGATGGCGAGGCGGTCGAGGTAAACCGCGGGCAGCACGCTGAAGTTGCCGACGTGGATGCCGAGGCCGGTGAGCAGCAAATGCAGCAGCCGGTAAACGCCGTAGCAGAGGCGGAACGCGAGCGACTCGGACCTGCGCGCGCGCTCGGCGAAGACGGCGGTCGGCTCGGGCAACTGCTTCATGCGCTCGACGAGACGCGCGGCATCGGCGGGAACGTCCTGGCCGTCGCCGTCCATGATGACCACGGCGTCGCATTTGATTTTCTCCGCGATGTAGCAAAGGCCGACAGCCAGCGCGCGCTGGTGCCCGACGTTTTTCTTAAGCTTGAGCACCGAGACGCCGGTGAGTTTCGCGTAAGGACCGAGCAGCGCGGGCGGCGGCGTGGTGGAACCGTCGTCGATCATGAGCACCGAGAGCGAATCGGGCGACGCGGCGAAAGCCTGGTCGAGGCCGCTGATGACTTCGGCGACGGAGACCCAATCATTGAGGATCGGGATCAGGACCACGAGATGCACCGCTGCGAACTTAGCAAGCGCGCGCGGTGTGACAACGTGATTTCATGCATGGTAGGGACGGCAGTCCCCTGCCGTCCCACTCGTCCAAGGACGCAAGAGACTCGCGTCCCTACCTCGTAAAGGTTCCGAGCTTCGCCGCAAGCCGCTCGCCTGCGCGATGCAGCGTCTCGTCCTTCTTCGCGAAGTGGAAGCGGATGTAGCGGTGCTCCGGCTCGCGGAAGAAACTGGAACCGGGCACGCCGGTGACGCCGAGGCGCTTGGTCATTTCCTCGGCGGCGGCGCGGTCGGTGTCGAAGCCAGCGCGGGAAATGTCGACCAGCGTGTAGTAGGCGCCCTGCGGCGTGGTGAATGGCAGGCCGGTCTCGCGCAGGTAGCCGAGGAAGAGATCGCGCTTGCGCGTGTACTCGGCGAGGAGTTCGTCGTAGTAGCTCTGCGGGAACTCCAGCGCGGTGACGGCGGCTTCCTGCAACGGCGCGGCGGCGCCGACAGTAAGGAAGTCGTGCACCTTGCGCGCGGCGGCGATGACTTCCGCGGGTGCGACGACGTAGCCGAGCCGCCAGCCGGTAATCGAATACGTTTTTGAGAGCGAGCCGCAGGTGAGTGTGCGTTCCCACGCGCCGGGCAGCGTGGCGAAGGCGGTGTGCGTGTGCGGCGCGTAAACGATGTGCTCGTAGACTTCGTCGGTCAGGACAAAGGTGTCGTGCTCGCGTGCGAGCGCGAGAATGAAGAGCAGTTCATCGCGCGAGAAGACCTTGCCGCTCGGGTTGGAGGGATTGCAGAGGACGATGGCCTTGGGCTTTTGCGCGAAGGCGCGGCGCAGCTCCTCGCGGTCGAAGGCGAATTCGGGCGCGCGCAGCGAAACGTAGATCGGCTCCGCGCCGGAGAGAATGGCGTCGGCCGCGTAGTTCTCGTAGAACGGCGAGAAGACGATGACTTTGTCACCCGGATTGCACGCGGTCATCATGGCGACGATCATCGCCTCGGTACTGCCGCAGGTGGTGACGATGTGCTTCCCGGGGTCGACATCAAGGCCCGTGAAGCGACCGATTTTGGCCGCAAGCGCGTGCCGGAACCGCGCCGCGCCCCACGTGATCGAGTACTGATGGTGCGGTCCGCGCGCGGCGGTGATGAGCGCCTCGACAAGGGCATCGGGCGGCTCGAAGTCGGGGAAACCTTGGGCGAGATTGATGGAGCCGTGCTGATTGGCGAGCCGCGTCATCTCGCGAATGACTGACTCCTGAAAAATGGCAAGACGTTTGGCAGTGCTGGGCATGGCGCTGTGAATTAGCTAGTTATAATTCTAGACAATCTCTATAGATTATGCAATCTCATATGAATGACCCGGCTTGCGTCTCCCCCGCGTTTGACCGAGACTCGCCCAGCGATGTCCTCTCATTCTGCCAAAGTCCGTGCGGGCCGAAAGAACTTTCGCGACGCGCTGAGCACGCTCCATCGCGCCAAGGAGCCTTGGCTGCAGACGACGCTCGGGACGTGGGCGGTGGGCTTGGACGACTACCCGTTGGAGCAGTTCCTTTTCGTCGGTCCGCGGGGCGGCGGTGACTACTATCGCGTGGGGATATTCGCCGGCATTCATGGCGATGAAATCGCGGGCATCGAGGCGGCGGTGCGGTTTTTGCGGGAGCTCGCGCGAACGCCGGATCTGGCGCGCGGGTATGAAGTGTACGTTTATCCGCTGTGCAACCCGACCGGCTTCGAGGACGGCACGCGGCACTCGCGCAGCGGCCGCGACTTGAACCGCGAGTTCTGGCTCGGCTCGCGCGAGCCGGAAGTGCAACTGCTCGAGCAGCAAATCCGCACGTTGCGTTTCGACGGCCTGATCTCTCTCCACGCCGATGCCGACACACCGGGGCTCTATGCGTTCGCGCTCGGCGCGCAGGTCACGCACCACGTCGTCGAGCCGGCCCTGGCCGCGGCGGAGAAAATCGTCCCGCGCAATCTCGATCCGACCATCGACAACTTCACCGCCCGCAACGGACTGATCCGGAAAGGCTATCCCGGCATGCTCTGCGCCGCGCCCGAGGCACGCCCGCGGCCGTTTGAAATCGTGTTCGAAACGCCGCTGCTCGCGACACTGGAGCAGCAGGTGGAGGCGAACGTCGTTTTCCTGCGCCACGCGCTGGAGCAATACCAGCAGTTGATGGCGATCGGGCAGGACCTCTAATCCGCGTTACGGCACGACGTCGACCGGCGTACCCTCGGAGACATTGGAGTAGAGCAGCTCGGCAAAGGCGTTGGGCAGACGGATGCACCCGTGCGAGGCGCGGTAGCCGGGCAGGTAGCCGGCGTGGAGGCCGGTGCCGTCGTCGCGGATCTTCAGATAGTACGGCATATCGGCCGCGTCATAGATGGCGCCCGCTGGAGGAGGTTGGCCATTCTTCGCGTCGGCGTCGACGATGTAACCGTGGGAATCCAAAAACACGCCGTAGAGATTCGACTTGTGGTTGATTTCCTTGCTCATGATCGTGTAGTGGCCGGGCGGCGTATTGTGGCCGTCCTTACCCGTGGTCGTGGGGGTGACACCGGCGATGTGGTCGTCCTGATAGACGTAGACTTTCTGCTCGCCGATGCGCACCTCGATGCGCGTGATGGGCTGATCCGGCTCCGGATTCCATGAGTAGTCCCAGAGCTGATAGCGGATGCGCTCGTCCTCGGAGTACTGGCGGCGGACGGTGTGCTTGCTGTTGCCCGATTGGTTGTTCGTCTGGGCGCAAGCCGTGCCGTTCACGTTCAGGATCACAGCCACGAGGAGGCCCAACCCGATCCAGCGGATGGCCCGAGCTTCTAGCGTAACTTTCATTTTCCCGATCATAGAGAGACGGTTGTACGAGACAACAGGGTCAGGGAGCATAGCCGCCCTCCCTCCGAAAATCCAGCGGAAAGAGGCCACGATCCCCTGCTTACCCTATCGGCGCGAAAGCCAAAAGCCTTAGCCCTAACGCCCGGTGTTGGCCTGGGCAACCATCAGGACGCCGAGGAAGATGAAGACGGCGCCGATGACCGTGGCGGCGTTGAGCGTGGCCTGCCGGAAGAGGATCCAGGCGAAGAACGCGGTGAAGATCGGGTAAGTGACCTCAATGAGCGAGGCCAGCGTGGCATTCTTTGCGCCGATGGAGAGGAAGATGAGCAGACCGGCCGCCGTGGCCGCACCCACCGCGACGAGCAGCCACGCGAAGTCCGCCGCCGAGAGGCCGCGCACCTGCGCCACTGTGGCAGGCCACTTGCCCGTGAGGGTGATGACCGCGCCGACCGCCGCCGCGCCGAAAATCAGGTCGATGAAGAAGAGCCCCTGCGGCGAGAGGCCCTTGTCCAGCAGCCGCCCGCTGACGGCGTAGTTGATTCCCCAAATGACGGCCGCGGCCAACGCATAAATGAGCCAGAGCATGCGCGATCTTGCGGCTGCATTGCACGGCTGTAAAGGGCCGACCGATTTCGCACCGCGAGGGCTGGCATTAGTTGCAGTGCGTGCTAGTGGTAGGGCATGCCATGGTACTATGCAGGCCCCGAGGCCAAGCCGGTCGGCCCCGTTTCAGGGGAGCAGTTGCAGGGGCTTCTCGCGAGCGGGACGATCACGCCCGAGACCTTTGTCATCGAGCACACCGGCCCGGGCGCGGCCAACCTGGCCTGGAGACGCTACCGCGAGATCTTCCCGCCCGCCGCGGCGCTGCCGCCCATTCCGTCCGCCGCACCCGCGCCCTTTCATCCGGCGAGCGTGACGGTCTCCGCACCGGCTGCCGCGACGCCGCACCCACTTTTCCCCTCGGCGGGAGCGGGACAGCCCGGCCATCCGACCCACGTGCCGCCGGCCCATCCCTACCCTTATACGATCCGCCCGACCAACAGTTGGTGCGCGTGGGGCTTCGCGCTCTCGTTGGTCGGCCTGTGCACGGCGCTGTTCTGCATCGGCGTGGTCCCGGCGTTGATCGCCGCGGTGCTCTGCATCATCGGGCTCGTGCAGGTGAACAAGAACCACGAGCAGGGCGGCATGGGGCTGGCCGTGACTGGCCTGATCTTCTCCGGCATTGCCGTGCTGATCTTCGCCATCCTCGTCTGCGTCTTCGGGCCCTCGATCGTGAAGGGCCACGGCCTGACCGTGACCGAGCAGACCTCCAACGACTCCGAGTAACCCCACGCCATGTCCACCCCGCGCTTCAACCCCACGTGCGCCGCCGCGGAACTGCCGCCCATCCCGCGCGCCGCGCCCGGTGTCTTCAGCCCCCGCGCGCAGATCGTCCTCGGCACCTGCGCCTGCGCCGCCGCGTCGCTCTTCGTCTACGCGGTCGACCCGAGCCGTCACGCCGTCTACCCGCAGTGCATGCTCTACCACGCGACCGGTCTCTACTGCGCCGGCTGCGGCGCCACGCGCGCCCTCTACGCCCTGCTGCACGGGCGGCTGCTTGACGCCCTCCATGACAACGTCCTCTTCGTGGCCGTGCTGCCGGTGGTGCTCTACGTGCTGGCCACCCAGACGCTGGCGGCGTGGCGGGCCAATGCCTGGCCGCGGGTCCATGTCCAGCCTCGGCGGGTGCTCGGGGGCGGTCTGGGGACCTTCGCCGTGCTGGTCGCCTTCTCGGTCCTGCGGAACCTGCCCGGGCCGGCCTTCGACTGGCTTCGGCCCCTGCCCTAAATCACCTCCGCAGCCTATAAAAATAGGCGATTTAGAATCTGCTGGTGATTTACGCTAGCCCTCGATCGTGTTGATCTCCACCGGCTCGACCTGCACGCCGTGGGTCTCCAGCCATGCCACCGCCTTCTTGATCACCTCGCGGTCGCCCTCGAGCTCCAGCGCGATAATCCCAATCGTCGGCGTCACCGAGGCGTTGCGGATGTTGAAAACGACGTCGAACTCCCGGCTCATCTCGCAGATGAGCGGCTTGCGGCTGCTATCCCCGTCGAAGGTTAACCAAAAGCGTTGCGATTCCAGAGCCATCCCCGACTAAAGCCCGACCCGCCGCGCTTGTCCAGCAGGGCCGCGTGGCAATTTGGTCACGAGCGTAGCCGCGCTCGTGAACGCATGGCCCTTTTCTCCGCGCCCCTCAAAAAAACGCGCGGGAACTTTCGTCCCCGCGCGTCCAATCAGTCTCTGTCAGCTAACCCAAAATCACGTGCCGCTGTCGGCCGGCGGAGGTCCGCCCGCGCCTTTGTCGCCGCCGGGGCCGCCATCAGGACCGCCGGGGCCACCGGGACCGCCGTGGTGATGCGCCTTGATCTTTTCGATGATCGGAGCAACGGCCGGATCGGCCTTGATCATCGCCGCGTCGATCTCGTCGCGCAGCGTCTTGCCCTGTTCGAACAGGCTCTTGTCCGGCGGCGTGCCGCTCTCGCGCGCTTCCTTCATCTTCGCGTGCAAGTCCTCCTCCTGCTTGAAGAGGTCCGGATTGGCCGCTAAGGCCGCATCGTGGGCCTTCTTCATCTCGGCTTTTTCATCCGCGCTGAGGAACTTGAAATCGGGTCCGCCGTGGTGATGACCGCCTTCTCCGCCGGGCGGAGGGCCAGGAGGAGTTTCCGTCGAAGTGGACGTTTGCGCGGTGGCGAGAAGAGGACACGCAAGAAGCGCGCCCAGGGTGAGGGTGAGAAGTGTTTTCATCGTTATAGGTGATGACTCTGGCATTGCAGCTTAGGTTTCAGAAAAGATAAAATGGATCAGAGGCTCGACAATTTGCGCTATTAGTTATAAACCCTTCCTAATGAACCGCAGTGCGGGTGCCCTTTTCGATTGGGACGGAGTGATCATTAATTCCGCCGCGCATCACGAGGCAAGCTGGGAACGGCTGGCCAAGGAATGCGATAAAGTGCTGCCGGAAGGCCACTTCAAGCGCGGCTTCGGCATGAAGAACGAGGTGATCATTCCCGAGCTGCTCGGCTGGACCGCCGTGCCGACCGAAGTGCGGATCCTTTCGTTGCGCAAGGAAGCGCTTTATCGCGAAATCTTGCTTGAAAAAGGCATCGAGCCGTTGCCCGGTGTGCGGGAATTTCTTCAGGCCCTCAAAGAGCACGGAGTCCCGTGTGTTATCGGGTCTTCGACGCATCGGGAGAACGTGATCACCTCGCTCGAGATGCTCGGGCTGGAAGATTTCTTCACGGACATCGTCACGGCCGAAGACGTGAAGCGGGGCAAGCCCGACCCGGAAGTTTTTCTCACCGCCGCGGCGCGGATCGATGTCGCGCCGGCGGATGCCATCGTGTTTGAGGACGCGCTCGTCGGCATCGCCGCGGCCCAGGCGGCCGGCATGCGGGTCGTCGCCGTGACCACCACGGAGCCCAGGGACAAGCTCGCGCATGCGGACTGGGTCGTCGATCGGCTTGACGAGTTGAGTGTTCCCCAGCTATGGGACACTGATGAGGCGGGACATTAATTGGACGACCAGGCGCGATGACGGCTCGCGCTACGATGTGCGCGTGACCTGGTTCTCCGGCAAGTTCAAGCTCCAGTTCAAGGAACGCGGCGCCGACCGCTGGGAATACGACCGCCAACCCAACGCCGAGGACTGGGCCACATTTCTCGACGCCATCGAGCGCCGCTACACCCGCAAGCAAGCCACCTTCAAGGAACTCGAGCAAGCGCGCAAGATGGTGAAGGAAGCGCCCGTGGAAAATCCGCCAACGGAGGGTCAGCCTCCGGCCTGACCCAGACCGAATTTCGCACAGAGGACTGCCGAGGAGGGAGGCAGAGGACCGAAGAGGAATGGGAGGGACAAGCTTCCGCCCGTCCGTCTGTTCTGTTGTAGCGGCGGTCTATGACACCGTCGCCGGCCTTGCGTTGCGCGCCGCGATTTCGTCATCTCACAAACAAATCATCCGCCGTTTTTCCTCGTTCCCAACTTGGGAATGCCCCTGCTGAGGCAGTTCTACTGCCGATCTCGCACAGAAAAAATGCGTGAAGTGCAACTTGGGCGCGACAAAGTTTTCCGCGTGTCAGCGCGCCGTATCCCGCGACCTCCGGCGCGGGGCGGGCTTAGAAACGCAAGAGCGAAATAGTCCGCATCAACAACGTCGCGTAAGCGCCTTCATAAAATCGGTCATCCCGAGCGAAGTCTCGTAAGCCCCAAGGGGGCGAAACAAGTTAGCCCAGGGCAAAGCCCTAGGATTGTGGTCAAAGAATAAGCGAGCCCTGAAGGAGACCTCTGCGAAACTCGATGATTCGCGATCCCGAAGGGATCACACAATCCTAGCCGGTGGTAAGCCCGCCGGGCGGGCGCCACCACCGGTTTGCTCCCAAAGGGCGCTCGACCCTGAAGGGGTCGCACCCTCTGGTGACATGCTCGTGCGACCCCTTTCAGGGTCGGGCCGCGTTGGAAAACTTACCGGTGGTATCGCTTCGCTCAACCACCGGCTAGAATTGTGGCAAGCCCTCGGCTTGCAAAAACCAAAGCAGACTTTTGCAGA
>Ga0116229_10002643_pt1 | contig 29069 bp, 21 predicted proteins | sample S1TSphgellanicum_3_FD_87313 | JGI IMG/M metagenome (GOLD analysis project Ga0116229, IMG submission 87313) | Host-associated microbial communities from peat moss isolated from Minnesota, USA - S1T2_Fc - Sphagnum magellanicum MG | ecosystem: Host-associated > Plants > Peat moss > Unclassified...
TAAGCATGTGTGTAAGCACAAGACTGCATGTTTGCCTCCAGGCCACATGCTTACTTGCTTCTTAAACCAAACTTTCAGAGGTACTCCTCTCAAAACTGACCCACCTTGATTGTTAGAATGATGGTTAGGCATCAGTAAGCCTGCACAATTGAAATGGAATCTCTTGCCAACCTTGAGTGGTCCACATTTTTGAGAGAAAGCTCCTACGAAGTTGCAAGATCACAAATAATATCTCTTACCAGCCATGGTTCCAGATATATACTCATGACCTGGCCTCTCCTGGTTGATATCAGCAGGTTGTGATCTTTCAATTCTAACCAAACTTGACTAAGTATTTTAGAGACACTCACTGGGACACTCACCCTAGTGGATTGTGAAAGTGACAAGATGGATCACAGAAGAATTTTCTGATGGAAGCTTTTGTAATGTTGTCAATAGTAAACCCCAGAAAGAGAGACCATGATCTCACCATTAGCATTTGTATCTCTCCAACTCCAAGTTTGTGGAACACCACCGTTTGTTATGAAGGTTGGGGGGGGACCACCAACAGCATCAGCTGATGGTAATGCTGCTGTTGGATGACCATTACGGTCCAACTGGCGCTCCACATTCAGCATTCTAGCAGATCCTGCCACCATATAATAGCCCTAGACTGATCATCCATACACTCTCATTTCTCTAACACTAAGTCATGGCAACAGAGACAGCAGTGCACAGTGGCAGTGAGATTCACAATGTAAGATTCAAGACATCTGTTCATTTACTGCTTTATGACTGAAAGAGTACCAACTCAAGCCATGCCACATCTTCACACCAACCATACTGATCTTTGGACAACAGTGAAAGTTACAAGCTATCACGGAGTCTGTTCTTCAGTGATCATATGACCTATGAAGAACACCATGTACTGATGAGAAAATAATTTCAACAGATGGAAATGCTCGAGAGTTCAAGACCAATCAACAAGCTCAATCACAGGACCATCAATGCCAAACAAGCAATATAGAATAACACAACATTTGTAGGATGGCTCTTGTAGTTGTGAACAGTCTTTAATCATTTGAGTAACTGGTACTATCACATGAATGTCCCTGTTGCAGTGCCAAGGATTTCAGTCAACTGAAATACTCCTTTGCCAATGCACTGGACACCTCTTGTCTTAACAAAAGGAACCCACAAGTAACCAGGAATATAGGAACAGTTGTAAAGAACAGAACTTATAAGCTCACACCACCATGGCTATGCTCCTCCAAAGGTGGTTAGAAAGGCAAAGGATATTCTTTGCATGGTTTAACAAGCAAGCAGTTCAGGTCTTTTTTACCAAATCGTTCTACCCAGCATCGTAGTTTCTCTTGAACAAATGGTGCTATGGTTCACAGTAAGATTGGCCAACAACTCTAGACCAGCCTCCTAGACTGAAAATAGTACCATGAGAACCCAGACCATATCAATGAAGCAAACACCAAAAGGTGATCAGGCAGCAAGCCAGATCAAGGCTTGACTGATTGATTGACATTTGACTGCCCTCTGGCAAGGAACACAATTGCCACATATGATATTCATCTTTTACTCATGATTATGAGTTTTGCAGAGAGTTTTCTCATGAAATCTGTAGAATCTTCCAGGAAGTTAATAAATGGGTAAGTGCGGCTTCATAGCAGAGAAAGTGGTTGTTAGAACATAACAACCATCAGAAGGTGGTAATGCAAGAAATTCCTACTACATCAGGCAGCAGTCAAGTAAAGCATTTTCTCTTGCAGCAACAAACCCAATTTGTAACTTAAACCCAATTGCACATGAAGACTCAACAAATATTATAATTTACAGACATGCCTACACGAGGTGTCAACTACAGTGTCTCTTTTCTTTGTTCTCACAGTGTGACACAACCACATTCTTTAGGTGATGATCTTGTATGGAACTAATGACAAAAGACTTGCAGAAAGCATGACATACTGCACCTGGCCAGCATCAATGTCTAAAATTAAGCTGGACTTGAAACCAGAGAGGAGCAGATCATAACATTCTAGGCAGCCTTTTGCCAATTCGCATTCCATGATGCTTGTCACAAGTTCACTGTCTTATGGTGCATTCCATGTGCCTTGCATGTTTTTTGCTTCCAAAGGACTTCATAGATGGATGATTGCATGAGATTTGTTTGTAATATGATCTGTGCTCACTTCCACAGATCTATGTAATGGCAGTCAACATCCTGTTCAGCAGTCCAGCAGAACAGTTGTTCCTGATCACTTCTCAAAACTTCCCACCAGCAGCAGACTTCCAAGGTCTAGAGATCAACCTCAGACATGGGCACACAACTTTCAAAACTTTTCAACATCTGTACCTTGTTGCAATGCATCCAGTTTGGCAGGGTTGCGGTATGGGAGGGACTTGGCACGCTCACTCAGAAGCTCCTCCAGGTCTTTGAAGCATGCAACTTTGGATGTGCCTTTGTCTTGAACCTTGGCCTTCTTGTACTCTTTCAGCAGATTGCGCCACTTATCAGTGCACATGGTAGGGGTGCGGTCATACCCTCGCTCCTTCATCTTTTGGGAAATTTGCTCCCACAGATGCTTGTTACTCTTGGATGTGTTGAACATACTGTCCATCTCCTTGCGGTATGCGATCAATGCCTTGATCTCGTCCTGCACCCATGTTTCCGCCCTCTTTTTGGGAGCCTTGATCTGATCATGATCCTCACTAGTTGCGTCTGGCGCTGGAACAAGAAGCACCTGGTGTGCAGCAGTTGCCAGCTGCTGCTGCTGCTGTGAGGCAGAAGAAGGAAGCTGTGGGAGGTGGTGCCACAATAATAAATATATATTTTGTCACTACATGTCCATCTCCTCCATTCTTTCTCTCTCTTTATAAAACAAATCTCTCAGGTCATGGGTCTTTACAATATATGCTCTCTCTCTCTCTCTCTCGCTCTCTCTCGTGTGTCTCTATGAAAACAACACCCATCTTCATCACGTTCTTCGGAGCTGGACGTAAAAACAAAACTGCAAATGCACTACCAAAGAAAAGATGATACAAGAAAGATAGGTAAAGGAGGGGGGGACATGGTGATCATGCCTGATGTTGCACTCGATCAATCTCAACTGCCTCTCGCCAGCGGCTCTCACCTTCGAACATCTTAACGAGCTCGTTAATAATTTTGCTGTAGTTACGTACTTCCTTGCTTGCTTGCTGCAGCAGTAGAACAAAATTTTATAGGTAGTCCTAACAAGGCTGGTTCTTCTTCTCCGTCAAGGGTTTAAAGCAAGTGTGCTGTACTGAGGCTCCTCACTGAAATCGTCATCAGGAGCATCAATGCTCCAGCCCGGAGCTGCGGCACTGAGAAAGTACTGTCTGAAAGAAAAACACCAAAGGTCAGGAAGAAGAAGAATGAATTACAACAGAGCAGCTCTGCACACAGGATCAGGTTGCAAGTCTACTCTTCACATTTGCAGATTGAATCTGCATGTCAGAAACAAAAAAAAGTAGACGTAACAACGTTCACTGCATGAAGTTTCCTCCATCAAATCCGTTCCACGAGAACCAGGAGAAGAAGCTTCGACAAAGAAAGAAGTTCCTACGCAGAGTCCAGACAAGGGATCATTATCGCATCATAGAACGGATCATGTAACCAATATACTAAGACAAGAGACAGCCATTAGAAGAAGCTCATCATCTTAGGTTGATCGAAACGGCTGCAAGGCAGATTGCTCTCACATTCAAGAAACCGCAACCGAATAAAAAAGAAAAAAAAAGAAACCTACCAAAACAAAACATCCCGCGCACTCTTCATATATGACTTGATACCAGCAGCAACAGCAACAGCAGCGTCCTCGAGTAGTTGCAGCAGCAACAGCTGTTCAAATTCATAATGGTCATAGAAAGCTCGTTTGATGTTTTCATCAAAAAGCAAGCACGCTTACAAGCTTGCTGGCTGCTACACCTACTGGTGGAACCAAATCCACGGCTGCAATGTGAAAAGACTAAAACAGTAGTCTACTGGGAACGGATCTTGCTCGGAGGAGTCGAAGATAGAAACCGATGATACCGGCTGGAGCAAGCAGAAGAAGAAGGCGGCGACAGCAGTAGCAGAAATCTCATCGACAGCGACAGCATCAGCAACTCCTCAACAACCCCAAAAGAAGATCAACACCAAAAACAAAACCCCCGGAGCACATCACACAAAAGCGAGCTCTGTCTTTGTGTGTGTGGAATGGTTTGCTTGCTTGCTTGCAGTGGGGGTGGGTGTTTGGCTGGCTGTCCGCGCGGGTGAATGGCAGGCACCGCCACAAATCCGTTCTAGCATTGCCAGTAACCCTGCTTCCTCCTCCTCTTCCTCCTTCTCGGATTCTCTTTCTGTGTCTGTCGCTCTTTTTTCTCTCTCTGTGTCTCTCTCTATCCGCCGGTCGCCCATGCATGCATGACCGGCGCTCCCGGGTTGGCCGGCCGGCCGGCCATCCGCGCGAGGGGAGGCAGATGTTGCTGCGGTTTTGGTTTTTGTCCACTGCGTGGTCGTCGAACGTCCCGAAACAAAACGAGATCGTCAATTTCTGTAACACACTTGTATAAATTAATAACCTAATTAATTTTGAAATTTTCATTTCGACAAATGATATATTCGTTAAAGGAAGATTCGACATTTTCTGAAAACATTATAAAGGCCATATTCTACATCAGGTTCCAATAGGTAGCCCAAAAATATATACTGATGCTTAGATGTTTTTACCTTGGTAAAGCACCAGCAGAAATGTGTCTCTGGAGGGCCCATTACCAAGTAAACATTTTCCTCTGCAAAAAGGGGCGGTGGGTAAGTGTTTTGTTTTTTCAAAACATCTTGCCTCTTTTTTTTTTCAAATTTTCCCCATGATACTCACCAAGTATCACAAGAAAAAGAGAAAAAGAAAAATTCTACCAAAGCTTTATGGGGGTATGGGCTCTCTCCTTGGGAGTTGGCAAACTTATATTTTGCATATAGCCAAATTTGGCTACATCTGTCTAATTGAGGTCACCACTTGACGCCCATGTTACATCACAAAATTGAGAAAAACGAAAGAACAAACCAACAAACAATGAATGGTTTGAGGTCCCTGGGTCACCTGACCCTAATAAATTCCCAAGCTTTCTATATCTGGAATTGGCATCTTCCCTATCATTCCTATTGACATGAATGCTAAGGAGAGATATTGCTCTTAACTTAAGGAGATTGGAGATGGGAATTGATTCAAATCAACTTTTGATTGACCCACATTTTGGGGAACATGATGAAGATTGGCAATTACAATTGCACAGCAAAAACAGGACTACCAGCAGAATTTCCTTGGCTGCAGTCTCAAGTACCAGAGAACCACTCATAGCATGATTTCCATGTCGAATCAAAGTAAATACAGCAGTTCCTCCTCCCCCGTCCCCCCACTAGAACTGTAGCAACCCTGACTGTGTGTGATTTTGATGATTATTCACATCATCTCATACCACATTTGAAACGAAAGAGCTATTTTCCCAAACCCTTTTCTAATGTTGAACCCTGCCTGTCACAACTTTGTGTTGTGAAGAATTTAGTACCATGGTACCTTGGCAGCTTTCCACACTAATATATTTTTCCAAAGAATTTTTTTTTTAAAAGAAAAAAAGAGAATGGGTTGGGGTTGGGGTTACCAGTAACCTCAGTTTCAGTATGAAAGCTTCAAAAATAATTCATTATTTGAGAGACATATGTTGAAGCTGCCCCTGTATTACCACCAAATTAAATAAAAAGAATGGGATCATCAAAATGTGGCCCTTTGGAGTGATGATTGAAGGTTTGGGGATTTTGGCTCTCCAAAAAAAATTTCTTGGGAGAGAGACCGTCAGCAAAGTTGGTGCAAGTACTGATTTCTAGAATTAACACCTCTCATATACTTACTCTTAACTTGGGTATTTACACACATACCTTCTAACTTCACTTCTGGTACCTTAATCTAATGTATTAAAGGATACATAATCTCCCCAGAGCCCAACATGCTGGATAATCATGCACTGACAAGACTCCATTAATGAGCCCTGGATGGGACTACAAATGTAGGACATATAATCTATTAGGCTTGCCTGGTTCAGACTGTTGTGCTATTTGAATGACACTGGAAGGTATGCCGTATATTGGGTGCTGGGATTAAGTATAACATGGCTTATAATTGAAGCCTTGTTGTCCTTCAGAGGGTTGTGATCATTTCTATCTCATGGGCAAAAATAATTATTAGTCCTTCAATCCAAAAGGCCAATGATCCAATCCTTCAATCAGAAGGGCATTTCACGCAAATTTCTTTCTTTCAAAACTTTCTCAATCATATATGAATTTGAAAAATAAATTCAGCATTGAGTTTCTTTTTGGTGAAGGACAACTCTTGGTTAAATCGGTCATTTTGAAGGGTAGGGTAGATTTTAGCCCTCCACTACCTGCTCTTCATCAGGGCATTCTCAGAGGAATGGGGAATACTTCTCTGTGGACTTTCCCAGTTCTCAGTTGTATCATGCAATTTACTAAGGTAAAGGGGTCTACTTTCAGCCTCTAGGCATGCCATTCACTTCTAGGGCATGTTCTGCAGTGGATCCACAAGTAGGTTGTGAACTATCATAGGATGATTGTTATGAATTAGGTGGGTAGGAATTATCAGCCAGAGTGAACAGGCACCCACCAGTACAGCTTCGACTGGATGCCCAGTATGACTCGGATGGGGATAAACCTCAACTAAGTTAATAGCCAGGTTTCACCTTCCTTCCTCATCAATGACCATCCATCTTTTCTCTTTTCTTGTAAAAGCCAGTGTTGGGCAGGTATCACAAACACCCCCGGGCATTACAGTCTGATCCCTTCAGGGCATCACCTTGAATGATGCCCTGACTGAAAACCGGGCCACCAGTTCTCACTTGTGTGAGAACCGGATTAAATATTTAAAAACAAAACCTGAGAACCGGGTAAGGTTTAACCCTTTACCTAGGCTTGGGTCTCAGGGTTTAGCTGCCATAAAAACTTAGGGTTAGGTTGGAGCCATCACATTGCAATGGCTCCTTCCTACAAACTCTAAAAATCTGGATAAAAGGGTTATGTCTCTTATCTCTCCTCATTGTCCTTTTTTTCTTTTAGCATTGTTGTTTTGTTGTTGTTTTTTATTTTGATTTTTTTTTTCATTGCCTTGCTGCACTTGTTGTTGCACCTCATTGTCTTGCTAATCTCGTGCTTTGTTATTCTCGCACCTTGCTTGCTATCACACCTTCCTACTCTTTATTTTCATGCCTTGTTGCACCTCTCTATCACGCCTTGTTACTTTTTGCTCTCGTGCTTTACTACACCTCACTGTCATGCCTTGTTGATTTCTATTCTTGTGCCTTATTGCACCTTGTTGTCACATCTTATTGCCTTGCTATCATTGCCTTACCATTGTGTGTCGTTGCCCTTCCTACCTTGGGTGCATCACTACCTTGCCATCACACCTTGCTATTCTACCTTGTTAATTGCTAGGCCTTGTTGCCTTGTTGCCTCGCCATTGCACCTTGCTACTCGTTTTTTTTAGGTACCTCTTGGCTCCCCTCCATTGTTGCTTCATTGCCTTGTTGTTCATCGTCACGCCTTGCTATTTTGCCTTGTCAATTCGTACTCCCTCCTCACTCCCTTGTGGAGGTGGAGAGCTTGGAGCAACACCAAAAAACTTCATCCAATAACGAAGGTTTTTTTTTCCCCAAATTTCTTGAGTTTTTTTTGTCTTTGCTTTGTATTTTGTTTGTAATTTTTTCTTTTAGTGTAGTTTGTGAATTTTAATATGTTGTTGTTTTGTTTGTTTCTATGCAAGATTAAAATTTGAACCTTTGATTTAAATTTAAAACCTTTAATCCTAAACTTATTTTTCCATGATGAGATAAGACAAAAAAATGGGTAATTTCTTGATAATTTTTCTAAGCCTTAAACCCCATTGTTTGTAAATGTCTTTTCTAAACCTTTAAACCCATTTGCTTGAAAATTTTGTTAGAAATTTTGCATAGTTTGTTGAAGAATAGTTGTTTTTTGCATTATCTTTAAACATAGTTTTGTGAAAACTTCTAATAGAACAATCTTCTGCAAATAAGAATGTGATAAATGGGAATAATGAAAGAATTGAAATGTGTATGAATGATGTAGTTTTGGAAAATGGGTTTAAGGAAAATCCAAATGTCCAAATAGAAACAAATAGGAATCTAGAAAATGGCAATGAAAAAATAATGAAGGAAAATTTGAAAAAATTACATGCTCAAATAAAAGTCTCGAAACCAAGCGAAAACATGGTAAAGTAGACTAGAGAATTACCTTGTAGCAAAAATGAAAAATGGCCATCAAGTAGGGCTTGGTATATTGAAGTTTAAAATAATATTTATTTTAATGTTTACTTATATGAAATTCTTTGACTTTGTTATAATTATATTTTAAAACCACATGTTTAAAGTAGGTTTGTATATATTAATCAAAATCAAACAAATGTCACAACTTGCAAAGTATATTCAAATTTAAGCACAAATAGATTAAATATTGGATTTATTTTATTTTCAAGTCAATGGCATGTTAAATATATTAATGGACTTTGAAATTTTTCATAGTGAATCAAAATATATTTAACATCTAATATAAAAGTAGGAATGAAATGCAACATTTTTGTTTTGGTTCTACTTATTACTTACTTTTATTAAACTAAAGTTTTTCAAATTTTGTATTCAACTCATAAAAACTGCATCAAGGCTTCCATAATGAGATTTTTTTTTAAAAATGAACCTATTTTTTTATGTTTATGTTGAAAACTTACCATATTTAAAATTTGGATTTAGGCATATGTACTTTTTGGTCCACTTCACCATGCTTGGACCCAACCACATGGTAGAACTTCTTTCTGTTGGAGTTTTTATTGTGTAAAAGATAATGCAGAAGTTGATTTGGTAAACACACAAATAATGTATTGTATATTTTGTTATCAAAATCTAGTAATTGGAATAAATCCAAGAACTCAAACAACAAAAGGATTGATTTTTTATTACAAAACCAATGGAATAACTTCTCTTTAAAAACATGTGGATGCAAATCATACTTTTATTACATAAATGTTTGAAGAATAAATGAACAACTTGCTAAGAAATACGAAGGAAAGACATGCATCAAATAAAAGAACAAACCCCTATAGAAGGTCAATTTCTATTTTTTTTCTATCAAAGATACCTTCAAAATAGAAGATGTGTCACAAAAAGAATTTTTAGAAGACCTTGGTTTGTTAATTGTTTAGAACAATTTACCTATCCAATTTGTGGAGGGTATGTTGCTCAAATGGTTAATTATTCATCTTTGTCCAAAATTAAACTTCCTTTCTAGAAGTAGTTTTCATAAGACATATTGTTAGGGTTAGTGGAAAAAAAAATGAATTATGTGTTCATTTTGCATTGGCAGAATGTCATTCTGCAAGAGTGAACTTCGACCTTTCAATGTTTAAAGGAGCTTATGATGTGTTTGCATTGGTGATTAATTTTCTAAGTAATGATTGGTAACCCAAACATGTGATTATTGGTTTATTTGAAACAACAAAAACAATAGGGCAAGCCTTGGCCAAAAGTTTTACATAATTGTTGGACAAGTATGGTTTAAGGAAAAAAATTATTGGTTATGTCAAAGATGAAGGATCTAATTTAATGTAATGATTGATGCTTTGAAGTCCATTATAAATTGTGAATATCTTAGGTTAGAATAGAACTTTCAGGGTACTTGTTTTGGACATGTTTTTTCAAAATCATGTCAATATGGCACTGTAGAAGAAAATGTCTACAGAAATTTAAAATATGTTTTTATCAAGTCTGCCCAAACAAATTTGCAAAAATGCATCACTTGGTTTAAGAAGTCTGCAAAGGGTAGATATGAAGGGAATAATTTTTGTCTTGAAACTAGAATTCAACCCAAAACATTAAACATTCCAGTTATAACAAAGTAGTTTTTTCAAACTTGTTATTATTTCAACTTTTAAAAGTTTTTGTGGTTAAAAATTTGATAAGATAATTAATCAAGTTATTATTGATTTTTTGCAAGTTTGTTAGTAAAATCATTATGTTTCATGAAGCTTTACAATTTAGATCTACCATTGTGTTTTAATATAATAAACAAATTATTGTGAGAGTCATTAATTAAGTGCCTTCATGTTTGACATGGCAAATTTCTCAAACTATTGTTAATTTTTTTTTCAAAGTTGATTATACCTGTGTTCTTAATCAATCATGTGGGCATTGGCTTTTTAGCAATGCTTTACATTTTACCATTTCCATGAATTTGAAACTTATGGAAGAAAATCAAGTTCTACCTTCATTTGAAAACCTAATGGATGATGATTCAATTGTTAATGATGAGTTATTTTTACTGGCTTCTAACTTTAGAAAGGAGGTTATCAATGTGTTGGATTTTTTCCTCTCACTCTTAAAGGTTTATGATAAGAGGAAAGCCCATGATATGATTTCTTTGATGCTAGACCCTAGGTATAAAGGCCTTCGTATAGTATCTTCATTTGTTGGAAGGAACAAGGTGTTGTTCTTGTTGATAGGAAAACCTTATATCCTATGCTGGTCAAATGTTACCACGAGCATTTACATCCTTTGGTGAGATCATAAATGAATTTTGTTGACCATAATATTTTTTATCGGGATTGTAGTTTGGATATATTTGAGCAAATTATAAGCACAAGTGAACTAGTAGAAAAACTTGTTAAGAGGGAACTTTTAATTTTTAGGAAGTATCAATTGGATGTTAAGGACATCAAATGCCTTCTTCAATGGTGGCAAAAACATGAGACAATGTTTCCTACAGTTGGATTTTTAGCTAGACAAATTTTGGGGATTGTTGGATCACAAATAGAAATAGAAAGGATCTTTTCTTTGGCTCAAGTTCTTACTATGGGGATTGTTGGATCACAAATAGAAATAGAAAGGATCTTTTCTTTGGCTCAAGTTCTTACTATGGGGATTGTTGGATCACAAATAGAAACAGAAAAGATCTTTTCTTTGGTTCAAATTCTTAGTATGGGGATTGTTGGATCACAAATAGAATCATAAAGGATCTTTTCTTTGATTCGAATTCTTACTATGGGGATTGTTGGCTCACAAATAGAAACACAAATGATCTTTTCTTTGGCTCAAATTCTCACTATGGGGATTGTTGGATCATAAATAGAAACAGAAAGGATCTTTTCTTTGGCTCAAATTCTTACTATGGGGATTATTGGATCACAAATAGAAACAAAAAGGATTTTTTCTTTGGCTAAATTTTTTACTATGGGGATTATTGGATCACAAATAGAAACAGAAAGGATCTTTTCTTTGGCTCAAATTCTTATTAACCTTAAGAAATGTCGTTTGCAAACAAATTATTTAAAGTTGATTTTTGTCAACAAAAATTGGCCTAATGATCCTATAAGAGGATGTAAATCTCCATCTGATTTATTAGAATTCTTTGAAAGGGATATGGATTTTAAAAAGGAGTTCAAAGAGTTTGAAAGGGAATTTGAAAGGGATGAAGTTGTTAAAGTGTAAAAGTTCAATAAATAAAGTGATAGTTATTTTAGATTTTTTTTCTAACATTGTTTATAATGTTTTCATGGTTTAAAAAAAAAATCAAATCAATAATTTTTAATTTTTATATTTTAATTTCTAAGATTTAATTTCTAATTTTAAAAAAAGTAATACCTTGTTTGTGAGAACCAACAAAGGAGAACCAGCATTACAAGAACCAGTTAAATTTTTTTTAAACGAATGTCGATACCCTTATCTGGTGTAAAACTTTAGAATTCTTTTGGGGGAGAACTATATCCAGCGGGTATCATACATTGTGAAAACCAAACCCAGCTGGTATCACAAAAGTATGATACCCGCCCAACACTTTTAAACCTCTGAAATGGTTTCTAGTGTATTTTGTACATGTGCAGAGTGTAAATGCTCATGGGGCATTTCAAAAACCAACATGCCTTTCTTCCTCACCATTGAGTTTTTTTCCTTTTCTCTTTGAGTTGATCTCTTAAAACCGACCAACACTGCTTTCTTTTCCAAAAAAGAAAATCAACCTTCTTAATGTGTTTTGAGGGGACTCCTCAAAAGGGAGAGGAATTTTAAGCAGATGCAAGGAACCTGTCGCACTCTCAAGGAGTAGGCATACGAATCCTCCCCCTCTTAGGCCTCATTATGTACATACATTAAGATTTATGATATGTTTGTCTCATGCTTTATAATAAGCAAATCCTGGGGCTGGGAACAGTCCCAAGACGTGGTGCTGGACTCAAACCTTGGTGGTCCTAGGCCCCTTATTCCAGGAATGCTCACATCCTTGGAATTTACCTCAAACGGAAAGCGCTAGCAGAAATTTTCTATTGTATACAGACTCCAGAGGGCACACTATCAAATGGAATTTTTCCTCTGCCAATGGGACAGGCATTTCATTTTTCAAAATGCCTCGCCTCTTTTTCCCCATAATATGATCCTGGTATCACAAGAAAAAATAATAATAAATCATTTAGCTGGTGAACTAAGTTGGGTAACGGCCTCAGAGCGGGGAGTTCCCAAAACGAGCGACCCCTCTCGTCTAGTCCTTGGCAGGGCACTTATTTCAGGAACACCCCACTCCTCAGCTGTTACCCTACACATGAAAACTGTGCATGGTTGAGCACATTGTAGCACGTATTTCAGGAACACCCCCACTCCTCGGCTGTTGCCCTACTACACATGAAAACTGCATATGGTTTGAACACATTGTGACATGTTTCACATGCTCCTCCTCCTACGGTAACTCGCGAAAGTGACAAAATAAACCCAGCTTTTGCAGAGAAAGCAAATTCTCTGGAGTAATGAGATACACATCTTACCGATTGATGTCAGAATTTGCTCATCCCAATGCAGCACGAGTTGCTGATTTGAATTAGGAGGTGAAAAAAAAATGGGAACTAAGATTCTTCCAATGAACTACTGGCTAGTAGTACCCATTGGCCAACCCAATTTTTTGTAGGTATTATTGTAATTCAATTCTGTTGTGCAGATCCTCTCTTTTTTTGGACTCCCCAACTAACTTTCCATCAATTATTTGTGTCCAATGGAACCCCAACTTTAATTTTTCTCATTCCAGAAGAAATTAGTTATTGTTATTACTATTAATATTATATTAGTCTATTTGTCCTTTAATTGATAATAAAGAAGTAAAGCTTTTTTTGTACTTACACAACCCACATCAAGACTTCATGACCAGGTTCCCTGTTAAGACTGCAGGGTCTGTTCAAGTAGAGGTGTTTGCAATTTATTCAAATGTCGGCATTCATGCAAATTTTTGTTTGTTTGGTTTTGGAGTTTTATACCCCTTCCCCTGCAAAAGTAGGGCTTAAATGATAATTATCAGATGCTCTTCCATCCGCACAAGTATGTACAAAACTTTTGGCCAGGGTGAACCTGAAACTGCACTGGTTACCCCTCAGTCTCTTGAGTAAGGCCTCGTGGCCAAATTAAACCCGATAAATGTTAGATTTGGACTTAGAGAGACCAAGATTGAGTCTTATTTATAATCTTTAGAAATATTTTCAGATGAATTTTTGGGTTTTTTAAAACCAGTGTTGGCTGGATCTTACTCTTCAAGAGCAAATCCAATTCTGGTTGGAATTTGTTTCGGAATTTGAAAGAATCCCCAAGTTCTGCTTGTTGAAGGACTGTTTTTGAAATTTGATAGAACTTGCAATCTGGTTCCTGACCCGGGTCTTCACATTTCAAGACTCCACATTCCTGAACAAATTTGTAGGCGAAATATATTTATTCCATTTCTTTAGGGTTTAGGCATGGAGTTGATCAAACTAAAAATAAAATGTGCTCACTGGAGACATGGTCCAAAAGTAACAATTGCATGCCCAATGATATCCCCCCACTCTACCCCCAAATAATTATTCAAAAATTGTATACCTGATTTGTTTTCTCAAACTAACAACATGTTGAACCCCACTTAGAAAAAAAAGATTTTATTAAAAAAAATGAAGACCCAAAACTTATATAAAATGAGCTTTGGAGTCGGTTTCAGTTCCAGGTCTGGTTCAAGCCAAAGGCTGATTCCCAATTTAAAGCCGGTGGTGTGGATACATGGTAACTGGACAGAGAACCGAAACCAGCCAACACTGGTTTTTACCATTGCCCCCCAAGGTCTAAACTTCAATTTTCCTTTTTCTTTTTTCTCTTTGAATTCTCTTTGAATTCGGTATTCTGAAAACAGCCTTGTCACATGGTGGACAATAACGTCAATTTTGGTCCTGAAAATTATGATTTTGATGCATAAAAATAATATTTTGGTGAAAATTAATTAGCCAGATTCGAAAAATTATTTAAATTCCCAGATTTCTCCAAAAGGTTCTAGTAGGTAGCAAAAATATTCTGGATTCTTAAATGTTTTACTTTCATAGCTGGTCTATAGCCAAATTTGGCTAAATCTTCTTGTTGATGATTGTCAGGTTGGCTAGATCACAAAATTGAAGGAAAAAAACACCAATGATCCTGTGCTGTAGTTGCTGGCTTAATTGATCAGCTGGATATAACTTAGTTGTTGGGATAATCCAAGGGACCTCCCACCATTCACATGCAAACCTTCTACCCTTCAGGAACCTTTCATATGTTACATTGGGGAAGGCCTCTCCTCCTAGGGGCATATGCAAATTTTTGGACCTACACCCCTTGGGCTACAGCCTTCAAATTAGGGGCGGCCCTTGGGAGCAAGTCTTTCCCTATCCATAAATACCTAGCTTTTTTTTTCGGGCTACAGCCTTCAAATTAGGGGCGGCCCTTGGAAGCAAGTCTTTACCGATGCGTAAAGACCTAGCTTTTTGTTTTTAAGTGTATTCTAATCCGATGTTATATGGTGAATTTTTTTGTCCATATCTTGCATGGGTGTTACAATTTTCAAAAAACTTATCTACCTCTCCATGGGTTTTATGAAAATCTTAAAGCCCGCTTCTGGGTCTTATCACAGCCAGACCACTGGACAATTTCAATCTTTATGCACATTATAAAGCCCTTGGCCATGGACTGTACTGGATGAGGCTTGTGCTTGACTTTGCCTCAGGCAACCCTTATTTCAGTAAAGCCTATGGCCTTGGCCGTTACTTATCATGTAAAGCCCTGTGACTATATATTAAATGTTAGAACACGGCACCTCACAAAGCATAATACTTTCTCTACAAAGCAAGGGAATTTTTCATTTTTAAAAGAAAATCCTGACAAACAATTTTAAATCATACATATATATGATGAAGCTTTATGCTGAATAAGGCCCTTGGGGAGTGCATTACCAAAACTGCGGCCATGCTTGGTTCCACCTTGCATAGGCCCCTTATTCCAGTAACACCCTCCCTAGGGCCTTACCTATTCATTTTTTCTTGGGAGACTGAAAAGGGCCACCTTATCATTCTTTCATTTCTTTTTTTGCCTAAGGATTGCACTTTTCTTCATTTTTAATTTTGTTTTAATGGTGGTGGGCTTATTTGCAATAGAAATAGCCAAATAGCCCCCCACATGAGGAGACACGGATCATTGACTATGCTTAGGGAATACTTAGATGAAGTGGAGAGCAATTGATGCAGAAATGGTCATGCATAAAGTATCTACTTACAATGACCACATGTCCTTCTATTGCCAATTTTGTCACCCCCCTTTTACTTGAGGTAAGCACTATCTATATGCTCGTTCATCTGAACTGGCCAGCGAGGGCAGCAAGCAGCAGAGCAGAGCATGATGATTTTGCTGACAAAGTATCAGCAAAATTTACATCATCTTCTGGGGGTGGGGAAGGAATGAATACATTTCATCCACCTGATTCAGAGTGGGTCAAAATCTTTTCATATACAGACTTGTGGGCAAAACTCAGTTAACTTTAAAATTATTCCTCTAGAAAGAACAGCCACCCAGAAGTTGCTATAGGATACGAAGTAAGACAACACTGACTGACGGACATATCCTCCTCCTCCTTCTTCCGGACCAACACAGGAGAAATGCAGGAGAAAGGAAATCCCGAAATTGACGGGGAAGAAGAAGAATGAGGGTCATGACAATTTTTTTTAATTCTTTTTCTATTCTGGGTGCACTGGTTTTTTGCAGGGTTGTTTTTTTGTGTTCAATTTTTTCTCCCTGTAAGTAAGGTACTCACTCACTCCAGTTTCTTTCTTTGTCCAACGAAGATTTGTCTGTTGTTGTTACTCCCTGCCATGAAAACTTCTGACTCACAAAGTTCATGCAGGAAACCAGTGCTACCAAGTTTTAGAGGAGAATTTTCTGTGTATTACACCTCATTGCAAGAAAACAACAAGCTCAATAATTGAATCAACATGGCTTCAATCCCCCAGTAAATAAGCACCACTTTGCTTGAGAATCCTGTCACTAATGTTTTTTTGTTAAATAAAATAAACTTCAATGTTGTAAATTCAAGGTTAATTTTACCAAAAATTGATGCCCATGCAGATCTACCAGAATCATGCTATGTCATAGCATTTTCTCTGTTCACACTGGGGAATAGTAGACCTTTGTTTGATGAAATTAAATTTGATGTTATTTCCAGTGTTGCTGGATATTAGAAACTGCACCAAACCAGGGTTGTGCAGTTCTTCTCTTTTTAAGAGAACCTTCAATCCCAGTTATAGTGTTGTTTTTGTTTTAAGGGTTCTTTGGATGCAAGTTTGAGCCCAATGTTTCCCATTTCTAAACTCTTTGGTTTTAGTTATGGCACATTTTTTCAAATTCAAGAACTTTTTGAGGCCTGTTTCAAAAACTCAAGTCTGGTTTTATGTACATGTTACACACTTCCCAATGTTACAGAGAGTGTATAGGTGTAGGGTAAGGCCTTGTCTTTAGGGCCTTCACGAGTTTGATCTCTTATGAGAGTGAAAGGGATGAGAACTTGTGAAGCACCCAAGGGAATCCTTAACCTTGCATAAAACATCTTGAGAGAAAAAAGCTCCCCCCACTCTCTACCAACTTGGAAAGTAGGCTACACTTTATGAACCCATGCCCAAAGCTTCATGGGATTAGGCCCTCTCCAAATTCAAACGAATTTTTTTCAAATGCATTATGTACAAAGTTTCACAACAAATTAAAGCCAAGGACTCTATCGGTATGGAGTTCAACAACTAATTAAAACTAATATTTCAATATAAAAATCATTTCACTGTCAAATTTTTTAACTCAATTTTCCAACTTAAATATCTCAACCCTATGTTCAAGAATGTTTTTTCACAATTTTAATTTTGATTCCAGATTCAACAAAAAGCTAATTTTATAGTTCAATTCTTGTGTTAACTCTAACAAAAGAGTGTTAGCTTGATTTTAAGTCATAAGAATTTGACATTGAACTCTCATATTTAACACTACAAACTAAATATCTTAACAACATTAGCCAAACCATTTCCAAGTACCAAGGTGGCATTTAAGGTTCATAATTGTGATCCTCAAAAGTTCAAATACCCAATTTTATTTATAATCACAACTCTCAAAAGTTTGAAAAAATCAAATTATTATCAATTTTCATTAGTTCTTTCATGTAAATTTGTGGTTTATAAAATAATTGGAACCAACAATATTTTATCTTATTTTTGTTTCCAAGATTTGGAACTAGTGTTTTTTTGGTTTTGAAATATTAATCAAACCAAATAAAATACCCCCCCAACATTTGTATTTTGTAAAGCTTCTCACAAACCAAATAATTTTGGTATTTTAAGAAATTTATTTTTATGTTTTCAAATTTTGTAAATGTTGGCACACATCAAAAAAAAACTTCAATATAGAGAGAAAACATGACAATGAACTTAGGATGGCAACGACAACCCAATCTCCATGACCATCATGGAAAGAAAAACCTACCAGTTAATGAAATTATTCCTAGGCAAGTGATAGTACCATTTAATTGGAAGCTTGTCATGCAAGCCAAGGGCAAAATGAACATTCCATTGCTTGTCAAAATCTTGTAAAAACTACTCATGAACAAAAGAGACCCTAAATTAAGATTTTGAAGCATGGGTTGCCAAGGTAATGTAACATAATCCAAAATGTTTATCCAAATCAATTGTTTTATTTGCTTAAATATCTCAGAACTTCCAAAAAAACTCTTCTATTTTTTGCTAATACATATTGTCCAATGCATGACTCCCATAAAACACATCCATGTTGTTTTAAAGCCTTTAAACACATTTGCAAAAGTTCTCTCGATCACATCCTATTCAATTGTGAATCATCCCCAAGGTCTATTAGCAAAAGTCTTCACACTCATCATGTTCATGATATTCAATGCCCATTTTCAAGCTTGCTTGACATATGGATACTAAAATAATCTCAAATACTTACACCACAATCTTCCTCACAAGCCCATATGTAAGGGAAGGATGTAGACCATGTTGTTTTTTATACATGTTTTGAAATGTCCAAAAGAAAACTATGGGTATTAATTGTTTTTTAGCCAAATTTCTCTAGTTACAAATCAAAAAAATGTCTATCAACCTCCCCAAAGGCATTTTTAATATTAAAAATGCTTATTTTCCCAAAATGAGGTTTTTGAAAAAACATTGTATTTAATTAGTTCGTTCACATACATATAAGTGTTGCAAAATGTAAAAAACCCTAAAGGGTTACATCACCCAACAACTATGAACATAAAAATGAGGTCATTGAAAGTTCCACATGAAATATGCTTTGCCCAAATTTCAATATACAAGCCCATTAGGTCACTAGATTTTGGCATGATCATGGGCATTGGATTCGCCACAAAAAAATGTTATCATTTTAATTCACTAGGTTTGTAAACTTAACGGGGGACATGTCACCCAATGGTGGGTGGTAGGTGTAGATTCTATCTTTCAAAAAAATTCTACCTACTTAAAACAATACAAAGTTCACTTCAATTACTCATTTCAACACTTCAAATTTGTGATTCAATTGTTCAAAACAATTTTAGTAGATTGTTTCACACAATTTCCTCACAACTATTGTTTTTTCCACACAAATTTTATTTCCTTTTTAAAACACAATTAGTGGTCAAAATTCAGCTAGATTATCAAAAAGCCAAAACACAACATATACATAATAAAATCCACGTTTTTTCATCAAATCCACACTTCTCTTTTTGCTTGAAATTGAATCATATCACAAATATATAGTTCTAAAGGTAGAAATCAGAATTGAAAAACATGAAAAATTTGTGGTTTCAAGTATTAACAGAAATCTAAAATCATATTGTGTCTCCTTGTTTAATTTTAACAATTCTCTATATCTTACTCTATGTGTAAAAAAAAATCTCCCAAACTCCCACAATTTCCAAAACTACATCCTAAATCACTTCCCTCCAAAAGTAATTGAAAATTAAATGTCCATTAGTCTCAATCCTATCCATCTCATTCATTGCCTTGTTTAATCCCTATCAATCTCATGATCTATTCTACCTTGGTTGATCATTGCCACACACCAAATAACATTACCCTCCCTCCACTTTAGATTTCATCTTCAAAATCCCTACTTCAATAAAAACAATTTTTGCTCATCACATTAATGTGTCAGTCATCTATGGCTTAGTTTGTTCCACCTGAATTACTAATATAGTACTACTCGTACTTCAATCTATGGTCATGTATGGCCCTTAATTTTTGTACTTACTTGAAGAATTGAAGGTTCAAATAAAGTGGTGTTGTTATACCTTCTTGGTCTTGCTTCTATGTATGTTCCACCACGTATTCCACACCTTCAATTTTCTCCCTTTGTGTCCCAATATCATTAATTATTATTTCTATCTCTTGTTGTGAAGTTGTCTATGTTTGTTCCTCCATTACCACAATTGGAGTATCATGTCCTCCTCCCCTCAATTTTTTTGGTTCTTCTAAATGTTTCTCCTTGATTACTTTAATGCAATCAACTTCCTCCACTTCTTATACATGACTAAACGATTTTGAACTATCTAAACTATTATAAATAAAATCTATAAAGGTTTTTTTGAAGGCAAATAGATGTCTTCTATAGGTAGCCTCATCTTTTGTGTGTAGCCAAAATTTTCTACATCTTCTCTTAGAATTAAACTTCTATCAACTCCCACCACTCATCGAACTCAGCATTAACATCATCCATTTGTTGTTTGGTATGCAATATTGAATAATATTATACCAAGTCAATATATTATTCCAATTTATTGTTGACATATGCTAGATCCAAATCCTTATTCTTCTCCACCAAATCATCTAACTTTGACTTGGTTTTGACCATCTTGACTACTTTAATTCATTCACTTCAATGATTATTTGCTCTTTGTCCTTCTCAACCTTTTATCTACAGAGTTCATTTCCTGTAATCATGTTCTTCATCTGCAAAATTTATACTATCATCTTCTTTGACATGGTTTGAATTATAATTTCATGTTCATGTAATCACAATTCCCTTTTTCTTTCCAAGCCTTCAACCTTATGTTTATACTTTATTAATGCCTTTTGATATGAATGGTTTGCGTCATTCCATGCGTCTACTTTCTTCTTCATCTTCTTTCATTCCTTTAATAACTTTGTCCATTCCATCATCCTCTTCTTCAACTCCTTATTTTCTACGGTTAGCTGCAACATTTTCACATTGATTTTTTTTTTTGTCTCCTTCTATTTCTTCCAAGTTACTATGCATTGTTTGTATTGCTATTTCTTGCTCCTGCTTCATCTATTACAATAACCCCTATTTCCCCCCCTCCACTATGGTTAATTTATTTTTTTAAGACTTGACTTCCAAACCTAAATTACCTATCTTTTGATTCACAATTGCCATTGCTCAAAACATTTATATAGTTTTGTTACTTCCCAATACTTCCTTTGCCATCTCCTCTACAAATTTGGGAGTCAAATTTTGTGGTGTCTCATGTTTAAAGGCATCTTTTGATGACAATCCCCTTTCCCTCATCTATAAACCCAAATCCATATCCAACCCCTACCCTTTTGATGACCCTAATCTACTATGTGGTAGCACTACCGCAAATGGTCCAAAACTATTAAATGTTGATTATAATACAACCATTTGTGGTTCTTGGGATGGATGTGGTTGTTGTTGCTCCATTAGTGGTTGTGCAACATGTACGTCCATTGGAGCCTATTGATGGACCTCCATCTATGCATGAAAATCATACAAATCATCCACATCATCATAATGCATGTGTTCATGTTGGTTTTCTAACGTTGTTATCACATGAGGCGATCTGCTCCTTTCTGATTTAATATGCTACAATTGTTCCTTCCTTTCTTGGTCTTGTTCTAAGTTATGATCCCTATCTAGTTTGGATGGAATATGTTTGGTTACCCCTATAGTTGTAATTCATGTTGGTCTAATATTTCTATGCATGACGTTCTAAGGCCTAACATCTTCTCTTAACTTCCTCCACATTGCTCTAATCTTTCTTCAACCTCAAATGTGTTCTTCCTTTTCTACAAAGATTTTGGAGATCCCCTTGTTGTTCCCCTCCTATTATCCAAAACCTGCTACAAATCCTTTTAAAACCTTTTGGATTTTTTCTAAATTTATGTTGTCTTCTTTGTTATGACCTCATAATCCTCCTCAAACATATGCATGAACAACCTCTTTAGAACGAATGTTGAATGGCAAATTTCCTTTTTGTTTTCATCACAAAATTACAAGCTTCATGGGTTTGTTCCAAATCTGTGTGAATTTGTTATTTCATAAGTTCGTATTGTTTAAACATGTGAAATCATGCATTATTTAAACATGAAAGTCATCTACATGACTTTTGTGTGTAAACAACACAAATAGACATATAACATCTATGTCTAAACAATACGAATAGGCATATAACATTTGTGTCTAAATAATGCACATGACATCAATGTTCAAATAATACAACTAAATGAATGACATTTGTGTCCATTCCATACAAACCTATGAAAAATAAATTTTACACAACTATTATTGTCAAAATATCGTGGCCCACAAGATTTGTGATGTTCTTGCTTTCCCCATGTCTACATTTTCCCATGCATCTTTGTCCATCTATCCAATTCATTGCACAAATTATTGAATTGAATCAGTGCCCAATTTACCTTAATTCCCTCCTCTACTTCATGAATGTTAGTGCATTCTTTTTGCTCGTGTAATTTACCTTCTCCCTCTCGTACATCATAGACATAATTGCAAGATATCTAACATTAATTAATAGTTTACACTTCTTAACATTCCATTAGTTTGCATTTATGTATGGAGGTTTAATACCATGTTTGAACAACAATTTTTTTGCTAATGTTTTGGTCATGTATCCTTCAGGATCCTCAACATAACCACTCTAATAGACACTAAAAACATTAGCTATCAACTACTCGCTAATGACATACATTATCTTTCTCCTACCAAAATAAATCTCAGATCCTTTGATCACAAAAGTATTCAAGAATTCTACTAATGCATCATGATCTAGTTCCTTCCACTTAATGGCTAGCAACGTGACCAAACCAACATTACTAGCCTGGGCCTCTTCTTTCACTCCCATTTTCTTCCACACCTTTAATCTCTCCACCCACTTAGAATAATTTTGTTTGGTTGGAATAAAAAATATTTGTTTTCATCTAGGATTTTAATTCTTTTTTTTGCTAGAGTTTTTTAATCCATTTTCCACCAAGGGTTTTATTTGTTTCCTAGCACAAGTATTGGTAAGTTTCCCAAACCTAATTAAGATGATGATAAAAGTAGGAGTTGTTGTTTTGCCATCTATGGTTACACTTCCTTTTGTGTGAATTATGTGATTTCACTAACGTCTATCATTACTTCAATGAATCTTTGAATTGCACCAACACCTTCTTCTTTGTTTTTATTGTTGGATTCCTAAATATCCATAGGTTCTTGTAATGTTGCACCAAGTCCCATCACCACTATTGTTCACCTTTTGAAAATTCCTCTCCATAACCTTTCCAACGATGGTCTTGTCATCCCTTCAATGTATTCTACACATCTAATTGCTTCACCAATTTCTTTTGTGAATTGTTTCCCTTCCTCACACTCCGATGATGATGGTGATGCCAAAAGTGAAATCACTTTCAATGGCACAATGTTGTAAATCGGTCCACCCACCTATCTCTCCAATTTTGTTTGGAGTTCTTTCCGCCTTACAAGAACTTCTACCATACAATGTTCGTCAAGTTTTTTCACTTTCACTCATTTTGCAATTTTCTATGCTTTTGCACTCTTGTAAGTCTTTGCAATTTTTCAAGTGCACTCTCCCCATTCATATTGCAACACACATCACAAATCACAAAGTCATTATGGAACAACTTTGAATGCAAAGAAGCTTGACAACCATTTTCTCCTCTCATTTTTTGTTTAAAGCAACCCATCACTTTTACATTAATTGTTCATTCTTTCAAGCACATTGTTCCTTTCATGATGGCCTTGCTCCCATACATCCACATGGAAGCAATTACTATCCATCAATGGCTCAAATGCACATTAATATTCTCCATTCATCCAAATGAAATCATCACCATCTTTCCCTTCATCCTTCATCCTTCATCATTCATCATCGCTACCATGTGTGTTGTAATCTACTCTGATTTAATCATATCATCATTCAATTTATCAGTTGAATCAACTGATTTTGCTGGTGAATCATCATATTTATCTATGGTCCTAATCACCAAGTTGCCATTATTAATCTTGTGGTCGTTGTGGCGTTATTTCATCATCTTCATCTTCATCTATATCATTATCTTCATGGACTCCTCTTCATTGTTGATCTATGGTTTATGGTTCCTCCGAATAAACTGGTTTCTATATCTCAAAAAATTGCACCTCATATGCAATAAATTGGTATGGTTTTAGCTTGTTAATATTTACTAACACAAGGTTAAGTTCAAAGTTAGTTAATGCCACCAATAAGATTATATTGTTAAGTAACATGTATTTACCTTGTATAATCTAAACTAGTTTTTAGTGAACTTCCCCAAATGTGATTTATTCCCTTTTGGAAACGACATAACAAATCACCAAACTTGAATTGTTTCTCTATATTTTTCTATTGATTTTACAAATCCCTATTCCACTATTGAGTTCCTAACTTAACCTCAAATTGTAGTTTGTCCTCTTATAGTTTCTTTAACTTTAACACTTTAAATGTTAAAACTTTCTTCAGATTTCCTTCTTTGTGGTTGCTACTAATGACTAGCATAATTTATTTTGTAGGCATTAAAGGATGTAACCCATAAACAAGTTGATATGGTGTATACCTTGTAGCTACCTTGTATGTTGTTCTATAAAAAAAAAGGATTGTGGGTAAATGTTCATCCTAATATGTTTTATTTTCACTAACTACCTTAGTAAATAATGTTCCCAATACCTTGTTAGTGGACTTTACTTGACCATTCCCCTGTTAGTAATAAGTTATAGAATTGACATGTTTTAATAAAAAATGATCTATCAAATGTTTTATAACATCATTTGTAAAATGCACCCCTTGATTTGTGACTATAGTTAGTGGACATCCAAACCTAGTAAGAATACATTCATACAAAAATTTTGTTGTTATTATTATAGTGTTTGTCTTTAACATTCTAGCCTCCACCCATTTGGTTACATAATTTATGGCCACCAATATGTATTTATTTTTTGTATACCTTCTTACTAGTTTAATTGGTCCCACAAAATCCAAGCCTTGTTTCATGAATGGTTCTTTTGGAAAATTTGTTACTAATTTTGCCAAACTTTATGTAGCCAACCTTCTAGTGTGCTGACATGCACACACAATTTGCAAAAATTATTAACATTTCTATACATTATGGGCCAACAATACACTACATCTAAAATTTTCTTCTATGTGATCTCAGTTGCAAAGTGCCCTCATGTTGTTCCCTCATGCAACTCCTTCATCACCTTTTGAGCTTCTATGGTTGACAAACACATGTTCAATCTATTGTCTTGCCCCATTCTATATAAAACATCATTCTTCATTATAAAGGGTGAACATCCCTCTTGACTAGCCATTGTTTGTGCCTTGTTGATAAAGATTATTCCATATGTTTTGTATGTAAAAATATTTTGACATCATTTAACCAATATAGTTTTGTGAAAAATAAACTAGCATCTATGATTTATTATGGGATTCTTGAAGCTTCTATGACATCAGGCGATTTGCACAAAACATCTGTAATTACATTGTTCTTGTCTAGCTTGTATTCTACCATGAAATCATGCTCTAGAAACAATAGTAACCACCTAGTTATTTTCCTTAAAACCTTTGGTTTGTTTACCAAGTAAACTAAAGCCATATGATCAACATAAAACACAAACTTATTTCCCAACAAATAATGCCTAAACTTATGCAATGCAAAAACCATAACTAAGGCTTCTCTTTACATGGTACTATAATTATGTTCTACACTATTAAATAATCTTGAAGCATATACTATTGGTTGATCATTCTTCCTTATGATATTCTATGCTAGTAAAGCCCCCATGGCCAATAATGATGCATTTGTGTGAACATGGAACTCTATGTCCCACTTTAGTTGTATTAAAATCGATGATTCAATATATTTATGTTTTATTAACTCCCAAGCTTTCTAACATTCCTCCATCCACAATTTTTTTTGTCTTCCTTGTGAGCTTCGTAATTGGAGCCATGATCACTATAAAATTCTTGATAAACAATATGTAAAATTATGCCATGCCATTGAACACTTGAATTTGTTGTGAATTCTATGGTACAAGCATGTTCACTATCACCTATATTTTCTTTGGATTAAGTAGTTTGGCTTCCTTTGAAACAATAAATCCAATAATTACTTTAGAAAATACCATAAAAGCGCATTTCTTTGAATTTATATTGATGTTATATTCCTTACACTTTTGAAAGCATAATATGAGCTTTTGCAAATGAATATCCATGTCATTGTAAACAATAAAATCATCTAGAAAAATCTTCATAAAAGTATCCAAATATTCTCTAATTGTTTTTGTCACAATTTTTTAAAATGTTGAAGGTCCATTTTTACTCCAAAAGGCATTACTCTACAAATGAAAGTTCCCCAATCTGTGACAAACCTTGTCTTATATTTGTCCTTTAGTGCTATATAAATCTAATGGTATCTAAAATATCCATCTAAAAATGAAGATGCTTCACACCCTTCCAATGTGTTCAATCTTCATCTATATTTATGGTAATCATGGGAAAGGGTCCTTGGTTGTTGCAATCAACTTTATGAAGTCTACATAGATTATGAGCTTCCCATTCTTCTTTGGTATTACAATAATCGATGACAACCAAATAGACTCTTCCATAGGTTGTATGAAATTTGCTGCTAGCAATTTATCAATATTTTGCTTAACTACTATTGCATAATTTGTATTTAGTCTATACTTGGCATGATGTGCTAGTGGTATGGTTGTATCCAATTCAATTTGGTGTTAAGCTAACTTTGGTGGAATGCCTTTCAAATCTTTGTACGTCCAAGCAAAAACATCGTTGTACTTCCATAATAATTCCTCCAACTCCAGCACCTTCTTTGGTTTTAAATTTGAATTTACCTTCACCATTTGCAGTTCTACTTGAGTCCCCATATTCAATTTTGTTAACTATTGTTCTTTTGTGAATTTCCAACTTACTATTTACAACTCTTAAGCCTTGACCTTGGCTGGAGTTTTGTTAATTTGAACATTCCATGGCTATTGTTTATAGAGGTCTTAGAATATATTTTATCTTTTAAAACAACTCTTGGCTCATATATGTTTGTAGTTTCTCCCTCTACTGAAATGAATTTATACTATTCCTTTCTATGTTATGATTGTGAACTTTAGTATTTGTGTGGGTAAAACTTTGTGGTTCTACAAACTAATTTTTTTCTAATAGACTAATAGTACTTATGGAAAAAAATTATGGCTCTATAGGAAATATGATATCCTCCTCTTCATATGTGATACCATTCTAATAATCATAACATAACAACATTTCCAATTGTTTCATTTTTATTCCCAAGTGGTTCGTCACTACTATAATTCTAACCGTACCATTCCTTTGAATTATCACTATGTTGTTATCCCAATCATGGGCTATTCTAGCATCCTTCAATCATGGTCTCTTTACACTACTACAAATCATAGTTTTTTAAGAGGTTCAAATTGACTAACTTGTCATTTTGATTAATAGACATGTACATTTTGACTAAAGGCCAGGGGCTTGAATGACACATGTATGTGTTGACATATCAATTTGACTGTAGTGGTTCATTTGATTATATATGTACATAATCAAGTTATACAACCTTAGTCAAAATGGCTAATGGTCTTTAGTCAAATTGAACAATTAATCAAAATAACGAAATATTTATAGTCAAAATGACTAATGGTCCTTAGTCAAGTTGAACATTTAGTCAAAATGGCTAATTATCCTTAATCAAAATGGCCAATGATCCTTAGTCAAAATGACCAATGACTTTTAGTCAAGTTGAACACTTAGTCACAATGGCCAATGATCCTTAACCAAATATGACATGGTCTACTACCTTATGTATTTACCTCTTACTTATTCATCCACTTATTTATTTAGTTAATTATTTGCCTATCTATTACCCACCCACCCACCTATTTATTATTTACCTACCAACCAATTTACTTATACCTTCCACCTATTTACCTACCTATATACCTACCTATGTTTTTCACCTTCATATGACCTACATATTTACCTATCCACCCACTTACCTACTTAACTTTAACCACTAAGTGTAACCATAAGGTTTAGCCAAAATTTAACCAAAATTTAGCCATCAAATTTAATTTAAATTTAACCACTAAATTTAACCATTATGTTTAGCTATTAGATTTTGGCACCAATTTTAACTTAAGTTGAATTATTAAGTTTGGCCAATAAGTATAACTTGAATTTAACCACTAAGTATATCCATTAAATATAGCCTAGGTTTAGGCACTATGTTTGGCCATTTAATTTATTCGTTAGGTTTAATCAAGGTTTAGCCATTATTTTAAGTCATTAAGTTTGACCACTAAGTTTAACTATTATTTTAAATCATTAAATTTAGCCATTAGGTTTAGCCATTACTTTAAATAATTAAGTTTAACCATTAGATTTAACCATTATGTATAGTTATTACTTTAAGTCACTAAGTTTAACCTCTATGTTTAGCCAAATTACTTTAAGTTATTAAATTTAGCCACTATGTTTAGCTAGTATGTTTAACCATTACTTTAAATCACTAAGTTTAGCCACTAAGTTTAGCAATTATTTTAAGTCATTAAATTGAACCATTAAGTTTAACCATTACTTTAAATCATTAAATTTAGCCATTAGATTTAACCATTACTTTAAGCCACTAAGTTTAGCCATTGGGTTTAATAATTATTTTAAATCATTGAGTTTAGCCACTAAGTTTAGCCATTAGTTTAAATCATTGAATTTAACCACTAGGTTTAGCCATTAGTTTAAATCATTGAATTTAAACACTAGGTTTAACCAATATTTTAATCACTAAGTTTAACCATTAGGTTTAGCCATTATTTTAAACCATTAAATTTAACCATTATTTTAAGTCATTGAGTTTAGCCATTAAATTTAGACATTATTTTAAGTCATTGAGTTTAGCCATTAATTTTAAACATTATTTTAAGTCATTGAATTTAACCTCTAAGTTTAACCAATAATTTAAGTCATTGAATTTAACCATTAGGTTTAACCATTACTTTAAGCCACTAAATTTAGCCATTAGGTTTAGCTAATAGTTTAAGCCATTGAATTTAGCCACTAGATTTAGTCATTACTTTAAGCCATAAAGTTTAATCATTATTTTAAGTCATTGAATTTAACCATTAGGTTTATGCATTATTTTAAGTCACCAAGTTTAGCCACTAGGTTTAAGCATTACTTTAAACAATTAAGTTTAGCCACTTGGTTTAGCCATTATTTTATGTCATGAAATTTAACCATTATTTTAAGTCATGAAGTTTAGTCACTAGGTTTAGTTAATAGTTTAAGTCATTCAATTTAGCTATTAGGTTTAGACATTATTTTAAGTCATTAAGTTTAGCCA
>Ga0116229_10002644_pt1 | contig 29062 bp, 25 predicted proteins | sample S1TSphgellanicum_3_FD_87313 | JGI IMG/M metagenome (GOLD analysis project Ga0116229, IMG submission 87313) | Host-associated microbial communities from peat moss isolated from Minnesota, USA - S1T2_Fc - Sphagnum magellanicum MG | ecosystem: Host-associated > Plants > Peat moss > Unclassified...
AAATCTGGTTTGAACCAATTTTGGCCAATTCTTGGTTTTAAGAAGAATCATAGATGATTTAAAATTCTAGACTTTTTTATAAAATGGAAAACACTAGCCTGGTTTTGGGTTTAAAGAATATTCTTAAAAATTAAAACCCATCAATTTTGAAGCTGGGTCCAAAGCCAGTTCCAGTTTTTAGATTTATAAGAAAAAAACTTTGAAGCTGCAATTAGACATGTAGAATACTCAGAAAGGGTCTGAACATTTCCATGCTGCTATCTGGCAGAATATGCATGCTTTACTTTTAGAAGCTTCTGATGTGATCATGTTGGACTGGGTGGGAATAGCTTCTTTGGGTTGGGTTGGCCAACAAACTGTAGTATCTGGTAAGCTTTATTTTATGCTATCACTTGCTGATGGATCTCATGAATTGCTGCTCACCTTGTGAGTGTGTCATTTGTTTTCTTCAACTTGCTCGGGAACTCAGTAGGAGCCTATCTGAGTTTACAGGGTTTAGTGCCATCCATACCATCTTGTCCAATTATACTGGGCCACAACCATTTTGCTGAGCCAAACCGACATGTTTTCAACACTGATGGAGTTGCTCTTACACGAATCCCAAACATTGAGTTCAATAACTTTTCAAGTGTGATTTTCAATTTTTAAATTACATGCATTCAACAAGCTAGGAAGGTAAGACTCTATACTAATAATTGGAACTGGTTATAGGGGATTTTTGGGAATTTTTTGTATGGTCGTTCATGGATCATTCCAGAAACAATTTCACAAATATTTATCTCATTTTAAAAGCTTAATTATTTCATTTTTAAAAATAACTTTTTCCTTTTCCTGTTAGCTTTCTTAATAACTATTTCTCACCTATTTTAATAACTACCTCATTCTATTTCATTATCCACCAACATGGATATGAAAAATAAAATTAACATGTGTCTTTTCATGTCCATGAAATATATATTAATTTAAATTAAATTTGATAATAACATAAATAATGATGAGTTATTAAAAACCATATATGAAAATATAAGGAAAAAAAAAGAAGTTGATCATCACTAGTAGTGCGCAACAATGCTGAGCTCAAATTTGAAAGGCAAATATCAAAAGAGATCTATACTTCCTTCAATAATTTGGGAGTAACTTGTCTCTTGTGTATGATGTACAAAGGAATGATAATAATAAACTATTGATAGGATATATTTCTACCTACTATGTCTTAAATTACAATAATTATTCTATTATACAAGGTTGGCCCAAGGTCCTAGATTAATAACTATCTAATTCTTTTCCATTATCCATCAACATGGATATGAAAAGCCAAATGAAAATGTGTTTTTTCATCTCTATGATATGTATATTAATTCATATTAAATTTGAGATTAACATAAATCATGATGAATTATTGGAATCATATGGAAACATAATAAGCGGGGAAAAAAAAATTAGTTGATCATGATCACTTAGTGTTGCAAAGCAATGCAAAGCAAAGCCCAACAAGTAATGATTTATTCTATTATGCAAGGTTGGCCCAAGGTCTTATATTTTAACTTGTGTGGAACCCAACTGTTTGCAACTTTCTTTAGTGTCTCCATTGGGCTTAAAGAAGGGACAATGACAGCACCACGCTTGAATCGTTTTTTCTTGGATTCGATGCACCCTTGTTTATCCAAGTTCTCCAAGACATTCATGGCCATGGCAAATTTCCTCATGTTCCTTGGGACAAATTTCGTCACTTTGGTGCTTTCGAACTTGTTGTTTCATAATTGAAACCATATCAGCTTGTTGAATTGATTGAAGTAGGCTTCAAGCTAGTGAGGATCTATGGATTTGAACTTGGAATAGTAATGGAGTTCGTTGCTTTTCATATTACCGAGTTTCAAAGCGTAATTGCCGTCCATGTCTAGCATGTCACACCAAAATAACTTTTCATGGTTTTCTTTCCTTGTGATGAATTGATTAGGTTTGAAATTGATCTCGCTATTGGCATAAACTTTGACGTTTTTGTCTTTGTAAGGGTTTGCACTTGCTTCCTTAATACAATTGTAATGGTATGAGAAATGGATGTCTGTTTCAAATAGATAATTCAAATGTATGACCTTCCCTTCACACTGCTAGTTGAAACTATAGTCACGATAGAGGTTTGAGAGTATGAATTGCTAGACTATTCTTAGTAACAATTTCTTCCTGGAAAGTTTTGTCTTGTAGAATAAATATGTTTTCACACATCATGGCATTGATGATTCCAAACCATTACTAGAATTCTAGGTTTTTTTTAATGCTCCAAGTTGATTAATTGGTCCATTTTTATCAATGGACATGTCTATTTTGACTAAAGGTTCAAGGCATGTATTTTTTGACCAACCACCTTGATTACGGTGATTTATTTAACCAATGCATATAGTCAAGTTGAACAACCCTAGTCAAAATGACAAATAGGTTTTAATCAAATGAAACATTTAGTCAAATTGAACATAAGAAATTGACATTGATACTCAAAATGACCAATGTTTTTTAATCAAATGGAACATTTTAACTGTCTATTACATACCTACCTCCCACTTATAATTTTACAACCTACCTACTTACCAACCCACCCACCTACCTACTTATATACTACCTACCCACCTACATATTACCTACCTACCTACATATTAATTACGTACCCACCCATTCACCCACTTAGATGTACTACTTACCTACTTGCTTACCAACCCACCCACCCACCCAACTACCATGTCCTACAACATACCTACCTAGTTGATTAACATTTTACAATAAACCTAAGTTTATTTACCTCCAACCTACCTACTTCATATAATTTTCTATGTTACCTACCTACTTATAACCTACCTCCTACCTCCCATCTACCATGGCGCTACAAGTTATCTATCTACTTGTTTAGCATTGTACGACCTACCTAAATTTATGTACCTTCAACCTACCTAGTTATAATTGTATTATATTTATTATCTGCCTACCTCCTAATTCCCACCTCCTTCCCACCCTACAACTTACCTACCTCTTCTACCTACCTATTTACTTACACAACCTCCCATGACATGTACCTTACCTAGTTTAATGAATGGAATTTGAAATGGAAGAATCAAATTTTAACAAGTTTTGAAATTTGTCATCAATTTGTTATTTTCAAAAATATTTTCTTACAACTAATTTGAAAATTTATAAAATGTATTGATTTTATTGATTATATCTTTGAATAAGCTACAAGATTATGCCTTTATTTGCTTAATTTGAATAAAATTTTAAAATTTAAAAAAAATGCCAAAGTTGGGATTTTCAAATTGTTTCATAATCAACAACATAAAAAGAAAATGTTGCACAAGTTTTACCAACAAAGAGTTGTGTGACTTGGTGGCTAATGCATTTGGATGCCTTCATGAGGTGGGTACCTATCAACCTACCATTTGATCACATAACAATGTGTTGACACATGGCACCATATAAATGTTGCCATTTCGTAAATGATTAGTAAAAAAAATAAATTTATTAGTCAAATTTTACTAGTAACATTTAACCATTGGTCAAAAACTTTGGTCAAAAGCACCACCGTATAGTTGGTCAAAAAAACCATCCTAATCATACTAAATTTGTTAAAATCAACTTGTTTTAAAAAACTAAAAAGCTTTTTTGATGCCTATCACTTTGAGGTTTCATTTGACCAGAAAACCTGGTTTGAAAAACATGAAAGTTTTAGTAATGGACCAAACAAAAAAACGATTGTGATTTTGAACTAAAGAGGCACTTCAACTACTTGTTGAGTGACAATCCACATTGAATAACACAAAGCTATAGATGCTACGATGAATGTGTTATCCATGTTTAAGTAAAATGATCTTAGTTGGTGATCTGATTAATACAATGAGTCATTAATTTTGCTGCAATCCAAGTATTGTAAAAACTTGTCAATTCAATATCATCAGATATGGTGCAAATTTCATTGTGGTTTTGAACTGAAAGAAAGTTTCGATTTTTTTCATTTCAAGAGAGTTTGTGACTCAAGTCACGAGGTTGATATCTACAAAGTGAGGGAGTGTTTCTGAGGAGAAAAAAAAAGGTGTAAGAGATAAAGAGATCACATGTAAGAGAGATGTGGGAACTTAGACAAAATGATCATACATGTGTCTATTGAATTATATATATTAGGACTATATATCACTTGGCTTTTAATTACATAGAAAATATGTCCTATACCTCCAATACATAGACCAAATGATTATACCTACATCTGTTGAACTCTATATACTAGGTATTACATGACTTGGGCTTCAAATACATATAAAATATGTCCAATACATCCAATACATAAACAAAACAATTATAGCCACGTCCATTGAAATGCATATGCTAGGTACATACATTACTTGGGCTTAAAATACTGTATTTTCTGTAGGTGCTCATTTTTTCAATTAAGAAACATTGAGATGATGATGATGAAAACCTGCCAAACTTTATAAAAAGAAAGCACCAGAGAGATGGAGAGAAAAAAGAAACAAAGGGCAAGGACCAAAGTCTAGGCAAGCAAACAGTCCAAAAGAGGCAGGCCACAAGAAGGAAAGGGATCCATTAAGAACCAAACCCTCCGCTAAAAAGTTCATGAAACCAACTGAAATTGCCTCGAGTCTAACAAACTGGAAGGGGGCTGTTCTGGGAATGAAGGTCCTGTGTGGGGGCCCAATATTACCAACAAAAAATAAAGAAAATTTCAAATCAAGTTGATGTTTTGAGGAAGTAGGCTGGAAAATTGGGGGAGGCCTGTGGTTATGAAAGGATTTTATTTAACTGGTGGAAAGCATTAAGAGGTGCTCTAAGATATGTAAAGAACAGACAATGTTTTTTCCTTTGTATTTGGAGGTCCTTTGTTAGGCAGAATATTTGCTAGGCATCATGTGCTATGGAAGACTTCTTATGGTGTGTAAGGTTTGATTTTGTTGTTGATGAAAAAAGAAAAAAAATGGATGAAAACATGTTTACATGAACCAAAAATGTTGACCATTCATTACATCAATAATGGCAGCCCTCTTGCTTTTCCATGTTTTTTTAGTTGTAAAGACCTGGTTGCTTTTTTGTAGTGTATTTTTAGGACGATTATTTATCTCAATTTTTCATTGTACCTTTCGGATTTTGGAAGGTATTTTTTGACTATACCTTTCGAAATTTGAAAGGTACAATTCTTTTATCCATTCTTTTTCATTTAATTTTTTTAAAACATAAATTTATTGGATTCTCATCAATGTTTGTGTTACTCTTTTCTTTCTTTTTTACTAAATGTATCTTCGTCATCATGCAAGGGTACCTCCTCCTTAGATCCGCATTCAGGCAGCTAACTTTAGGTTAAGGACAAATAAATTGACAAAACATATATATTTTTGACAAAAATTTAAAAATAAAATTGTGTGTGAAAATTTCCTATAGCCATAATTTTCTTATATAAGTTTAAGTATTATAGTTAATTGTCAAATTTGACTAAATATTAAAAAGAAAATCATCATAATTTTTCATAAAAAGTTCATATATTTTGATTATTAGTCATATTTGGCTAATAATAAAAGGAAAAAAAATAAAGAGTTAAAATAATCATTAAAACGATAACCTATTTTCTTAGTTTAATCTGCTTTTCGTATAAAGAGAAGAAAAAAAGGCTAAAACAAAACTCAAAAAAATCTTTTAGATGGAAAGAAAAATCAATCAAGTCTTTACATAGGGGAAAGTTTTTTTTTCAATGCCTTTTGGATTTTCGAACCCCACCCCTCAACTTACCAACCTGGGGTGAACATTCAAAATCTGGAAGGTACCAGAAGAAAAACCTTTTCCTATACTGAGCACTTAGGCAGAAAATGTTAAATTGACCAAGGTCTTAAATGTAGCTAACACCAAAAGTATGGGTGTAATTGTTTCCCCTAATTTGCTCTTTGCCCCATGTTTTTTTTCATCTCATGATATCTATACATGTTTAGTGATACCCAAGCACATGTTTCTTTCATAACCTATCATGAGGTTATGAGTGTAAAACATGATAGGTTCCAAGAGAAACATGCACCTGAGTATTAGGAAACATGTCTAGGGATCACAAGATGAAATTTTTTTAAGGCAGAGGGTAGATTGGGAGAAAAAATTGCAAGATTATTTTTGGTATTACATTTAAGACCCTTGATTGATTGAACATTTTTGCACTCAGCCTAACCCCCTTATAGTGAGACCTCAAAACATTGAAGAGCTGAGATGGTTGCCATTATCTTATATTCACCAGATGCGTTGTCCTATTCAGACAATTTCTCTAGGGCTGCCATTTTCCTAAATAGGACAAGCAAACCATGTGCGGCTTTTACTTTTAGTATTGTTAGTTTGACTTGCAACAAACATTGACATTGAAGGGTGTGTGTGGAGTATCATTCAAATGTGGGAACAACTAGTTACACTTTGGAACAAGCCTTGGTTGAACTTGTTACCACCCAACCAACAGAACAAGCATCACCAATGAAGGACACAAGTGCATTATGAATCAACTCTCGAAACGTGTGGAACATGTCATTTTGCTTTGGAACATGCCCTAATTGAACCAATTATCACCCAATGAAATGACAATTTGTTCTATCGAGCTTGTAGCATTCCTAGGTTAAATGGGCTTGTTCCATACTAGAAAGAGGAAAACCTTGGAGTACTTTAAGATAACATGAAATTGCCTCCTACCCAAGTAAACCAACACTCTGTAGATGGAGGTAATGCACCCTAGCAAGGGGTTCCATAGGTTTCTTTGTTTAAAGGCTGTAATCTTTTAATAGATATTGAATCCATTCCTTGGATAGCAAATGTAAGCTTTGAAAAAGAAAAGAGAGAAGTAAATTTACCTTCCCAGATTTAAGTGCTAAATAATGTTTTCCCCAACGGAACAAGCAAGGGTGAACTTTGGCGGTTTTATGTGAACACTCATTCAAAGAGCCAAAAAAGGCCATGTTCCTCTTACCCTTATTGCTAACTAATAAATCTACCTTGAGGCTTCACCATGCCATTTTTGTTGTTCTTCCACCCACATATTGCTCATAAACATGATCAATTGAACAAATTTCAACATTTTGAAGGCACTATACACAATAACAATTAACAAGGATTGATTTGCCCATGTCAAAGCAATTCTTTTATCAACTTTGTTTTCATTCAAACATATATTTCATGGTTATTTTTGTAATTTGGTCATGAGCAAAAGATTTCCATCATTATTTCATTGCCAATCCACAACAACCCAAATTGAAAGCTAAGTTTCACTTCTAGTTCACAATTTAGTTGAGATCCATTTTATCTAATGTACATTTGGTTTGCATTGTGCATCGAGCTTGTGCATGTGATTGGAAATGATCACTAAAGTATGTAAAATGATCAAATGGGGTTCAATGGAGAGCACATTTTATTTGCAACATTTTCTTGTCAATGTACAAAATTTAGTTGAAAAATGGGTGTGAAAAATGATCATCAACATTTTGAAACTTTTTGCACCCTTAAGGTTAAGACCTTGTGAAGCATCATGGCATGAGAGATGAAGGACAATCAAACTCACCCCTCTGAATGAAGTTGCCAATCTTACATAAAATGACTACATTTTGTCAATAAAATCACGATTTTGGCTACATTTTATGCTAAATAATGATGCACGGGAGATAATGGGGCTCTAGTTATGAAGAATAATTTGTTTACATGCCTCCGATACTTTGCTCATGAATGTCTTCACATTGGTGAATCAATTTTCATCTTAGTTGCTGCATCCATGGGTGCAATGATTATTTAATTTTTTATTATATTGAGGTTGGGCAATTGTAACTTGGACAATACTCAATGTTTGCATATATATCCTTCTCTAGGATAGGTGCAAAATCTTTTTTAATAGACTATCATCCATACACTTGTTACATACATGCATATGACTAATGAATTTTTGCAAGAAAAGGTCCTTAATCATGTACCTATCAATTATTTATTTATTTACAACTTTGAGATATAAAAAATTTGGTGACTGTTTGCAAAAAAAAAGTAGCATTATTGGTCGAAATTACATTAGAAAAATAAAATTTTCCCAATTTATTTGTTGAAAAATGGCTACAATTTGACCCCCCAATGGTACCTATGGTTTTAAAGTTTATAAGCTATCACCATACAATGGTCAACACATAGGATCCCATGTGAACTCAAAATTAAACACCTTACATTTAAAAATAATCTTAAGATGGTGCCAACACTAGATTACAATGGTGCAAAGATGCATCTCCCTTTCAAGGAAGGAATGTCCCATATGAGCTAAGGGTAGATGTTCTAAATGCCATTTGCTCAACATAATGTTCTATCAAAGTTTGTGCATGAATAGGTGTAATAGTTAAGAATGGGTTTCAACATGATTGTATTTAATTGCAAACCTTATCTAGTATGATTTTCAGTCATAGGATTTATGGTAACCTATCATAGTAAAGGAAGTATGGATAGTTGTGTTTTCATTGTGGGTAATTAGTATTAAATTCAAGTTGTTTTTTTAAAAACCTCTTACATTCAATGTTATTTTTTGGGGTGAATTTTTGTAATTTGGTGAGTAGAAAAAGAAAGGTGCAAAAGGTGCAAAAGATTTTTTTTATAAAATGGGCTCATGGGAAAAAAATCTATAATCCCCATATTTAAAGAACATTTTTCAAGAAATCGGCAAATTATGGGAAGAATCTTAAATTTTTCTACTTCCCCCTTTGACCTCTAACCAAATTTGGCTAAATCCTATTATGCATGCTAGGCCACCCACCCACTACAAATTATGAAAAAATCAAATCAAATAATGGATTGAAAACAAGAGTTGCTTGTGTTACTTCCAATCATGGGTTTTTTTTTCAAATTCCTTAAGTAGGTCTATTGGCAAGGATCCTTAGCATTAATTAGGATTAAGTAGTTACTATCCTAGGTGAGTTGTAGCATTTTTACAAAAGTGTTGTTACAAGTGACGACCTAGAAAGTGTGTAGGTCTAGAAGTGGTTAATTTAATTATTTTTTATTTCAAAATATGGTGAAAAACCCTGATGACTACAATTTTTCTTTTTTTCATTTTAAAAAGCAAATTTGCCAAGTTGCCAAATTCACCAAAAAAAAAAAAACACTACTTCCAATCTCTTCATATTGATTTTCAAGTTTCAATCATTGTTGTGAAATGTGTAATCATATAACATGATACAAATTTAAATATCACATTATTCATTTGACATCAAATTCTTCCATGATAATATACTAGCGTTTACAAATTTTCAAGCCCTTAGAAATCAACTTGCCAGTTTTAACATAATTTACTTCTACGAGGAATTTTTTAATATATTTCTTAGCATGCAATTAGAAGACAACTTGAAATTACCATAGTTGAATAACAGGTTCATCAAGCCTTTAACAAATAATTATTTGATTTTAAATTTTTCATTTCAACAACTATAATATTCCCAAATATTTCAAAAGATGCTTCATTTTCCTTTACAAAAAAAATTTCTTTGAGAAAACATATTTCTTGAAATTTTTCTTAAAGTCCACTTAATTGACCAAGTTAAAAACTATTGATAATATGTTGGATAGGTGTTTCAATTGTGAATCAATAATTTGATCCTTTGTTTGCAAATTTTAGGGATCATGTAAATAACAAAATACATTTCATGAAACACATGTAACTTATTCATATTAAGTGCATTTTTATTTTTCAACAAGTTTTTCATCTTGTTTTTTAATTTGTTGGCCCATGAATTTACCCAATTGGTTGTAAAATGTCACAACCTTTTTGTTGTTTTTGTATTTATCTATTGCACTTGGATTGGCAGCAATGTCTGATACAGCAGCCATGATGTCAGGATCTTCAAGTCCATTCTTGACATCATCATTCTCGAAAATATCCTTCACCAATTCTTGTGTTGGTTGTAACAAATCTTCACCCGTCACATGTTTGCATGGATTGATGGTTTGAAACAAAACTCCACACAAGCAATTGTTTTGAAAACAAAAATGTGCAAAAAACAACATTTGAAGAAATAGCATGAAGAAATTAAACCTCTAAATTCTTGTTTTATGCGCTCCTTTTCTGGATCTAATTGAGACCCTGCTTCCACAAAATCTGTTGCCATTCAAATAAAACATAAGAAGGTTTATGTACAAACAATTTCATTATTACATATCAAAATTTAAGCATATTTTCAAAGCTTAATACAAGAGTTCATGTTTTGCATTACGGATTCAAATATAAAATAAGATAGAAATCAATTCATATCTAGCAAATTGATTGTAAGTTCCCCCCAACATTTTAATGGGGTTATTGTAGTAATCATACATTTCAGTTTTTGTTGTTTGTCAATGTGAGGAGTAGTAGGCCGTATAATGGGTATATCCTTTGTTTTCTTGGTCTTCTTAGTTTGGAGTGATAGGTTATGCTTTGATTTCACATCAAAAAAGCCTTTTTTCAATGTCAGGGATGGTTTTGGAAGTAGTCCATGTTGAGCTTGTGTTGTGCATAAAGGATTAGATGACACAATAGAAACAAGTGATGTTTTGTCTTCTGTTCGTCGACCACTTTGTTCAAATGCCTTATTGGGTTGTATGTTTTTGTCTTCAATTTCATGCTTTTGGGATGATGCTGGCCAATGTGAATCTATTTGCACAATACATGAAATTTTAACGAACATGTGAACAATGTTTTGTGAAACACAATGTCATAACTTGCATTATGTTTGCTCATGCAAGAGGTTTAAAGAGTTAGCAAAGGAAAAACACAAGTTAAAATGATGCAAACCTTTTGAATGATTGTTAAAATGCAATTTCTCAATCACATGAGATAAATCCTCCAAAGGTGGTGCTTCATGTTCTACAACCATTTTCACCAACCAACCATCTTCCAAACATCAACTCAATTCCATACAATTTGTATATCTTGCAAACATGATGTGAACTCTTTCATATATTTAAGCAATATCACAACTCCATGCTAACTACAACAACAAAAAATTTATTCATATGATACATGTCCTCATGAATATGCCATCCTTGTGAACCTGCCATTGAACTCTTTCTATTTCCCAATTTTAACACAATTATATTCCCAATCCAACTTCAAAGAATGCTAACAAATTGATAAATTCATATGAGCCATACCATATGGAAAACTTCCTTTCCAAATTTGAAATCATTCTCACAATTTCAGATCAACCATAAGAAACATTGACAAACAACAAATTCATTTGACACCCAAATAACTTGCAAACAATGTGTGACAATCATGGAACTTGCAATTTTCTCTCTCTAGCGTCAACCAATACTAAGAAGAAAATGTCCATGTTGATAATGAAGAATAGTACCTTCTATTCTTGCTTCCTTGAAATCCATCAAACTCAAATCCAAGAGAGTTGGAGTTGCAATTTCATATGGCCATTTCCTCTACCCTCCTTCCTTCCCAACACTGAAAGAAATGTTGTGCATTTTGCCAAGCAAAAGAAACTCTAGGTTGAGGTACATCACAATATTGAGCGGATCTTTGAAATGGCATGAAACCCCCCATCAATTCTGAAGGCGGTTCTTGAACCTCATAACCATGGTTATCTCAAAAAATCAAAGAACCGGTTCTGAAATGCAATATCGAGGTTCTCAAAAAAAGATATCAAATTCCCTTCTATACAAACAATGTTTTTGTGCCGGTTCTCTCATTAATACCACTGGTTCTGTCATGAAATCTGCTAATTCCTTGGTTCCAAAATTTTCAAAAGACCTGAACCAGGTGGTTATTAACAAAAGTAAATACCCGCCCAACACTAGTGCATTGTGCCACCACCAGCATGGTGGGGTGGAGCTGACCCAAGGTTAGCTTTTTTCTGACCATGCTAGTTAAGATGCTGGTCTTGTTTTTTCCCACCCTTCACCTCACAAACAGAAAGAATAATCAGGGTTTCTCAGGAGTTAGGGCTAGGGCTAGGGTTAGGGTTAGGGTTTTCTCCCTTAACACTAAACCCTCCTCTCGAGCTTCATGTGCTTGGTTTGTGTGTTCCTGGCAGAGATTTGCATGCATGGAAGCAACATGCAGATTCTGTAAGCTTTAGCTTTGGTCCAGCATTTGTGAAGAGATGCATTTGAGAGTGAGAGCGGCCAGATACTGACACACAGGAAGTAGAAGACCTGCTGCTTGGGTGAAGAAGAGCTTGAATTTCGATGTTGCTCCAACCAGTAAGTTTTTGCTGTGAGACTTTTAGTTTCAAACAAGTAGTCAGGGATGGTTTCTTCTGTCTCTTGGAGTTAAGTAAGAACTCAAAGCACAGCACATTTTTCTTGATTTTGATAAGGAGCCTTTGGAGATGCATGTCGAACTGAAGTAGTGCTAGGAGTACAGAATTTCAAACCATGTGATCCACAAGATTGAATTGAACAAGTTTACTTATGCATAAACATAATTGGGAAAGCTGCCCATGATTTTAAATACAAATTCTGTTTCTGAAGACCATCTATTTCAGTACAAACTGAAGATATAATGACCTGGTTCAAATCCAAGCTTCAGGAAGGGGGAAAAAATGACCTGTTGTAGAAAAGCTCATTGACAAATTACGTTGCTACATATGCAAATATCAAGAGGCTTCCTATAGGTGTTCAAGATGAAACCCACTCCTGAAAATACATGTCCAAATCTCAAGAGGTTTCCTATAAGCATTTAAACCCACTCCTGAAAGGGTTTAACCAAACAAATGAATCAAAGACTTAAGTACTAGTAAAAGAGTTAAGAGCCTACTAATCAGTGTCCCAGTGCCAGTCTTAACAAAATAGCAAGCGTTGCGCCAATGATGATGTTCAGCACATTGGCAACATCATTTGTCAGCTGCAGCAACAAAAAGAGTTCATATCCAACCATCAATTATAACATCTAAATTCATCTCTACTCTTTTCTAAAGTACTATCCCAAGGTAAAAAGCTTGTTAGTGGACAAACAGGAAGGTGAAAACATCAGAAGGTATAGCCAAAATAACATCAATGATGAATTTCTCAATCAGAATTTCAAAGCAAATGTAGATATCTGTGTAATTGCAGAGAAACCTTCCCCACAACAACACTTTGAAGGTACAAAAGATGGCAATGAACGCAGTCATAATCAGTGTTGGTATGATATAGAGGCACAACCCTGACTGGTATGACCTGACACAATACCAACCTTATATCAGTACCAGCCTGGTAGGAACCTGAGGCAGTACCAGCCTTGTACTAGTTTTATGCCAGTTTAATACCAGGTATATTCCTGCCTCATACCAGTCTTGGACCTAATACCAGAACCAGGTTGCTATAATAAAAAATTGATACCAGACCAACATTGGTCATAACCTTATGTGAGTCCTCACTCACAAAGAGTCTTATCATGAATCACATTCATTGCAAATAGCTGTGATAAGCTGCCATGACTACTGACTGACTGACTGAATGACTGACTTCATCAACACCCAGCAGAAGGTGTGATAAGTATAGAAACTCAGGACGCAGATTCTTTTGTACAATGAATGGGTTTGCAGAGTTTCAGGCAAACCCATTATACAAAAGAATTTCAGGCAATCCCATTATACAAAAGAATTTCAGGCAATCCCATTATACAAAAGAATTTCAGGCAATCACATTAGACCGAAAGAATTTCAGGCAATCCCATTATATGAAAGAATTTCAGGCAATCTCATTCCACAAAAGAATCTGCATCTTGAGTTTCTGCTGCAATTTCAAAGCAAATACAGTGAAAGAGAGAAATGGGAACTTTTACCCATTTGAAGCCCTTTTGTCCCTGTAGTGTAGCCCCAACAATGCTCTCACAGATATTTGCTACTTGTGCCGCCACAACACATGTGACAGTCCCCTTTATATCTGTCTGCAATGTTGCACACCAACAGAAGCTCAGTCAAAAGGCACAACATAAACACATTATGCAATTCTTCATGGAGAAACAAAACTGTTTGTTGCTCACAAAAAAAGGTGCAATAGCAAATGTACCATGTTGATTGCATGTCCACAAGAGCAAGGGAAGATGGGTGCAAACAGAAACTGTTTGTGGGTCACAAAAGAAGGCACAAGAGTGTATGTACCATGTTGAATGCATGTCCAAGAGCAAGGGATGATGGATGCAAACATTTTCCATTGTTGGTTAGAAAAGAAGGCACAAGAGCAGATGTACCATGTTGAATGCATGCCCAACAAGAGCAAAGGAAGATGGATGCAAACATTTTCCATCGCTGGTTAGAAAAGAAGGCACAAGAGCAGATGTACCATGCTGAATGCAAGTCCAACAAGAGCAAGGGAAGATGGATGCAAACATTTTCCATTGTTGGTTAGAAAAGAAGGTGCAAGAGTGGACGTACCATGTTGAATGCATGCCCAACAAGAGCAAGGGAAGATGGATGCAAACAGAACATGTTGGGAAAAAAGAAAAAGGGTGCAAGAAAGAGTGTATGTACCATGTGGATTGCGAGTCCAACAAGAGCGAGGAAGATGGATGCAAACAGGCCAGCGAGCGTGCCTGTGACACTCACCGCACCTTCAGTACCCCGAGGCACAATTGACAGAGTTGTCACCAAGTACCTGTCCCCACACCCAACAAAAACCCAAATAGGAACACCATCACTCTTTGGCAAAAGATGCATTCCATTTGTCACTTCTTCCCTGCAGCCAGCAAGGGAGGGAGGCACTCCACTCTTCTCATTGCTGAAATTCAAGGAGATCCATGTTTCTTCTATAGTAATAGAGAACAAAAGAATCTGAAGCTTGGAGCTCAGCTCACGTGGTGTTGCCAAAAGCTTTGCCAATTTCGCTTGAGATTGTATCACTGAGCTTGGTGCAGAAGCTTGCAAGGAAACCCAGCTGCCATAGAAATTGGCATTCTGGACCTCCAACTCCAGCAATAGTTGCAACAGCACATACGGTACCAGCTATGCCTGATCCCCATACACTGGAAGGTCCTCGTCTTCCTCCTCTCTTCTCAGCAGTTCCTTCCTCTTGCTTCGTTTTGATCTTCACTTTGGTTGCTCCTGTTCCCTGAAAAAAAAGGGCTCACACCCAGCAAGCAGCACACAGCGATGATGGATGGATCAACCAAGGATTTTGCGACAAAAGAATTCCGGACCAAATCTTGCAGGGATGGGTTGCAACAGAATGTAAATTGCCAGGATGTTACCAAAGCAGCTGCTCTTCCCACTCTCTTCTGGTCTTGTAGCGATCTGGGTCGCGGGGGAAGCTTTCTTACCAGAAGGAAATAGAGGAAAACGATCGTCGTTCCTTGGACTCCGAAGGCGCGGAACGTGAGAAGACCTAAAACAAAAGCGCTGAGAACGCCGGGAACCGACAAGCCCACAAGAAGTAGAGGCGCTGCGATCACGAAGATGGTGCTTGTGGCGATCAGTGCAGACTCCCAGCTTGTTGGCGACTGGAATGCGCGTTGCACTCCTTCCATCACCATGTCCCACATCGTCGTCGTCAATTCCCCCCCAACCCTAGATCTCTTCTTTTTCACCAAGCTTTCGAGCTTCTGAAGAAAACGGAAGAACAAGATGGATGGGTTCAGAAGACTATGGGCTGTGATGAAACCCAATTTCTCATCATCGTTCTCTTCTGCAAACTTGCGATGTCACGTCGAGGATTTGCTTCAAAGTCGCCAACCCTTGTTGTTGTTCTTCTCCTTCCGATGACCAAGATGGTCCCACCTTCTGCTGCTGTTGTTTCCAGAAGAAACTTCCCATGTTCAAAGCCACCCAGAATCCAGATCTGATGATCGTAAACCTATTGTTCCTTTGCGTCACTTGCTTGGTGCAAACGTCTCATCAGCAAGCACCTCGCAGCTTCGATTGCAGAACCTCTTCTCTAGAATCGTCATCGACTGCATTCTTGCACTGTTGTTTGTTCTCACACACCCAGAAAAAATAAATCTCTTCTCCGCAAATCTTCTTGTGTGTGTGTCTTTTTTTTTCCCTTAAAAGATTTATGCAAAACCTCTCTGGCTGTAGGTAGATAGGCGGTAGTGGTGCGGAACAACAACACCACATGTCAAGAAGGTTTTCTTGCTTGCTTTGCCTGCTTGATCTACATTGTCAGGTTTGCAGCACTTGGGAGTCTTTGTTTTGCTCAGGAACTACATAATATATGCCACAACTGATGATGAGAAGAAGTTATAGATGATGCTCTGCTGCTACTACCGAGCCTTGGAGACTAATGAGAAGGAAGTTCTTAATGCCATTTGTTTGCCCTTACTTTGAGTCTTTGTTTGCCCAGGAATTCAGTAGCTACTTTGCTGCATTTGGAAATGTGGTAGAGCATCAGATCGTACTGTGGACGGTTGAGGACATATTCTTGCTCAGGAGAAAATGCACGAACTTGGAGTAAAAGCAGTTTCACAACACTTAGTTAAAAAGTCTTCATGAAATTGTTTCACAAAAGTTTGTATGGATAGTTTCAAGGAGAAAGTCCACAACAACCGCCAATTTTGTATTGTGCAGGTAGAGATTAAGGTGGAGCCCAAATGACCTGATCAAGACAATGCAGGGCATGTGCTTATTACGGGGAGGAAGGGAAGAGGAGATGGTCATAATGCTCCCAATGCTGGTGGAGCTTATGGAGGATACTCAGAAAGAGCTTACAAAGTAAGCATTGGTGATCACTGAGGAGGTTAGGTTGGGGTCTAAGGACATGGAATCTTTTAGTGTTTGCCACAAGCCCAAGCCAAGATTTCAAATTTTAACCCTTTTTGTTGGATTTTTTGAAGTTTGTAAATGATGAGTAGAGTGAAAGCTATAGGAGTAATTGAGCATATGGTATCAACAATGGACTATATCATCTCTAGTATGGCAGGAACAAGTTTTCCTGAGGTCCGTCATGGGTGTGTTGTCATTTGAGAATCAAATTGCGAATCACAAGCAAGCAAGCAAGCAAGGGCCCATCTCAAAAAGAAAGGGGGGAATAGAAACAAAGACAGTCCCCTATGCTTCTATTGAAATCAGACAAGGAAAGATATAATTCTCAAATCTGAAAGAAAATCACACAATCGAAACCATTACCACATTGTAGAGGTAAGGCTATACAATATCCTAATGTGCTATGAGCTTTTGAGGATTGGATCTCTCTGATTTCTCTCTCATAAGCTCACTAGTCTTCAATTGTGATGGCAATTTCAAACACAAGTCAAAGAAAGGGGGGATAGAAACAAAGATAGTCCCCTATGCTTCTATTGAAATCAGACAAGGAAAGATATAATTCTCAATTCTGAAAGATAATCACACAATTGAAAACATTACAGCATTGTAGAGGTAAGGCTATACAATATCCTAATGTGCTATGAGCTTTTGAGGATCAGACCTCTCTGATTTCTCTCTTGTAAGCTCACTAGTCTTCAATTGTGATGGCAATTTCAAACACAAGTCTCTTAACAAATCTTGATCCCAGTGTTCCAACCACATTTATTGCAAACAACCAACATTCATCCCAAGATTCTAACGAAGGTAAACCCCCAATTCCCAACATGTGCCCTTATGAATTTTCTACCATGTTCACCATATTCCAGCACACATATTAGAATCCCTAGAATTCCATTGGAGCTCCCACTAATAGCAGGTACTATTCTCTCAAAGACAAAATGTTTATCACAAAACAAAACTCAAGCATGTTAAACCTAAGACAATTGTCAACACATAGACCACTCTTTCTGTTATCATTTCCTCAAAATATTCTTAGACACATTTGATTATTTATGGCTACCCTTGAAGGCTTTAGACACAACGTCAAAGAAAGATCCTTAGTGTCACTCGTTGCGTTCCTTTTATCCCTTCATCATGTTAACCACTCCATCTCCCTTGCAACAACATTGATGCATCTCCACCACAAAACAGGAGAAACAATGACAACCACGCCTCATCACCAAAACCTAATATGAACACCATTACAACACGAAGAGCAACAAACCAAAGCTCATAACCCACAAACAACAAACCAACCCAAAAACAAAAAAATAACAATAATAATAGACGAGGATTTGCAGCTTCTTCAAACACTCATGTTTCAAATTTTGGTAGTTTTTATTTTCTATGCAACATTTCATCCATTAGGGTTACCTTTCATCCCATTTTTAATAAACTCACATTCACACTAAAGAACAATGGACACATGTCCACATCACACTATCACATAGGTTGAATTTTTCACCAAGTGCTTGTAAGTTGATTACTTGATTGGTGTTTTCATAGAATGGGTTTCTTTTTCACATGTTTGCAAGCGAAATTGTTTATTCTTTGCTCTTGCATTATTTGTAATGATCTCCTATCTCTCATTCTTGTACATGTAAACTTCTTTGTATGCTTTGGGAAGAAGTGTTATATTCTTCTTGGGTTCATACACACAAATAGTGAAAATTTTAGAAGATTGAAAAATTTGAAGGTTGATAGATGAATTGTGTTTTTTTTCCTAGCTTATTTTGTTTGGTTTTTTCTTGGATGGAAAACTTCATTGCTTACAAAGAAAAAACTCATATCAATTTCACGGTTTTTTTTAAAACCTCTATTTTCCACTAGACTTTTAATGTACTCAATGAAAAAGACTCCTCCCAATTTGCAAAACTAAAGCAAATTATTCTTTGATGTCATTTTCATAAATTTTCAAAACATCAACCTCCTATTAAATGTAAGGTAACACCTTGATACAAGATGGCATTATGTATAGGGGAATCATGGATTAGAGGACATTTTTTTGTTTGAAGGTTGTCATGAGTTTCCATGTCGATACCTACAACAATTGTTTTTTACACACATGCATCACAAATGACAAAAATCATCCTAATGAAATATCATCTCCCAAGCCAAAAGGACATCCTCACTTGCAATGCACATGAATTCAAGCCCACACAATGCTCACAAAATTACAAAAATGCATAAACACAAAAAAAAAAACTATAGAAACACACAAAAATAAAGAGTTGGAATTTTAGATCATGAAAAATGATTTGTGATTCACATCAAAGGGCTTTTGAACCTCATCCACAAAATAATTGGAACACACTAAAGTCAATTCCACATTAACCAACGACTAAACTAAATTATTTAGGCTAACCCAACATAATGCCAAATTAATTGTGACTTTATTAAATAGCTAACATAACACATTTAACAAGGCACAAGAATTCACTCCTTGTTCTCATGCTTGAAAACAAAAGGAATTAAAGCTTTAGGAATTTTACTAAAAAATATAACCTAATTTTTTTCTTTTTCCACAAATTTTTAAATGTGTTATCACATGCCATCATTCACATGCATCTTCTTCCTACCTTTTCGTGTGCTACCAAAAGACTTGAACATCCCCTTTTCATTTCCTATTTATCTATTTTTGAACGAGCCTTTATAGTTTCTCTATTGCTACCATGTTAAATTTTGACCTAGATGAAAATTGTTGAGAACATTCATTAATCCTATGGAAAATGAAAATCCTCCATCAAATAAACAATGATCAATAGATCATGAACATGTCAAAGTTCATCAAAATTGTAGTGAATGTTCACCAATCTTGCAAATGTTGTGTGTGATACAAATTACTTTGATGAAATTAGTGATGATTTGATCATTGCTTTTAAAGACCCAAAAATATCTAAACATAAGACTTTGAGAATGTATCATTTCAACAGGATGCACACATACATGAAATTGAAAAAAATTATAATCTTCAAGATGATATTCCACCTTTTGAAGGTGAAATTGAAATTACTCAACTTCAAATTCATTGTGTTAAAGGTAATGACAACAAAGACAACGCAATAAAAAATTGATTTCACAAGGTTGGTGAAGTTGACATGGTGATGTGCTTGTCAAAGATGAGTGCTAGTCAAAGTATGCAAAAAATTTGGCTTACAACACATTTGATTCTTGGTAAATATTCAAGAATTATGATTTCGGAGTTTCCTTGGGGTTGAAAACATGTTTAAAAACAAAAATGTACCAAAATTTGTAGACTTGTTAATGTTGTTCATCCTTCAAGTTGCCAAGTGAAATGGTTTTTTATGCTTGCCTAAAAACTATGGATATAGGTATAGGTTGTATCATCAAAGCAACAAAAGATATGTGTATTATGGACATTAGTAAAAAAACTAATAGGGACTTTGGTGTGTTTGATGATATTAAGTATAGAGAGTTCAAATTAACTTCAAATTAATTAGTTAAATGATCATCAAAGGTTGGTCTTGGGAGGTCATAATGTTTTTTGATATGTTTATTTCCAAGGAAGATATTTTAATGCTTACTCAACTCATGTGCCAAACTAAAAATCTTTAAGAATCAATTATCATTTTAGATATTATTACACTTGTAATTTTTTCGTAAAAGCCAAAGTTGAACATCATAATGTAAATGAAAGGAACATTGAAATTGCTAAAACCAAACAAGTTTGATGAAATTTTTAATGGATAGTTATAATTAATTATCTATATTTATGATTTTTTTTTCCCATTGTAAATCAATTGTAAGTCTTCACAACATTTTTTGTTGATGTGTATGTACCATCAAGGAATGTCAAATCAATGTTAATATATTATGGAGTGGATTCAAACAATAATCTTGTCAATTGTCCATATAAGGAAGTTTTTTAAGGGTGGTCTCCTAAATTAGTTATTATAAAAGGCCTTCCGATAAATTGTTATTTATTAGTGGTAGGTGGACTTACTACCTTCTAATACTATGAAATGAAAACATTATTTTAACTAGGTTTTAAAACAAGTAATGTTTAAATAGTTGTCATTAAGTTAGGGAGATTAAGGGAGTGACTTGGAGAATTACCACATTTGTAGGAAAGAATGAGGAGGCCCATGTATTTATGGGTGGTGGGGAACCTCTTTGGCTTCCCATTTTGCCTAGGTATGTTTCTATATAATTTTAGAAGAGTGAAAAGCATATGCTTGTATTTTGTAATTGGATCTTTGTATAAATACATATGGTGTGAATAGGGGTTTTGTATGGAATCTAGTGAGGTTGTGAATATATATTTCTTTTATTTCATAGTTTAAAATGTTATTTGATATGTAATTAACTTTAATGGCAATTCTATTTCACTAATATAAAATACCACTTTCATTAATTATGATGCATATTGTAGTTAGAGAAGGTAAATATGGCAAAATAAAGGCTTTCTTTATTATCTTGTTGGATACACTAGTAGAAATTAGTAAAAATGTAACCATTATGTTTATGACTACATGCAATTTGTAGTCGTTTGCGACTGGGAATATTTGCAACTACAAGACCAAATTTCAACTATTTTAATCATTTTCACAATTATGATGCAACTATTAGAAACTTTATCCTATTGGTTGGATGGATTGTAAATCTATTTTCATCCATTAATAGGTTGATATTTCTTGTTAATCACAATAGTCACCAAATTAGTTGCATCTTAAAGGTATTCTATGGTGACATAAGGTGTATTTTTAGGTATGTATTAAAATTATATTTATGATATATTATATATATTGTAAATAAATCTGTGTGTGTGTGTGTGTGTGTGTACATTAAATATGCATATGTATGTATGTTGTTCATATAATGAATCTCAAAATTAATATTTGAACTTTCAAACTTGTTATTCAAATCTGAAAATTGTTATTTCAATTCTGAAAATGATATTTGAATTTTAAATTTTTTATTTGAATTTGAATGTTTAAATATGAATTCTTGAAATTGTTAGTTACATTTAAAATTATGTGTTTAAGTCTAAAATTACAATTCGGATTATGAAAATTTTATTTAAACATTATACTTGATGTTTCAATTTTCAAAATTATTATTATTATTCTTTTAAAATTATTGAATTTAATATTTAATTCTAAAAATAGTTCTTGGAAGTTTTTTTTATTATTTCAATTTTAATAAAATATGTTTAAATCTCAAATTTGATATTTCAATTCTGAAAACTTTTATTTTAATTCTTTAAAAATATTATTTCAATTTGAAATTTGATATTTGAATCTCAAAAATTGTTATTTCAATTCTTTCAAACATTATTTGAATTTGAATTTTTTTATTTGAATATAAAATTTTCTATTTAAATTTAAAAAGCTTATTTGATCTAAAATTCATATTTGAATTTTAAATCATTATTTCAAATCCAAAAATTAGTATTTCAATTTAGAAAATTATTAATTGATTATAAAAATGAATATGAAAATTTATATTTCAACTCTAGAAAATTTTCATTTAAATTTTAAATAATCATTTGATTTGAACCTTGAAATTTCAATTCTGAATTATTATTTGGGATTCTCAAAATTAATACTTCAATTCTGAAAATTATTAATTGAGTCTAAAAGTAGACATTTCAATTTTGAATGTTGTTATTTGAATATGAAAATTGACATTTCAATTTTCAATTTTTTATTTTTAATTTTTAAATTTTTTTTCTAGTGCCTAACTTACATGCAATGGGAATAAATATGTCCTTATTTTTACAAATATATCTGAATACAAATGTTTTGCCCAAAAATTCAAAGTCAAAAGGTAAAAATTATGAAGTAGTGTTAGGCGGTTATTACAAATAGGAACAAACCTTGATGATTATCATGGTGACTTTTAGGATTTGTAAACATGGTTCTGTAACCCAAAGTGGGGGTAGAATACATCTACAATAAACAATGATGGTGTGTTTTGTTAATACACAATTCATTCACACAACTAAACAATTTTATTCATATGACCTTAAAAACATGTACTTTCAATGATTAACAACATACTCCAACAACCACAATACAACAATGCAAACATAAGAAACATTGGTATTATGGCCCTTGTTGACACTTCACCAAAAAATGCAGATTAGACTATGCTTGTTCATTAATCTCTACCTATAGACAAGCATCATCCCATTATCTCAATATAAAACCCAAAATGTCTTATTGAAGAATTTTCAAACCATAACACAACCATCTCCTTGACATCAAGATTCCATGAAAGCAATCCCCTAAACTATAACATCCAACATGGGGCTTGTTAGGTAAATGAACTTTAGACATTGTCATCACTTCTACTCCTCTAGTTTCGAGTCAAGGAAATTACAACACGATTCATGAACACCACCATTTGTCCTATAACCTACAAACAACGATACCTACACAACAAAAGAATTTTAAGTACATTGTTTTTTTGGAATCACATAACACATCGAGATTTTTCATAATACATTTAGTTTCCCCCTTGTTCCAACACGTCCTTTTACTTAAATCCCTCTTTGCACAATCCTCATTCACATTCTCCTCCACACAATTAACCTAGGCACATGCAATGGTGAAGGCAAGCATATTAACCTAAAGTGGGCCCCTCCACCTAGGTTATTTGCTAGCCCAAAGTACGCACAAAAAGCCACCCATTGCCCTGATTTTAGGTAAAAGGGAATTTTAACAAAACTTCGAAACTCCTATTGCAACAAATGGGGATGAAAGTAGGAAGTTTAGAGAGTCTAAAATCCAAAGAGTTCTTTCTACACGCAAGTCCAACACAACTTTCATTTTATCAAGCTTTGTTTAACTTTGTTCATTATTATTTTTTCAAGAGCATTAAATCCATGAACAAGTCGATAAATCACAATAGATGGACAATTTTGAAACATTTTAATTCTAAAGTTGATAAAAACAGCACCAATTACAATTGCTTGTTGTTACTTTAGAATTATTGTGAAATGTGGGGTGCACCGGAACCTAGATTGGCAAATGCAAGAATAAAAGGTGATAACCTAATGGGGTTTGGTGTTGATAGATTGCCTATTGTTAGAAAAGGATAGTAAGCAAAAGTAGAAGGTGAAAAATATTAAGGAGAGTTATTTTTAAACAATGGATGATTAATCATCCAATCGTACCATGACAAAATAATACAAGATGAGTTTTGAAATGGAATCCAAGTTCTTATTCCCACGAATGGAAATACAAATCAAAATCCATTATCATTACTAATTCTTTCTAATCAATTTCCACTACTACCATTGCCGCCATTGAGTGGTATTTGATTTCAACACATTTACAAATAAAATAGCCAATTGTAATTGACCTTGTATCATCATTTTTTTTGGTTCTTTTCACTTTGCAACATTTGAGATGTGATAAATTTTGTCATTTCCATTTTTTTTCAATTTAATCTCTTTCACCATATGTGTGTAATTATTAATGGCATCTACAATTGTAGATGAACCTGTGGACAACCGTCTCTTCTTTCTTTTTAGCTTCTAACAAGGTTTCCTTTAAACACCAAGTAACTTGCATGCCCTAGTTCTCGGGTTATTAGATTTAGCAAATGGGGTAGTTCCAACAATTGCATTGTCATCCCCAAACACATGAGTTTATCTTTAGGGGCTATTAGGCATCTGAGGTGTTTGGACATCCTCTTCATCACTAACATTCACAATCTCAATCTTAGAATTCCTCACATGCACACCTTCATCTATTGCATTAGATATGCCACTTATTTTGGTAATACTAGAAAAAATGTTATTAAAATGTTCAAACCATGGCCAATTAGATGCACTAGTTACCACATCTTCTTTGCAAAACTCTAATTCTAAAACCCTTGTCTCCTCTACATATGATGCAAGACTATTTTCTTCTTCCCCTTCAAGCAAATAACCTAAAAAACTATTAGGTAGACGATCCCCCACACTCATAAGGGAAACAGGTGCAACTATAGAAGATGGATGAATTGCTATAGAAGCTAGTACAAGTGTGCGAGTTCCTACAAGTGCATTGCAAGGGAATTCATGATGCAAAATGTGCTAAGCATTGAGCTCTATGCTCTCTAAACTTTTTCAACAATATCTAATCTTTGGAGTCTATTTTGCTCTTTGGACTTCATGGGTTTTATGTGGGCACTATGCCATTTTTCACAACCATCATAAGTTTCATGTTTTTTTTAAAATCATAAGGTAAGAAAACATGTTTTTTTTTGCTTGTGCTATTCACCATGCTCACGGTCAAGCTAATATGAAGCAAACTTGTGATTAGGAGGTTCACTTTCACACGATCACCATGCTAATAGGCTAATGATAGACGTATTAACCAGCATTGGCCTATTGTTAGCCTTGTTTTTGTGCATGTGTGTGAGCTAAATGTCTTCACAAAAACCTCCACACAAAGCTTATCAGCCAGCACACCAAACTCACACACAAACTAAGTATAACAACTAATAGCTTGCCATTGCTAGTCACCATCACCATCTCTCTTCAAGAAAGCCTTAAAAATGTTCTGTCTTCCACAAGACATGCCTTCAGGTTACAGTTCTTCAAAAAATCAAAGGACCACTTATGATATATAACCATGGTTTTCAAAAAACCAAATAACCGCCCTTAATGGATCAAATACCAATAACCGCAGGTTCTTTCCTGGTTCCCTGTTACTCCGTGACAATGGCTGGTTCCTTAACGATTTTGAAATACCTGGTACCCACAGTTCTTGGATTCTGGGTTTTCTTCAAAGGACTGAAACTAGAGGTTCTCTGATTCTCAAATATTTTTTATAAAAAAATTTGAACCTGTGGTTCTTTTGTAAATTCAAGAAATCGCATAATCAGGTTTTTTCCTTTCACTTTTGTGATGGCCAAAGAATTTCAAAAACTTCAAAAAAATAGCAAAAGTAGTGGAATTTACACCAGGAAAAAAAATTCCAATTTCTTTTGTCAAAAAAATGACATAATTTGTTTGGGAAAAAAATTGTCTTACTCTGAATTAGAGTTCAAGTAATTGGTATTTGTTCGATTGCCTGAAGCGAAGGCATACGGGTGTACACCCCTGTTTGTACGTACCCTTAGGGTATATACGATCGTCGTCGTTCTCGCGGGTGGTTGGGTTTGGAGCTTTAGGGTCGTCGTCGTTCACCCGGGTCTCTCTCTCTCTTCTTTTGCTTTGGTTTCGCAGCAGCGGCGATGGCGGGCTCGAGCTCCAGCTCTTCTTCCTTCTTCCGTTTCTTCGCTGAATTTGTTCCTCGTCTTTGTTGAAAATCTTTCTGTAAATGCAATATGTGAGTAGGGGGATATTTTGGTTTTTTTTTCCCTCTTGTTCTTGTTCTTCTTGAGGTTTTTTGTTTTGGGGAAGAGATGTTAGGAGGTTTATACGGCGACCTGCCGCCGCCATCTGCTGTAGGGGAGGATGAAGGAGGTGGAGGAGCCGGAGCAGGAGGAGGGAGCAACAAATCGGGAGGTTTGCTGGTTCCTGGATCATCGGTTTCTGTTGCAGGAGCAGCTTCTATGTGGTCCAATAATAGTACAAAACTAGCTCCACCTACGGTAAGAAAACCATCGCTGTTTGCTCCCCCGTCTTCTGTGTTGCGGAATCAAGCGGCGGCGGCGGCTATCAAGCCTAAAGCTGGAAGTGCTGGACGGGGTATGCTTTCTGCACCTTCCAGATGGACGTCAGACGAAGGAAGCAATCTGAATATTCCTGAGAGGCCTTTGTCTCCGCCTGTTGCTCAACCAGCATTAGTTGCAGTAAGCGCTGCCGTGTTAGAAGAATACGATCCTGCAAGACCGAACGACTACGATGAGTATTGTAGAGAGCGGAGGAGGAGGAAAATGGAGGAGGAGATGAGGATGGAAGTCGAGAGACGAAGATTGGAAGAGGAAGAGCGTGAACGGGAGCGCGAATTGCAGCGGCAACGGGATCTTGAGAGAGAAAGAGAAGCGGAGAGAGAGAAAGACCAGGCTCCTGAGACACGAGCTGCGGCATTGCATATCAGTGGAGAGGAAGCTTGGAAACGCCGTGCCATGCTCTCAGCAGCACGAGCTGCCGCTGCTGCAGCAGACAGCAACAGTAGCCCTAGTCCTGCAAGAACGAGATCACCATCGCCACCTCGCACTAGCGAGGGATTCAGCATTAGTAAGCAGAGTTCCATGACGGCAGCTCAAAGAATGATGGCACGGATGGGGTGGAAGGAGGGCCAAGGCTTGGGCAAACAGGAGCAGGGCATCACTGTACCTCTCATGGCTCGCAAAACAGACAAGCGGGCTGGAGTGATTGTCAATGCTGCAGCTGCAGCCGCAGCTGCGGCAGCTGCCACTGTCTCTGTGGCTGTTGAAAAGAAGCAACCTCCAAAGCAGGGTGTCTCTATCTCTGGGCCTCCAACCCGAGTTGTTTTGCTTCGCAACATGGTATGTGAATATTCTTCACTTGTTGTCCACTGACTGTAACCTAACAACACCATTTTTCACATACTAGTAATCCTTTGGCCTTCTTATGCACAAGTCTCAATGCAATCTCTCCACTCAGTGGAAGGATCTTGGAATTTGATATGAGTAGAGAATTGACTGAAGGAGTTATTGAGAGGCAGATGTTGTGGTCCTTTAAGAGATCTCAATCACCTCTAGAATATTATCTTGCAGAATGAACTGAGAGCCCAAAATGTTGCTACTACCTATCTTTTCCCCATGCAATGTGACAAGTGTGGTTGAGAAACACAAATTCTGAGTAGGAAGGCATGTCAGGTTCATCTAGGGTTTCTGTCAAGGTGGTTAGGTGAATATTTCCATTAACTTTTGGTTTAGGGGACAGAATTCAGGATCAAGCCCTAACCCACACTTGTGTCAGCAAGATTGTTTCTTCTCTGCAGCCACATAACCAGTAACAAAAGAAGTAGACTGTGAAGTTTTGTTATGACATGTTTATTAGATGTTCCACTTGATTTTTCAATGAGAAACTGAACTGACACTGACTCACAGTTGCAATTTTTGTGTTGAACCATTTTGCTTCACCATGTTGCATACTTCTGAGGAGGCCTTGCACTCTGTTTCCGACAGGATGACTGTTTTCTGTAAATAACAGAGAGGCTTTGAGCACATGGCAAGGGTGCTGAGTTGTATTTTGAAAGACTTTACAAATTTGTTGTAGTGTGCTGACCTTGCAATCATTGCAAAATCTTGCAGGTGGGGCCTGGGGAAGTTGATTCAGAGCTTGAGGATGAGGTTGCATCAGAATGCACCAAGTATGGAACAGTGACCCGTGTACTCATTTTTGAGATTACTGAACCTGACTTTCCAGCAACTGAGGCAGTACGGATATTTGTACAGTTTGAGAGGCCAGAACAAGCCACTAAAGCACTGGTGGACTTGGATGGTCGTTTCTTTGGAGGCCGTGTAGTGCGTGCTAGCTTCTATGATGAGGACCGTTTCAGTAGAAATGAACTGGCACCCTCTCCTGGGGAGGTGCCTGCTGCTGCTGTGGCAGCTGGCTCCTGACAATTTTCCAATTAGACTGATGGGTTGGTCCTGTTTACATTTCAAGAGCCTTGGTTTGTGCAATCATTTTGCAGGTTGTTCACAAACAGATCATGTCAATATTCTGAGACATTCTCTTGCAACAACTCGTAAAAACTTGGATGTTTAATCACCAGTACTCACAACCCTTTCCATGGGTGGAGCATAATTCCAGGTCTTAGAGTCATAGCACAGAAACAATGATGGACATTGCACGTAATGCATGGTTAGATTTTTCTGTATACAGTTAAAAGGGAATTCCAGTGTTTGGTTCTGAGTTTGTACACCCTCTGATTCTATGTGCACTAAGGCCACTCCATCATGGAAGTTATAATGCATTTAATGCCCTTGAGAGGTTATTGTTGTCCGCTGCCAGTGAAGCTCTTACTGGGCTTCACAAGTTGCCTAATCTTCCGTGTATTCCTCGTCTGCTAATCATTCAGGTTACCAAGGACCCTTCTTAGCAAGGGATATCAAGGTTGTCCAGGAAATGCCAACTTCTCAGAGTGAGTGTATTGAAATATGAGAACTTCCTTTGTTGAAACCTTTGTACCTTTGTTGCTCCCCATTCTAACATTTTGTTGTGATATTTCCACATGCACAAAGTATGCAATGTAGCATCCAAGAGCCCATGTCTTAAAGCAGTGTTTTCTTCATTTCCAGAAGAGGACTATGCAGATCTTGCGCAGTTAGTTGCTCGGGAATTTGTCCAGATGCTAACATGCATCCACAACTCAAGGAGGTGCTCCGATTACAAAGTACTGTCACCACCATCAGAGGTAACGTCCTGACACTAATCAAGAACCTACTGG
>Ga0116229_10002646_pt1 | contig 29049 bp, 13 predicted proteins | sample S1TSphgellanicum_3_FD_87313 | JGI IMG/M metagenome (GOLD analysis project Ga0116229, IMG submission 87313) | Host-associated microbial communities from peat moss isolated from Minnesota, USA - S1T2_Fc - Sphagnum magellanicum MG | ecosystem: Host-associated > Plants > Peat moss > Unclassified...
CCAAGCCTGTATTGTTGAATCCAATTGTTGTACTGTTGCTGATGCAGGTGCCTGATGCTTTTGTATATCTATGAGCTGATCCTGTAGTGTGCTATGACCGGTTGAAAGCACAGTGCTCTCACAAACTTATCCTCTGAAAAATAAAGTAGCAATGATCATGAATATACTTATTGATTTTCTTCTTCATCAGCATAGTTGCCAATTCTGTTGGATTGGAACACCTGAGGCTTTTGTTTCTACACAAATGAGAAATGATTATTTTCTATATGGCAGTGAAAGGTCTAAGGAAGCAGGTGTCAGTCTTGATTACCTCAAATGTATTCATGAGAAGCCTGAAAAGTGGTTCATAGAGGGTGCATTTGAGAATCCAGGTAATGGTGGACCAATTTCCTTTGTCTGGAGTTCCATTCAGATGTGCTTTGATGTCCTTTGTAAGCCTTTTACTTAATCTGAAGTGATTTGCCTCAAGTGCCTATATGGACTTCTCTATGTGCTATATGGTTGCTGTTAGTAACAGGGGAGTTGACGAAGCTTGAGGTCCAGAGTAAAGACACATATCAAGCTATTGCCAGTACAGAGCTTGGTGTAAGGACTGTCCAGGTGATCAATCCTCCTACTTAAGTGTGTCCTATTAAGCTGCTGATTAGAACCAGTTGGAAGATTTCACTCCCTTGGATCTTGTACACTATAAAACCTTTTTCCCTTGTGTAAGTGTGGTTTGTGTACCAGACAACCATACAAACTTCAAGAGTAATAGGTCAGAGGAAACAGAATCCAGCATTCAGTTGCTTTGGCCAGCCGCATCCCCAGCATGTTCAGGGTTTGAGGGTCGAAAAGGTTTGGCCCTGTTATGCAGGTGGCTCAGGAGCCCAGTTGTGTGAAGGCCATATTATGTCCACCTCAGGAACGCTGTCAGCAATTCATGGCTGTCCTGTCTTTGTGCTGGACTGCATTGCCAACCTGCACTTTGGAAGGCCATTGAAAGAGTGTGATGTTGGTTTTGACCGGTTTGTAGATTTCTTGCTCTGCCCTGCCTGGCAGCAAAAGTAGCCACTGGCTTCAAACTGTATGTATGGACGAAAAAAATAGATCAAATGGAGCTTATCCTTGAACCAGCTGTAATCTATAAAATAATCAGTTGCTGTTTTCCTATGTGCAGGGTCCACTGCCAGGGCCACTCAATAGGTTAGACATCAGTTGTAGTTGTGAGCAAAACTGAAGGTTGCAGAGGCTGGCCTTCAAATGTTGCTCTGTACATGGTTTCCTTGTTTGTTGGGTTTGTAGTTTGATGAACTCTGATTGGCAGTCTTTGTTGTTGATGAACCACAATGGAGACATCTATGGGCTGGGTTACGTTTTGGTTGAATCAGTCTGCAAAGCTGGAAATGTCAGTCACGGTGATCATCATGCATGTGTCCCAAGTTGCAATCACATGAAGATTGGAGGAGAATGAAGAGCAGTGGATTTCCATGAGCCAGTTGCTTTTGATCTTGGTTCTGTTGTTTTCTAGTGTAGGTATTCATGCACTTCACCTACACAGCAAAATGCGTGCCTTCATCTGTTTCAGTAATAGTGGTTGATCATGAAAGAAACATATAAAAGAAGACAGATTTGCTTGCTTTGCCCCCACCCTTCAAGGCAGCTAAGATACCAGCATGTGTCAAATGTCCAAATGAGGACAATAGGATGTTTGGAGACCAGAGTGCAGCTGAGACCATGTACAAGAATACAAGCTTGAGGGACTCAGATTTGAAGCACTATGGCAGGTTCATGACCCAGTGCAGCAGTACCATCACAACTTACAGAACTAAGGGGTTGACTGGTGATTCTTGTAGTGCAATTGGAGGCTGATGACATTGTACTGACCAAGTGAAACTTGCAAGTCAAATTCTCAGAATTAGGTGAGAAGAAGAGAGGAGGAGGAGAATGATACTGGTAGAGTATAGACACATCTGTTAGGAAAGTGGTGAAATTTGAGTTCTGTGCTTTTGCTGGTTTCTGGAATACTGAGTTTGGTGTGAAGGCTTGGTTGTGTAAGATGTTCTTCATCCTCATGCTTATGATCTCTTTCATTTAAGTCCCTCAGTAATTCTGCTGCACATTTGGGTTTGATTTCTTTCGGGAACCACACTGGTTGATGTGTTGCATGTTGGAGCTCCTCTGACTCAAATGACAGGAAACAGAGGAAGCAAATCAGAGGAAAACATCAACTGTACCACTGAGTGGTGAGATTAGGTCTTTGGTGTGCAGGCTCATTCTGTTCAAGCACTCATAAGATAAAACTCAGCTGGAGCAAGGGGAGTCTGGATTATGAACAAGTGGTTCCTATAAACATCAAAGTAACTTGTAATTGATCTGCAATCGTCAAATGATGGTTGTGAGATCTTGAGTTCAGGATGGCTGTGCGGTTGGAAGTCTAATAATGCTTATTTGGAATTTTTGTTGAACATTGTTTGACTCATGTGTTGAGACGAGGTGATAATTTTAATTTCTGTGACATACTGAGAACTTAGTTTCTGGCTGAAGCTTTTGGGGAATGTGAGGGGGTGTGGCCAAGCTTGACACTATGTCAGATAACTGATAACAAGCAGCTTATTGTTTCTTGAGTGAGAGCAAGAGGCATTCAGTCCTAATTGGCATGGTGAGCATCCTGTACAGAGATTGAAGTTCCTGTTCAGCATGTACATCAGCCCCACCATCCCCATCTCCATGTCTCTTAACTGGCCCCTCTCAGCCTCTTATTGTTTTGATCTTAATGACTTAATCCTAACCAATATTAGGCATAATGGGAAATTGCACTAAGTGTTGCACTTGATACACCTTATTTTACTATTATTCCATTCTATTTCAAGCCCAGCTAACCTCATACAAAATCCATATGTGATATGACCTATGTTACAGTTTAGGGACCGGTTGAATTTATATTATAGGTTTGCTATTCAATACATCTATTGTTAATTCCCTATATAAATTGCTATAGATTGCTCTTTAGTGCTGTTGTCACCAAAAAAGAAGGGGATGACCTAAACAAGAAACCCTTTATGTTTGTTTCATGGTACCAATGTCAAGCTTGCTGCAGCCACTGCAGCAAGCTATGTATTACAATGGTTACAAACAATATCATACTCCTAAGGACTTCAGGGGATCAAAACGCTCTTGGCTTCCTCTCAAGAGCCCATTGGTCCCATGGATGTTACAAATGAACACTAACATTCGGTACCCATACCCTTTCTAGCAGAATTACTCAAGAAAAGATTTAACAAAGAGATGAATTGATCCCAAAAATTTAACTCTTTCCTTGGTGCCCATTTTAGTCTTGAAATCCCTTTCTCTCTGGAGCTCTCACAAATGAGTAAGTATTCTCTCTCCCAAACTGAGCCAAACTAGTAGGTTCACTCAAAATTCCCAAACCACAAACAAATCATAGGGACCACTTTGAAACCTCTAGGCATTGTCATCATCTCCTTTGATCTAGTCCCTACTCCTAACATTGCTTAATTCTTCTCCTTTTCCAAAGACTACAACATAGTGGAAAACAATAGCTTCAAGCCATAAGAAGATAAGAACATAGAGGCATTCCTCCTTTCTGTCTTCACAAGAACCCACACACACATATCTCTACTTTTAAATTGTAATTCAAAAAACTTAGCTATCCTTGAAGACTCGAACTTTCCTGTTTATATGTCCTCAGCTCTTTTTTCCTCCATCCAATCCTCACAACATGATTTGCATTCTTCATTCAAGAGCCAACTCACTTTTAGCAACAAACCCACTCTATCACCAAAGCCAATGTAGAAATTCATCTTCATTAAATTGCAAACTTCAAACACCATAAACTTGTAAACAAACAAAACACAACAAAACATAGAAACAAATAACAGACAATGTATCTTCAGTGCCCTCAAAATTCATGATGAATAACTATCTAATATCTTGGCATCTTGTGTCATCTTGAATTAGGGTCACTTTATCTCCTTTCATCCACATTCACAAAAAATGTTTGACATTAGGTTTGCGTCACATTGTGTTGTAGATTTATTTTCTACATGCTCTTCACCTTTTGTGCCCATTCTTCATTTTTTTTCATTTTATTTTAGCAACACACATCAATTGAGGGGAAAAAAGTTAAACATTTTACTTGATAGTTGCTTTAGATGGTATCTGTGTAGATAATCAACTGGTGGGGCTTATTCATTGTTGGAGTTCCAAAAAAAGGAAAAATGATTCCAAGATATTTGTGAAGCTATTTTTTGTAAATAACATTTACTTGAAACAAATTTAAGTGAGAAAAATTGAATATTTTAATTTAAAATAATTCATGTGTTGCTAGTGAGTTTTCTCATTCATACATAATTTTGTATGAATATTTTGATTTATAGTCAAAAACACAAATTTTTTTTAGAATTTTTCAAAATGAGTTTCAATGGACAACTAAACATGTTTTTTGACAAGATTATTTCTTACACATCTGACTTACACTTCAAACAAAACATTTTGAACCCATTGAACATAATGTTTTGGTCAAATGGTTCAAAAAATGAGTTCTTTTCTTTGCAACCTTTTCTTTTGAAATTTCAAAACTTTAAATTTTTTGTCCAATTTGGTGTTTCATCAAGTTCATATAATGAACATATACTTCTATAAGAAGGGTCATGGTTTTGTTGTACAAAAAGTTTGAAAACAATTGTATGACTTTATGCATTTCTTTTGATTCCTTTAAAAAAATAAAAATAAACATTTGATATAATTAGTTGACAAGACTTAGAATGACATTTAAATAATATTTAAATTGTTTCAAAATATTTTTATTAGTTTAATAAGACATCCATTTATCTAGTGGCATACAACAATCCATTATAATTATAATAATATAAAATAAACAGAGATCCAAAGTTGTCCTTTGCAATCTTTAAAATATAGATCATTTCTCTTTGATATTACCCTGAGTGCTACTCCAAGTGCTATCCCAAGAGCTGTAAAAAGTCAAGTGGGTGTCAGATGGTACCCCAAGTGCTACCTCAATAGGGACTATGCCAAGGGTCACCCCAATGGGGTCAATACCAAGGGTCAGCCCAATCGTGTGTGTCTATCCCAAGGGTCATCCCAATCGGGTCTATCCCGAGGGTCAGCCCACTAGGGTCTATGCTCAAACCAATATCTATGTTTATGGAGTGGCCTGTGGATCATATCTCGAGGTAAATCTACCAAATGAATTAGCCTTGGGGACTTATCAAAATATTTATCGTGAAGGCTTTTGGTATCTACCATTTGTGATCCCTTATGCAACACCTTTGATAACAAATGGTTAAAGTCAGTATCAGATGAGTAAACTGTGAAAATGCAGGTTTCTAATGCTTGATCCCTTCTCCACTCAAACATATTTACCAGGTCCATGCTTTCGAATTCTGTCCACTTTGCATCAGGTGCCCAAAAAGTGACAGTTTTCAATGTTCTTTTGACATCAACTTGCATCATAGTTTCCTGAGGTTGGATTTCCTTGGCTGTTCCAAACTTGTGGAATGCGAATGCCCTAATAAGGGCGCGACTGCCCATGTTGTCTGCATGGATATGAACTCTTGTACCCTCGGGAACCTGTGAACATATTTTGAAAACTAAAAATCAGACATCTTCTATTCCTTGCACGGAATTTTAGAGGACATTCTATCTTTTGAAAGTGAATCTCAAGAAACTTTACCATTTCAGAGCTTTGCAACAACAAAGTTTATTCATTTAATCTATTGTTAATTAGGCTATCCAAGATTATCCATTTAAAATTAAGTAAGGATATCCACCATTTCAAGCTGATATCATACATCCAACACTTTTGAGGCTTCTTTCTTCAGTTTTGTCTTTAGTCCTTACACTTGGCAACGTCAAAGTGACAAACTAGTTGTGTTTGCCCCATACATGCTTGGTAAAACCTATAATCATACATGTATGTCTAATATCTCAAGGCAATAATAAATTTTTATAACGTAAAAGGCAATAACAACAATGCAAACAAATTAATCAATTAAAACTGATTTCATTTTATTTTTTGTTATTAAATCTTCATCAAAGCTTTATTGAAGTTTTTTAATGACATCAAATTAATTTTAAAAATTACATCTCAAAAAAGAATTTTAAATTTTACTTTAATTTATTTAAAATTGACATGTTTTGTTTTAATCGATTCTTGCATAATCTTTCAAATCATTTTTAAAAGAATCTCATTTTGATAAGATTTAAAAGAATTAAAACTAATTATTTCTATGTTTATGAAACAAATTTCACTTAAATTTTTTGTCATGTGAATTGTTTTTCACATTTCATATTGATTAGAAACCTTTTGATACAAAAAGGCAAGTGACAACCCAAAAATTTAAAATGATACAAGGCATGATTAAATCAGTTACCCAACATTCATATTTTGAGAAGAAACCCAAAAAGTAGATGGGTAGACTTCAAAAACAACCCATCAATTGGGTGGGTGCACCCAAAATCTACACATGTGCATCCATTAGCTTGGGGCAATAACAAATTGACTCTGGTTTTTCTCACACACATTTGTTTAATTTCATTTCTCTATCTTCCTAACACAGTTTTGATTCATTCAATTCACCTGGATTCAACAAACCACCGTGAAACATGGCACAACCTAACCCCACCTTCTTTTCACTGAGCTTCAAGCGTGTCTCTATATTTTCTTCTTTAACAGTTCCCTTCATTCTCAAAGTAATGACATATTTTGCATGATCAAAAGGCAACCCCATTTCACTGAAAAAAAGTCATCACCCCATTAAATCCTATCAATCATGCAATCATGTACAATTCTAGACTTGACAAACAGGGAATTCAGCTTGGACTTTCCTCACCAAAACTTCATAGAAACCCATTGAAATTTGTTGTTTCAGACCGCTACATTGGGACATGGGCCGAGATACAGTGAGATTTTGGGACTCTTTGAAAACATCATTGAAATCTTGGACAAATCAATTAGAAGACATACGTGATTGAGAGAATCAAAAGATGCTTACTAGAATATATTTAGAAGCCCAGTACTGAATAAAGCAAATTCAGTGGAAGAAGCAAAGCAAGTTAGACAAACATGAGAAAGGATTTTGGCGAGAGTTATCCTGAGCTTATATACAATTTGTAGAAATTTGGTTTCTAGTTCATACCTCAGTTAAAATGGTTTTGATGAATCCATGAAGCAAGTCGGCACTCTCTTCAATCATCTTTTCATCGTGGGCGTAGCCCCACAAAGTCCCCTTCGAAGGCCAACTGTACACCATTACAAGACCTGGAAAAGAAGAATTGTGTTTGAGTTGTGCTGCGCGCTTGATCGCATCTTTGTGGTTTACATTATACCCATGAATGTACAACAAAATTTGTCGTTCATATCCAGAGGCCTGCCATTCAGAGGCCAAATGTACTTTAGTTGGCTTTAAGAAAGAAAGCAGTTGAAGCCTACTCTTCTTCCCACAAACATAGTTAACCAAAACTATCCTAAAACAAGCCCAAGCTCAAAACATTGTAGCAAACTCTACACAATTTTGTGGTTTTCTCCAAGTTTCTATAGAGGATTTATCGAATATTGACTGCGATTTGTGAAACCACCATTAAACTGAAACTTAGTAATAAGTGGATATGTACATGCCTTATTAGCAAGTTGGTTAATCATTTTCATGAATCCGCCTTGATCATCTTGCAAGGTGGTGTCCATTGACAAGATCCGTACTATGTGCTCGACAGCCGACTGATACACAAGGGGAACTTCTTCTATTATGTCAGGTACGCCCACTGTTATCCTACCGTAGTGCAACTCGTTGCCCTCTCTCCAGGTTCTCGACTTACTGTGTTGCCCGATGTACTCTCCGTCTTCCGTGACAAGCCTATCTGTTGCGTAGAAGACGTCCACCTCGGTAAATCTCAGGCGTTGGAAATATGCATGAAGCCGTGAAAACCCATGCTTGAGCTTGAATTCTTTTAGCAGGAACTCGCACGCGTTTGAGAGTTCAAGTTGTACAGTATGATCTGGTAAATGATCACTAAAGCCAAAAAATTTCTTCTCCTCAACACTCAACTTGCTATCAATAAAAGCTTTCCATGATTGATGCCTTTTGGGCAGGTAGTCTGTCAACAACTTAGCGAGTTCGGATTCCAACTGCAGGTAGGGAACTACGAATCTATCGACCACCTGCGACACACTATCGGGACTTTGTGCTGCAGCATCGCGTATCAACGCAAGAAGTCCTGAAATCTCGCGGAACATTTTGTCGTGCAGCGCAGGAGTCTTGTAGGTGGATGCCAGTATCGCCTGTTTGTCGAACAACGCTTGGAGAAGGTAGAAACGGGGAAGTAAGTGGTGAGCGAAACCATCGGCGTTGCATTTGCCTTTAACCCAGGCGGCTGAAACAGCATATGGCACAGAGCGCTGCCTAGTGTACTTTCCGATGTGCGTATGCCTATCAGTATTTTCAGGAGCATGTGGAGGTTTGTTCTCCAGCAACACCCTCACGAGGAATTCAAAATCTTCGCAAACCTCTCGTTTCACATGCTCGCCCACAAAACAAAGATCGGATTCACTGTCCTTCAATTTCATTTCAAAAAACTCTTTCCATGAGTGCTGTGGTCTGCGCAGATAATTCTGGAATGATGATGCTAGGTCAGATTCCGATTGCAGGTAAGGAACTAATTCGCCTTCAACCGTCCGGAGAAAATCTTGCAAGCGGCGCACTGGATTGTCCTCTGCACCCTCGCCTCTGGTAGCAGGATCCCTTGATATGGGGAGGAAAGTTGCAAGCTCGCGTAAAATCCTTTGCACTTCAAATTTGTGATTCCCCCAAGTTTCCCACAGATACCAATTTGGCCACAGGTCGTACAGCCCTTGGAGAAGGAGCACTGAACCAAACTGGTCATACAAGTTGACTTCACCTCGAACACTACTCGCGCCCGCCCCGGTTGCGTCCGTAACGTTACCACCCATGTCGATCCAGAGGCGGGACAACGCCGAGCCTATTAATTGCAGAGTTTCAGCGTATGCAGTTCGCAGCTATTTGCAACTTGAGTCTTCCGCTCTGTTTCCTCGACAACAAAGTGGAGTTGCAACAGGGATGATGTCCCGTGGTGATCAATTTCACCCTTATGGTTTTTCGCAACAATAGAGCGCTTTTCAGTTCTTGCCTTGTTATCCTGATTGCCGTCCTCAGAAGCTCCAAGGTTTCAACCAACCCTTGGACCGCAGTACCTGAAACGCAAGGCACATTCTTCAACTCTGTAGCAAAGGGGCAAAAACTTTCTTAGATGACTACCTGTTGTGGGTCCAAACCAGTGTTGTGAGAGTATCCCGTTTGAAGGGTAAAAACCGGCGGGTTCAGGGTCAGATTCTTGTAGCTCAGTTGACATCAACTTGTTGAAATTGGCACAAGAACTGGACCATGGAAACAATGTTTCGGACAGTGACAAATTTTTTTGAAAAAGAGGGTAATGATATATATGTAAAAAGTTCATTTTTTTCAAAAGTTAGTAAGTAGACTGAATTTTATAATTAATTATTAATTATAATGAGTTGTTCAACTCTATATTTAGATAAGCCCTTATTTTGATTTGTTGTAAAATTTTGCCCTCACATAATTCTTAGCTTTGGAGAATGTGTAGTGTGTACTGAAACCAGGCCCAATTCAAAAATCAGGTTTGGAGGTTTTTGAATTTGAAAAAATATGATAAAACCATAATTGAAAGGTTCAAATTTTGGAAGAACCTGGCTCAAACCCATACCAAAGAACCATCACATAGATTTTTAAATGTCAGAACTGAACCAGAGATTCTCTCAAAAAGGAAGAACCTGACAACACTGGTCCAAACGAGTTAATAGAAACCACTTGCTTCAAGCTAGATTTTTAAAAACAAACTATTTTGTAAAATATGTTTAGAATCATGATTTATAAATCGATTAAATTTTTTAAAAAATTCTTCTGACTTAAAAAGATGTTTTTATTTTATTATAGTGTAAAGGTGTAATGAATTTTTTTCATGAAAATATCATTTTCATATCATTTTGATTTTTCTTAGTTTTGAAAAATAATGAGAAACATTGGTTGTATTATTTCAAAAATGCTTTCAGATATTTCACAGTTGTTAGATACATTTCAATTTTTTGTCAAATTTTCATGATTTATATCAGAATTATTATTATGTAATTAATTCATTCAAAAATTTGAACACAAACTTAAGTAAGTTCCACTCATCACAATGAAAATTAACTAGTGGTTATATTTTGAAATAACTTCTATTACCTTGTTTGGACCCATATGCACATGAAAAAGTCAACAACATGATGAGAAAAAATAATAATGACTTTTTCACCAGTTTAAAAATAGACTATTCAACCCTCCTTTAACTTCATGAAAATGCAATTAACATCAAATTTTAGCTCATTAATACTCAATGTCTGCTATTTTGCTAATTAATATATCAAATTTTGTTGAATATAAAATAATTTGAAAATGGGCCTGAAAATTAAAATTTTGAAAATAATTAAATACTTGATAATGAACTATTGAACTGGCCCATCTACTATGGTATTTTCATTGCATTTCATATTACTTGAATTGCCTTTTACAAAGTGAAGTTTCTAGCCTTAGGTTTATGTATGAAATCAGATTTTGTACTACACTTTTTGCGTGCTACTTGCATTGTGGATATTATTGTTGTTCAAGTTATGCCTACTCGCAAATGATTTGACCTTTATAAGCTTGAACTCTTTGGCATCAACCCACTCCCCATGATTCTTAGATTTTATGTTGCATTCTCAAGCTCTTGCATTGCCTACCATGTGTAGTTCGCTTTTATAACACTATTATATAATGATGTTTTAAAAATTAACAATAATTGGCTTGGGCACTAGTGTGACACATCCAACATCAAACTATGGAATACCACATGTGTTTTACATTGAAATTGTTGAAACTATACCGTTTACCTTACATATGTTGTATGAGCCAAGGTCCATTACCTTAGAAAAAACATATTCTATCACATTGTAGGTTCATTCTCCCCAATATCAGGTGTTGGATTCTTTTGCTCCTCATAGCATTGTGCTTGCATGCTTGATCTTTATAATGTCCAAGTATGTTCTACCCACTCTTGTTCCTAGTGTTGGCATGATTCCAATCTTATGAGAAGTCTAGTGAAAGAAATGTTGTGGTTTGTGATTTGTGGTTGCATTATAGATGGTTTGTGATTACATTATGTAGCCTTCAATACAAGTTACATGATTTTAATTATAGTAGCCACACATGAATAACATTTGAAACCACATCGTTATAGGGCAGACTGTTTCATGAATTGAATGCCCCACCTATTGAGGCTATTTCTATCTATTGCATCATATTGGTTACAATGCCTACTTTGGATGTAAAAGTGTAAGCATCAACTCTTATTTATTGTGAACTTCTTAGGACATGGCTTAAGTTTAGGTTTGTATTGGACAACAAGTCACCATAGTCTTTGCAAGACATGGAGATATGCATTAGTACACCCATGGCTTCAAAGTTCACATGTCATGTGTTGACATGTATTCAATTCGGAAGAGAATGTACATTTTGATAATAAAATCTGGTATTTTAATTTTTCTACCCAAAACTTTCCTATTGGGCACCATTAGCATACAGAACATTGCAAACCCAAACTAGTGGAGTTGTCGGGTTGGAGATTGGGCCACTGTTGTGCAGTGCTCACTGCATGTGAGGGCCTCGTAAAGAGTCAAGACCCCTTCCTCCAGTACTTGAAAAGCCAATTCAACAGCAAAGAATTAAATTCTGTATGGGATTGGCTACAGCCCATGCCACATGAGCCACTTGTGTCTCAACTTGATCAGAAATATTTAGTTTGTCTGAGAACACAGAGAAACAGAAACAGGAGCTTCATTTCTGGTGGGTCATACTAACTATAGCAATTTATGTCCCCCCACATGTCGCACGCATATCAGTCAGCATCAGATATCACTGCAATGCCATAAGCCAATATACACTATTTTATAGGAGGTATTGAAACTCTTCTGAGAACATAGGGTGGGTGAGAAGAATTATTATAAGATATCTCTGGGTATATGCTGCAGTGAGCATCTGAATCACTACAATTCTACAAGTCAATACTTCATTTTGGGGGTCACAAGACAACATTTTAGGGTTCGTGTTGAAACTCTTACAACATACGCTTGGCATTGTCCAAAGATACCTTCTGTACCTAGTTAGAGGAATAAAATGTCCTCTACTTGGGCATTGCAATTTCTAATGTATGAGCCCTACCTACGTGGTGGAATAACAAGTCCTGTATCAAACTGTAATCATTTCACCACAATCTCTAAGGGCACCTTTTCAGCAGCCAATTATTACACCCAGTTTGGCCATACACCCAGAGATTTCCATTTAATTGCAATTTTACTGTTTTGTTAAGTAATATAGTCCCTAGATAAAATAGTGCAAATATCACGACATGGACCACGTGTATTTTTTATCTTTATTTAGGATGCAATTCAGTGCATCCCATAATAATGCTGTCAGCAGATATTGGAATCTATTGCCACGTTATGCTGAATAATGATTCATGAGTGCTTTATGTGGTGCACCGCATTCCTGGTATTACTTGTTCCAATAAAGTGTCCTGTGGTGTGTACTATGTTCCAAGCAACAGAACAGAACTCATGAACAAAAACTAGATTTTCATAAAATGTGATAATAGGCATGAGGTACCAGTTGTGCAGGCACTAAAGACTTCAAGACATGATTAGAGATATTAGGGTAAACACAGCCTCCACCAAACACTTCTGGTCTCTTTGGAGTGACCTAGGACTTAAGTAAGCAAGAACACTAATTGAAGAAAACCACCAAACCAATGGTCAACAAGCCTTGAGCAACAGTAAAATACAACCACATTTAGGGTAAGACCATTAAATCAATGACAACCAGGCTTGTAAACAGTGACAAAGGAAACCACACAGGTGATGGCTACCTAGCCCTTAGTTAGAACAAATTTAGAACATAACTACAAAAGCAAGACCCAAAGGCAATGGTGATTGAAAATGAAAAAGAAGAAAACAGGACATCTAGAGGAGTAAGATAAAAAAGGCAATGGTGACTAAGAGTTGGGCATTGAGAGTAGATAATGACGACCATTACAGCGATGGCCACTAAAACCTAAGCAAGAGAATATGAGGAAAACCTCCAAGGTGGTGGTCATCATGAGGGAAAAGCAAGTGTATAGTAGGATGGCAAGTGTGAAAACAAACTTCACCATGTAGATTTAGGAATGTCTATAGGTCCTGCCGCATGTGGCATTAGCAACATTGTCAATTTTAGTGTAGTAGGTTTAGGAGGGAATTTATGCAAATTGATATTAAAAAATCAACCATTTTTAAAACACCAATGTGCCCATGACTATGCATTTGTTTTAGATCTCGGGCAAATGTTTGGTCATTATAAATATGGGAATGGAAATAGGAAAAAGGGTATAATAAAACTAAAAGGAGCTAGTTAGTACAGGTGCTTCTAAAGATTAAATTTTATTGTGTTTGAAAAATGGCTTCCATGTTTTGGCTAGGGCTCATACGAGGATGATAGTGCCAACTTCAAAAGTTTAATTCACATATATTTTCATAATTTTTAAATTAAATGTGATTAATATATTTATAAAATTATTATTGTTTAAATAAATCAAATGTGAACACTTCAAAAAAAAAAAACATCCCAAGTTTTTTATAAAAAGAATTGTTTGAAACTGTTTATAATATGTTATACTTTAAATTTATCAAACATAGGTTTTTCAACATCATTTTAAATATAATAATTTAGATTCATCGTATATTCAAAACCTTTTCAAGTATTGATCCTCAAAATGTTCAATATATGATCATAACTTTTTCAGAATTAATAATTTAGTTTTAAATAAGATAAAAGACGTTGAAAGTTTCAACCCCCAATCAACATTGATTTGAATAGCCCAAGTGGTTGAACACAAGTGTCCACTGATCAACTTATCTACCCTACATATTAACAACTTTTGGTCTGATTCAAGAATTCGAGCACAAATTTCCACTCCAAGACATAATGCATTTTACAAGCATCGTTTACCCATAATTCTAGGTTTTGCCATAGTCAAAGCAAACTCTCTTAGCATGATTGTGCAATTTGAAAATTCAGTATGGCCATGGTGCCAAGGGAAGAACATTGAGATTGGTTGCTATGTTTGGAGTTGATCATTAGCAACATAATCCCTTATGCATGCTCCATTATGTTTGGATTCAAATTTTATTTATGTTTAGTGTTGGTAAGTCCATCCACTATTGTAGAGGGTAGGGTCCTTGTTGACCAAAGTTCGATTCCCCAGGTGGGGATTTATAATGTATCTTATTTTGCTTTGAGGTAGTGCTAATTGCCATTCATTCAACTCCTAATGAATCTTGTTGTATTTAGAATTGAGGCAACCTGATAGAAAAGAACAAAATAAAATTGATCACACATCTAAACTCTTGAAATTTGCCACCTGGTTGGAAGGAATCATATTCTGTTTTATATTGACTCAAGCCTTGTAGTACTTATGAGTAATTGCAGGGCTATGAGTCAGTCAGGGTAATGGAAGAGGCCATCCTCTACACCTATTCCTGACTGTCATAGGCTTTTTCCCAGGTGGGATAGGTGACTCTGTGAGTTCTACATTTGTAGGCTCCTAGGTACCTGGGAGGATGAGAATCAAATGGAGTGCCTGTGTAACAGGATGTTAACAACACAAACCAGAATGCCCTTGTAACCCTTGCAATCAACCTTGTGCGATGCCATTCACCTTAAACACCCTCCTCACATTCTCACCAGCCCACACTCTAAGACCTCCCGGCTTAACAGGAGACCTGTCGGCCTATGGAGGCAGCAAACTTGCCGGCCCAGGGAGGCTGCCTCCAGAGTCAACACGAAGACATTGGAAACCACCTGCACATTGTGTTTTCTCCATAAACCGAACTACGAGTAGTGGTCAAGAGATGATCATGATATTGCAAATCTGAGAGTTTAAAAATACTTAATTGTGGAAGCACAAGCTGGGCGTGTGGAGTTCGCCAACTTCGTACTTAGACATGATTCTCTCTACCGTCTGTATTAGGGTCACTGCTGCCTTTTGGAGGTGGTCCCCTTCTACCTATTGCCACTGGGGCAAGTGACCCGAACCTTCCCCAAGTGTGACCCTTACAGGTAGCCACATGTTGAGTTGACATGGTAACCAAGTGCTATGGTTAAGTTGACTATAGTAACTCTTGTAGGTAACATTCTAGCATGGCTTTGAGGTTGCATTGAAATTGGCAAGCACTCGATCCTTGGTCGTGAGTCTCAGCTACTTTTATTATGCTTTGGAGTTTGGCTTGATGTTCCTCGTTGACAACTTGTTCTGTAACATGTTGGTCCTTGAATACTTCTAGCTGAATCTTGTACTAATTATAGCTGAACCTTGGTCGTGAGTCTCAGCTACTTCTATTATGCTTTGAAGTTTGGCTTGATACTCCTCGTTGAGAACTTGTTCTGTAACCTGTTGGTCCTTGAATACTTGTAGCTGAATCTTGTACCAATTATACGATGTACAGGTCTAGTGATGATTTCCTGTTTAAATGCTGAAGAATGTGCTGTTCTTTGTCCAGAATGACCAGCTGGCTTCTTCAATATCTATCTCCTGGGTGCAGATTCCAGAAGGTGTACCCAGCTACTTTCACCTTGGGTGAACTAGCACCTACACTTGTACCATGGCAAAAACCTTTGTTGGGACCCATATAGTCCAGAATGTGTTGTAATTACCCTGGTATTAATGAACCAGCTTTCCTGATATGTGATATTGGTAGGATGCTTTTCATGTTCGTGTGGGCAACTATTAGTGCTAACTTTACATATGATCCTCTGCCAGACCATCCTGGTTGCATTTTGAAATTCAATTTTGCTCCTAGAGACCAGAATTGCCCCCATTCTCATGGTATGACCTCTCAATATGTTGTAGAGTTGCGACTCTTTCAATATTGGGTCTAACTTTGATGCTAGAGTTTCAAGTCCAGAAATGCCGTCAATGCCAGCCATCCACAGCTTGGTGATCCTCTTTTTGTGAGACAATGCAAACCTTGTACTTATTTGTTTGTTATCTATTTGATGGACATGATGACCTTGTGTTTATGTGTTTCATGTTCTGAGGATTCTATAACATTTTTCTTTGTTTTCAAGATACCGTCTAGGTATATGATAATTGTGATTTTTGATAGCTGGTAGGGTTTCTGTACCCCTTATCATATACCCCTATTTGGTGTAAAAACTGGGTATGTGATTTTATTTAATTAATGAAGAATGAAAAACTAGTCCACATTTTGGAACTATTGAGATGATTTTGAAAGGCTAAACTCAATAGGATCATGTGAAAACCTCATGTCAAAATGCAAAAATCAAAGCGTTCGATTTACCTTTGAATACAAGTATGCACAAACACATGTAAAAAGACTTTGATTTGCCCAACAAAACATGGAGCTTTTAAATTGCTTAATGTCAAACATGCATACGTATAGAATGATGAAACTAAAGAATTTTGTGAAATTTTGTGAATCAAACATCCACTTTATGTTTTAGATTGATAATCATGCTCGATGGTTTGTTGACCCCACATTCCAACAAATTGATAAAATTGGAAACACCAACAGATTGATGAATTTGGAAAACACCCATGAATTGATTCATATATACTAGTGTAGCATGTGCCATTGGCCCAAGTGTGAACACATTGAGGGCTCAACTGATTTTTCCTACCAAACCCAATTTTTGCGATTTGTTTGAATTTCTAACAACAAAATTCACTCCAAAATTGCTATCTTCCACCCCTTAGCTTTGAAAATTGTGAAATAAACTCCATTAAATCTGAGTCATCAAGGGCTTTCGAACAACACTAAGACACCCCAAACTTCAATGCAGTTTTCAGTTTCAATTTAATTTTCATAGAAAAAGTGATTCAATAATCAATAGCTTTCACACCGTAGCTCCAAACATTCTTGAACCAAGTTGGTGCACCCCTACTCATTGAGAGCTTTCTGAAGATACCAAGAGCATGGCATGAAACACAGTGGTTTAGGAGATTTCAGCGTGACAAAACAACTACCTTCCTTCATATATAGATAGGTTTGATGGCGTACTTACTCTAATCCTAATTGATTAAATTTTTGGCACATATCATCTCCCAAGTATAAATATGTTTTACATATATCCAAAGGTATGAATAATATATAATTTCTCAAATTCACATACCCTTGGATATGTATAGCTAGCATGCAAGTATATTGATTTAAAAAAAACAATTTATAAATGTAAATTATATATTTTATGTGTACTTGATGGGTATATCAGAGTAAAAGATGTGCCCACATAGCATTAGTCCATCTTATAATACAACCTTAAAAATTAAATTTTGGTCCAACACTTGTAAAAGCCCAAGAAATATTTGGGTTGTTTTTAAACATGTTAAATATCATGTCCCAAGACTAACTTAAGGTTTTTGTGTTCAAATTAAATATTTCCAAGATGAAATGTAGTCACTAAAAAGCTTCAATTTGTGCTAGAAGAAATTTGAAAATTAATCATTAATTATTTGAATACATTTTAGTCCTATTAGACACATGCGCCTAATAAGGGGGTGAAAGCATGGTATATTGTACATATTTGTTACCTTGTCAAGGCTAGATGAATGTTGACATAAAATAGCAACAAAACCCATGAAAAAATTGGTTTATATTGATATATATATATATATATATATATATACACATAGTTATTCATTGTTGTGCATTGATTTTCAACTTTCAAATTGTTTCAATTAGTTTTTCGTTTACTTGTTCGAAATGCAAGTAGGTTCAAATTTTATTTTACATAGTGAAAGACTCTAATAAAGTATGTGGTAAGTAGGTTTTAATAGATAGATTTTCTACTTTCTATTATTTCCACACCTCAAAACTATAATGATATTTACATCCCCAAAAGTAATAGAGCAACTAAGTTTTAAAAGTAAACTAAAAATATCCCCATTTACAAATTTACCACCTATCAAATGGGGATTTTTTGGTCTACTTTAGCATGCTTTTACCCAATGCCTATGACCACCTTTGATAAGTGTCATAAGACAATTAATTATAAAAGACACCATGTGGCATGGTAGTTGAATCAATAATCACATAATGTTACAACTAAATTTGTGACTACATAGTCATGAAAGATATCAAATTGTAGATTATATATATATATATATATATATATATAATATTGATATTATATATCATATAATCTATTTATATAATTATATAATTTCATTATTTTCATCCTATGAGTTATTGACCCGTACATCATTACTTAAGCTAGGCTAAAATCTAGTTGAAATAACTAAATAGGCACTTTGGAAATATAATTTACATGAACTACCTAGGTTGAATATTCCCTAGGTAGTTTAAATAGTGGCCCAAGGAATATTTGGTTAACAAATCATGGCTGACCACCACCATGTCATTTAGAGGTAATAACATATTTATTTAGGTATAATAGTCAATAATATATTGCAAATGTTTTATAATTAAAAATACATACAAAAGTTTTTAGTTAATTTTATTAATTATGATGTATATTAATTTTAAAATATTATATTAAAAATTAAACATATCAATAATGTTATATAATCAACATATTTTTATACATATAATATTTTTATTTTAATTTACAATTATGATTATAAAATCTAATATATATTAAATAAAGGTAAATATAATTTATATGTATGTATGATGCCATTAATTATATGCCCAAATGTACCTAACATAACTAATAAATATTGTAACCTATTACTTACATATGTAATAATAGTTAGAATAATCCATGTAAGAAATTTAAACAATTGGCACCTTTAATTAGCATTAAAAGACTATTTTGTAAGATTTTTTTTGCCTATAATCACAATCTTGTAAGGGTTTATATGGAATGTGACTATACACATTTAAATCACAACTTGTTAATGTCACAAAAAAAGTGGTCACCGAGGGCATGATTATAAAGGGGGTTTACTATAATAGTTTATCCTTGCCTAACTCAAATCCTAACTTAGTTATTAGTTTACAATAACCTATATATATTATAACCTACCTACTAGTTCTAATAGGTAGGTTTAAATAAGGTAAATCATTACCCATACATAGATTTATGTTAGGCTAACTATTCTTGGTAGGTCTGTTAGGATAATGTCCAATATGAGATGAGATGGTAATGTAGAATTAAATTACCACCAATGCCAACATTAGATGTAGTTATATAAACTTTGATAATCAATTGTAATCACAAACTTGATGCAACATGTGATTTAATCATTTACATATAGTTGTATGTTAAAGCAATTGCAAAAATGATTTAGTTTTCATCCATCAATGGAATCTAACAATGATTGGTAATATACGTTGATCTTTTATTAAAAGTTTTATTTGAACACAAGGTAGTCACAAATTATAGTCACATTTACAACTACAATCTAAATCTCTATGTTTCGTAATCACATATGTGATTATTAACACTTGTGACTTAATGACACGAGATAACCATTACATGTGTGCAAAATGAGTTGATTGGACAATAGTTGCACCCTAGTTGCAAACACATGGTTAGAATGGACAAGATTTTTTCTAATGACTTTGGAAGGTGAAGGTAAATTGGTAATATGGATGTTGGTTCATTATGGCCAGTATTTTCTCATCATTAGTTTTTTAGCCTGAGATGGGTCCAAACCTATGGGAGTTTTTAAAATGATTCCTTTCTAACACAAGAGTAAATTGAATGTATTAAATTTACACACAACACAAATTTTAAAGTGAAACTTAAAATTATGTCTTGGCCTATGATCACTCACATGTTTAAAACTTAATTTTTATGTGGTTTATACCCAATGGGACGCTCATCACATTCATTTGAAAATTTTATTTTACAAGGATCACTCACCAAGTACACATTATTGTTTTTGTTTTCAAATTTGTAATGTAATTGAAATAATAGTCATTCGAAAGATGATTACATCATATATAATAATTTTGTTTTAGAAAAAATCTATATTTTTTGTTACCCTAGTATTGAAACTTAATACAAATTCATGGCATGAATAAATTTTTTGAAGTTTGGCAATTTTTGAATTATTTGAAAAATATGACGACAAAAAAAAAAGAAAAATATTTCTCTTGTTGCCATTTTTTTGAAAAATCACCATTATGGAAAACAAATTTGTTAAAAAACCCTTAATTTAAATAAGCCTTCCTTTATGAAAACTTTCATAATCAAATTAATATGTATGGGGTTCAAATGTTTTTTACTTGTGTATTGAAAAAAATTCACAATGTCACCTTTTTTTTGTATTCCTAGACCTAGTCCAATTTTGTTATACCTAGGATACAAAATGAATGATATTGATGGAAGATCTACAATTGTGATGATCTAAAATATTTGACATTGTTTTATGCATTAATATTGTTGGGATCAAAATATGAAGGAAATGTTCTTTTGTTAAAAACTAGGTCCTTTGCATTTTGAATGATACACCGTAAAAGATTTTCACCCATAGGTTTTATTGTGCTATGTTCACAATAAGGGACAAACATTTTCAAATCAGGCCTTTCATGCTTTATGATTAGTGGACTCTTCTGTTTAAACCCAAATGTGGGATCATTTCAAGGTTCTAAAAGATACAACTTTCCAAAAAAATCTTTTCAAAGTTTATAGAATGTGACTTATTGACCCAAGTGTGAACTCAAATGTCATTCGCTTGAGTATTCAACTTTGAGATGTGAAAGGGTAAATAGAGGGCTCATAATGAAAGGCCAAATAAGATGACCAATGGGAAATTGTTCATGATTTTCCCTGTGAAATAAAGAGACAAATGCATTTCTTTGTTATGTGAAAAGACATTGATTGGTTGAGATGGCTAAAGGGGAAGATGGCCAATTTGATAACTAATGAAAAATTACTCATGCATTTGCCCATGACATGAAAAGGTGAATGCATTTCCTCATGTGACATGAACATGTGATTGGTTGAGGTGCCTAAAGTGGAAGATGGCCAATAAGAGATTCCCCATGACATGGAAATGCAAATGCATTTTTTCATATGATATGAAAAGACAACTGTGAATTCAAGTATTAGGATGAATGAAGAGGTATTGATTGTTTGAAAAAATTAATTTTATAATTTTTAATTAACTTCCAATCACTCTAACCTTCATTGATCAAAAAATTCCAAAACAAACAACTTGCACGTCAATTTGTTAAGAGCATTCCAACCAATACCAAAAGTACAACAAGAACCCCATGACTTGCAAGGGTTAAGGTGTGATCGCAAACAAAACAAACCAAACAAACACATATCTTAAGATGCGGATATCTTGTTGTATCACAAGTTCATGACACAAAAATTATATTATGACTAGAATAACAACATGAAAGCATTGGAATGCGAAATGAGGCCTAAGCCACCAACAACCCCTTACATTCTCAAAAGGAAAGTGGATAAATTATTCACGCCTTCATTTGGATCTCATAATGGTTACCATTCATTAGCTTCGAGCCTATGAGATTAGGTCACCTATTGATCTTTTTGGATGCTCATCCTTTCCATGGATGAACTTTATTATTAATTATCATCTTTAGTGTTTTTGTTTCACATGAGATCACAGCAGTTGATTTTTATTTACACTTAACTCTAGTTAGTTAACTAACACACATGAATCCAAAGTAGGTCCTTAATAAAAAAGATCCTAATGCATAGAACCTGTAACGTCAGCATTCATTTATCATATCTACACAACCTGCTACCCTTGGCCAAAACTAATATTATTTCGAGAATCTACACCTAGCAGACAATTTTGGTCATTTCTCCCTCTTTTTCTCAAGAGGTCTAATAATGTTCTAGGTATTTCTTGATCTTCATTCTTTATTTTAGTGGATGTGTTGTTCAGATTTTCTTTTTTTCATTTGTTTGCTATCATATTGTTGTCATTTGTTTCTGTCTGTCCTTCTGTATTAGGAGAAATAATTCAGACCCCTCGCACTCACTGTTTTTGTGGAATTTTTTTTCATTTTCAGAAAAGAGAATTTTGGGAAAAGAATTCCCGCAAAATTCACCTTTCACAAAATACAAAAGTTGAAAGAAAAACCTTGCTTAATCTCCTTAACCACATTATTTTGCTGGTAAAGTGCATTGACTGTATACATTATGACTCTGGTTGTTCCAATTGCTCATCATTTCATAAGCCACTGTTCTCATTTTCAGTGTACCAAGAGGGCACCTTACGAAAGTTCCTCCTCTCAGTGGAGGAAAGATTTGGAATGTTCAGTAGCTGTGCTTTACGCATGGTAAAGCCCTTGTGCAGGCCCTTTATTCTGAGAATGCCCTCCCCCCAGGGCTTTACTGAACACTTCTTTCTTTTCACAATTCCTTTGGGTTCTATCACTTTTTTCCCTCTTGCTTCTGGCTATGTTGTTGGATCTGAAATCATCATAACCTCATTGTCAAGTCAGCTCTCGATTTCTAAAATCCCTTCTCATTCATAGTGGAAAGCTTTTTATATATTTCAAAAGATAGCTTACCATCCTTTTCCTGTTTTGCTAGTACCCTGAGTGGAAGGCAATTTCATAAATAATTAAGCAAAAATTGGAGTATGTTCAAAATTTGAGAACTCTTTTCTCCATAATTTTCCAAAAACTTCCAAAACTTTCATGCCAAACATTATGAAAATCTAAAGTTCTACAATTCATATGGAGCGGCTGCAATCCGAGAAGAGAGAATGTGCGAGCTCAGGAGCACTAACTCTTGACAAAGGGTGCAAGCCCCATGCAGTGCTGAATTTTGAGAAACTTCTAGCCCCCATTAGCTGAAGTTTGGAAACCTTGGGCTAAGGGTGCCAAGCTACCTGCTTAAAAACAAAGATTCGGCATTCCAGTGCTAAATCTGGCATCCAATAGGGTATGTACACTAATAACCCATTTAGGCCTTTCTGTAGCCAAAAGTGAATGTGTTTTGATATTTACATGCTGAGATTTTCAAAGGTTAGAAAACGCAGAATCTAATAAAAATAACAAGAAAAACATATAGACAAAATAATCATGATGATGCTTTAAAAATTCAACCTCATCAGAATAAAGGGCTACACACAGACCAAATACAACTGTACACCCAAAGGAGTTGACACCTTCCCCAAGTTTTTTGGGAAATTAAAAGTGCACATGGAATACCTTCAATATACGACATCCAAATTTGCCTTGTACAGAAATAGGTTGTGTACCACTAGAAAAATAAAAGTAAAACAAAGTGAAGAAGTAATGAACTAGAAGCCTCTTTATAAATAGTCATTACACATTGAATTGTTAGTTCACTCCAGATAATTAAAAAAATAAATTTAACCACCAAATCTCGCAGAATGATTCGCTACCACAAAACATGGGTGAGGTGTAGTTAATTAACTAAATTCACTATGGAACCTTAACTATGAACTAAATCACCATTTCATTATCTCATTTCACGTTGGGTGAAGCTTGAGTTATTCATGTCCACCTATTAAAAGTAATTTGCTAGTGTAATTCATTAAATTCAATTTTTTATTCAAATAAGTATTTCAATTTTTAATAGAATCTTATATTTTTTATTAACTTATGTATTTAATTACAACTATGTAATTTTAAAAAAATGTAGATATGTTAAATATACGTAATATTAATACATTATATAACATTGAAAAGTGTTGTACATAATTTTTTTATTATTATGTTCATTACATTTAATAAAAATTAATATATGATTTATTTATTACAAATAACATGTAATAATCAATATATTACATACTATTACAACTAAAATAAAATAAAATATTCCTTGCTAACTAATATTTTATCATTTTATATGAAATATTATTTCCAATTTTATTATTTGTTTCAATTTTTAAATTTAACATTTTATTTATGTTTTCCATAAACTCTTTTGCATAAACAAAGTTGCAACTTGTCAAATAGTATTTTCTCATTTGCATATTTTGTGAGTTGTTATTAAACAAAAAAAATTAAACTGTGTCTTCCTTTAAGTGGTTTGGAACTTTGTATGTCTCTTTATTATATATGTGTAAACCTTTTTTAAAAATTCAAGAATGAATTTTCATTTATTTCATTTGAAGATGTGAGAAAGAAAATACATATTAAAATTTGATTTGTAAGAAAATCTTGTGTAATTGTGATATATCCAACTTTTTACACCTTTATTTACAAAGCAAGTTAGTGAAAGTTGGATGGCAAAGACCATGCAATATTTTCTTGCAAACCAAGTTCAAACTTCATTACCAACAATTGTATAAAATCTGTATGTTCTTAATATTTTTTTTTACAAAATTATTCACAATATGTAATAATATTATAAAAAATGTGGCAAATTCACTATTCATGAATTCATTACGTCGATAACAACTGATCCCATTCATGAGGGGAGATAGTGAATACACTAAATTTCTTGTACAATGAAATTCTTAATGAACTTGGTCACATCTCTACTAATGATTGGCTTGGAAAAAAATATTCAGGATTACACAGAACCTTATTTTAGGGAACATATTATCCTTTTGATCCTCTAAATTTTCACAAACCTATCAAAATTATATTACACATTTGAGTAGTTCACTCAAAATGACTAAGGGAAAAAATTCAGAACACCAAATCCAACAATTTTATTGGCCATAACATTAGTACTATAGCCATGTCTCTAGGCAGTGAAGGTTAAAATTTACAAATCCCCTTCACCCTTTCTCTACCTACCACTTGCAAACCACATAACATAATGGAAACTATATACAAAGTCAATCTTATAGAAAACATTCTAGAAACCCATAAAGATATATGTCAAATTTACATGGTAGATGCATAGGATAAACATGCTCAATTGTTTTATAATTTTTTTTGGAACCAATTCCTATAGCATCAAATGATTATATGTCCATACATTTGGCCTCAAGGCCTCCAGCATCAAAGGATTCCCTTGAAGCAAAGCATAAAAAGAATAAACAAGGTTGGGTCCATTCTGTATCATTTTCAAATAGCATAGGTTGAAAGCCTTGTATCAAATGGAATTTACCACGGACATTATCCCCTGACTCTTCCCAAATTTCAACAGAACTCACTCAGCCACCGCCCCCAAGTGGTGGAAAATGTGAGACATCAAATATTCCCCACCAAGCTTGATTGACATGCAAGTGACCGACAATGTGATGCTTGCACTATTGTTTTACATAGTCAATTGTTGTTCTACAAAACACGAAAACATATAAACAAATAAAAAAATTATAATGAAAGCTAAAAAGTAAGCTAGTGGTGGGTAGTGACAGTGTGTTCTCTTAGAGCATCTCCACCAAGGCTCAATATGTGACCTGCAGTGGATGAGGATCATCAGTCAAATCCAGTGAATCCACTGGAAGGGTGCTAGGACGCTGAAAAAACCGACAGCTTTCAGAGCCCAGGAACAGTCTAATATAAACACACTCAAGTTGTATTTATTGACTGCTCCGTGTTTTTGATTGGCAAGATGGTTTGATTAGTTCAAGTGGTCTGCTATTTTAGCAATGCTCATTAGTAGTGCTCTCACCTACGTGCAGTCCCTGCTTCAGTTTTATGGGTGGGGTTGAAAAAACGTTTCTCACTAAAACTTGGATATGACAAATATCTTTGCAAGGTCACATACTGACCGTTGGTGGAGATGCTCTTAAATATATTTGTTACCCCATATGGTGGTCCAACGACACCATTGTTACTATTCCACATGCTTGATCTACAACACTTTTTGAGTATGCAAATTGAGACCAGTCTTCCCCTTCCTCATCCACAGGTGGGACTCGGAGTCTCCATACACAACTTAGTGTTTCAAAAGACTAACATTGGGCATATTTTTTGAACTCAACCTCATGCATTATGCTTTTTAGCTTGCTATGCAATTCATATAGACCTTTGCATCCTTTATTGGCTGTTTGAGGTCTTCCTCCCAAAATTACAAAGAAAATCTATAAATGAAAATTTCCTTTTTCTAAAAGTACCTAAACTCTACTCACGGAATACCATAGTATTATTGATTGGTTTCAAATTTAAAGCCATAGCTATTCCTACTGGGTAGTGAGTGCCACACCAATAGTCAAAGTAATTATAGCCTGATACTTAATTTGAAAATGTTTTGACCCTCAAAAAATGATCCCTCAAGATTTTTAGATATATAGATTAAACTAATCCCTCATCCCGACCATGATATATAGATCCAATTAATCCCTCTAAAGTTCCATACTCACCCAACATTGGTGTTATCCACACTGGGGTTGCCCTTGCAAAATTTTTCACATGTCAAACCAATTCTACAGGGCATGTGGCTGTTGGGTTAGTGGTAGAATCCCCATGTCATAGATAAAAATTAAGACTTGCCTTTGAAATAGTACATTGGCATTTTTAATTTCCAATTTTGTAAACAAAGTAATTATCTTCAGTACAAACCTTGTGCTTAAAATGTTTTTGAGAATTATGCCTTTTTTTCAAAATTACAGACCCATTTTTTAAGGATAGTGAGAATAAACATACACCTTGTATTTTATTGTGCTGACATTTCAGATATTCAAGTTTGGGCTGTTCAGAAACCAATTTCCTTCAATGTTCAAATGTTTGGGCATTTTGCACCAAACATGGATGAGCTATATATCCTATGCCCTCGTTAGATTTGACATAGATTAATTAAGAAATGATAAGTTGAAACGTTGAGAAATTCTAAGGGAAAATTGTTGCACGTGCAGAAATTTCCAAACCACATTACCTAATTTTCTCAAAAATCAAGATTTCCTGTGTGAAAATAGAAAAATATTGAAGTATCCACATGCCACAAAATTGAGAACACAAAGTATGTGCAGTCACATGAAATTTCAGAAAATTGTCATGTAAGATTGGATTTGAGAAATCTGTGAAGGGGATAAGGTAGCTGAGAAATTTCAAGGTACATTATTGTTTTTCTACAGTGTTGCAGAGTTGAACATTATTACATTGAACACAAATAGTTGAAATTTGAAAAGCATCATGTGCCAGTACTTAGAAAAACTTAATTTGAGATGAGAAATGCTCCTGTTGCCCAAATTTGATCTATTTCAACCAATGTTCATTTTTTTGGGTGAACTTTTTCCAATTGGTGCCCATAAATAAAAATCCAGTTCACCATACAAAGTCGCCAAATTTTGAGGTATTTTTTCTTAGAAATCGCCATATTCTATTATTCAAGAAGGTGACCAAAACATAGCAGGATTCTCGAAAAAAATTGAACTGTCCTCTCTGACCTGTAACGAAATTCCAAATTTGGCTAATTCCTCTTGTGGACGAGGGCCAGTGTGACCAGGTAGCTACATCACAAAGTTGAAAATAAATAAATCCAGATTTGGCTGTTCAATCTGACCATCAAACAAACGCAGTTTATAGCACCTAGTTTCACCCTTGGACTTGGGGCTTCGAAATAATATGCTTGGATTTTCCTTTTCCATTTCTAAATAACAATTAGGAGGTGACTGCTGTCTTGCAATTTGTCATTCAATGTTAATTATTTCGGCCTTAAGTACCAACTCAATAATCTCAGTGTTTTTCTTCTTCTTTTTTCTCAATTTTTTGATGTTGCATCAAATGTAAGTGATCCCAAGAGGAATTGAGCATTAAATGGCGACATGTTTCTAAATTTTATTTTTCTCAATTCTTTGATGTTTCTGAAGTAGTGATCATTTGTGAGAATATGTAGCCAAAATTGGCGATTATAAAAATATAAGAGTAAAGAAACTTTAAGCACCCTTTCATGTTGAAAGCAGTTATGACGATTTTTGGCTATTTTTATTAAAGAAATTAATTTTTGGCTATATTTTTCAGAAAAAGGGAATATGCAACATTCCTTTTTCCTTAATTTCCCATTTGTGTGAGAATTCACACACCAATAAAAGTCTGCCCTGAATGGTATTTGGAGCGGGTGGTCTGCAATTTGCATTCAATGTTATATTGATTCAGCATTTTGTACCAAACATGGATGGCGGGTGACATGTTATACACCTAATTCACAACTGACCGGAGTTTATAGCAGCTAGTTTCAGGGTTGGACTTTTGAGGACTTTGAAATAAGTTGCACTGGTAATTTCTTTCTATTTTATAATAAAATTTAGAAATCAGAAGGTGACGATTTTTTTGCATATTATTCTGAATGGTGGTCTGTAATTGTTCTGCCAAGGAAACTGGCCATTCAACGAGGTTACAGAACAGACCTGGAGTGCAGGAAGAATCAAATAATGCGGCTGCAAACCTGCAGATACATACTATATACCCACCAAGATGCCTAGAGCATATAATAAAATCTTGTTCCAATTTTCTTTTCAAAAAGAACCATTTATTGGGTGTGCCTTTATGGAAGGGCTATCCATTCACTTGAGTGTACAACACCTTAACATACTAGAAGTAGGTTGGACGTTATGGTCAAAAATAGGTGATGTCCAAGCAACTTATAATATATATACATATATAACTTCAAACACTAGAACTTATAGCTCTAAAAGTAATTATGAGGAGGCAAAAGATTTGATACTTCATTTATTCTAATGATTTATTTCTCATGATTTGTTATGTCTCATTTTATTTTCTTCCTATGCAATTTTAGTGCTTTGATAAGTACATTAATTGTTAAATATATTTTTTATTTGAAGTGTAATTATAATTATAAGCTATATAAAATAATGTAAATATCATGCCACCGCCCTTGTGTATTTTACACCCTCACTAGTTTTGGGTCCATGTAGGGGACAAGCCTACACAATCAATTTTTTAAAATCGAAATGTAAGGAATGGCCAAGAAGTAAATGCCAACAAACAAGAAAATGTGTTCAGCTGGGACTCTCAAAAACCGCAAAAAGCATATCTGAAAACTTGCAAAATGTATTAGAAATTTCTAGATGGTCTCAAAAGTCCAC
>Ga0116229_10002647_pt1 | contig 29048 bp, 24 predicted proteins | sample S1TSphgellanicum_3_FD_87313 | JGI IMG/M metagenome (GOLD analysis project Ga0116229, IMG submission 87313) | Host-associated microbial communities from peat moss isolated from Minnesota, USA - S1T2_Fc - Sphagnum magellanicum MG | ecosystem: Host-associated > Plants > Peat moss > Unclassified...
AATATTGGTGCAAGGCCAAATGCTGAGTAGGGGAGGAGCTGCTCTAACACACATTGCTCCTTCAATTCATGCATGTAACATGACACTGACAGTAGTTTAATGTACAGATTGAGCTACTGACCTGCAAGTCCTTTGGGTGCAATCTCCACAAAGTGTGCGAAGGCAGATATCTTCGTAAGTATCAGGAACTTCTCTTTACTCAGTTTCAGACAACCAAAATAGAAACGTTGAGCTAATTCAATAACAAGAGTTACAAGGGAAGATGCCCCAAAACTTCCCCCAAACGGGCATTCACCACCACCTCAATTTGAGCAACCATATTAGTCTTCACTCTCTCAGGAAAGGAGCCAAAGATAGATAGTGTTTCACACTCTGGAAAGCATCAACTCAAAACTTGATGCAGGTGCACATTTGGTCATGTGCAGGCATTTGGTTGTCACACTTGGACACGAGTTAGATCTTTCAGGTTCATGGGCAGACACCAAAAGATTACACCAAAGTAGATGGTTCACCTGTGTTGTCTTGCTCCCATCACAGAAAGGAAGAACAAACAAGCAAGAAAACAGAGTGAAATCCTATCTCACACCTAACAGGAAAGGGTTGGTGGGAAGGAGTTGAAGTTTAGCATTCATCAATACCTAGCTGGTAAGATTGCAGCATCAAGTCCTCTTTGAATGCTCTTTCACAGTCAAATCACAAGTCCACAGGAGCAGTATTTTAGCTCAGCACCAACATTCCCAAGAAAAGCAGGTTAAAGATGGAGAGACAACCAAGAAGTATGGAGGCGGACACAAAATTGACTCTGCCCCTGGTTTGTCTCTGAAGAACCCCAACAACATTTCATGAGTTTGGCCTCTCTTTCAATTATCAATGTCAATTTCAAGATTAACAATGTATATGGAGTAATGATAAATCATGTTCTCAGATCTAAGAAATATATACTGTGGCAATGGGGGTGAGCATAAATGATGTTCTCAGATCTGAGAAAGCTAACATTGGCCAGAGTCCCCAATTTAACATAGGGGGGAAAACCCTGAAGAGCCTATGATAATCTACACGTTTAGAAGTAAGAGGCAACCTCCCATTCTCCAGGCTGTTGAGCATATAGTTCACCTTCATTTAGTGGTCAGATAAATCTTGCTCACTAAGCCTTCTACATACAATCTCACCTCTACAAAGTCCTTCAGAATTGGATCCATCCTTGACAGGGGATGTCAATATCTTTTCCCATCCCTGTACACAGCCCATCCAAAAACATTAAAAAAGTTGTATTTCTGTCAATTATTGTAGCTTTTCAAAGTACAGTTCTAAATCACACAGCAAATCACTTTCAAGAGCCACAGTTCTTGCTCAGTTTCTAAGAAAAATTCAGATCACAAGCCCTTACAGTAATGACAATCATCCAAACATGATCCCTAGGCTCCAAATCTCTCTATTCCACACAAAAGGAACATTGTGTAGGGAAACTACAGAAAGATGCAAAACATTTTCAATAATGGAGACTGCAGTTGAAGTTTGCCAAGAAAATCATGAATGTGGGCACCAAGGCAATGTACAATGAAGCAATATAATTACAAAGCTTGATGTTCCTAGAAAGATAAAAGAAGGCATATTGGCCAACAATGAGGACCTTCGATCAACATTGGAAAGGAGGTCAGGAAGAAAAGCTCCAAACTAAACAGAAGTAGCCATGGGCTTGAGATTACCTTCCATAAACGTCAGCTTGATGTGCCAAAGAATGCTGTGAGAAGGAGCTGGCATCTGTGCTGTAGGACGAGTCCTCCTGCAACAAGCCGAAGCCAGTGGTCTGATGTTCCTCATACTTGAGGGTCTCTCGCACATACTGGAAGGCATGAGAGACAGTGGTCTTTTCAAGGGCATTCAGCTGGAACGTGAAGAGCTTGCGGCCTCTACTATTCACACTGTTGAACAGCTCCTTGTACTTATGAGCTATGTACTGGTAGGCTTGTTGCGCCTGATTTTGGGTGTGAACAGGGCTGAAATCAGAGAACCACTCACAAGATGTAAGAGGAATTCCCCTTGTGATCTTATCCTCAAAGAGGTCATACTTGTTAAGGAGCAACACAAAGCGCGTGTCCTGGAAGCAGGGATGCTTGAGAACACTGTTAAAGAAGTCCCGAGTCTGAACCATCTTGTTGCAAAGAGTGCCAGAACTGTCCGGCCACAGTGCATCGTAGTCACTCAGTGCAACACAAAAGATAATGGCACGAACATCCTCAAACATGTCCAGCCACCTTTGCCTATCACTGCCCCTTCCACCAACTCGTATGAGTTGGTACCTGCAGTGATCAGAACCATGTTGAGTTAGCATTCCCAGAAATACTCAGCAACTCCCAGCCTACATTTCTCTCTTCATGAGCAAACAGTAGCTTTCCTCAGTTGCTTGCAGCATCATGGGACCAAACATAAACTTCAGCAGGATCAAATATGAGCACATGATACATGTAAAGCTTCATGTGCAAGGCATCTGTAATGATCTTCCACAAGGTTGGATCAATCATCAAGCAGCATATATGTAGCTGTGAGTGTCACCTGCCAATCACCAAAGGAGATTCATTGTCCTGCCAGGCCCCAGAGGTAGGGACCTTGTCCTCCAAATCAAACTCAATCTGCACTAGTCCAGAACCTTGGCTCAACCCTTCTGCTTGCAATATGTCATTTTCTGTGGGCTCATACTCAGTCTTTGATACCTCCACAACCTACACAGTCCAGTTCAGATCAACATCACATAGTGCACATAAACAAGGATGGCCTTCCACTGGAACAACACAAAAAATTAAGTTAATAAAAAACCAGCTCAATCACATTTCAAGGTCAGAACTGATTAATGCAGGGTACCAACAAGAAGTACATTGGAAAGTTGAAAGGTGGAACTAGAGGTCAAAATGTACCCTATCCAAATAGTAGCTTGCAACATTAGGAAGGGAGTGTAGGTCTGCTCTGCGGTCATACACTGCCTTGATTGCAGGGTTATTCCACAACTCTTCCACAATTGGTGCAAATTCTTGCGTGTAAGAGGAAGATGGAAATCCAGACTCCAAACTTTCAGCCGCCATTTTCTCCAAAAACCTATCACTCACTTGCTTCAAGCGTGCCTCCATGGCAAAAACACTTTTTCCCTTGCGGGACATGGACTTCCGCTCCTTCTTTTCATTCCAAGTGAACATGCCTGCCAGAAAATTTGTGAAAAGCTCAGGTATGTGTTATAGAGGAATTCAGTAATCAGAGTGCCTGACATGAACAGTAGATAGCACCCACAGTGCACCATTGAGAAAGTAGACCTTCAGAAGTTGTGTGCTGGACCACAGTGATATTTAAGCTTCCTTCTAGACATCATGAGTGGTACTAATGCTATAAAACATTCAAGGTGAAAACTGTTCTGACCTGCTGACTGGGAAGGCAAATCTGAGTTATCAGCTGCACAAGAAGGTGCAGATGCACTCAGCTGTGACAGTGCTCGAATCTCTGCCAAGTCATCCTCCTCCTCCTCAAAGCGCTCACGGCCTTCCAGTAAGATGCTCATGTACTTGTATATATTTGTTTGTATGAGAGACTTGAAGTTGGCCTTCTCTTCCTTTGTGAACCCATCATTGTACAAAATTTTGGCCTGCCAAGCAAATAGCAGTCAAGAACGTCCACATTATGAATATTTGTACGATTGCAGCCCACTGCTTTAAAATCATCTCCATGTGCACCTCTGCCCTAGAGAAAGGAACAAGGCAGTCAATGAGCTGAGTTACAGTAAAATAACAGTGTCTGCTTACTGACCTGCTTGAAAATAGTGCTCCTGCCAGAGCCCTCATGTCCAAGCAAGAGGAGCTTGTGGGCCTTGCTCTGTTCTAAATAGTTGGGAAATCGATTGGATACCCCATTGGCCCTCTCATTATTTCCTCTTGAGCTTGATCCCGGTGTTGGCAATGAAAAGAATGGATAAAGGAGCTTGATTGATGCCTGGAACCATGTGCCTCTAGTCCATGAGCAAACAAAAACCTCTGTGCAAACCTTACATTACATGTTCCTCTCAGTGCAGTGTTTCTCTGAAATAAGCATTTCTACTCTACTCATGTCATGATGCTGCTGGCCTCAAGAACCATGCTAGAAAGCTGCAGCACTCACTCTGTGCAGATTTTCTATATTCTACCAGAGCTTTAACTAGGAGTCAAGAAAAACCAAAAGATCAAGTAAGAATCAGGAATTCACATGTAAATGCCCATCTTTCAGGGGTATATGAATGTCCAGAAATATCTTCCACAGGAAAGGGAAAGTATGCAGATAAGACACTCTGGTGAATCAAGAGAAAGAATAATCAAGAGAACATTTGCAGGAAAAAAAGTCATGTCTTTTCAATTTACCTTGTTCCAGATGTTGCCCTCTTTTCCCCAGATGTTTCCCCTGACGTTATTGAATCCCTCTTCTGAGTATTTTCCATCATTTTCCACCCATAAATGAGTGTTCGGGGGACAGTGGACCCCTGCTAACTGCACAAGCAGTGATCCCACAACATATCATTTATTTGTGCCAGCAGTGGTGATTCAAAGGACCTAATAGGGAGAAACCCCTGCATTTAATCACCTGATGCATTTATGAGATCACAGAATTAGATGCATGAAGAATAAGATCACAAGATCACAACTCTGAGATGTGTAGCTCCAAACTGTCCCAAAGTGAAGTGTGACGTGTACCTTCAGCATCTTCAGCTCCAGCTTGCCAAGTTCACGACCATTCATAAACACTTGTGTAGTCCCTTTGCTGGCATTACTCTGGAGGCTACCACCCACCTTCAGTGAGGTACTGATGATTTTATCTGGCCTATGGCCCTCCTTACCCCAAAGGCCTGTCTGGCCATCATACCAAAACCTCCCAGGTTTCAATTTTTGTGGGGGTTTCGCAGAATTCAACAACATTGCCATCTCTTCAGATGAAAGCTTACTGCCATTCACCCACACCTGCTCAGGACGAAGCTGATTGGCAGGGCACTCCATCTCAGCCTTCATGATTTGCTGCACTTCCAGAGGACTTAGCATGTGCTTCAGGAGCCTTGAAGGTTTCCCAATGAAAGGCCTCCTTGTCTCATGGATTGGCTGCCCAATGCAACCAACACACTTCCGACCTTCTGGCATTGACCCCATATGTGGTAAAATACAACTCCTACAAAACTTGGACCTGCAAACCATGCACACTTCTTTGTCTTGTAAGCGCCGGTTTTTCCCACAACCATAGCAACCCCCCTTCTTCCTGTCCTGAGGTGGAAAAAGTGCTAGTATGTTGCCTGAGGCCCCAGCAGGTTCTGAGGCCCTGTGGAAGGTGGCCTTGGAATGCTGGGGAGAATCACATGCTGGTTGATCCATCAATGATGATGGTTTGCTCAAGTGAACAGGAGAAGCAAGCAATTCAGGTGGAACACTTGATGAGTCACTTATGTTCTCTACCATAGCTGTTCCTTTGCCTTTGACATAATAGGACAGTGCAAGGGGTTCTGAAAGTGATGACGCTATGGATGGAGATGCTGAAAAGGAAGCAGAAGCAGAGGCGAGGATCTCTCCAATGTCAGAGGATGATGATTTCCGAGAATGTTCACTGGCATCTATGAGTGCAACAGATGCAGCTGAGCTAGTCGATGCAGGTGAGTCTGGGGGGTGTGCAAAATAAGATATTGCCCTCTTTTGACCAATATCTGTGCTCTCTAGTGGACAAGAAGAATCCATGACATCATCTTTGGGCTTGTTCAGTGAACTCACTTCTGAGCTCATGTGACTCTCATCTACTGCCACCTGTGGCTCCAAAGCATCTTCAGGAAGGTCAGAGGGCAGAGTGCTTTGACCATGTTCTAATAGGCCAATTGATGACAAGTCTTGTTGGGATGCTTTGAGTTGCTGCACTAGAAGGTCTTCTGAACTCTGAGCAGCAGGCAAAATGGCGGCTGGCTGAGCAATACCTTCTTGAGCACTTTGTGCAACTGGGAATGAGGTGATTTGTGAGGATAAACCTTCTTGAGGTCTCACAGGTTCAGAAACCATGATATCTGTAGGCAGCACCAGTGCAGTCTCAGAGCCTGACATGCTAGTCCTCCATTCTCCCCGCAGCAACCGTGCCACTCTAGATGTAGAAGCTGGGTTTCTTTGCACTTCAGTGTCTAAGGGCTTCTGCAATTTGAAACCCCTACATGTAGCCTTCTCCAATGGTTTTGCAACAGGAAGAGAATCAATTAGGGTAGAGTTCCCCATATTCTTAGGGCTGAAACCAGTTTCATCCTGTGCAATATGTGGTCTGTGGTATTCCAAAGCATACGAGTAATCGAGGCTATCTTGATCACATGTTAATGAAACACCCATCAAGCTCAGCAGTTCCTCCAGTGTCTGTTCTTGTTGTGAACCTGCAAGAGCTGCCTTCTTCAATTTGGCTGCTACAGCTGAGGGTTCAGGTTCAGTAACCCCATCAGTCTCATCATCACCAAACAGCTCTGAGCTCCTGTGTGACTGCTCTGAGAAGCATGACGGTTCCTGAGTGAGCCTCTGCACTGGTGTTTCTGGCATTAATTGTGAGGGATGCTGAAAAGACACCTCCGATGTTGGCACTGGAGAAGAAGGTGGTGATATGCTAGACTGTGAGAAACCAAACCCAGCACCTAGACAATCATTCGTTCCAAGAAGAAAATGAGAATGCATTCTAGATCCAGTACATTTAGATGCATGCTGCTCTCAATGTGGCATTACTAGGGCATGACTACGTGGAGCTAGTAAACCTCTCACAGGAGACAGAAGTGTGTAGAGCCAATCCAAGAACGTATCTGCCTCAAGAAAAGTCCAAGCTGCTGAAAGCTTAAGCCTAATGCGCTACATGACCATGACAATTCAAACAGTAGACCTAGAACTCTGCTCTGCTCGCAGGATTCAGAAGTAGCGAGAGCTGGAACAATGGTGACCTAAAAGCCAGCTCGAGAACCGGTACCTTCGTCATCAGACCTAGCAAAAGCTCGACTCGATCGCACTGGACTCGAGGTACCCGCCGCCTGCAGGCTGTCATCCTTCTCAGGTGCTGGATAGACCTGCAATGCCTTGAGCATTATATGCTCTTCCTCCTCCTCTTCCTCGTCTGCTTGCGATTCTAAAGCTCGGTGGCTTCTGGAAGCAGTGTCGTATTCTCCCGCCAACCTTATTATTGGCTGCCCTTCGCTCTCACCAGAACCTAACGAAGAAGTACTCGCATGAAGCTCCAAACCCTGGGCAGCTGGTGTAGCTGCTGCAGCACCTTCAAGGGAGCGAAAAGCAGCTGGCAGACGAACCGCAGAGCGCGCAGAGGATTGCGCCGGAAAGAGGAAGCCACTGCTTTTGTTCCCTCCGCCTCCTCCTCCTCCTTGCAACCCTGCTAATACTGCATTCTCTTCTTCTCTCGCCCCGGATTCCTGCCCCTTGTCCAGCACAGATCCTGGAGGTAATGCTGCAACCATCTTCTCATGGCTGCAACACCCAAGCTAAAACAATACACACATCCTCACCCCGACTCACCTCCTCGACCCCATCCCCCTTCTTCCCCTTCCCTTCTCACCCACACGTCTCTCTCTCTCTCTCTCTCTCTCTCTCTGCGCCAACAAAAACACCAATTCTCTGACACAGTTTCTGCGACCAAAAGCGTTCTGCTTACATATTCTCACGGACTCGCTTCCTCCCTCCACCTTCTTCCCTACAATTTTTTTTCCCATAAGCAATTCCAAAGAAAAAAAAAGTTGAAGAGCTGAAGCAAACAAAGAATGCGCAAACAAACAACAACAACAACAACAAACAGCGCACAAAACAGACGCTTCTTCGCTTTGTTGCTTGCAGCAGCGGCAGCAACAGCAACAATTTCGAAAACGAAAAAAGGGTAAAAAGTCACAGTTTAGTAGCATTTACGAGCTCTTGGGAATGTAAGCGAACAACGGTGGAGAGCTTTGGGAACAAAATTTTCCAGACTTAAGGAACCAATATGGGAAGGAAGGGAACTCTAGGAGGGAGCTTAGGGAACCAAAAAGCCCAGCAGCTCAGAATCGTTTTCAGTAAAAATAAAATAATAATAATAATAATAATAATAATTTTTTATAAAAAAACAAAAGCGAAAATTTGATAAAAAAACAAAAAAAAGAACAAAGGAAAACACACAAACAAGCAACCTTTTCTCCTAATTTCTTTTGTTTCGTTGTTTTTTCTTTCCAGCTAGGCAAATCACGTTGATGGTGCACCAACCCACCTACCTACCTACGCACCCACCAACCCACCCACTTACTTCTAGATGTTCATTTAAGCAGTTTCTTTTTCTTTTTTTTTCTTTTTTTCGAAAGATTTTATTATTTTCAGTATTTATTTAAATACCTATTTTCCAAGGTGGGATACATTCATGGTGATCTGCCAGTTCTAACTACTCTTTGTATAGTGAGTTTTTTCACATTTCTTGAATCAACAAATGCTTCTTTGTATAGTGAGTTTTTTCACATTTCTTGAATCCACAAATGCTTCTTTGTATAGTGAGTTTTTTCACATTTCTTGAATCCACAAATGCTTCTTTGTATAGTGAGTTTTTTCACATTTCTTGAATCAACAAATGCTGAGAATATCTTCCTTCCTTTTTATATACACCATAGATTCATTCATTCATTCATGTGAATCAGCAAATGCAAGGGGGCCAAAGGCAGCAAAAGCCCTAAGTCACATGATGGATGGCACCTATTGTGACAAGATAATAAGGCAGGCCCTCATGGTCAAGCACCTTACCTATATATAATAAGGTTCCACATCTTAAGGTTTTGTAAGGTGCCTCCTTTTCTTTTTTTTTTCCTTTTTTTTTTTTCTTTCCTCTTTTTGTCTGTTATAGAAATTTTATTCAAATTTTTAATGCCCTTGAGCTCTATTCACACCAAGGACTATGAGGTTTATATTTCTTCCATTTAACCCTTTCTTGGTTTAAGGGGGCTAAATTGATTAAATTTTGTGTAAGTAAGTTAAATATTTGGGCCATTCACATATAAGGGGGGATTGATAAAATCAAATGATGAATTAATTAGTTTAACCTTACATTGAACCATTCACCTCAAAGGGATAATTTGATCCCTCAAAATCTTAAGGGATTAAAATTAAAATTAAAATATTTATTTTTGCCTAATTTAAAATCAAATCTAAAAACTTGAAAGAATATTTCACTCCTAGTGCTAAACTACCCCCAAGGTCAAAACTTGCTAATAACAAATCACATGGACCAATCAATATACCTCGCCAATCAAAAGTACGTGTGAAATTGTGTTATGGCCAATGTTTTATTTGTGCAAAACTTCACCAAAACCCTAACTTCAATATATTTCTCCCAAACTTTTCCCACCATGAATGAATCAACAATGGAGTGTCATGATGCAATGTTGCTTCTCTACCAAAAAGCTTCTCCTTGTTGAAAACCCCTAATGTATCATTAGGGTTCAAAAGGCATATGTTGCAACGCACACATGTTCATAAGCATTCTCATCTATTTGGAATCAATTTGTAGCCAGCACCCCAAGAATCTCACTCGACAAATGTGGGTGTGAAATCTAAACTTTTCAAACATGCACTCACATTTACTTCATTGTTTTAGGTCTATCGGCTTCTTTGCACTTAACTTTTGCCCTCAAAGTCAAAAAGCAACTTAACCTTATGCTTTGCTTCAAGAATAGATATAGACTTAAGGTGCAAGGTCATACTTATGTACAACTTATGCTGAAAGAATTGAAGATAATCAAATGATTACTTATTATTATATATGATTAGAAAGCAAGCCTAGAGGAGCTTCCAAAAGGCCCGTTATCTAAAAACATTTCTTAAGCACCTTCCTAAAACTTTAATTATATATGAAAAAAAATCGCATAGTCAATGAATTTTACCCATTTAGGACTAAAAGTAGACAATGATGGACGAATTTATCAATTTTGGAAGAAAAATTAATGTCATACATGACAATTTAATTTGTCTAACCATGTAACATTAGTTCACTATTTCATATTGCCTTCTCCATGTGCACTTTTAAGAATGGGAAGATATACATTTTTTTCTCTTCACATCTTCATTGGCTTTATGCACGTTGTTCACATTATAACCATGTTTATCAAATTATATTTCAAACCATATGAAATGAATTTTTTTTCACCAAAATTATATTTTATGTTTTTTTGTTAAATTTTAGGTTCAATCATAGGTTAAGCAAAGTTGCATTTTATAGGTTTTTGTCTTCTTTTCTTTTGAAAACTTTATGAAGGAGTCAAGCAATTATGATGAATTGAAGACCAACATCGTTTGTGCACTTGTCCGTAAGTTGCAAACTTGTCCATAAGTTATCAAAAAATGAAAAAAAATCATGAGAACCATGTTTACACCTTAAATTTTGATATTTAAACCAATGATGCAAAATTGATTTACAAAAACTTTCATTATATATCAATGGTGAAAAACTTTTCTTGAAAAGCAATTTGTTTCCAATGGTCAAATTGCTTTCACATACTTACTCTTAACATAATTGCAAATATTATTTGTTTGCAAGTTGAATCAACATGTATGAAATGATTGCAAAGCATTGCAAATGTGTTCATTATTTTTTCATTGTAATTGGCTTCCCAACATTGCCGCCTAGAAATGTTGCATTTCTATCAACATATTTCAAAGCCCATGTTTTAAAAAGTTAAAACATCATGCACACTTGGAGTTTCCAAAGATGAATATTGTCAACATTAAATATTTCCACCAATTTTCAAGATTTCATTTGAAAATAAAACATTGTTCATGAATACAATTTTTAAAAGGAAATCTTTATCTTTTAAAAATGACATGATTGAACAAAATTCAAATTATAATATGCTAGAACTGTCATACTATTTTTAATCTTAATAGGATTTAAAAAAAATTGACTACCAATTTTGTTGGTTGTAATACTCTTCATATAATGTAAACAAACTAATTTTAAATGTGAATATTGAGCTTCAATATTTTTTATATCTTAAAAAATGTATTAATTCATGTCTTGGACCTTAAACATGAATATTTAGATATCATGCACAAATCGATTAATCTGTTGAAATTTTTCTTGAAAAATATACTAAACAAATTTAAAATGACATTTTTTGTGGTATGTGGATCATGAAGGAAAAAAACTTCATGAAAAAAAATTAACAATTAAAATAAATGTGAGTTTTAAAAAGTTTATGTTCATGGAATAAGATAGCATTTTCATTATTAGAAATCATGCCATATGTAACCACTATGTTTGTAACTAGGTCACAAGTAACATTTACATGCAATTGCACCTAACTATTTAACAATTTTTGGTTATGTTTACAATTACAACACAATTAATGCCACCTCCATCCTCAATTTGGATTTTTTTGGTGAATAATACAATATAAATATAAATTTGTATATACAAGTGTTGGGGGCAATTGTCATTTTTTTAATGAAAACCTAATTGGTTCTTTATTTATTTTTTGGGCTAGTGAAAACCAATCAGGGTATTAAGATTCTTAAATATGGTGATTTTTGCATATATAATAACAATCAATTTTCACATCCAATTTTCACAACCCAATTATTAAATTGTCCATTAATTAAAATCAAATTGAATAATTAATTAATTATTAATAATACTTTAATTGCTCCATTAATTACAATCAATTTTTTTTACACCTTAAAGATCACTAAAAATAGATGCAACCTTGTATGTTGTAATAATTTTTTTAATGAAAATTTATAATTTCATAATTTCATCCCTTTCAAAAGCTATTTGAAACTCCTTTAATTCCTCTTTTACATTTACATTAGTCTCAATTAACTCCAGCAAAGTAAAAGGGATTTACAACCTATCCTATAATCATTGAACCAATTTTTGTTGACAAAAACCAATTTGTCCAAATTTTCTTATTGTAAATGACACCTCCTAAGTAAGGATTCTAACCAAAGAAAGATCCTTTTTGTTTCAATTTGGGATCCAATTATTCCTAAGATTTCTTTTAGCATAGAAACCAATTGTGGGAAACATATTTTCATGTTTTTCCCACCACTAAAATGGGTACTTGATGTCTTTGACATCCATTTCATAATGTTTGAAAATCAAAAGCTCTTTATTGATCAATTTTGTTGTTGGTTCACTCTTGCTAGTTGTCATTTCAAAAATATCCAAATTGTTGTCCTCTTCAAACCTTTGATCAACAATACCCCTTTCAGATTCAACCAAAAGATGCAAATGATAATGACATTTAAGAAGTAGAAAAAACAAAAAAAATTATCACATTCTTCAACAATGGCCTTACCTTGCTCACAAATAATAAGTGAAAACATCAAGCAAAGGGTCTTAAACCTAGGGTGCAACATAAAAAAAAAACATATCGTTGGATTTTTTTCTTCATATTTCCTTAAGAAGGGAAGAAAAAAATCCAAAACCCCAACAACTTCTTTTTTAATGTTAGAAGCCAAACATGATAACTCAAAAACAACATTTGCTTTCTCTTCCATTAAGTTGTCAAAATTTGTAAAATCAATTTCATATCTTGAATATTAAACTCATGGATATGGCAGAATTTAATGCATCACTTAACAATCAATGACCCTTAAACTAGTTCAATATACAAGCAAATACAACAAGGCCAAGTGAATCAACAATAATATGAAATATGTATCATGCCAATGGAGGTGGTATTCTCATTCATCCTCACAATGTTATGCATGTTATAACATAGTATAATAGTTTTTTAAAACTATAATGCTTCCTGGAAAAATAATAACTTTATTAAAAAAATTACAAAGGAATCTTTTTTTTGTCAAACTATGTATGGCAGAATTCAACAACAAAATGTAAACATAAAAAAATTCAGCAAAAAAATAAAATCACTTTGTCTTCACCAAAATATTCAATTTCCTTGGGGGAAGACCCAAATTGACACATGCCTTGTTCCATTCTTTTCCACCCTTCACTAATTTTTTTGGTCAAGTTATGCACTTTTGCAAATCTCCTTGGACGCACATCTTAAGCCTTTGCAAACTTTTTCATATGTTGTTACATATTAACATGTTTTAAAAAATGCACGACCGAATCAAATTCCCTAAAAACTTTCTTATGAACCCAATACATCACAACTTCCAATTGATTTTAAGGCTACCATTGTAATGTTAAAGTTAAATCCCTCATCCTTAACATAAGCAACAGTTTTCTTCCTTAATTCATAGGGTCCAATAATTCTATCAAATTTTTGGCCAAATTTTGTCCACTAATATCTATTGCTTCAAAAAATAACCATGGGTAATGTGTTTTGGCTACCAATCAACCTCTAAAAAATAAATCACCAATGTAAAGATATCATGTCCACCCTTTGGCATCCACAATCAAAACTTGTAATTGCATAATGGCATTTTGCTAAAGTTAGCAAAACATACAATTATTTAGTTTTTTGTTAAACCAAACACTAATTCAAGGAAATTTTGTTTTTTGGAAGGAAAAGTAAATCTTGGACACAAATGTATACTCAATCATTTTAACCAATTATTTTCCACTAATTTGCAAAGGAAGATGGTTTTTTACAATTAGAAACCCCAAAGCCTCCAATAATTTTTTTTATTGTAAATCAATTTTTTTAAAAAGGTTCTATGCAGTAGAAAAATTGGATATGGAATTGCTAAACATATATTTTTTGCTTTGTAAGTTGTCTTTCTTCTTCTTTCAAAGGATTGTTTATTTCTTCAATTTTTAAAAAATAATAGAATGGTTCACATTTACATGTTTTTTCAATGTAGTTGTACCATTAGTTGTGTTATATGATTAATCCTTTTCTTGTTTGAATTTTTGGATTGAAATTCAAAATTGGACTATTGTAATAAAATAAAAAAAGCATCACTTGAGGAGCTATTACATCAATTTTATTGTTATTATTAACAAAGTAAAATGCCCACCATAATGCAGTTATGCTATTTGGTTTTCAAAATAATCTTTGTGCATGTAACTTTCTTGACTTTTCTTTCATTTTCTCTTCATTATTTTTTGGATTTCTACTTTTTATGTTAAGACACTTGCATTTTCTTCAAGTTTTTGCAAAGTTTCATTTTCCATCCTTACTTCATTCATGAAGACACCACATGTATTTTCATTTTTAGAAGACTATTCCATGTTCAAATTGAAATCAAAAATTATTGCCCAATGAATAGTGAAAAAACTAAACAATTATATGATCTACCAAAAACAATATTTTTATAAACAACACCAATGCGAGAAAAATATTAGCACCATGAAAGAAGAACAGTAGCACCATGTGAAAAGAACATCAATACCACATGAAAAGAGCATTAACACCAATGCGAGAAGAACAACAATAACAAAATGAGAAAATAAAAACAAAACAAAAGACATTTCCTCGAAAACAAACAATGCACTTGGAAAAAAAAAGCTTAGGCTCTTTTTATAATTAGTCCTTTAACCCTAACCCTAAACAATACCTTCATCTCCTTGATCATTGGATGTTTTTTAGGAAATTTTAATTTGGCACATGATTCTATGACCCGAATGTAGGTTCTATGAAAGAACCTGTCCAATTCTTTAAAGAAAAATTTAAAAATTGGAACTTGTTTTCATTCATAATAAACATAAGTGGTTCTCACATGAATAAAAACCAATTCCATTTGTATTTTTATTTTTGGCTCCACAACAATCGAAGATGAATTCAACAAGAAGTTGCAAACCTTAACCCTACTATGATATGTGCCCGAATATGTGGAAGATTGAAACCTTTATTAAAATACATGCACATTGTCTTGATGAGCTCAAGAGATTACAAGAGAATGGAAGTAGGGGAAGAATATAATAATCCATTTACAATTTTGAACATATGTGTCCAACATTGTTACTGAAAAAATAAAAGACACATGGTAACAAACCAAGTTACAAGTGCACTATTGAACATGTGCTTCTTGGCCAAATTCCATGGACCAATGGATGATTATGTGCCACATGTTTTTTATAGCAAAGTATACCAAATGTGTTCAAGAATCATGGAACACATTTAAGCTCATGCCTTCAATGTAAACTATGAGTAATTTGTTTAAAATTTTCATTCACTTTTCAACACTTGCATGTTTAGTTCTTGACTACCATTAATGCCTCCTTTTATAAATGGTCACCATCATGTTTGGATGGTGTCATGCTAAAGCCAACTCTTTCAACTCCTACTCCAACTTGGAAAAGCCCATAATTAGACTAAACTTAAAACACAAAATCAAAAGTTACCCATGACACAACTTGTCTAACAATTTTGTGCTAATTCTACAATCTATAACGAATAAATATCTAAGAAGACAACAATTATTTGGTGCTTGACAAAAGATTGAAAAATGATGTAACATAAATATGGCTTGCAAAATAAACATAAGTTTTTGGCTAATAGACTATGGAGCAATTGTAAGGTTCAATGGATAAATGGGCCTACCTTTCAACAGTGTTATACACTTGTAGATGAATCGAGGCCAATGTCTTCATCACCAATTGCACGACATCACTATTGGTAATACAAATAATCCTAAGAGGTACAGATTACCATATTCATCAATTTGTTAATTAAAAAAAAATGTATATATTCCAGTGACCATAATAATTAGAATTCTAGTGACAATTAATGAATCATTGGAATTGGTTTAGGTAGGGAAACTTTAGCTTCCATAACTCATCATTGTAAATTGGACAATTCCAAATTGTTTAGCCCATTTTCAAGTGAAAAGGCATGAAAGATGGCATTTCATATTTGTGTTTTAATTTTTCTTTTTCAACACCATATTCACAAAAATATTTTCAATACCTTTTCCACCAATTTGCATCCCATTTATTTTCAATTGAATCTTAATCCAATTATTGAATTGGATTCAAATTCCATTCAATGTATTTGAATTCACTTTAAGAGTTTGAATTCAATTCAAGTTGCATTGCAAAGTTGTCCATGTTTTGATTTCATATAGGAATGAATTACTATGTTTCATTTCAAAACCATTTGAATTTTTTTCTTGTTCCACTAGGATATTTTTCTTTTCATTGTTTTTTTGGAGTTTTTTTTATCTTGGTGCAAATAACCAATATTTATTGCAAGTTATATATTGTATCGTATCATTATTACATTTTGGCCAAAATTAATGTATATCAAGATTATTCCAAGATGTCATGTCATTGAATATGAACATGTGTTATTTAATTAAGCTTCATGTGGATATGTTGAGATTTGTTCAAAAGATTGTTAACCATGGAGCCATTGCCAATGTAAAAGGTGGGAATGGAAAATGTGTTTGCATTTAGCATGTGAAAATAACCATTATTGAGTTGTTTCAATACTATGCATGTTACTTGAATTTTTTTTAACTTATTTTTTTGTTTCATAGATCATAAATTATATAAACTTATGTGATTTTTTACAACTATATAAATATTATGTTTGAATTATATGCACAAAAGTCAAGAGGGTGCAAATGTGAATGCATGTTATGAGTTTGGTGATGATCCAATGCAAATGCCTTTTGAACACAAAACAAAAATGAGGGCTGAATATTAAAATATTAAAATTGCCTACAATTGTGTTTTTATCACCTAGATTGTGATTTTTAATGGAACATTTTTTGTCATGAGTTTCCTATATTTGGGCATCTACATATTTTCTTATTTTTCATTGTGGTTTACATTCACTTAAGGTGTTACACAAGAAAATGATGTTCACCTTGTTATGTGTGCATTATGTGAAAAAAAAATGAAAAAATTAATGCACCAAAAAGAAAAGATGTATTATCCTCCTCAATGTTCTCCTTATGCATTTTTTTGGCTAAAAAAATATTTTGATATGTATTTTGATAATTTGATTGAGTATTATGCATCACATCATTAGTATATAACATAAGTCATATGATATCAATTATGCATTTATATTTTTACAAACATGTTTTAATTGACATGGATATTTATCTTATTTATCTTTCAAAAAACTAAAAAAAAGAAAAAACACTTCAAACCTACATATTTGTCAAATTATTTAAACAATATGAATCAAAAGATTAGAAAAAATTGAAGATGCAATAATACAAAAGAAAAAGACCAAATAATGGTTTTAAAAAAAAAACTCATAGATAATATTATCTTTGAAATCCACATTTGACATTTTGTTATTTTGTAGAATCAATTTTTAACAAAATTGAAAAAGGATTTATAATTGTTTACAATGCATTATACATGCAAACTGTCATTTGATCATTATTACAAGATTGCACACATAATATGAATAAATAAACTAAAATAAGTTTGTACATGTTTTGTGACAAAATCAATTATTATAACAACCTATTGGGATATTAACATGTTTGACCAAAAAAAAATTCTCATCATTAATATATAAAAGGATCTTTGCATGAATCTTTCTATGTATTGATAACGGATGAATTAGTTTGTGATCTTATCATTATTTTTTTTGGAGATTCATTCATTAAAATTTTAACTTGAAACATGATTAATTATATGGGTACATGATGATCAACATTGTCCTCATTACAAATGTCATTGCTTGATGATAAATTCTAATGAACTTACAATATAAGAATTAATAATTTCCTATTATGTGAATTTAAAATATTTGTGCAACTTATGGAAACTTTTAAAATGTTATTGACATTGCCAAAAAGGATTGAAAATGAAAATGGTACCATATAACAAGCATGATTTGATGAAATCAAATGGTTTGTATGTCTTTTTAAACTCATTTAGTGATCCTTGTCCCATGTGCAAATATAACTTATTTTAAAAAAAACAATCTTGTTTATTCCATAATTAGTGTACATGGATATCATTTGTATATTTAAATTTTATTTATTATCATAACACCTTAGCATATTTGACAATTATTTTATTTTATTTTCAAATTTAATTTTTTCAAAGAACAAATTTTTGTGAATGAAAATTCATAATGTTTTGGAATACTCAAGAACATTTTATTCTTGATATAAAAATTTCAATATCCATTAATTATTCTACAAACATGTGTTGAAGATGTCTTTGCATTACATTAGTCAAATGTATTTAAGCAATCATTTGTTGTTTCGTATGAAATGAACAACAATTCTTAATGTGTTTTAAATCATTAACCCACGTTTTATATCTATACATTGCTTAATGGATTTGATATTAATTAATTTTCATAATGTTCATAAATCCAACAAATGCTAACATGATGGTAACTTTTGGTTTGTATTGAAAATCAAAATTACAAATAAAGCAATAGAAATTTGAACATAATTGCAAAATTTAAACTAAATGATTACATTTCAAATAAATAATAAATTTAGAATTCATAATGGTTTTAATCATAATTCATAAAAAATTTAATGTTAAGTTAATCATATCTTATTAATAATTTAAAAATTAATATGTAAACATTTCAATTTAATTTTCTTATAATATTTTTGTGGACACATTAAATTAATCAAAATTAAAAACATGTATTCAAATCAACATTGAAAATGAAATATCATTTATCAAATTTGATAAGTCTACATTATTTTTATCAATGTTATATTTATGAACATATTTCAATTTAATAAACTCATTATAAACATCAAATTCATTAATATGTAGTGGGAAGTGACATCTAATAATCTTTTAATATCACCTCCACACATCATTTGGAGTGGAGATTTTAATTTGCCCTTTTAAACACCCTTTCCTTGAAATGGCTATTTATTTATTTATTTATAGAATTATTTTATCTTTTCAAATCAATGCAACATATTTCCCCTTGCAACTTTGATTTATTTTATAATTAGTGGAGACTCAACCTATGTAACATTTTAAAAAAATTCTTGAACATTAAACCATTGTGATTGTTATTAGGTCAAGGTCCCAAAAAAAATCTCAAGATGGAATGTTGACCAAACAAACGTTTCCAAATCTAAACATCCTTAGTAAAAATTCAAATTGATGGGGCATTTTGGTTTAAGGATGACCTTCGCTTGATCAACAACAAGAACACACGTGGATAACACCAATGATGGCAAAAGATGGGGAACAACAAAAATAAGAGAATGTTAATAAGGAATGACAAAATGGCAATAAATGATAACAAGGTGTTTTGGAAAAGGCACATTGGAAACACTAGGGGGCACTATGTTGAACGTGATTTTTAAAAAAAAAAAGGCAATAGGGGGCACCGAGATGTTGAATGTTGAAGTTGTTAGATACAATGTCAGAGGAGATCAAGGGCACTAAGAAATACATAAGGGACATTGTGGGCACTAGGTTTGAAAATATTTTACATTTTATATTCTTTCAAACTAAGAGTCTTTGGGAAACATGATAAGAAAGACATTTAGGGATGTTAAAAAAGACCCTCCAAAAAATGTTTTTGATCCAACAAGGGATGGCAAAAAAACATCATGGGTGCTAAATATGTTAATGTTGTTAAGGTAAAAATTAAAATTTCATGTTTAAAACTGGAAATGGAAATGATTACATAGATCATCTATATGATCATGAATTACCAATGTTTGGTAACTAATTTTTTATTAAAAAATTACTTAATTAAAATAAAAATATATTAATATTTTGACCTTATGGCAATTGACCATCATTGGTAGAGTGAAGCAATGCACATCCCAAGTTGGTTTAGGTGAAACATGTATAGGGGCTAAAAGTATGGTTGTCAATTGGACAAATATATATGGAATTCCAAGCTTAATTACCTTAGTCCTTCACCAACCCACCTACATGGATATGAAAAGGTAAATTAAAATGTGTTGTTTCATAGTTGAACTTTCATAATTTAATTGAATTAATTCAACCAAATTATGAAAAACATTAGTTAAATAAATTTTAGTTTGAATTGAAACCCAAATTGAATTGAATTGAATTGAAAATTCAATGAAAACATGGACCATATTGAATCCAAAGGAAAAAAACAGTGTTCAATTTAATTCAATTTAAATTTGAATGCGATTTAAATTGCGTGCACTGTCATTCAATATTTACATTCAAATGCAATTTATTTTCCACAAAATCAATACAATTTTTTCATCATTTCATTGTCACTAACAGTGTGGAGCAATGTAAAGCCCAATTTAGTCATGCACACATAAGTTTAATAATGGCCTAAATTAATTGTAAATATGAACCTCAATATCCACCTTAGGATTATAATGTTTGATCACATCATTGTTATACTTTAAAATTATATTAAGTTTGATATGCATTTTCAAATTTGTGTGAATCGATATTTTGATCAAAAGATGAAACTTGCACTTTCCATCAACTTCAAATGGTTTATTATAATAACTACTCTTATCATTGAAGAACCCAACTCCATAATTAAGATTAACCACAACCTTATTTCACATACAAAAATAAGGATTGTGTGATAGGTTGACTTGTGACACACTTTTAGGTTTGTCAAATAAATTATGAGTCTCACAACTTTGGGAGTTCATAATTTTGTCATTTCACATCCAAATGTAAAAATTTCAATGGCAATTTGTAGCCATTGAAAAATAAAATTCTTAAAAAAGATCAAGCTCTTCAATCAAATGTGATTTGACCCTTTAAAACATTATTTAAATGGTTGGTTGTCATTTTGGCAATTTGATTTTCAATTGTTCAAACAACCATAATTATTTTTACAAATCTTTTCTTTTTAAAAAATGACTTCATTTTGTTTTAACATTTTTCAAAACCTTTTCAATGGTTTAAATAGGGACGAATTTCAACAAGACTTTGTCCCCCCAAATGTTTGATTGTTGAAATGCACACGAAGGCTCCCAAATCTCAAATTGAATTCCCCAATAATGGGAATTTACTTGCAAATGTTTAGGATGGATCCATTGCACTTTCCACATTTATGGAAGTATGTTTGTGTCAAAGGATGCTTTGATTGAGCACTCCCAACATATTTATAATAATAACCATAACAATTTGACACATGTATGCATTTGATAATCATGTTATTAAAGGCAAATATATTACACCACTTGTTAAGGCAACACACAAATACATCTACTTCAAATGGCTGAAAATATAAATTAATGAATAATCATTTTAGTCAATTTGAATTTATAAATGACATGGACAACATGGTTAGTTAAAAAAATCATCCAATTACATCATTATAGACATCACATCCACTACACAAACACCCATTACACAAAATGAATTAAACCTCATATAGTGTAAGAATTTTGCCAATGTAATCAATTATGGTATAATCAACTTGGGCTTCCCATTACTAGTGGCGATCAATTGACATAAGGTCAAAAAATATATTTAAAATTTAAATGATGTTGAAATAAAAATAATTAGTGATTTAAACATTGGCAATCCATAATCATATAGATTGTCCATGAAATCATTTCCACTTTCATTCATTCTAGAACATGGAATTTAATCTTTACCTATACTAGAAAAATTAAGCTTTCTAGCATCCCTAATGTCCTTTGGTAACTACATGGCACCCCCACGATTATCAAATGTCCTTTTTGGTGATCCTTGTTGCCCCAAAAGCAAAAAAAATGGGCCTTTCCAATGTCCCTTAATGTTTTTCTTGTCGTGCTTCACAATAGCCCCTAATGCCCCTTGAGATTTGGAAAAATATAAAATATAAAATATAAAATATGTTTGACCCCCCAACATCCCCTACATGTTTATTGATATTTTTAAAATGCATTTTTGTCATTGACAAAGCTTAGGTCATCCCTAAACCAAAGTGCCCCATTCATCCAAATTTTGATTAGGGACATTTGGATTTGAATTTTGTTGTAGGTCAATGTTCCATCTTGGGTTGTCCTTTCAAAACCTTGGCTTCTCAACCCTACTCTTAATCATTCATAGTGGTTTAAAGGCTCAAGAAACTTTGAAATGTTAGACATGTTTGGTTTGAAAATAACATTTCCAATGAAAATTAACTTCGATTTTTTATTATTTAAAAAAATATGAATTTAATTTTTGATTTAATTTTGTATGTAAATATATAAAATTTTGTGAATATAAACCTACCCTTTTCAACATGGATGGTACATACTAAATATACATTGTTGGATTACCATTCGACTGAGTATATTTGAAAGGTACACACTTGAATAAACATGATACATTGACTTGTGTTGGAACTTGGGTTAAAATCTGTATTCAAAATTAAATTAATAAATGTAAGTTTCCACCCATTATAAGTTTTTACGTTAATCATTAACCATAGTCAATAAACATATTTTAAATGTAATGAGTTGAAAATGCTTATGATTTCATGAATGTGGGATCTTAAACACACACTTTAATGTTGAACAATGAGAAAATTTAAATGAGATTACCTTAGGTTAACATGCATTAACATGTTTTTATTTAACTCTTTATAAAACTTTTTTTTGAGAGAGGGGGAAGGGTTGAGTTGCCACTAATTCTAAAAGAGACTGAAGTTAAAAGGGGAAAATATTTTCAATTGATTAAAAATAATAATTGAAAAAAATAAAAATGTTTGCCCATTCTAAAAAGAGAAGGTGGTTAGAAAAGGCAAAATAAAATGTTTACCCCCAAGTCATGTGCGAAGGTTGTTATATACTAAAAGATTGTTAAATGCACATTCACGGTATTGCCTTCGTCCTCAGTAAATGTTCTAAGTGGCTCTACATACCTGAATTGTAAGACAAATTCAAGTTGGTGAAAGGATTTCCAATGCAAACAAGGTCATTCTTAAAATGTTTCAGCTGCAGCAAAGCTTGTCTTTAAGTCTCTTTGTGACCATTATGGGACCGACACATAAATTTTGCTCTTAGCATCCCCAAATAGAAGTTAGCCACTTATTGCCTTGAGAACTCTAGGGCATCTAGTAGTGCAGGATCTTTTCTGATGTTGTTTTATTTCCAGAGTAGAAGAAATTGTAGTCTGTTACATTCTTGTAACATGCATGTTGTCTGTTACATCGGATCATCTTGTGCGGGAATCTTCTTTAGCAGATTCTGATCATTATTTGTTTAGGAAGATCATGATTTCTACTGCTGAGGATGCTACCAATTCAAGGTTCAGTATGTAGCTTATGACATTAAAGAGCTTGATGGAAGAGGAATCCAACAGAAACAGCTAAACAGGTGCAGGATACTAAACATCCCCTCCTTCCGGTGTGCAGTCCTGCTAGCTGCCTGCATGGTTCTGCTGCAGGATTGGACTGATGGCAGCAAAAAAAGTAAAATTAAGATGAAAACCTGACCAAAAGTGACTGGAACTAGGCCGCTGGATTGATCCTTTAGCTATCTGGTCACGGGTTCGAAACCGCCTACAAGTAGCAGGACATGAATTTTAGAATAAAAATCATCCTGCACCCTGTATGATTTGTGCAGTCCTGCACACTGACACCCACAAAGTTCATGGGTGGTGTTTAATGTCCTCCCTCCCAGGTTAAAAGGAATCTTAGAAAGCACACATGCAACTCAAAGTGAGATGTCCAACTTCCCTAGAGAGACACATAATGAAGGAAGAGCATAATGATTAGAAACTCTGCTTGCCTGAGGATGCACAAGGTATGAAGAGACATGATGCACTCAGAAACCAACTCAATGTTAGTGAAAGCAATTACTGAATACAAGAGTGCAAGAGATGTTAGCAAGATGAAGGTAAGTTGACACTCCAACAAGGGACTAGTGACATTCAGATTTAAAAACTCATCATGCCACTTCATGTGGAAAATAAGGATGAATGATTCCACTCAATATTAATCTACACATCACAAACAATGAATATGGCCAACATCCAGCAGAAATTCACTATGGCAGTGAGGCTGTCAATGGAGTTGATCTACTGGCACTACCATTTGGCCCTGACAAAAGCCTGGAACGCAACTTCATAAGCAAGCACCCCAAATTATTCTGGCCTGCCCCATTTCTTCCTGCGCCCCAGAATAAATCATGTGGTGAGGCTTCAATGAGCACTGCACCATCTGTTGATTTCAGCAGCATTTGAAGTTCAGGATCTGATGAAAACTTGGCACATAAAGCTTTCTCCATTACTATCACCTTTGCAGACTCCCAATCTGGTCGTACCTGTATTCACCACTTAATGTGACATACCTTAAACCAAGCCACCAATGCTAAGCCCTAAGAATCATCAGCACAGGAGCTGGCACAGTTTCATGGATTTGCAGATGAATCTGCAATTTGACAAACAGATTCAAGAACAAGCAACACAGAATTGGACTTGAGAAAAGAGTGACATGAGATCTGGACACAGATGAAGCAAACAGACAGGCGGAGCAAACAGACACGCGGAATTTCAACTGAGAAAACTAACACCAGGCATTCCAATTTAAAGGGTTAGGACAGTTACAAGATCAGGCCGTTGCCTTGCAAGTGAACGTCCAAGCTGAGCAGCTTCCTCAGGGCCTTCAGCTTCCTTTATGTTTCTCACACATGCTTCTGCAAGTGGATCTTCAACTCCTTCAAATTTCTGTGCCTGTTACACTACCAATTTTTGCTTCAGATTCACAAAATCTTTGTGGAATATTGTAGGAGGAGCACCTGCCAGAGCATTGAGCACATGTGATTGTTAAATAAGAATAGCTTTCCAGTTACATGCTTTTTCAATTCACACATATGTCTGCCTTGAACTAGGGTCTAGCATTTGGATCTAGGATGAAGAATGCAAATCATTTTCAACTCTTTGAGTTGATGTTCCAGGTTCAATGTGTATCCATGCTCACATAATTTTCAACAATGTACCTGATAGTACTGCTCAACGCTCTTCCAAACCAGGACTTTGCCATTTCTATCTGACAAGGAGATGGCGTGTGGAAAGAAATTTGAGAACTCGCCATATGGATCCCATGTCTTGTAAAATGAAATGACCGGTGGTTGTTTTGAGGAAGATAAGTTGTCCAAGAGAGATGTTGCAGCTTCCACTGCAGGAGACACACTTTGGTTCACATTTGGAATCGGATGCACATAACCTGAGATGAGCATGTCTGGTCCAATCTGCAAAAGAACAGAGTGCATAGCTAAAAGTCACATGATATCTTTGGCTCAACAATCATGCTGTCTCTAGGGCTATTTGCCAATCTTCTTCCAAAATAGCTTCATGGCAGATCCAATAATGCATGCTGCATGGGGTGTTCCAGGAAACAATGCAGTAGTGCACCATGTACTGCAAACTACATCCAGGGTTGTGGTATACATCACATCTCAGCTACCTCCAGTTCACAGTTTACATTTGTTACCTGCTCAAATGTGACATCTGATAACTTGAGAGCTTGGTTCATTTCCACCATTCCAAGTTCACCTACAGGTGATGGTGCCGCTGAGCCTCCAATTATCTTTGGAGCCACAAATGCCATCACCTGTTGTAGATAGTGAGACATTGACCATACAACTGGGTTAGGGAAACAAATGTCATATGAATTGAACACTCAAAGATCACCTGCCAAAAAAGGTGCATTGGATCTTTTCACTCAGGAAGCATGTTACAATTCCTTCATTTATTGAAATTGATAAGAACTTTGTCATCATCATCACTATGAAGATAGAGGTCAGAACACAGGAATAAGAAAGAAGGCAACACCTTGTGGATGACACCAGAAGAAATGGCAGGTGCTGACAGCATGCCCCCGCACTCCCACAAAACTGATAGAAACCCACGGTGATAGCAATACTCCATTACTGCCCTGGGAGTGAGAAAATCAAACTCCACTACTTCTACCCCTCGAGAGGCCAACAGTGTCTGGAAGTCTTTACGAACCCCTCTTTGTGTCATCACAATTGTCTGTGCGATGGAGACATCCCACAAGTTTGCATTCTCAGGCAATCTCAAGCATCTGGACATTACTATACGCACTGGCAAGTGGCCCCGGTGTCTTGTTGTCAACCGTGGATCTGACAACAGTGGAATCAAAAGAGTTATGAAACAAGAATCTGTATAACAATTCCTAGCACCATGCTCCAAATTTTAACTGTAACTTAAATCCTAGAAGCCCCAGATCCCAACAGTTTAGGGTTTAGAGTTAGATGTGGTAGAGCTAAACTTTTCAGGCTTTGCACAAAGGCATAGAGACAAAGGAGGGAATTCAGAGATACATACTGTCACGGCGAACAGTGTTGCCTCCCACAATGACAGCATCACTCACAGCTCGAGTGCTGAAAACACGCTCCCGAGAAAGTTCACTTGAAACCCATGCTGCATGCCCTGTGCTTGAAGCTATCTTCCCTGCTCCAAGACACCAGACAACTTCACCAGATGCTTTACCAGATGTAACTGGCATTAACTATTCTCACATTCTACTTTGCTTCCACATGACACAAAGTAAAAATCACATCTCCAACACCTCATCTGTACCATAGGGTTTGTGGAAATTCTGTTCACAAAACTTTCAGCTCTAAGCAGCAAGGAAATTTTTCAGACTTTTCTAAGCCCGGATGAGTAAAATATAGTCTTGATTCAAGGCCTTGTGTTTTCAAGATTGTTCCTTCTACAAAGAGAAAGAGCTCATGCTTTGCATTTATTGAAATGGGGGAAGTTGACAACAAAGAAGCCCACCAAATTTTGATGATCTACCACCATGATTGGATGCAGCAATGAGAAGTGTGCTTTTCAACCATCAGGTCAAGTCTATGCATATTGTGTTCATATCAATCATCAGCTTGTGTAGTAATTTCAGTCCTCAAAGTACTGCAAAATCTTACCATCCAGTGTCATGGCAAACTTCAAGATGGAAAATGGAATCTTGTAAGCAGCCCTGTAAAGAAGTGGTGCATTCACAACTTGACATGCTCGGAGAGCTTCCTGCAAACACCCATTGCAATGCAAACAGGTTGGAAATAGGTAGACTCAGGATAACAAAATTAACTCTAACATCCAGGACTCAATAGAATATCAATTTGATTGCACAGAAAACTCCACAAAAAATTGTAAGGCAACCAAAAACTGTTGTGTCAGTTCTGGACAAACCAAAAGAAACAACAAAAGAATGTTTGTGGTAATAACCTCGTGATGTCACTCACAAAGTAGCAGACCATCACCTTTATCATAAACAACAATGACTTCATCAGCTCCTAACAGTGAGTGTACCTAAGCACATAGTACTCTGCTCAAAACTTATGGTGCAGTTATTCCTAGCAATGTATGATGGCACCTAAAAATGGAAGAGAGAACTCTGTGTCATGCATTGAGGCTAGTGGCCACCAACTGCCTTAGGATACCAGTGTGTAGGGTCTAGGGTTTAAGGCTGTTGCAGTTTTCCTACCTTAAATATGCCTTCAGTGTTGAGCTCCTCTCCACCAACCTCTACACAAATACCACTGCTTCGAAGAGTATCAATTGCTCTACCTCTCAAATGCTGCAAAGGGTGCCGCAAACCCACAACCACTCTTGCTAGTCCTGCCTGGCCAAGCCCCAGACATCATCATTAACTCCAGAACCTCTCTCTTCCTATACTGGAATGCAAATTGCTGCAAAACCACATACATCTCAACTGAAAGGATTGAACCAATTGAGGATCGCCATATGCTGAGCCCAGAATACAATAATGCACAATAATTAGTCAAAAATAGGTTACCTCTTTAAGCGCATGGACTGCGCTACCATAGGCTTGGCTATGATAAACCTCAGGCTCTAGATTGAGATAGGCTGTAGCGCCTTTGCTAAACTCTCCAGCTCTGGACACTGCCTGGATCTCAGCACTGCGTGTTCCTTGGCCATACAAGAATCCTTCCCCCACCACCTGAATTCCCTGGGCTATTACACAGCCTACATTTGGATGGGGTGCAGATTTGCCTGCAGAAGCTCCTGCAAGCTCTGCAGCCCTCAACAGATGCTGGGGATCTTCTTCAGAGATACACGTAATTGGGACCCTTGCTGCTGCACATGCTCGCATAAAAACACCTTGCACCTGCATTGTTGAGACGGGCCAGAGCCTTTCCTTCCAGAAACCTTGGAATTATCTCCAGAATGCACCTACAACACACAATTGTAGTAGCTTTCAGTTTCCTGAGTCTCGTAGTATAGCAAGCTTGTCTCTTCTTCCTACCTGCCGGGCTAATCCTTTGGTCCATATCTGTTGAGTTCACTCATTTGACTTTGTCGATTCAACCTAAGTTGCCGAAAATCTGACAACATCAACAGTTTCCAGATATCCAAAACGGATCGCAAATAGTCTTTTTTCTTCCAAAACCCCAGCATCAACCCGTCAACTCAATCTGCTTACTTGAAAACTGACCCAATTCTAGCAGATGACTGTAGAACCGGGTTCTGCGACAAATTCACGCCTGTAAGAACCACTTTCCACAATAGAGAAGAAACCAAAGAAAACATGTGACAAAGACCCAGTAACCTAAACCAAAAAGGAGGAAAACACAAAAAGGAAGAACACACACACTTACTGGCAGATAGCTCTGAAACCGTGAATTTGGGGTCAAATTCTTCACACATGACTGATGAAAATTGACACCAAGTTCCTGCTTGTTTCTCTAACTAGACAACGAAGTAGCAGTTCGGCAAAAGAGAAACGGATTTGTGAGAGAGACTGCTGATCACTGCCCGGGAGCATTGATGGAAACATACAAATGGCCATCCCCCGAGTCTTCTTGAGGGGCAGAAAGGACAAGTCCGGATTGCGTTGCAGGTCCGGATTTCACGTCCGAAATTCAGATTAGGAAATGGAAGCTTTTCAGTCCTCTAGCCTCCAGGACTTCAAACGCTTTTCGTTTCTTCTATTTTCAATGCATTTTAGTTTTGGGCTAAATCAAATGTTCCCATGCTTTGCAGAGCTAATCATGTGTCTAAGAGCATCTCCATCGCAGCTTGCAGAGGGTCCACGAAATGGCATCGTTGCGGGCTCAATCGTGGGCTCCACCAAAACCCTACCCCATTACTGTCCTTTCTTGGTTAACAGCGCAACCGACATTGCTAAAAAAACCCATTGGACCTTGCATTGAAGTGCATGATGTCAAGCTCAAGATTTCTGTTGTGGGAAGGTGATTGTGCATTTCTGTTGTGGGAAGGTGATTGTGCATTTCTGTTGTGGGAAG
>Ga0116229_10002648_pt1 | contig 29039 bp, 19 predicted proteins | sample S1TSphgellanicum_3_FD_87313 | JGI IMG/M metagenome (GOLD analysis project Ga0116229, IMG submission 87313) | Host-associated microbial communities from peat moss isolated from Minnesota, USA - S1T2_Fc - Sphagnum magellanicum MG | ecosystem: Host-associated > Plants > Peat moss > Unclassified...
ATATATATATATATATATATATAACCAAAGAGAGCAACATGGGGTGGTTGAAGATATGGCATAAGAGAGAACCCTGAACAGATCCATAAAGGAATGAAATCTGATTTTGGATCAATCATGAATACCAGCAGTATAGAAAGATCCAAGCAGGAATTGCTTGGGACCAAATTCTTCTTTTTGTGCCTGGGTTGGGGGTGGGATTTGATCAATTACAGCCATAATTACCTGAAAGTGATCGATTTCCCACTCACAAGGAAAAAAGGAAAACTCTGAGAACCACCAACAGCAATTCCATGTAACAAGGCCTTTTTGAGAAGAGGGGGTGTCATTGCTCACATACTTTAGAGCAAAAGAAAAGGAAAAAAACCCAACGTTATCCAGCAAAACAAACAGAGATGATTGAAATCAAGAGCTTAGTGCATAGAAAAGTTGAAACATGATGAGTTCTAGAAGAAAATACACAAAACAGTGTGTACTAAATTTTTAGTTGACCATTCATATGGAATGTAAAATTAAACCTTCTCAATCAAGTACATTGACAAACCTACTTTCACAGGTGGGGGGGATCGGGACGCCGTGTCATTCCATTTGGACCAAACAATAGTGCATGGGGTTGGTCACACGCAAATTGTGGCAACTTCATCTCTGAATCTCTCATGTGACTACCTAACCTAAAGAGGTTTCAGGTGATCTCAGGTGTGCCCAATTCTCATGCCACCCCCAACACTGGACTTAAGTCCCACGTCCCATGGAAGATCAAAATGGGATTTTCTCTTTTAGAAAAGTTTGGAAATTTCAGAAAATAACTTTATCCTTGAGTACCTAGTTGCATGGAACATCAAAATGGAATTTTCTCCTTTTGGAAAACTCAGAAAATAACTTTTTGTGTGGGTGGCATGGAAAAACTTAACCTAGGGAGAAATTGTGTGGGGTTCTAGGGTTTCCTAAAGCAATATAATAATAAAGCTGAACACTTTTCCTTGCTCTATTCTTTACTATCAAGATCCATTTCTACTAGAAGGCTAGGGTGAAGCAGCACCTACACCCACCATGCCTCCCACTTCTTTAGTGAGGCCTCTTGGTAGGTGTAATTAATTCTGGGAATGTTAAATTTGGACTTGGAGACCCTGATTTAGCCTGAAGACCGCCCACTCATAAAGTTTGAAGTTCAAAAAGCAACCCCAAAAAGTTTGGAAATTGTGCATCACACATCATCACATGTCTGGCGCTCTTTAACAATGGACCTTTGACACCTAAAGCCCCGGCAGAAAATTTCTAGTGTATATACGGAGAGCACCTTATCCACCAGAATTTCTCCTCAGGAAAGGCCTGGGCATTTTTGAAAAGGGAAATGGCTGCTCTGGTCAGCATTTTTCTTTTCTTTTTTTTAATTAAAAAAGAATTCCCATGATACCAGGTGGGTACCTGCTGGGTATCATGGGAAGAAAATAAGAAAATAAATTTTCTGCAAGTGCTTTATGATGGGTATCACCCTCACAGCAGGGCCTTTTGGAAATGCCTGCTGGCCAAGGCAGAGTAGAGGGCCGCTTAATTGGGGAACACCCTGCTTCTTTGAGCATTACCCTAGCTCCCTAGAGCAATCACAACTCACAACCCTCAGAACCCCTTCCACTGGAGAGAGTTACACCTGCTATTGGAAGTGTGCTTCATGGGTCTTTGAATTGCTGCGATATTGGGATGGTGCCCACCTAAGAGTATTTTCAACCTTGTAACAGTGAGCTTTGGAGTTCAAATTGGCAGTTGCAATCTTAGCACCATACCAAACTTCTGAGATGAACTTCTAAGAAGTTTGTAATATTGTGAAGACTCAACACAAGCTACAACCTACTACAAACTGAAGCAGGCCTTAGAAAGAGCAAAGCCTTTGACAAAGTGTCAAAGATGGAAACAAGAATCTAAAGGGGAATTGAACAATTGAACCAACAAGGCTGGTTCAATCCTACAATATTAGTTTCCTGGTTGCAAATTCAGTCAGGTGGTACTTACTCAGATTTGAGATGTCTATCTAACCAGCATATGAAGGAAAAGAGAAAAAACCCTAGAACTTGCAAATTTTCAATACCCTCTAAACATTCACTAGGATGGGTTTCAAAAAGATGGGGAGGGGGAGGGGGCAGTGAATCTAAATGCACATTGGACAATGTTATAGTCGACCTCATGACTTGCATTATTCCCCTAATGATGCTCATAATGTAGAAAATGCCTGTCTGTGACTGTAGAAATCCCCCTGAGACAAATGCCCCAACCTGCCCCCTACTAAACATTCCATCCTCCTCTACTTTCCTTCACCTAAGGAAGGAAGGAACCAAAAACCTCCTTCAAAACAAATACCCTAATGAAAAGAGTGTAAGTATACCAGACAGAAGGTTCGTAGCCCTCTCTGCAAAGGAGGTAGGTGATGGGCTCGAGCTACCACAACCATGGGGACCCACACACCCACCCGCTCACTCACTCTTCCTGCCCACCTCCCCTCCCCTCCCCTCGGCCTTTGCGTGTTTCCTGTGCAGAATGTCCAACATGATGCCGACACAATATTGGTCTGCACGGTGAGGTGAGAGGCCCACGCTCTCATCATCACAACACAACCCCATCATGTAGCCTTGTCCCATTCTGCTGCCATGGGGCTATCGATTGCTGTTGTTGTTGTCGTCGTCGTCCCTGGCTGTTTGTAGCAATATTTTGCATTGCACAGGCTCATGATGATGGCCATGAATTCCCGGCACCTAGTGGTTGTCAAATAACTTGTGCATGGTGGCTTTGCACCACCTAATTGGTGTTCAATGCTTGTGCCCTCTGCTTTGCACTACTAAAAACTACATATATGTAAATAAAGGTAATGGATAGATAATATATACCTTATATATATGGATAGGTAATGGATAGAGAATGTATACCTTATTCCCTAATAGTTGTGGTTTGTTGATGGTGCACTTTAGGTTAAGTGCACACACCAAATCCCATCTCAACTTAAAAAAGCTACGTAAATTGGGTTATAGACATTCTTTAGATGGGTGGGTGATGTTCAATATATCATGGGCTGGCCACATTAAGGTCTAGGGTGGCAAATTATATCATTTTCTCGATTGCATTAAAGTCATCTTAAAGTCAACCTCAATTTGACCCCCTCTTTGCAGTTTCATGCTTAATTTTTTGGGTGTTTTAAAATTCAACCATATTTGGGGATGAAACCTCAAAACTAAGGATGAACATAGAAAATCAGGCATTCTTTCTATCTTGTCATAGTTTAAGTGAATGAAGGTGTTACTTCACAATAATTATTGTAAGAACACTATTATGAATTAATTAGAAAAAAATTTCAATGAAAAAAAGTATTTATGGGAAAACTATTTAGTCTAGCTAGACTATTGGGTATTTTGGTAATTTTTAAACTATTATTGATGGGTATTCATCTATTGTTTTCTATGTACTAGGTGATGAAGCCATTTGAATAGTTAGTTTTTGAGGATAAAGTGATTGACATGAATTTGTCAATTGATTATATATTTGTGAAAAATGTTAAAATACAAGCCTATTTTTGTAAGCAAGGATGAGGTACTTTTGTGGCTTATGAATGATATGAAGATTTTCTCATATCATTCTTATTTTTTCATTGTATTCTTGAAATTTGTAAAAGGTTGGATTTTTTAGTATTATCTTGGTATAGAATATTGTAGCTCTCAATATTGAACAATTTTTTTTTTAAAAGCATAAAATTCACTTCATTCAATTCACTTGGACTCAATCAAATTGTGGACTCTAGCATTGAGTTTTCATGATTTTACAATTAATTTTAGTATGTGCATAATCTTTTAATGATGATCATACATTCATAGTAACGACCAAAAATAACAAGAAATGATAAAACAAAGCAATAAATGTATTTTAAAATGGTTTAAGGTTTTTTAAGGGCTTACGTTGTATTACATGAAGGCATTTATTATGAAATTCTTGTGTTTGCAACCTTTCGATGTTTCTATTGGTTCCACAATTTGATAGTTGCAATAAATGAAAAGGTTTCCCTAATATATAAACTTTGTGCATACATCCATACTATTAAATCCAATGAAATACTAGTCAATTTTTCAAGTTGTTATTCATGAAAGAAAACATAGAAAAACACATTTTATCTTCAACTCTCCCTAAAACCATAGCCATTGAAAGTTTTATCAACTTTGATCACTCTAATAACTTGTGAAAAATGATCCAATTAGTAGTTATCAACATTCTTAATTTCAATGCATCAAGTAAGAGCGAGATGTAAACTTGGTTAGCCCCAATGTCTTTGATGGTAACAATAATGCGCCTTCCAAATTTTGAATTGTGTTAAGAAAATGTGTTCAACTTGTGGTTGAACCCCAAAATGTGAGGGTAAATAAGGCCAATGGCATTCATTATCTCTTATGAAGGGAACCTTTGTTACAAGTTTTTAATTAGGCTTTAAACAACACATGTGCATTACTTTTGCACTTCTTGCATTGCCATGAGCTAATCAATCTCGGAAACCCCATTCAAGGCACATGTTACACAATCTTTTTTTAATTACATATAGGTATGTTCATATAAACCAAAAAGCTATGTATTCAAACATAGTTGATGGCTTAGTGAACTAAGTATGATGCACATTGCAGAATATCATTGGAATGTGCAATGATGTCTAGAAATTACCCAATGTCTTTCAGGCCATACATGTATTATTCATCATTAGATACATATGATACAATTGGCCCTCACATTCCTACATGGTAGCAACAAAATCACATATGAAAATGTTTTAGTTTTGAACAAATTTTGGCAATTGTTGAACAATTTCATGCAAATTAAACCAAAAAAAACTTCAACATCACACAATAATTATGGATTTGCATCAGTCTTGTCATGCATTACATGTTCATCAATCATTTGAATCACAAGTGATTTGTATTCCATCAAAACCAAATGAAAACATTAAGATCCATCATGTTTTCATATTGTGAAATTTTTTTTACGCTTTTTACTCCAAAAACTTTGCAAACTTAACCTATCCAAATGCCGCTTAAAGGATAAACAATAGTAAGTGTACATGGACTACAATAATATCTCAATCTTAAACACTATATGCAAATTTGAAAAAATATTATCAAATTTGTCTTGGTGCAACATAGTGTGCGTTTAAAATGGTGCGGGCATGTTTTCCCTTTATTGTGTTATGACACTTATGTTTGCCTCCTAGAAAATTGAAGCTTCATTTGTGCCAAAATTTATGAATTTTGAAGCAAGGTTAGATTTTGGAAAGCCCCCAAATTGAGGCACACTACCATTACCACCTTGTGTGAGGTTATTTGTTATACCACCATTCACCACTTGCTCCAAAGTTAATAAAATTGGCATGCACTTCCAACCTTCAACAACATGAGCATTGAACTAAGATTGGTAATACCATAGTGTTTACCCCATTAATAGAGATTGAAATAAATCTATCTTTTTTTAATCAATTTCCAAATGTGCGTTTGTGAGCAAAAGATGGTGCATACATTTGATCATGTTCCAAGCACTTGAATCGTTCCAATAATGTCAAGGGTTCTTTGGGACTTGGACAAGAATAAACAATTGTGACATGTTTTCATAATCTATAATCAAATGTCCTTATTCTAGGACCTCTAGAAATCTATCACAATTTGCATTTTTTTTTTGTCCTTTTTCAATGTGCAACTCGGGGACAAACAACTTTTTTATTTTCCCAAACCCAAGAGAAATGCAAACTTTACATGTAACCATGGACATCTTGTTAGTGGGGCCCATCATCACCTCAACCCAAGGTAGTTATGTAACCCAAATGTTTAGAAACACATAATTTAATTCCCATTCCACCTTCCTAGGTTTAATCTTTGGCTTTGGACAGGCATGGTCAAAAGTAAATTGGACATATTAAAAAACATCTCTTACATGAAACAAAAATCTACCACAATCCTATGTTGTGCTTGTATGTTGCATGGAGGGGTACGGATTTGATGCCTTTGCCATAGTAGATCCAACAATGGAATAAGGTTTGACAAGATTATAAGAGAAGAATGCTTGAATGAAAAACTTGCATGTAGTTTTAATAGAGCCATAAAAAATGGTGGCAACAACACAAAACAAGAAGCAATTAAACATAGCTTCCTTTACACACAATTGTTAAAACTTTTACAATTAGCACATAATGGATAAAGTTTAAGATGTTATAAAATGATGTGAAAAGGTTTAAAGAGTTTGAAAACCTAAAATAAACCTTAAACAATTCTAGAAAAATGTGATGAACACATTCTCCATTAGAAAAGGTTTAATTTAGTACCTTGATGTGTGCATCATCCATGTTGTAGTCAAACATCTTTGATCATTGTTGGTGACACATAATTTGAGCAATAAATCAAACTTGACACCAAATCACAAAATGCACTTTTGCAACAACTAACAAATCATGCAAATTTTCAAGCTTGCACTTATTGATTACAAAGAAAAATCAACTTAGTGCATCATATGGAAAAAACAATTGAATGTAACATTCAACAATAGAAAAGAACTAACAAAAAATTGAATAGCCACCTTTAACTTAAAGTTCATTGTTGTTCTTGTGCTCCAGTGGTGGCTACAAACCATTGAAACAATGTGAACTAGTGATTACACCATATTGAATCATCACAAAATTGGAATGGCAAGAAGGTAACAATGTTGTGCAAATAACTTGAGAACAACAAAGAACTTGCGACAAGATAATGACAACATATGATGTGACTCCTTTGAAATCAAGCATTCTATGGCCTTCATGTGTCAAGCAAAGTAACTTGCATACTCATCCTTTATGAAAACTCTTGTTTGAAACATGATGTCAAATGGTGGCAATTTCAATAGAATCAACAACCTTAATTGAAAGTAAGGAGGTAGAATTGGTTTTTGTTAGGTTGAACTTATGCAACATTTTACCATTAAAAAAAAGATTGGCATGATATAGTGATTTTGTGTCATTGGCGAATTTTAACCAAATTCATGAATTCAACTAATACTCAAGATTTTTCATGAAAAAATGGCCCAAAATTGTCAAAATTCAAGAAAAGAAATTCCCAAATCACTAGAGTTTTATGATAAGTTCGATTAGGTAGTCAAGTATAGTACAAGGATCATTTTATTTTTAAAAATAAAACATCTGAGTATATAGCCAAATTTGGTTATTTCTTCTTCTTTTTCTTTTGCATCATCATCACTTTGGCTACAACGAAAAAAAAAAAAAAAAAAAACTGGCCTGGAGTACTTATCCACAAGGGTTGCATTCCAAATCTGTTCACAATCTTACACTCTGTGATGTCCAATTGAAAAATGCCTCTCATTTGAAGGTACATTAATAATCTTGTTCCCAATTGACGGCACCATGATGCAGTTGCCATGTGTGTTGTAGACTCCACTGGATCAACTTCTTACTTACACTGCAGGGATGAATCATGAAAGTGAGCTCAGCTCCACCAGCTCTTCTTCTTCAGCCACACCTAGCTAGCTAGGTAAAGCAGTTAAGTTTTAGAGAGAGCCATGGCATGCTGCTGCTGCTGCTGCTGCTGTGTTTACTACTTTAGCATCTGACACGCTTTTTACCAACAGTACTTACACAAAAGAAAATAAATAAATAAAGGCTGACAGATAGATGCCTGCTTCACACTGGGATGGGGTACATTTTGTGCAACAAGCCAAGCAAAAGGATACAGTACACAAAGTACTACAAACTCTCAACTCACCTGAAAATTTGAGATCTGAGAGAGCAGATGAGCTTTGTGTTGGATGGCTGGTACCTTCTTTACCTACTACTCATGCTGGACACTAATTATTTCTTAAGAGGGTTAGCTTGAGTTATTATTATTATTATTATTATTTAAAATATTTTTAAATAAAAAATTGAACTAATAACAGTATTTTGTTGAAATTCTAAAAAATCCAACCCAATTCAGAACACAAGATAACTTTGAAACTTACTTGTGGAGTTAGCATACTTTTATAAAAGGTGCATTCACACTTGGTGTTAGGGACTCTTAAGATTGAGTCCCCTAACACCATGCTACCCATTTAGGACTTAAACCTAGTTACCATGAAAATTTTATGTTAAGCTAAACATTCACTTAACATTAAGCGAAAGCCCATTTAACATTTGTTTGGGTGCCATCTAGGATGCCACCTAGATTTTCATTTAACACTGACTTAACATCAAGTGTGAATGCACCATTATAAATAATTAGAGATTATCGTTGAAATTCTGAAACATTCAGATTGGGGCTGCTTTGGAACCCTTGTTTCTTTTTTTCAAAAAATTAATTATTTTGACAAGATTTGCCAAACATGAGTTGTTCGTATGTTATGTACAACGATCAATTGCATTACTACATCAGCAAAGGGTGATTATAAAGCAACCCGAAAGTGTGGGACTGGTAAGGGTTGTGCTAAAAGGTGGTAAGGTAGGTGGTGAAGTGAACCACCACCATAGTAGTAGTAGTAGTAGTAGGCCAGGAGCATTGCCATCCCACCTGACTTCTTAGCAACAATTACTACTTTGCACCAGTGCCAGAGAGACACACCATGCAGATGAGTACCACTGCAGCCGCCCAATTCTGTTGGGGGGCGGGGCAGAGAGAGAGACTCCAGCCAGCAGTATTCTAGTGCCAGTGCACTGATGATATATACCACTTTAACTTTTAGACTTGGATATCCATTTTGAACATTTCTTCTTTTCTCATCATCTGCTCTGCTGGGCTTTCCCCTGGGCATCTGGGAATTTTTAGTAGGCCAAAATTATTTTGACAAGGAAACTATGATTTCAACCTATAAAAAAATATTATTCATGGAAATTATGATTTCAATTATGATTTTTCATGAAAAAAATGGCCGGAATTCATCAAATTTGAAAAAATATAAAAGATCAAAATCCCCATTTTTAAAAAATAAGTTCCAGTAGGTAATTTTAGCCAAGAATGTAGAAGCTTTTTTTAAAACTATAAATCATATCTGATATATAGCCAAATTTGCCCTTTTTTTTTTCCCCTGGATTCTGGTCACTTTGGCTACATCACACAATTGGCAAAACAAAACATTGCGGCCCTTAATCAGGATTCAGTGAACCAGCATCCACCAGTGCACCATGAAGGATGAACGGTAAGTGGTCAGGAAACAGTTTTCTACTGGTTTTCACTTTCCTAGCTAACCATGGTGGTTAGCTCAGTTGCTCTTTTTTTTTTTCTACCTACCTACTAACAACCCACAAGCAGGTTGGTAATAGGCAGGTAGTAAGAACAGCCATTACCTAGTAGTTACCTATTTTCCTACCTATCTACCTATATAAGAGACCTATTTCCTACATAATTGGTTACCAAGGTGAAACCACATATTAACTCAGTTGACGTTCATCCACAACTGAGTAATGATGGGCATCCAGTCGATGGTGTGCTGGTTCACTGTGGCCCTGATTAAGTACTTGCAAGGGCTGTTGAGTGTAATCCGTACTTTAAATGAGAGATGAACCTTCTGGCAGTCAATTAGCACTAACTCCCTGTGAAGGTCACCCAAACTAGCTTGGGTTATAGGATGTTGTCCAAGCTCATTGACAGCCCAACTCTAAATCTTCATATGTAGGTACTAGCAAGTCATAAGTTTTGCTCCAATTTGGTCTTTTGAATACGATTCCTATACACTTTTGATGGCCCTGCATTTACTATTTAGATCAGCCCATTTGAAACTGGTTCAATTGGGTTAGGGAAGGCTCCCCCACTTGAACTAAGTGCAAGTGCTTTAACCCTTAAACATCAAAAGGACTGAAAAGATCTGATTTCAGAAGATATGAGATGTGGTGATGTTTGATGAAGGTGTTAAGCAGGAATGCCCCTTTTTGTTGGTACAAAAATCGATCTTCATGGAAGAACAATGGAAATGCTAAGAAGGAAGGGGGAGAGGGAGGGGGGATGATATACATTTGGAATCCATGCCATTGAATGAATCATTGTCCAAACCAAAATATCCTATGGGATGGTTAATTTCGGTGAGTGAATACCGAAAACAATTAATTTTAGCTTACAAGGTCATTTCTGCACTTGAAGTTAGAGGTCCTAAGGTCCAGCACATCAGGCGAGTTTTCAAATAGGGTTCTCAAATATCTATACTCTTGATTTCTATTTATGTCTCTTGTCCATAACTTTTTTTCAATCATTATGATAGTTGTTCCATGAGATATCTTAAGATTGTTCAAAAGCGGAGCTATAACTTAAAATTTGGACAAAATTTAATTTGTTGTTCTTTAGTCCTAAAGATTTCATTCTCTTCCTATGAAATGTGCACCATAGCATAGCAACAATGCTCTATGGATGTGCAGGGCAGGAGGTGAAACCACTACTTGTAAAGTTGTTGAACATCTTAAACTTCTTTTTTGGGTAAATGCAATAGGGCAATATGGACCGATTTTCACATTTTCATTGCTCCAATTTGAAACTTTTAAAAATATTCATCTATACAGATGACAAAGTTTTATACAATTCATCCAAATTCCCATGAAAGTTTTGAGAAGTCTCTTCTTTCAAATTTTCAATTAATATATCTGTCTATAACCTGACAAGAAGGTATGAAGGAAGGGATGTCTTTGTCCACCAAGTTTTCATACTGTGTATGGGATGTACTTGGAAGGGTCCTGGTTAACTTCCAGTATGTGTGAAATGGACAGAACAGCAGGTTCACTCTGCCTGACAAATTCTTTGAATTACAAATACCTCATTATTCAGCAGTTGGGACAAACCCCGCCCAAAAGATAGATTTTAATAACATAACTTTAAATCACATTAAAGTCAAATTGTAAGACATGTCTGTGGCCAGGGTGAACCAGCAGCACCTACAACTGGTACCTTCACCTTATTGAGCAAGGCCTCTCTGAGGTTGTTGTATTTAACCCCCACCCAAATGTTAAATTGGACTCAGAGAACCTCCTTTATAGTATGGGATATTTATGATGTTTGGAGGCAACCCTAATAAATCAGGGTTTTATCATGATACCAGGGTGTTTTCCTCTTATACCAGTACTCAAATAGATTGAAAGGGCTTCATTCACAGAGGGTGGCCCAAAGTCAGCCTCTTGTGCAAGCAACATGGGGGCAACATGGGGCCTTTAGTCAACTAGCACCTACATTGGTACCATGGAAAAAACCCTACAAAAATTTGTGTTGCTTCTAAACGTTCATTATAGATCCCTTTCCCAGCCCTCGACTAAATGGGGGTCTCTGAGTCCAAATTTAACATTGCCAGGGTTAAGTATTAGCTCTAAGAGGCCTTACTCCATCCAGAAGGTGAAGAAAACCAGTGTAGTTGGTGGATAACCCTGGTGGTTGCCACGTGGTATTGCTTCCATTTGGCTTCTGCACTGGTTTTTTTGGGGGGGAGGGTGTCATCACATTTATGTCTATTAGCTATAAGAGTTCCTTAAAATAATGTTGCCAGTTAAGTCAAAAATCTGCCTAAGGATGCCCACAACCACCATGGCTCCATTAGGAAATTGAAAATAAATAAATCAATCAATCTACCAGACTAGTACTGGTATAAGGTTGATATTGCCTCATATCATATCACACTGGTATGTTCTTTAATACAAATACTCATACCAATACTATATACCCAGGTTGCACCCTATATACGAGTACAACATTGGTAGCAACATGGGTGCTGGCTCACCCAACAAGCTTTGCCGCCTGTATGGCTGGAAGTTGAACCAGCATTATTTTCCTAGACACAGCCAATGCAGCTTTGTCTATTTACAGAAACTTAAATAGGTAGGTCATAGATGCTTGCATTGATGGTACAGTGGCTACTTGCTAAAATGTAACCATATCTATTTCTATCAAAGCCATCATAAAGAGTTTTTATGAGAGAAAAAAATCTCAATCTTGGCCTTCTTATCACATCCCAAGAAGGGTGGAACTATTAGGGCACCAAGTCTGCTTCATGACTCAATGGATATGCTAGGGCTGGGTTGTTGCTGAGTAGGGTAGGGGGGGGCACCTGGGCTACTTACTATAGTTCATGGATTGGTTTACTTTGTAGGGAATATGCTTTTCCTTTGTTAAAAAAGGCTGAAAGAGACGAAGTTCCTGAGCCTAAAACAAAAGGAAAATATAAAGACAGCACCTACCTAAGCCCGGCAGCAGCAGGTCACCGACTCTCTCCAGAGTCCAGACCTTCTGCATACAGGAGAACACACAAGGTTGCAAAAGAGCCACAGAATTTTACATTAAATGCATTGATTGCTGCAAGACAATTCAAATGCACCTAACCTACACACATTCTGGAAAGCAGGTAAAATGTTTTAACACAAAGGCATGAGCCACAAAAGACCCACTTAAGCATGACCTACTCCACCAGCCTGACATCCAAGCAGCATCAGCCCAGCTGGTTGCCACATGGTATTGCTGCTCCCCATTGGCTGCTGCTGCAGGGTTTTTATGTTCATAGACATAAAAACCCTAAACCCTAAACCCTAGAACTCTTGTCAAAGGGTTTTTATGTCTATGAACATAAAAACCCTTTGACAAGAGTTCTAGGGTATTTGGAGGAACACTTACCACGCACAGGAACCCATTTGGGGCATATCAGAAAATGAAATGCACGCACCTGCAGGCAAGCATTCCATTTTTTTAATTGCATTTTATTTATTCTTTCCTGTGGTACCCATGAGGTATCACAAGATTATTTTTTTAATTGTTTAATTTTTACATTGTGTAGCACCCTTTGTCACAGGCATTATTGAAATCAGGCTCACCTTAGTGTTGCACCCCACCACTATCACCTTCAAACGCTTCCCACTTTTGCTTGGCTAGTGGGGTCTATGTGCACTTCCCTTGACTCCAAGCACTCCTCACACTTGCTCCAAACCTTGGGTTGTGCTCCAATGCTACACTTTAATGTGCTTGTCATTGCATGTCCATGTTAATTTGCTCTCAACATCCCAGCTTTTGATACTATCGAACTTCCCCTCTAAGCCTAAACAAATCTTGGACTCATGCTCGTTGTGAACTTCCCAAATGGTCCAAGGTCTTGTCACCCATGCCCTCGTGGCTACATCTTGTGACCTAATCACACGAAGCTCCTTTAAAAGGAGCAAGTTCTTGCTTACTTGGCAAGTCATTTTGCCTCAGCCTTGATGCCTCCTACCCATTGAGTCTTTTGACTTGGTGCCATCATGGCCCTAAGTCACCTAGGTCACCTCATGGTGCCTTGATCTTACTTTTGATCTTTGATGACCTTTTGCTATTCTCTTAACCAAGCCTTAATTCACGAATTCATTGAACCCACATTTCTTCCTTGATTTGATTTGTTATTGGCTCTTATCTTATGACCTTGCATCGAATTGACTTAGCATGACTCATGTCAAATTCCTTCACAACTTTGATGTGCCCTCTTCAAGTGGTATCAGCACAAGCTTGCATTTAAAGGGTTCGTTCACTTAAATCTCGTGCCAAAACCTCCTTTAATGGGGGCATGGCATTCAACTTCACTTCACACGAGCCCTTTATCCAATAATGCCCACAATCTTGGTCAATATTATACATTTAGTTCAACTTGTTCAAACATCTTTTATTTTTGTCTATTTTTAATTCACGAAGGTTACATTATTGTTCTAGCTAAGTTTTTGTTAATCTTATCCTTGTTCTTATGATTATTTTTCTCAAGCTTTAATTGGATGTTTAAAAAAAATTCCAATCTTTAATTTGTTTTTAAAAAAGGTTTGACCATTCTAAAAAACTTGTATCTATATAGTTAGAAAACTTAACATGTTTCAAAAGGAATAGGAAGTTGATTCACGTTCAAGTTTTAGTAGTTTTAGCAAGAGGTCAATTGCGTTATTTAAATCCAATTTTAGTTCTAGCGAGTTTATGAACCTTTTGTCCAAATATCTCGTAACTTGATTAAAAATTGGCCATACAATTGATCTAATATTGTAGTACCCAAATGGATTCGGCAACAAATTGAAGAATAATTAATTAAATTTCAAATCTTAACTTCAATAGTTGGTTTTTTTATTTAAAAAATTTCGACATGTAACATTTACATAAAATAATAAATATAAATTTGTTATCTTTGTGAAATACTTTAAATGTGTCTAGACTATCACATTCTTTGCCTCTAGAATTGGCAGGTATGAAGCTCAAGCCCAATAGTCGAAATACATTAGAATTTGATTTTCTAAAAAAATTTTAAAAATCAACAAAATAAAAAATAATTTAATTAATGCCAAAAAATTTCACATTATACAATACTTTAAATTGGTCAACATTCGTTAACACTTGCAAATTGCATCATTTATCATGATTTTAAAATGATTGTTTCAACTTATTGGTTTTTTGCTTTTATGAACTTTTTTTTCAATGTTAATAGACATAGGAAGATTTGGTTTAAGTATTGTATTCACAAAACATTGATAGTGAGATAGTGATAGATTTTATGTGGGGAATTTTATTTTTTTTATCAACACATTGGTTGATCACACAAACAAAATATTTTTATAAATAATTTATGAAAAGTGTTGTTGGTAAAAACATGGGTTGATGAGGTGGATGGTAGAAGTTTCTTGAATAAATATATTTTAACCCCTAAACACAGATTAAGCTAAATTTAACATATTTTGGGTTTCTAAATGGGTATGTGCAATGTGCATTTAAACTGAAAGTTAACAGGGAACTAAATGAACTAATTCATGAATTGGAAAAATGGCATAACCTAACTTCCTTTTAAAATTTAATTTGTTGTTTTTTAAGCATGACTTTACTTTGAAGTTGTTATGTAGAGTGTTTCAAATCCTAATACATTTTTAAACATGCCTAATTACAACAATAGAATTCTTTTATACATTATTGTATGGATAAAAAATTGTAGAAAAACATTATGAAATTATTTGGGGCTTGGAAAAATGCATATGTTATTAGGCCTTCCTAGAACATTGGTAGTAGGAAATGATTTTTTTCACTAATAAATCCTCATTTTTCATTAGCGAACTACAATTATTGGGTGGAAATAGTTTATCACTTTCTATAGTTCATCTTTTCATGTTCATGGGTGGAGATGGGTGAAAAACTAAATAGTGCACATTAGATGTGTTAAATATTAATAAAGTGTTGTTAGTGGGTATGTTCTTACATGTTATGTGTGGCATCATTTTCTTATGTGTTTGTCAATTTGACTAAAATGAAATAGATGCCCCCTATAATGCCCCTTTGTTTGTCCCTTGCATTCCCATTCCCTCAAGTTCCTTGCACCACTTAACTCCTACCTATCTATGCATCCCATGACACATAGGGTTAGGACAACATTTTTTGGACCCATCTAGATTTGACTCAATAATTAAATCAAAGACATGTTAAGACAAGGTTAAAACTTAGTCTAAATGTGAGTTTCCCAAAGTCTAAGGCTTTGACACCCATGGCCCCCACAATGGTTCACAACCCAACTATAAATAATCATACCCATGACAATTCTAAATTGTCTTGAGACTAATTCCCAAGGGTCAACACTAAGTTATCCCAAAGGGAAATGTGAAATGACATCAAATGTTGCCTTTAAACAACCTCAAGCTACCCCAAAAGGGTTTTGTGAGGCAATAGCATGTGCCACCCTAGGACAACATTAAGTTGCCCCAAAGAACAAACCCATGTTTGCTCTCATGGCCCAATCCATAAGATGAACTAGGGAGTTGAATCACAATTTGCAAACTTCAACTCCCCATTGCTATGGTCGTCTTGGCATGAGATCTCATGTGAATTTCAAAGGGATTCACAAGAAAGGGCATGTCATTCATTCCCATTTTTAAAAAATAAATGTCCTTGTTGACATTGTGAACATTTTCCTTTTAGAACAAGGCCATACTTATCCCCACTCCAACCACAAGTCATTTTGCGAATACTTCTTGATTTTGGCTTAATTTGTGTTGTGTCATTGCTTATATTTAGCCTCTTCCACCTTAAAATATTTCTCTTGAATCCATGTCTAGTTTCATTTCAACAACCTTGACCATCACACCAATAATAAGTTGTTAAATGAACCAATAGATAATGTTGAATTGGGCTTTTATAATTAAAAGTAAGCCTTTTTACCTTCAAGGACATTGTTGGCAACTCCATGCATTGGAAACTTCACTCCCTAAAGGTTGTTTATTAGTTTTAAAACATGTCATTTAATTTGCAAACATCGCTACCTTGATTTTGCCCTAACCATTAGGAGTTTTCGTTATAGTTTAATTCTTAAAGTTCATTTTCATTGGTTATTATCATCTCATTTCAACCATTCACTTCATCATTTCGTAGATTAACTTCTCACACAACTCATTTTTCTTCAAATGAATTTATGCACCCTTATTTCAAACATTAAATTTTACGATTTTCAAGCTCGCATCTTCAATTTTGAAGGTTGATGTCCCTATCAACACTTAGTTAAATTGGGGATTTCTCACATGTTTTTTCTTTTTGTGTTTTCTTTTGCCCCAACTCATGCCTTTTCTTAAACTTAAATGCCTTCACCATTTTCTAGTAGATGATCTTAATGTGATGGTTTCACCCATGCTACCTCTTTCAAGTGGCATCCCTTCCACTTTACTAGAATTATTTGCCTAGACACCATGTTTTCTTTTCACCCAACCTTGTTTGCAAATCTATGTTCAATGAAATCAAAACTTGAATGATAGGTTTGCTTCTTATCCAACCTCCTTGTATATTTGCTAAATGGCTTTAACTTAAACACATGGAAGGTTAAATGCACCACAAAAATTGTTGGAAACAACAATGTATAAACATATGGGTGAGGTTTACAAAACACTTCACAAGGTCCCACATACTTTAGTATGAACTAACTTGCAAAAGCTTCAAACATCTTGATGTCGCAAATGTTCAACCATACAAAATCACCAATCTTGAATTCAATGTGTCTTCAAATCTTATTAACTTGTTTTTCATAACTTGTATGTGATTTCTCTAAGAGTTTTTAATTTGTTTTTTTACCATCTCTTTGGCATTTTTGCCTCCTTCATGACGAACTCTTCTAGACCTTGGGATGGCTAAGTCCCATGGGTTGTCCTTCTTCAACTCTCAATGTCAATTCAAAGAGGCTTGCCCCAATTGTTGAACATTTGGTTGAGTTGTAACAAAATTCCATTAAACCTTAATGCTTGGCCCAATCCCTATGATTGGCCTTCAAATAGTTTTCAAGATACTATTAATTAATATCCCATTGATCTTTCCGATTTGGCCATTAATTTGCAAATGGAAAATCATGTTAAACTTCAACTTAATTCTAATCTTTTTTCATAAGAAGTGTCTAAATTTTCAACATGAATTTTCATTGTGGTCCTTTATTATGACCTCCAACATGCCATTATACTTAACCCACATATTGAAAAACATTTTTTTTTATCTCCACTATTATGGTTATGGTCTTAATTAGTCCAAATTTAGCCAACTTGGAGAATTTGTCTACCACCACTAAGATGGCATCTTTCCTTTGTAAATCTGAAAGACATGTCATGAGTCCATTGAAACACCCTTGTATGGACTTGTTGGATTAGGTAAAAGATTGTACAACCCAAATTTCTTTTTACATATTGACTTGGTGTTTTGGCACTTCACACAACTACATATGTAATGTTATATGTTATTTTTCATTTTAGGCCAATAGACATTTTACTCAAAGTCATCATTGTGGTCTTTTCCCCATAGAATCCTACAATTGGTACATCATGCAAAACTTTCCTTAGCACACAAACACACAATTACCTTCATTTAATCAACCCATCTAAGATGGTGATTTTTTTTTTTTTTTTTTGTTGCACAATCCCATAAAATAACATTGTGTGAAATGTTCTTTCACATACCCTTCTTTAATCTTTTATTCAATATTACTTTCACCCACAAATATGGCATGAAAGATTTGGGTGGTCCCCCAAGACATCTCTCATTGGTATTCCTCCTTTTGACTTAATGCATCCAGCATTACATTGTTTTTGCTTGACTTATGGATCAACTCTATGTCTAATATTAATGCCAAATGTCATATATATGTAATTGTTTTGTGATGGTTTTTGGTTACATCTCATAGTACTTCAAGGACATAGTGCCCATGAAGACCAAATGGTCTTTTGTGATCCCAAGTGATGTCAACCGCCAAATCTTAAGGTGAGCATAAGCATGCTAAAGTAGGCCAAAAAAATATCTCAAGAATGCAAAAGAAAATAATTGTCAACTTTGGAGGTTAAAAAGTAGTACACATTCTTTGAAATTTAATGTTTAAATTACATGAACATATGTAGTATGACATTATTTTTTTATAAAAAAACTTAAGATATGTTTACTTTTTTCCAACCTACTTTCACTCATTTTTCTTCTTTTGGTGTTGTTATCCCATTTTGCACAAAGTCAACATAAAGTATAATCATGATCCTTTCATTTTTTTAATTCATTCATATGGCTCCTTAAAAATTTGTTTAAAACATGTTTTAACATGTTACAAACACAAAATGATTTTTCTACTAAAAAGTAGAATTTTAACACTTTAAACCTATGCAAGGAAAAAAAAACTTTTGAAGGGCTTCATATATTGTCATAATTGAAATATTCAAGTTCCAAAAAATGTGCATAATTGTGCATGATGGCTCAAACATTAATAACACATCGTTTGAATAGTTTGAATTAGAAAAAATATAAGATATAAACTTGCAATAAATTTTTTAAATAGCTCAAATAATAATATACATTGGGGATGACATATATGGTTTATTTAATATGGCAAATACATTCCAAATTTTATAACATTTGTAAAAGGCGTAAAATTCTAAATGCAAAATCTAATTTCCACCTTTTTTTACTTTTTGAACAAGGTTCACCAATTGGCCTACTTTAACATGCTTGTGCCCAAGTAATTAATTACTATGAATAAACTTTTCATGAATGCCCCGTTTTAGTTGGGCCCTTCTCAACTTCTTGCTTTCAAAGGTGATAGGATGCCCATCTTGCATTAACACACTTCCAATTGCAAACCCATTTGCATCAATGTGAACTTCAATAATTCAAAGAAGTTTGAAAACCTTAACATATGTGTCACTATTTTATTTTCCTTTAATTTTTCAAGAAAATATGTTGTTCATCCTACCATTCAAATGACAACTCTATTTTAAAGAGGTTTGTAAATAGTTTGGCCAACATTGGAAAGTCCTTTAACTTCCTTTAAAAGCTTACCAACCCCAAGGAAAAACTTACCCCCTTATGTTCAAACTTTGTCATTTTTTAACGGCTTAGACTTTTTTTAGATCAAACCTCACACCTTTTTGAAACCATGTATGTCCTAGAAAGTCCATTTAAAACGTCACAAATTCATTTTTTTGTTTAGTTAACATCAAGTTTTTTTTTTTCCCCAAAACATATCTAAGTGTTAGGCATGTTCCTACGCCAACTTAGAATAAACTAAAATGTCATCAATGTAAATGCTGATGAATTCATCCAACTTGTCATGGAAAATCAAATTCATAAGAATTGTAAATGTTGATGGCACATTGCACAACCCAAACAACATGACCATGAATTCACAAAAACCACACTTAGTCCTCATGGTCATTTTTTCCACATTTGCATCCATATACAAATTTGGTAATAACTCAACTTCAAGTTCACTCAATTAAAGTAACAAGCTCCATTTAAATGATCAAACATATTGTCAATTTGAAACAAGGGGTAATTGTTCTTTATGGTAATTTTTTTAAAAGCACAATAGTTGATGCATATGTCCAACTTGTTATACTTTTTATCCACAAGCAACATTGGGGCTTCATAAAGTGTCATGATGATGAAGTTATACATTTTCAACTTTAAAATGATCCTTCTATACTTTTATTCACATTTATGGCTTATAGGGCATTGGAATGAGTTTTTGGAAATTTTCCATTAATACTTTCAATCCTTTGAAATAATTGATATTGAAATTATTAGCAAGTTTCATTGAATCTATAAGGAATAAAGTCATGTATTAACATGTATTTTTATGTTTCGATATTGGCCTTTGGTATTGTCATACAAGTATATATGTTTCCATCCATATAACCCAAAAGAAAAATTCCTTGATGCCAATTTGCATGTTATACACATGGTGAAAATTTCAGCATAAAACTATTGTATATTTAAAATATGAGCCATGGAATGGAATCATTTGTTTTGAAAATCCTTTCAAAACAATGCTTGAAACCTTTTTGGCTTGTTGCATTGGTGAGGCAAAACATTCCATGTTGTTCACAAGGCAAAAACACATTTTGCAATCCTTGGGTGAAGACACAATAAAATGAATCAATGGAACCCAAAATAGTCATTTTCCAAGAACTCATGTGATATGTGGCATTCATGTGTTGGTCTACTATCTTAAATTTTGTAATTTTCATAGCTAGTTTACCACTATGTGTTGGATATATCTATTTTTTAATTTTTAAAAATCCTATTATCATGTATACTATACATTCATATTTTTTACCACATAAAAATCAATAACTTTTGTTAAAACCACATCCTCGTATCTCATAATTTTCAAGGCCAAAAACACATTTGAACCAAATTTGCTAAAATATGTTATAAAAATGAATTTCATCAAATTTAATTTTTTTATTTAAAATTTATCAATTAAAAAATATTTTCTAATTTTTAGAGGAAGAAAACATGCACATTTGATAGTGAAAAAGGATGTTGAAAAAAAATTAAACAAAATCTACATTAAGGTTTTGAGTGCTTTAAACATGCAAAGGAACCTTTGAAACATTCTCAATTTGCATCAAATTTTGATTATTGCAACTTTGCAAGTAATGGAACCCACTCTAAAAACAAATGACAATGCAAATTATTATATTTATATGATGACTTTTTTAAAATATAATTTACAATTTTAAACACCATCTACATGCCATTGTGATACATATTTGTGTGACCACACCCCCTTTAATCCATCCATGGAACTTGATCTTAAAAAATTAATGGTAATATGTAGTAAAATTTAGAGAGGATAATTTTTTAAGTATGACTTGGTTTCCTAACCCTTATGTGCTTAGATAGAAAATCCGTGGTTTTTCACAATTTTTTTTTAATGTTTCTCTCATTTGAAATATGTATTTTAAGTGTAATGGGGGGAAAAAAACACCATTTCACGTAACAAATCAAAACATAACACATAATACAAAACACAAGCTAGAACAAAGAACAAATATGTAAAACAAAACATAGGAAAAACAAAAACAAGTCACAAAATTTTAAAAAAATGTATAATGTAAAGTAGAATGAATAAAACAAAATAAAACAAAATAGAATGTGGAACAAAACAAAAAAGACAACATACACTTGACAACATAAAATATAATGTCTTTTAGTCTATGCGTTTGTTTGTTTTGTGTTTGGTAGTTTGTCTTGTTTTATGTTACGTTCAAATTCATTTATATGTTAAGTTATGTTGACTTTATATATACCTTTTTGCCACTTTCACATCAAGTCGATACTTCTCACAAAATCACATATTTACTAAGATTGCAAAGACATTCCAATAAAAAACTTGATAGAAAAAAAATTGTGACTTCAAATTTTTAGCTATGCCAATTTGATATATAAGACCAATTCATGAGTGAACTAAGAAAAAAAACTTTTACAAGAGGTTTTGATTCTTGAAAGTCAAAGTAGCATGTTTAATGATTTGAAAAGAAACAAAAAATAAATCGTGAAATAAAATGCAAGTTATTATGTAACATTGACATTTGAAACTTTAAATAATGAAATAATCAATCACCTTGCTAGTATGTTTGAGTTGGCTTTAACCAAATTATACAAAAATGGTTTTGCAATCATAGTTTATAATAATAAGACTAAAAGAGGTTTAGAAATTGGGAATGACAATAATATGTAGCTTTCCAACAAATTAACACCAACTTCAGATCCAACACAATAGAAAAGCAGATAAACATGTCATTAATTCTTATTTTATTCTTTTTATGCTACAAGTTCATGATTAAAAGAAAGAAAAAATGTATGTTTTATATAAAAGGGGCATAATTACTACTAAGTTGAATCTTGTGCAAGGGTAGGCTAGTGCAATTTCAACTTTAATATCAACTAGTGGATGACACTTGTAATTAATTTGATTTTGATCAAATGACACTAGTGCTTATACATGCATCCAATACCTAGATGCAAGAATTACATCTTAATCCCTTAATCTTGAAAATAGTACAACTTGTTGAGCCATTTAATTATGCCGAATAAAGGTGCATGTTAAATATTGTCCGTTTTTGGGTATTTTGAATACATGTAGTAGTGCAATGGGACTTGGAGATGAAAAATATGATCATAAAACATCAAAATGGAATTACATGTAACTAATCAGATCATTAAGTGAGTTCATCTAATGTTGAATTAATCAAAGAAATGGCAAGTGATGGAGACTTGTCCTAATTTCAAGTTTGTAAGTGACAATGACAAGGTTAGTAAATCTATAATTTGTCCTATTTTCAAGGATTGACTAGCTCTATCCATATTCCCATTCTTTATAGCTTAAAATGTATTATTATGTATGTACACCACTTCATCACAAAATGAGTTTTGAATATTATCATAACCATTTATCCTTTTCTCAACTCCATATGTCCAAATATATGGCAAATGATGGTATTGATAAATTTACATGGTTAAAAATGGTAACTAATGAACCCTATCCCAAATCATGGATTCCTAAATATGAATAAATGAGTTTGAACTTGCATTACAACTTGGCATATTGATGCACTTGTGTCATTGTGTGCACTTTTGTGAACCACACATCACCACTCCAATTATTATCATCATGGCCAATAGCATAGTGCCAATTGAATGTTTCCACACAACAAGCGGTCAAAACGTGGTAGGAGCCCATATGTCTAAGACTAATCAATTCTCTATTTTTTATTATGTTTATTGATTTACTATCTTGTGCCAAGTTTCAATTTTTGAATTTTTGATCCACACAAATATTTGGATTTTGTAGTTTTTTCAAGAGTTAAAACCATGAGATGATGTGAAAATAGTGATGTTAGATACTTAGAACTCTTGATTATCAATAAGCCATGCATAGATGTGTAAGAACAATATGGCACTCTAAGTACTTTTCAAGTTTTTTTTTCAATTTTGTGATATAAAAAATTGGTAGAATTTTCGAATTCATTTGTTGGAAAAATGACAATTTTTGCCCCAAAAAAACACTATTCATGTTATTAAGTTATTATTTATTAGGCATGAATATTAATTAAAGTTCTTTTCATAAATGAAATGTCATAAGTGGTTAGTTATGTTGAACTTGCAAATAAGATCATCGTGTCATTAAGAAAATCAAGGATTAGTACACAACAACTTGTTTGACATGTTATGTGCATGTGGTTAATTAAGTTTCATGGAGATTGAACTTTTTGATACAATCCCCATTGAAACAAGTTCACAAATGTATGGAAAATCCATGTAACTTCAATTCATACTTTATTATAAATCTTCTTTTAATAATGAATATATTTTTACTATTTAAGTATGGTACTTCATAGGAAGTGCCATGGAAGTATTTATAAACAACATGAGCTAAATTATAAAACATAGTTTATGGAAGGTGCAATTTTGTCATGAATGTTGTGTGCAAACTCAAACAAGGCGTCACAAACACACTAGCCTTGCCAATAGATAAAATGTTGTACATGTGCATTTATGTATGTATATATATATATATATATATATAATTTTGTGATTTATTTGTATGTGTTTGTGTGTATGTGCATTTATGTGTTATCAAATCATTTTGTGGTATTGCGTGGTAATACAAATTGGGGAACACAATTGAATAATTTGAAAGTAAAATAAGTGGGTTTATGATATGTCCAATATCCTTGTGTCATTCCAAAATGACATAGTTGTATTGGTGCATTTGTCCATATGTGATCTATTTGTGTATCATTAATAGTGGTGCTTTCTATAAAAGTGAGTTTTAAATTATATTTATTCATAAATGCTTGTAATGTTGATGATTGATTTTTTTTTGTTAAAAAAATATATTGAAATCTCCAATTATGACAGTTGGACAATGTGAAGGCATTTTATGTATAATGTTTTTTAGGATAGAATTAAAATGTGATGTTTTCATTTTGGGAGGTTTATGTATTGGAATTCTCGTATGTTGTCATCAAAAAGTGCGATGATAAATTCAACACCAAAATTTGTGACTGTTGTTGTTTTTGTCAATGACACATTGTCATCATAAAGTACCATAGTGCCATGTTCATCATAACATGACAATATATGGAACTTTTGTGATAAAACATTGTAAATTTTTGAGTTTAAATGAATATTTCTTGTTCTTCTTTCATGTAAACAAAGAATATGTGATGTTAATAGATTTGGATTTGCAAAGACATCTTCAAAATGTAACGTTAAAGAACAAGTATTAAAAGATTATACAATTAATTTTTTTGAACGGTAGGACTTTAAAGAAACAATAGCAAGTTTGTATTATGCATTTGTTATTAATTGAAACATTTCTTCTTGAACAAGATGATCCACTTGAAAAAAATTATTCAATAACACAAAAAGTAAAAACAATTTTTTTTACTGAACTGTCGATAATGCAATATATCTTAGACCATGTTTTGTCACACTTGTTGGATCAAATGCTAAACGATCAAGAGTTAACCCTTGTAAATGATGTATAGTTCGTGCAATAGCTAATTGAATTGGGAATTGAATTTTCATGATAGTGTGAAAAGGATTACTACCTATTTGTATTTCAACAATTTTACGTTCAATTGGTGTCCATTGTTTGTCAAGCCTTGGGAATTCATCATAGATTTGTAAATTTTTAATTCATGTATTTTGTCCAATTTGAGGATTATGAAAATGTATCCAAACAAAAGATTTTGAAATAGTTTTTGTAAAATATTCAAAAATCCCATCAGCACCATTCACAAGACCATCAAATGTTTCATAATTCCTTACACATAATTACACATAATTCCACTAACATTTTTTTCTTATCCAAAATTTTGTAATGTAAACTAACCATTTGAAATGGTAAATTTGATAATTTAAAATGAGAAGGGCATGTTTCAATATGAACATCATATGTTAAGAATGTGAATGTTTCACCTAATGTGCTTTGAAATACATTTTTGTTATGCATAGTTGTCTTAATATTTGTGTAAAATAAATATGGTAAAGTGTTGTCCATTAATGGGGTCTTCAAACAATTATTGTTCATACATTTTATGTCTTTGATTGTTTGTGATGTAGCTTTAAACCTATTCAATATGTTGATAAAATTTATATCATTTTGTCACATCACTTCTTGTAATTCATAACCTTGTACATATTCTAACCAATAATTTAATACAATAGTATTAAAAATGTTGGTTATTGGTTTGAAAATCCATGAATCTCAAATAAGGGGTGTTTGATAGAAGTCACTAGTCATTATTACACCTAATTCACCCATAAATTCATTATGGTCTTGTTTTATAATATGTAGTATATGATCAATGAAAAATAACATTCTATTGTTGACTAAAGATACTTTGTCTATAATAAACAAACAAAGCTGATCATATGTTTTTATAAAACTACCCCGTCTTTCATCATTGAATGCATTAAGTCATGTTAAATTTTTATTTATTGGAATTACAAGTTCAAAATGTATCATTGTGCCATTAATATTAAATGTTATTTTTCCTATGTATGTTAATTTCATGATTTTTGGTTTCAAAGGATCAACATTTGTAATTTTTTTAGTATAATATTGTAACATATTTTATATAATACACATGAGGGTGAACATTTTTTCTATCCCTACATCACCTATTAGAAAAATATGAATTGGTTTTATAGGGTTTTTGATTTTTTGGTATAAAATATCATCAACAATAACTCTTTGTTCATTATTTAACTGTTTCATATGCGAAGAAAACTTTTTATATGTCATGAATTCATTTGTTCATTAATAAACATTACGTGTTAACAATTTATTTTTAACATTTTTATTTTTTGATTGTGCAAAATTTTCATATGATACATCATATGGTTCAATTTCTTTAATATAATGAATAATTTATTTTTTGTGGATTACTTGCATTATCAATTATTTCATTCGAAAATCAATGTTCCCATCCATTTGTTTGATGAATTTTTGTGTATTCTTTAACTTGTGATTTTAAATTGTCCCATTCAATATTAGAATTATTGGATGGGTTAAAAAAAAAATTCATTTTTTTATATTATTTGTTTGTTCCATATAAACATCTTTCCATCAATCACAATTATTTTGCAAATTGAGTTCTGATTTTGGAAACAATTTAAATAAAAATAATTATTATTTATAATGATTTTTTGGATTTTTATGTTGATTGAATGAAACCCAATGAATTATTTTACTTTTATTACCTATTAATCAAAATGAAAGATTAAATGATTTGTGTTTAGTAGAATTTATATTATGTTTATCAACTAATGATTTACAATGGATTTCTGTAAAATTTGGAGATAATCCTTGTATCTTTTTGTGATAATAATACAAATGTTATATCTTGTTATTGACATGTGTTTATTAATTGAAATGATCTTGTTGAATGGTATAATGGCATGGATAATGTTATATGTACAACTTGTTGTACAAACATTTGTTGTACATTTTAAAATGCGTTTCCTAGCTTTTTAATGCATTTAGACGCTTCTATTTGTTCATGCTTACACTTGTTTAATATGATTTTCATTTTTTGAATTACATATTTATCTACTTTTATCAAATAAGAAGTATAATATGATGTTGTTGCATATAGATTTAAGATATATTGTGCATATGTATTTACTCCCCACAAGAGTCCTACATGTATGCCAAATATAGTTGTACATATATCATTTGGTTTTTGTTTAAAAAATAAAGTTGGTTTTTACATTGTGTAACATAATCCAAGAAAATATGTTTTTTCATCTATTTTTAATTCTAATAAAAATTCTTCAAAAGAAATATCTTGACCTAATCCCATGTTGATAAGCTTTTTATAAATTTGAATATTAATTTCACCATGGTTTGGCATATGATCTTGTTCGTCTAAAAGCAATAATATTTTTGTATGTTTCATTAGTGGCTCTAAATATTGAAATTGACAAATTAGTTGATTTTATTATTATTATTATTTTTGGACATGTTCTTTTATGTTGATGTATTTGCATATTACAAATTTCAATTGAAAGCATTGTTTGATCAATTGTTAAATATTTATGTACAAAACATTCAATTTCTCCATTTTTGAACACCAAATGTAGGAGCATTTGGTACCCATAATAATCCAGGATCATGAGCAAACCTCTTGATTAAAATTTAGTTATGAAAAAACAATCTTTTGATGTACCAAATATCAAATTAATATTTCAAATAAGTTTACAAAAATTATTCATTCTATGTTCATAGTAATGTGCATAAGTGATAAATCATTTTTAACAAGTTCTTTAATAATTAACGAATCATCCTTTTTATTCCTAAATTTTCACCAATGTATTGATCATATAATTTTTTAAGGTTTAAAAAAAATTAGCCAATTGTTTACACGTGTTGCGAATGCCACGAAAAATGTTGGTGGGCCAAGTTGTTTAATCATTGCAAACACATTTATACAAAGATGATCCAAATAATTTGGAGATGTTCTTATGCAACTTAATTCTTTATATCCTAAATTTGACTTCAATATTTTATTTAAATTTACATTAGTTGAAACATCATTAGCTTTTGAAACACGGTTTGATAATTTTGCTTTGTGAATACAAATCCATGCACAATATAATATAAAATGAATTAGAACTTTGATTGTTTAAAAATATATATTACTTATATGATATGCAAACTTTGTATTTATACTAATTAGTTTTTCTTACACAATCTTTTGATAAGAACATGCAAGTGATGGTCTTGGATGCCCATAAAATACTATTGGAAAATTATATTTTTCAAAATGTGCATCACAAAATAATCCAAAAGGTTGTGAACCTTTTCTAGGAGCTATTGTTAGCAATTTGTCATTGTTGTCAATAACATGTTCAAGACTTAAAATATTTTGCACTAATGTGCATGTGTAATCTTCATCAACTACTTCTTCAAATGTGTTTGGTTTTTTTATTTCTAAATTTGCATCATATGTATTCTTCTAATTCTATAGTTTCATTTGTATTTGTTAATTCCACAAAATCTTGCCAGTTTGGTTCAATTGAAATTTTTGCACTTTTATATAATGGAGTCTGATAAAGTTCTTGTAAAACTTTTATCACTATGTTAGGACGAACATAACTTAACATGTATATGTATTTGTATTTTAATTTTCTTTTCAAAAATATTGCAAACTATCATCATACGATAATCAAGGCAATATACTTTGTACCAAATCTAAATTTGATAGGAAATTAATAATGTTTTCATGCATTCCATATTGTCCATACCCTTTTAGTTGGAATATTTGTGCGAATGCAAGACGCGGTGCAATCAAACATTCTTCAATTTTATTTAAAATTGGAACAAATTTAAAGTTCGATTGATTATTTGTAATATGTTCATGTAAAGTCATGCTCAATTTTTTGCCACAATCAATTTTCTTTCGACAAGAATTACATATAAATATAGGGTCTTCTATTTTTTCATTTTAAAAATCATTAGGCAATTTGTTAAAATAAAATTTTAAAATAAGATGAATTTGAAGTGCAAAACACAATGTTTTACAACAATAGCATGCATGTTTAGCAGTGTCTTGAATATCTTTTCTATATATAATAATATTTTTGTCATCATTCTTTTGGTCAAGGTTTTTTTTTTTTTTTTTTTTTTTTTTTTTTTTTTTTTTTTTTTTTTTTTTTTTTTTTTTATTATTTTCTCTCATCTTTCTTTTCTTTTTTTTTTTATTTTCACTCATCTTTCTTTTCTTTTTTTTCACTATTTTTTCACTTTATTTTTTC
>Ga0116229_10002649_pt1 | contig 29035 bp, 28 predicted proteins | sample S1TSphgellanicum_3_FD_87313 | JGI IMG/M metagenome (GOLD analysis project Ga0116229, IMG submission 87313) | Host-associated microbial communities from peat moss isolated from Minnesota, USA - S1T2_Fc - Sphagnum magellanicum MG | ecosystem: Host-associated > Plants > Peat moss > Unclassified...
TAAACAATATTTTATTACAAAATGTTAATTAAAAATTTCATTAATAACATCCATCCAAAACTAAGTCAATGACATGTACAAATGTCGTCAAGTAACCTAGCCATGCCATCAATTTTCAAAGATTTTAATATAATTATCATGTGAATTGTATAAAAAAGTTTATAAAATATTGAAGTCTTCCCTAGAAGTTGGAGAGGAAACACCTTTAGACATTTTGAACCTTTGGACACAATATCATTGATGGGAGAACTCTTCTCATCCATATGGAAATCATTTTCTTGTATATGGAATGACATGCCCTTAGATTTGTCAAATTTTATTGGTGGTAACTAATCTTCTTGCATTTTGTAACATAATTCAAGTTCAGAGTATATTCCTTAGCTTTCAACAATAAACATGATGTGAGAGCTATATGATTGGACTACTTAAAACTTTTGGGCTTCATGACTTTCGCCTTTAATTGGAATTATGGATTTGGAAAGTTGGGGGTTCGATACATAGTTGACTTTCTATGATTGTGATTAATTTTCATTGTTCATTGTGGAACTAGTTGTGAAAGAAGGGGGTAATGTCATGCACAATAAGTATTCATGGAAGCTTATAATAAATGATTAAAATAATACATCTAAGAATTATTAGAAGGTCTAATTTGTGGAAAATTTTTAAAATAATTAATTGACTAAAATTTACAAAAGATTTAATTGGCGAAATCTTTTAGGAGGTTGATGAACTTCTAGAAAGTTCATGGGATAATATAAGTAAAAGTCATGGGCACACTTCTCAATTTTATTGATGCAATCTATAAAATTTTTCAAATTGTGTATAATTTTTAGTTTTGATTTACATGAATTTTCAGTGAAAAAATTGTTCAATATTCAATCACTTCTCCATTATAAGTTGAGCATTAATTGGTAAAACCCAGAAAAGGAGGGTCAAATGACTTCCAATCAAAATGTATGACACAAAGTTGAAGAGATATTATTGAAGGCTACAACTTTAAAGATTGAAACTCTTCAATGGGAGCTCATATGAGGGAGTTATGGGCTATGTGAGATAATTTTAATTTAGGAATCTGGAGAATTTTAGCCATTTCAATATAGTTAATTATATCATCCATCACAAAATATACTTTAAGGAGGAAGGTGGTATTTCTTTTCAAGTCTAGGTCATGTGAATGTAATGAATCTAAAGCAAGTCCATGACTCAAAGTTAAGTCCATTTACACTATCCATGTACATTGTTTGACTTGTGCAAGTGATTTGTATATGAGGTGTCAATGATTGTCACATGGTCTTAGTCTTATTTTGAATTTCCTTCACAAATATTTTTTCTTGATGTGAAGAATTAATGAATAGGCCTTCAAGTTCTAGTTCTTTCTCCTTTCCATTATTGTCACTTCAAAGGTTTACTCCTAATATTTTGAGATAAACTTAAGGGTATGCCAAAACAACCCTATAGAAAACCATTTCCTGGATAAAGAAGTTAGAAATAAAGGTTGACATGAATGGGAGAAACATACATTTAAGTTAGACTTGCAATTTGAAAAATGCAAACCCCTATCACAATTTCATTCACTAACCAGGTTATTATATTTCAATAAGTCAACACCTTCAACATTTGTTATTATTTGTTATTATAGACAATCTTTCCACCTGTTGTCGTGAACAAATAAAACATTCAAGAAAGAACTACATGGACTTGGCAAAACTAAAAATCCAATAACAAATGAAATTAATGGTCTTTATTGATGGACCAAGTTGCATGATACAAAATTAGGCTTGATATTGAAGTATGTACTAAGTTGTGGGAGATGTTGAATTTTGAGTGGTTTTTGGCATTTCAAATTCAATTTAATTACAAATTCTGGTTTTAGAAGGAGAAACTAGTTGGGTAACAAGTTCACACTAGGGCCAACAACATAGGCCATGCTACCAGATTTGATATTAGAAAGGAGCATTGAGTGTACAACTAGGTCTCTAGCCTTCATCCAAAAATGGGTTTCTTGTTCAAACCAAAATCGTACTTCAAATCCTATAGGAAATTACCTGTTTTTTTTTTGGTTACCTATGATTTTTTTCCAAAAGGTCAAATAAAAAATGAACTTAAGTTTTGGGGTTTCATAAGTGAGAAAAAATAAGAGGAAAAATGAATCCTATATTTGATTCCATTAAGTAGCCAGACACATAGAAGGATAATTAAAAACTTGTCTTTCATATTTGGATCATTGCTAAAATTGGCTAAATCTTCCTAGGGATGATTGTCACTTTTTCTACATCGTCTTATGGATGACTATATAGTCATACATAGTTATATGTGAGTCATATATTGTCACTTCCCTTTGGACAACAAAAGTCATGACTATATGATTAAGATCAATTTTATATTGACCGCAATTGTAATCAACAAAACAATGGTAGGGGGGTCAACAACAATAAGAAACATAGGCTTATGAATGAATCATGATGTTGTTACATTGACCAAATATTTGCAAAAGAAATTGAAACCAAGTGATGAAACCCTGCCAAACTCTATAAAAAGAGAGCACCCAAGAAAGGGAGAGAAAAAGAGACAAGGGGCAAGAACCAAAGTCCAAGTAAAGTATTATGGAAAATGTTGGGTATAGGCTGTTGTGGAGGGTGATACAAGCTGTTGTGTAGGGTGACATGCACTTGTGAGGAATTTTGTGTGAACCACTGGTTGGGGGAGGGGGGGAGGGGTAACCACTGGTTGGTTGTTAAAGCATTCATTGGCAGATTGACCACAAATGATGGTCCAATGTTTTGTGTTGTAGCCAAAGTGCTGATGATTCACATGAAGATTTAGTGAAATTTGGATACAAGATAAGTAAGAAAATAATTAAAAAAAACCCTCCTATGAATCTATAGTGGTCACTAAAATACTTGCATCATGTATAAATATCTAGCAATTTTCTTAAATTTTGGTCGAATTATGGCTATCGAAAATCTCAAAAAAGCACATGATTTTTTCACTTTAAATTTTTAATAAATATTTTTGGCTACACATAGCCAGCATCAAAAAGGGCTACTTGACAGGTCCTTGTCAGTGTTTGTTTTTGTTTGGCGAACTGGTGCAAAATTTGGCTCTTTGCTGGGGAGCTGCGCCCACCACAACAGGTCCAATTCGCCACTTATTGTGGGACACAAGGTGTAGGAAGGTTACACAAAAGGAAGGTTAGCTACATTTCTAGTGTGTTTTCTGCTAGATTTTAAACAATTTTCTCAAGGTTTTCAAAACTTTTCGCCATTAAAACAAAGTCATTTGTGGGATGATCGCCACTCATACTACAACAACACAAAAATGGCAAAACAAAAACAAAACAAAAACATTGGTCCTTGAGAAACGGACTTCTTTCTTTCCTGTCGTATCTACAAAGACTTTGGTATCGAATGTATTTTAAGAATCCCGAGGGAAGAAAAAATTGTGTTTGCGCACGCGAGCGCCGACACCGCCCCAGGCTCCAAAGCCACTGATGTCAGACGACGACATCCTTGATATTTGATGCACGCGCGATTAGCGCTCATGTTCGTGCGATGACCGAATTACCAGGCTTGATGATTTCTATAACTCTTACTGGCGGCGCTTTACTTGGCGTAAATCAGGGGCACATTCGAATTCTTTGCCTGCTACTTCTGCTACTCTTTCAATTTCCGGACCCCACCGTCATTCCCATTTTCAGTACCTATACAGCAAAAAGAAGTTCCCTGAGCATCATCAAAGCACTGCACCACTGGTCCCACCAATTCTCCGTCCTCATTACTGACAACCTTCTGGAGGTAGTGTCTTTTGTGGGCAATTCTGTGTTATAGCTATAGTGGCGATCATCCACAGGAAGATTTAGCCAAATTTGGTTGCAAATTAAATTTTTAAAAAAAAAATCCCTCTACATTTTTTGGCTACCTGTTTGAACCATGTATAAAAATATCACGATTTCTTTTAAATTTTTGGTTATTGAAAATCTTTAAAAAAACATAATTTTTGCACATTTATTTTTAATATAACATTCTGGCTATATGTATATTATATAGTCAGCCAAAAAGGTTGTTCTGGAGCATTTATAAATTCTTTGTCTAGCTCAGCTTTTGGCAGGTTGAGTGAACCAGCAGCACCCACCAGCGCACCATGCAACATAAGTAGATGGATGGATGGTATGTGGACACAAAACACTTTTTCAGGGGTTTTCATGTTCCACAACTATTTAATCCTAATAGTATAGGTAGCTTGGTAGCTTTGACAATAATTATATTATTTTTAGAAATGCTGAAATTTCGAAAAATTAAAAAATTAAAAAAAAGAATGTTCCAAGGTATTCTATTTTTTGAAATGAAAATTCCAAAATTAATTAATTGTTCCAGAAGGCAAGTGTGACAAGGTTGCCATGATATTATGTAGTTAGTTATGTACTAACCAACCATATATGTCTCTACCTACCTATTAGCCATCACATGCCTTACCTACTTAGTACAGATATTGTAACCAGTTATATGGCCTACCTATTTACCTATGATGGTTACCCACTTATAATAGTGCATTCACACTTGATGTTAAAATCAATGTTAAATGAAAAAATCTAGATGGCATCCTAGGTGGCAACCAATGTTAAATGGGTGATAGCTTAATGTTAAATGAATGTTAGTTTAACATAAAATCTTCACAATAAGTAAGTTTAAGTCTTAAATGACTAGTATGGTGTTAAGGGACTCTACACTAGAGTCCCTAACACCAAGTGTGAACAAACCTTTAGTAGTTACCTAGGTTTTGTGTGGGTAAAAGTAGGTGGTTTACAATATATTTGTGGTTATGGGTTTCCGATGAATACTACACTTGTAGGTGGTGGTGGGTCATAGAATCCGCAAGGCCGTTGGTTTTCTTTGAGTAATACTTGGCCTAGGTGAACCAGCACCGACCGTCGGTAGCTTTACCTTTTTTGAGTGGGGTCTCTTAGTGGCCATCTTAAGCTCAACAAATGTTACATTTGAACTCAAAGACCTTGATTTAGTCTATTCAAAAGGCATTTGTAATGTTTAGAAATAATTGAAATGGATTTTGGGGTTTTTACCATGGTGCCAACTAGTGTTCTCCAATTATTAGGTTTTAGGAGGAACCTTGGGTTTTGGTTTTAGAAAATTTTATAGGGTTGGTTCAGGTTAGGGTTTTTTTTCAAATAAAATGAAATTGGGACCGATTTCAAATTTGGCTTTTTAATGTGAGGGTCAATTTTGATTTTGGATTTTAAAAATTTTCAAATCAAGTCAATCTTGCTTTTAGGGTAGGTTCGGGTAAAATTTGGTTCACCTCTTGGTTAGGTTCCACAATGTCAAAGGAAATTGAAAATAATGCAAAATTTTGAATTTTTATTTATATATATTTTTGAATTGTTACAAAGCTTTGACAAAGCCAAATTAAATGAAACTATTATACTTTTAAGCTTTAAAACTATATTGATTTTCTAATGGATAAAGGACCAATTTTTTAAAGGTGTAAGAAACTTCTATCAATGTGTCATCTTTTTTATATATTTTTGTTTAATTTTATTTTAACATACTCATGACACAAAGTGCTTGATATTGATGAAATCTAAAATTGTGATGGTCTAAGCTATGATTGTAAAATAATTGACATTTTTTTATTCATTGATTTTGATGGGAATCAAATTATATGGAAAAATGACTTTGTTAAGTACTATGTCCTTTTTCATCCTGAATGGTACATTTGAAAGGATCTTCACCCAATAGTACATTTTTTTTTATACCAATTGGTTTCATGTTTCATGCACTTGTAGGTCAATTTTGAAATGTGCATTTTGCCACCTTTGAATTCAATCTTTAAAAACCCCTCCCAATTAGCCCCCGAATTTGCCCTCCAAATTACCCTTTCAAAAACCCAAGATCATTAAGATCAAAATAGCAATGGTGGCAATTGTTGATTGTAGCAATGAAAAGACTGCGTTGATGAGTAAGATCATAAGATCATCAAGATGATGAAGGTGATGGTGACATTTGTTGGTTATTACAATAAAAGGACCATGATGATGAGAAAGACCATAAGACCATTAAGATTAGGAAGGTGATGGTCACACTACTACTTGTAGCAATAAGAAGACCATAACAATGACAAGACCACAGGATCATTAAAATTACAAGGGTGACGACAAGAAATTGTTGATTATAACAAGGGAAAGACCATGATGATGGGTAGGACCACAAGATCATAAAAGGTGAAGAGGCCAATGATGGGAATTGGCAAGCTATAACAAAAAGAAGACTATGATACCAAATAGGACCACAAGATCATCAAGATCAAGAGGGTAATGGTGGGAATTTGCTAATTATAACAACAAGAAGACCATGACAACAAATAGGACCACAAGATCATCAAGATCAAGAAGGCGATGGTGGATAATGATTTGTAACAATGAGAAAACTACAATAATGAATAGCCCACAAGATCATCAAGATTAGGAAGGTGATGGTGGCAGTTACTAGTTGTAGCAATGAGAAGACCATAATGTTGAATAGGACCACAAGATCATAAAGATGAAAAGGGCGATGGTGGCAACTATTTGTTGTAGTAATGAGAAGACCATGATGATGAACAAGACCACAAGATCATCAAAATCAAGAAAGCAATGGTGTGTAATTACTAGCTACATTGATCAAGACCAAGAAAACCATGATGACCATGGCAACTATAATCACAAGATGATAAAATCATGAAGGTGGTGGTGGGCAACTATTGGCTACAACAAACCACAAGATCATCAAGATGGGGAAGGTGATGGTGGCAACTATTTGTTGAGGCAATGAGAAGACCATGACAATGAACAAGACCACAAGATCATTAAGATAAAAAAGCAATGGTGTGTAATTATTGGTTACATTAATAAGAAAACCATGACAATGACCGGTATCATAAGATGATGAGGATAATGGCATGTAGCTATTGATTGCAACAATAAGAAGATCATGATGACCATGGCAACTACAAGCACAAGATGATAAGATCATGAGGGTGATGGTGGGCAACTATTGGTTGTAGCAACAAAAAGATCGTAATGACAATGACCGAGACTACAAGAAGATGAAGAAGGTGATGGTGTAGCTCAGTAATGGTGGGTTGCAAGAAGAAGAAGAACACCACAACCACCAATGTGAGTTATAATAGGGAAAAAAACATTTCGAACATTAATATGACAAAAAAATCACGAAAACAATGGCAATGATGTAGCAAGTAGCAACAACCAATGAAAAGAACATGATTAAAAAAAAAAAGCTTCGAGCTTCAACAACAAGCTGCCACCTTCAACCCCCAATGAGAATCCCTAACACTAAATTGAAACTAGAACCAACAATTTTCAAAAAATTGGTTCAATTTTGGTTCTTCAAACCATTAAGAACTGGACCCAGTTCTGGTTCCTCATAAAACAAAAAATAAAATTAAAAAAAAAAAATCTTGGGTGGTTCCCAGCCAATTCCTCCAACCTCGCCTAACCTTGGTTCCTACCCGGTTCCACATCTTGGACCCAGTCAGATACCTGGCTAACCTGGGTACCAGCACAACACTGGCACCAATGTGGGTGCAGGTTCACCCGATGCAGAGTATTCTAACTTGGATTGTTTAACTAGGAGTTTAACTATTGATTATTGCAACATTTTGTGGTCCAATTGTTCAGTTAGAATCCAGATAACCGACCCATGACTCATAATCAACAGCTTTTGCTGAATCACTTAATTGTTTCACAAAATGAGTCTCAGAGGCCCAATTTGAATATTTCAAAAATTAGAAAATCAAGAATAGGTCTGCCAAGGCTCCTTTTAGTTTTGAATTCACAGTGATAACCCTGGCGGTGTCACAAATGCTTGCTTCTCTATAGGTATTACAAAATACTTTACCCTAGAGTCAGTTTCCTCATTAAATAATCTTAAAAATATTGAAACAAATTCTCCTAAAAGATGAAGCTGAGGTGTTGAAAACCATCGTGGCAGGCTACAATCTGAATAATTTCACTCCTCCTCCTATGACAATATCATAGTAGATCATGAGACTAATAATTTGAAAAAAAAAAGAAAAAAAAAGAACCCTACCGGAGCGAGGCTACCATAATTAATTTTTTTTTTCCCAACTCGCCCTCCTAAAAATTACTTAGTGCTGAACATCAATTGCAGGTACAGTAATCAAATCAGACTTGGTACTGACTGACATGCAGATTTCTGAGAGTGCCAGGGAAGGACCTTCTTGTCTGCAAGCGTTGTAGATGAGAGGCAATTGTAGGGTTCATTGTTGTTCTCAATGCAAGAACTGTATGTATTACTTGTCTTTCATGCTTGGTTTGCTGAAACCACGATACCTTGTCACTGGCTTTCCATTAGGTTGTTGTTGCGATCACAGTTACAAGTGCCTGGACCACCTCTGTCACACCATCTCTGACAGAGGTATATACCGTTGTGTTCCCATGCTCATGAACCTTCCGCAGGCATTTCCTTTGCGTACGGTCCGAGAAGCCGTTTCACGCCTTCTTGTTAAAGGCATCGCCGGGTGGCGGCAGAATCGGCCACTTCCTCTGATTCTTCCACTTTTCCTTTTCACCTGCCTCGTTGTCACTGTGGCCGGCACGGCCTAATAAGATCGTCATGTATTTTAAGTATCAAAAGCACAAATTGAGAAGAACCCCTCTTTGGCAAATGCTTGTCATTATTGTATTGACTAGTGTGGCATGTGTTGTTGGCACAAGTGTGATTGTGTAATTGCTCCAAGAGTGAATGGTACTTTGACAATACTACATTCATTTTTGGTGATGAAAATGATTCAAAATTCAACATCTTTACATCACCTTAGGTCTAAAAGTAACAAAATCACCTCCAAGAAATCCCCACTCATTGAGGGCTTTCTAGAAACACCAAGATCCTACTACCCTAATTTCCTCAAAAAATAATAGTTTTGATTTTATTGAATTGTTAATCATAAAATTGTTCAATATTCAATAACTCTTGCACCAGAAGTTTAAACGTTATCTAACCACCTTCGAGGACCTCTCCTCATCAAGGGCTTTTTAATCATACCAAGTGTGTACTAAGGGGTACCATGGTTTGGAAGATCGCAATGTGACAAACAAAACAAACTTCTTTCCTGAATAGATAGACTAGTTTGGCTTGTGCCACTGACTATGTAATTGCTCCAATTGAAAATAGGTGTTAAAATGCAAAATTTTAAGTTTTGAATGTAGAGGTTCTCAGTAGTCATTTGTCTATTAAAATAAGAAGGCTTGAAAAATCACTTAGCAAGAAGATGTGCCCCTTGCTTACTGAACATATTTGTTACAAATCATAGGAGTTAGTTTGGTAACTTTGGTGTGAAGTTTTGAGGATTCTTGGCATTGTTTTTTGTTTTTTAAAAAAAAATTGCAATTCTTATTTTCTGAATACTTTAGATTTAGGTAACCCTTTTGATTATAACACTAATTTTTAATACACATTTCACTTGAGATTTTTTTTTAATGGTTTTACAGTAGCACTTAAAGAATAAATCCTTGTTGTGAAAAAGTGTTTAAAATTAATTTTCCATGAAAAAATTACTCAAAATTCAATATTTCCCACAACTTAAGTCTAAAATTTAAAGAATTACTTGCATTAAATCCTAATTGTTGAAGGCATTACAACAATATAAAAAATAGACCCCAATTTCTTAGATATATTTAGATTTAATTTTTATTAAATCTTCTTTCAAAAAATTATTTAATATTAAAATATCTCTTGCCCCATAAGTTTAAAAATTGCCAAACCACCTTGTGCACCCCTATTCGTGGAAGGCTTTCAAAGAGTACCAAGGACATAATAGGGGCACTATAGTTTGGGTAATTTCAAAATGACAAACAAAACAAACAAAGTACATTCCTTAATATATATACTAGTGTAGTGTGGCCTGTGCCATTGGCCCAAGAGTGAACTTATTATTATTATTGTTGTTGATTTTGTTGAAGTTTTTCTTAAAGTCCCAATGACAAAGATGTGGCATGTTAATGTCAAAATTAAAAAACCATTAGCCCAAGTGTGAACAGAACCTTGACAACAAAACTCAATTGTGAACAACCTATTTTAACTTTAAAATTAATTGGTAGTGACAAAAGTTACTCAAAGGTTCACATCTCCCTCATGTTAGGTTTGAAAATTATGAAATCACCTTCAAGAAATCCCCACTCATCAAGGGCTTTCCAATGGCACCAAGAGCATGCCCCTATATCCTTAAAAGGTTTTATTTTTTTAATTTTGTTGAGTTTTCTTTGACAAAATGGTTCAAAGTGCAATAACTGTGCATCATATGCCTAAGCACTACCAAACTACCTAGGTGCACCTGTACTCATTGAAAGCTTTTCAACAATATCAAGAGCACTGTGGGAGGTGTTGTGATATGGGACAACAAAACAAACAAACAAAACAAACAAAGTACCTTCCTTAATGAATAGATGTTCAAAGCAAGCTTTGACAAAACATTAAAGTAGGATGTTGACAGGTTGAACACTAATTATATTCTTTCAAAATTTTCAAACAACAAAAATGAAGTGAAGAAGATATTATACAGAACCTGATGGAATATTCTGATTTTGTTTATTTATTTATTTATTTCAACATGGAGCCTTCCAAATAAAATAATTATTTGACACTGAAATGTTGAACTTGCCAGGGAACAATTACAATTATTAGCCTATTGTAATTAATTACTTCTCATCTTCAAGTCTGAAGTAGAACCTGCCAAAACTTTGTTACCAAGAAAGAACTTGGAAATGTGTAGTAATTAAAAGGTTGTAGTGATTCCAGACCAAAACATGAACCTTTTACACAGTATGAAAATTTCTCTGTAAGCTTCCCTGTGGCCAGTCAACTGCAACTGTTCTCCATGTGAACATTGTGCGCAGCTAAAAAGTGGCAGTTTGTTGGGTTGAAGGTTAAATTTGTACTAGTTTAGTTTTTCATCAGTCACCACAGCATTCATTCATTGATAAATTCGTACATATTGGTCAGCAAATTTGGGTTGTGGTGTGTGACTCCTGCCCATGTGTGTGGGCTTGGGCAGCCAGCAAGCGAAGCCTCTCTTTTGGTGGCTATTTTATTAATAATAGTGTGTATGATAATGGAAGTACTCACAACTCTTTCCTGGATCAACCCAAGCACTTGGCAAACTAACAAACAAACAATACTTTTGCCCCTTGCTTTCTTTGCCCAGGGTCTGCTTAACTGATGGGGGCAATCTGGTGCAAATTTTAGCAAAGGAACTTGGCTGGGGTTCCTCCTCCTTCTTAGCTAAATAAATCACAACTACTTTTACATTGGTAGAAGCTTCTACTAAACAGAAGACGGCTAACTTGGGCTGAATGGAGCCAATTTGGAGTGGAGAATTGTGCCAAATGGACCTGTTCTGTTTCATGTAAGTACTAGAGATTGGGCAATGTTTGGCTCTCCTAGTGAGATCCTGGGCAGACTCTGTGGGGTTGAGAGCCCAGGGTTCAACTGGGGGCAAGCCACAATCGACATATACTAATTTTGTGGAATCTGCTTGGCTGGTTCAAGCCAACATGAAAATAGCTTGTCGTCACACACCGTAGTATGCTTACCATTCTGGTAGTAATTAAATTATTTTTGATAAATGTCAAACCAAAATTTTCTTCTTAAAATCAACTGCTCACAACCTCAAAAGTTTTAGAAGTTTTGTTTGACATTACTATTATTGATGACTGCATGTCCTAAAGCTTGGGTGATGTAGTGTGCCTAAGTCTAAGTGCAAAATTACTTTGACATTTTTTTCTCACCTCAACTGTAGGAATTTCAAGAATTTTATTAAATTTTTATTGCGTTCTTGAAAAGAAAAAACCAAAATTAAATAAACATTAGTCAAGAAGAATGCTAGAATGATAAAGGTACTATGGTAACTAACTACATATGTCCTAATCCTGCTCACAAATGTTCTCATTTGATTGTTTGCAAATTGTCAAACTACATAGATAGATAGATAGATACATCATTGGCTTGAGGGAAAAGTAGGGGACACTCAATTTTGCTTTTCATCATGTTGTAGGTTAAACTACCCATTTTGACCCTTTTTCCTCCCATGCAGGCAATTATGCAAAATTAGCTTGAGGGAAAGGGTAGCAGCATGTTTGGGGTTTTGCTTAATTTAATTTTTTTAAAACCCAAATTTTTAAAAAAGAAAGAAAGAAAGAAAGAAAGAAAGAGAAGTTTGATTGATTGTGACAAAAGAGGTTTGGGTTTTGCTTTGAAAGACTCTTTATGGCTAGTACAACACAATGTGCTTTTGTACTGTTAGCTTAGCTCGTGTGGCCACTCCCAAAAATATCCATTTCCTATCTGTTGTCCCAACTGGGAAACCTATCATGTGAGATAGGTAGTCAACAAAGGCTCTGTGCGGATGCCAAAGAAGTTCTAGAACCTCTGAGGAAATAGTGGCAAATTTTTTTGAAAAAATCGTCATCATGACCAGACACAATGACCAGACACCATGACAAGAACATTGCATTGAGAGTAGCCTACTAAGTTAGAAACCAGATTTAGATTTTTTCCTAGTAAGCTACTTTAAGTGTAATATATCATAAACCTTACTTGTCATCAACCTATCTAGATACATAGACGACACACTTGGCATGATTTCAGCAGAGAGCTTGGAAGACAAGTTTTAGGGAACTGTAGATCACAATCGAGTTGAGTTCTAGCTCAAGAAGTTGTAGCACACCCCCTATAATCCTTGGTCTGGAAATTCAGTAGGAACATCCTTCCTCATGTTGGTGTCAGGATTCTTGACTTTATTTGTTAAAGTACAGCAAATACGTAGCTAATATCTTCATTGCTCATCCTTTTCAGTGCGTCCTTTCGTGTGTACCTTCATACGGAGAATCAATCAATCCCCACACCAACTCTTTACAATGGCTCCACTCCTGTATGATAGCTTGAAAACAAAATTTTGGATGAGTTCAGGCTTTTAAAATAGGATGAAATTGAGTTTGAATCTTGTAACATGGATCGCATTCATTCATTCATTTGCGAGAGCAAGCTGCAGTAAAGAGATATGATTGGGCTTTGATTGGCCGGGATGAATTGAGGCTTTAAACTAGGATGAAATTGAGTTTCAACCTTACGACAAGTCCCACATTCACAAAAAAAGCTAGCAATTGGGTAAAGAAACATGCTTGGGTTTGATTGGCCCATGTGCTAGCATTGAGCCAAACCTTCACACTGTCAAGTATTTCATCTTTCTGGGTAGGATGAGAAAATAACCTACCCATAAAGATGAAATACTTGAAAGAATCACTTGTGCAGAAAGAAAAAATGAAGTGCATGGGCAGCACACCAACCACGCACCTCCCTCACTATTTTAGATGTGCTAGAAACTAGTGTTGCCCGGTTCTTGAATTCAAAAGGAACCTTTAGTCCAGGTTCTAACTTTTTTTTTTTCATTTTTTTTTTTTTTCCATTTTTGATGGAACTTCTGGTCCAGTGTTAGGTCCAATTTTAGATCAATTCTTTGAATTTAAAAAACCTTTAATTCCAGTTATTTTCACCCAATATTAGGTCCAAATCTTAGACGGATTCTTTGAATTTCTAAAACCTTCAATTCCAGTCATTTTCACCAGGATCACATACCAGGTGCACGGGATCCTGCTCTTACTCCATTCATGTCTTTATTACCTTACCCTAAGGTCAGTTTCGTCATTAAATGATCCTCAAAATAGGGAAATGAAATTTTGTGAGAATATGAAGTTAACATGTTGAAAATCATCATAATTATTATCAATGGCTATACTCTGAATAATTTCATTGCTCATATCACAATTTTGTAATAGATGATGGAAAAAATAATAATTTCAAAATTTTTAAAACGAATTCATTTCTTGAAAAAAAAAAAAAAATTATTTGTTTTGTCAATGTGGAAACTGACCCTAGGCTACATCATATTATGAAGGATCATATACCAACAGCCTTCCAGGGAAGAAGAAAGCCCAGTTCCAAACATATAAGTAGAATGAGGGCAAAAACTGAAGAGGGGACAAAACAGTTCATTGTGATACCTAATTGTTGGATAGGTGGTTGATGCAAAGAAAACTAGTGCTGTCTCCTATAGTACCCTCTAACGAACTATACGTGATGACAAAGTGTAAGGTAAAGTCCAAGGCTTTTTACTGGAAGAAGGGCTCACACAAGGTGGAATAATTGGGCATGGGCCCGATCATGGAAAAGCCCATGGCCTTGGGTTGTACTGAGCATAAGTGTTATTGTGGCTATATGCTCAGTGAAACCCAATTTTGCAATGATACCAAGTTTTGCTGGGTTTTATGTTATCATGGTTTTATGCTCAGTAAAACTTGGTATCATGGGAAAACAATTGGAAAAAAAAAGGGGGGACACAGTTTAAAATGGAGGAAAAAATATGCTTGATAAAACATGCCATTCAATTACACTAAAAAAAATTCAGAGTAGGTCTTTACAATTTAGATACAATGATAAGGACAATGTATGAATAAATAAATAAATAAATAAATGTGATGAAAAAGGATAAGGAAATGAGAATGAGAGGGAAAATGAGAGCATCGATGGGAAGGACTACCTTATCATTCTCACATTTTCTTGATAAATATCTTTGTTTTTCATTTTTTTCACTTTGGCAATAAATATATAAATATTTGGAAATTCTTACAGTTGAGGTGGGGGAAAAAAAGCTAAGTAAATTGTGCATTACTTGGAGCATCTCTAGGGGTACTCAGGCCCCTGACCCTGAAAAAGTATTTTTCACATCCAAGTTTTAATGAATTAATTTTTTCGAATCGCACCCATAAAACTGAAATTGGGACTGCAAATAGGTGGGAGATTACTAATAGCAACCCATCTGGACCAATCAAACTCTCTAACCAAGCAGAAATAATAGGTATCAGTCAAAAAATACGATTTCACTGGTTCAGGGCTCCTCCTAGGCTCTGAAAGCTATGAATTGTTGCCAGGGTCACAACAGCCTTCCAGCGAATCCACTAGATTTGACTCCTACACCTCATCCAAGATTTTCAGTGCAGCGTCACGTACTGAGCACTGGTGGAGATGCTCTTAGGCACACAATAGGCGAATCTCAGGGCTAGCTGTCAGTAATTATATCAAACAAATTTCTAGAACTTCTGGCAGGCAGTGCGAGAAGCTGATTTTGAGGGAAAAAAAAACAGCATTTAATGAATATACTTCAATTCCTCCAGGGATGGTAAAGATGTAGAAAATTAGAAAGAAGGTGGGTAGCCTAGTAAAAAAATGAGAAGCTGAAGAAAAGAGAGGGAATGAGAAGAGAGGACAATGATGTTATAAAGAAGCTGAACAGATAACATGACAAAAATGATTACTAATAAGAAGAAGCTAAACTTAGTGGGTGATGATAATAATAAGCTTTCAATGCCAAGACACATTGGGTGAGGACAAGAATAAAGCAATGACGAGAATGTTGGACAAAGGAGACACAAGAGCTCAATTGCCAAAGAATATAGATCAATGAAGTGTAATGACAAGTTTTTTTCATAAGATTACAAAAATTCAACTCCACAAGGCTTATAATTCCCTTGCCCACAACCTACCTAGAAACAAAAGTCAGCAACCCCATGCCAACCAATATATCACATGCCTTTATTTGTGATGTCAATGTGATGTGTGTACTCTTTATTGTTGTGGGAGAAGTGGTCCCAAGAATAGGTGAGCTAGAATGGCTTTGGCCACAAAATTGTGGTTAAAATGGAACATTCTTCCAATTGTGAAAACATTCTGGAATCCTCAACTAAATGTAGGCTAGTCACCCCAGATGTGATGGATTGATTGCTGGTAGCCTATAGCCCATTCTGGGACCTCAAAAAAAGATCCCAAGTTCAAACCTAGTGGTGTGTAGGTGAAACTCCTGCCAGCCCTCTGCCAATGAGCTTGACCTTGGGGGCATGCCAACCCCTTGTCAGGTTAGGTCTGCTTGTTGTGCTCAAAATTAAATATAAAAAAAATATTATCTAGACTAGTGAAAAATTTGTCATAAATTGTCATAGTATCCCCTCTATAGGTGGGGTACTATGACAAAGAAATGATCACGGACAGTGTTGTTATTGCTACCTGCAAACACATTGAGAAATGCCCCTCTTGCTCAACCATAGCAAAAGCTGAAGATTGGAATGTATTTCGATAATATAAAAACTTGTTTGAGCAAAAGTTATTACAGTTATATATACAATTACTGTAGTAGTACATGAACAGCTTTGGCACTTACAAAACAAATTTCAAATGTTTGAAAAATTGTCAACCCATTTGTATATATAAATATGTAGTGTTGAAAATTTTAGAAAGATCAAGCAAAACGAAAGTCTTGTGCTCTTCTGTGCAGGTCCAAGGCACTTCCCCTAGAAGTGATTTCTCTATTGGATTTGAACTCTAGGCCAGAGAGGTGCAAAGTTCAAACATGTAATTTTGACACTCCTCCATAGACAAATTGGGTGACCAGGTATAGAAGACACATTTTGACCTACTTCTTTCTTGTTAACAATATTTTATATTCCTAACCAGTCATGTTGTTGTGTCACTGGCTAGTGACGCAAGAATGGATTTAGCATTAGATGACCACAGGTTTTTAGAACTTGTCCAAATATTTTAAAAACAAGTTAAAAATGCTATGGAACTAAAACTGGTATCCAAATGTGATTAAAAAATAAATAAAATCAAGTTTTTTTCCCCTAAATTTGATGATCTTTTTTCAGTTAAAGGGACTTTTGAGACAGAATATTCGCTTTTGGTTTTTATTTTTCTCATTTTGCCGAGATTTTGTACCAAGAAAGAAACAGTGTTCCTAACATGCTGAAAACTTCAGAGTTCAAAACCTATGTGCTAGAAACTAAAGTTCTAAAAATATATAAATTATTCAGTGGTTAATTGCAAGCTAAAGTTCTGAAAATATATAAATTCTCAGCGGTTAATTGCAAAATCCGATTGGATTGAGGGCTATGGTAATGGCCATAAAATAGCTATAGCTACAATAGCAATTAATCCGTGTCAATTCAATAGCCAATAATAATGCTTTGTTTCCTTCAATATTGTGATGTAGCCAAAGTGATGGTTGTAGACAAGAAGATATAGCCAAAAGTTCATCTATAAACCCAGATATAAAAGTTTAAAAAAATTTAAGCATACTTCCTTCTATGTTTACAGACCAGATATCTTCTAGAGCATACCATAAAAGTCCAGCAATTTTTTAATTTTTTTTCTTCAAAAATCTTTGGGCCATTTCTTTCATTTAAAATTAAAATTAAAATCAATTGAATAGGTCCAAAATTAGGGTCAGCAGTGATGTCAAATGGGTCCCTCCCTCCCACCCACACCCAACATCCATAACAAAGAAAACAGAGATCCTTATTATATCGCTTTTTTTTTCTTTTTTCTTTTGAGCATTAGATGCTTTTGGAACATAGAACTTTTGGGAAAAGGGGGCAGGAAAAAAAGAAGAAAAAAAAAACACTATTCAGGGGGAAAAAAAATCTGTACTCTGGGTGTTGAATAATTATTTTTATTTTTCAAAATCCACTTTGGTAGTTTTTAAATAAATAAATACACACACACACACACACACACACACATATATATATATATAATTTCAGCAATCAATAAATAGGCAGCTTCTTTGGCAGGTTTCTTGGACTCTAAACCTCTAACATAATAATGAGACCAATTAAATGTTTTTTTTCCCTCCTTTATAATTTCCTTAAATTTAAATTAAAGTTTTTTCAAACTAATGTTTTTTTAATTACAAAATAAAAATTGATATTTCCAAAAATAATTTGATTACTGCCAAACCTGAAAAAGTACTCTGGTGATAACTTAACCATAATAATAATAATAAGAAGAAGAAGAAGAAGAATAAAAAGACTAGTACCTAGTTTGTTCTTCATGAAAGGAAGCCACAACCACTCCTGACCAGAGTATATAGTACTCTCTCTCCATTGCCATCAACTTTTCTTTGTGAGGCACTGGACTCCGGAGCTTCTTGCTCCTCCCCCTCTGATCTCCTCCTCAACACACACACACACACACACACACACACATTTCTCATTTTCTTTCTTTTCTTTTTCATGTTCATCCCTTGCTATAGACATTACAAGATTCCTTCCTCATCTATCTCTCGGCATGCTGGCAGGTTCATGACTGACATGCTTTTCCCATTTCCAGATTCTTCAGCTCACTGGGTACTTAAGCTCTTGTAGCTCAACTTCAAAATTGTTGTAGTTGTTATTGGTTTGGTTTGGTTTTGTTTTCTGGGTTGTGGGTTTTATGGAGAGAGTTGGAAGTATGAATTTCATTGCAAGTTAAGATTTGGGTTGTGTTTTTTTGTAGTGGTGGTGGTGGTGATGGGTGGAGAAATGGGTTAGTTGTTTGTTGGGTTTTTGAGAGGAGGAAAGAAGAATGGGTTGTTGATTTGATGGTGTTTTTGGTAGGTAGAGAGAGTCTTGTGAGTTTGCTCTTCAGTCAGTCTGTTTTTCTCCCTTCTTGTTTTAGCTCCTCCCCTTTTCTCAGTTTCTTTCAGCTGCATGCTTAGCTTCAGTCTTGCCCAATTCCTGTTTGTTTGAGAGCTTGCAGAATCTGCGCAAAAAACTCTGTGTGATTTTGAGCCCTTTTTTTGCCGGAGAGAAAGTTGCCAGACCTTCCGCAGTTCGGGGACAATTTCAGGTTCTGGTTGTCGAGGGAGTCTCTTGAAAGTCAGGTGTGTGTGCGTGTGTGTTTTGCTCTGATTTGCAGGAATTTCCTGGGCTTGTCTGGTGCAGAGGAAAAGGGTTTTTTAGAGAAAGAGGAAGGAGAAGAACAGCAGCAACAGTCGCAGGAGGAGGAGGAGGAGGAGCAGCAGCAGCAGCAGCAGCAGCAGCAGCAGCAGCAGCAGCAGGCGATTTTGGAAATTTGCTCGGAGGACAGTAGTGACCGGGAGTGGCTTGAAGGAAACAGGACTGGTGTGGTGTTGTGAAGAAGAAGAAGAAGACGAGGCGCAGCAGCAGCAATGGCGTCTGCGGTTCCGTTGGAGGGGATCGATCCGTGGGGACATCGAGCCAGCGCGAGAAGGTCGTCAGCCACGGGCTCCCGGAACTGGGGACTGGGCCCAGAGAACGTGTTCGGCAGGAATTCCGCGCAGTCGAGGAGAGAAGACGGCGACGATGAGGAAGCGCTCAAGTGGGCAGCGCTGGAGAAGCTCCCCACTTACGACCGCCTGCACACGGCTCTCATGCAGAAGGCGCTGGGCAGCAAAATCGTGCACGAGGAAGTGGACGTGCGCACCTTTGGGTTCGAGGAGCGGCAGCAGATCATCGACAGACTTCTGCAAGCCACGGAAGAGGACAATGAGAGGTTCTTGCTGAAGCTCCGCAAAAGAATCGACAGGTATCTCAGCACCTGCAAAAACTCTCTTGTTGTTCTTATTGTTGTTGTTCTCGTTCTCGTTCTTCTCGTTCTTGTTCTGTTCTTCACATTCTGCAGGTCCTTAACTTTTTCTGAGAAGCAATCAGTTCTCCAAAGTCTCGAAATTGCTGCTCCGGATGATGTTTTCATGTGGGGGAGTGAGTGAGCGATTGAGAGTTTTCTGTGGAGCAAGCTTGTAGTACTGACGCAAATGATGAACTTGTGAATGGGGTTTTGTTTTTTTGGTTGGGTTGTTTGATTTCAGTGGGAATTCATGAGTGTTTCCTAGAAAAACCAAACAGTAGTTCTTCTGATATCTCTATTTATTGACTGTGGAATCATCATCAGTTCAGTAAAGCTCCTGAGCCAATAATGAAAATTGCAATGAAAATGGAAATCAGGACAACTGAGATGCCAGCAGCAAGAAAAAAATAACTTCCCTGGGGACCTTCATTTGCTTTCTTTCTAGCTGGGCCCTTCTCATTGATGAAAACAAGGGCATCCTCCACATTGAATTTATCATCAGTTTTGCACTGGGTCTTAGACTTTGATTTCTTAGAACCTTTCTTCCCATTTGATGGGCCACGCACTGTAGTCACAGCTGTTGCAGAGTTGCTGCTGGCTTTGTTGTGATTAACACTCGAAGAAGTCTTGCTCATTGTTCCAGATCTCTCCAACTTGATCAAACCCACAAAAATTAGTGTAATTAAGCAAAACTTGTAATTTGGATCAGTCTAGAATCATGATGTTCAAACTTTGCACAATAAAAAAAGGAACAACAAATTAGTACTAATGCATACATGTGCACTCAGTCTAATCAATCTTTTATCAATTGATTATTCTCAGTATAATTAGTTAATCTTTCCTCACATGCCAAGATGTATATTGCTACTACTATATGATCATGTGCATCAAGATATTGACCGATTGCACAAATTGAAGATGAAGAGCTGATTACTGCAGACCAATATAGCTTCTTAATTACATCAAAAGCTTAATTAGGTGGGCCTGAAAGAAGGCTGATTAGGTGACTTACCAGTTGTACACTCTTCCCCTTAGCTGCTGCTTCTCAGACTCTGCAACCTTCTGCAGTTGCAACTGATCTTTCTCCTTCTGCTTAAGATTGAGGCTGCAGTTCTCACTTGAATCCTGCAACTCTTTCTTCTCCTTTTGCTTTGAGTTCTGGCTTTCCATAGTCTTCAGTTGGTTCTATAAATGCCAAACCGTCCCAATCTCAGCTCCTGAACAAAAATTACACAATATGGACATATACATATACATCATGTGGCATTCATCAGCCTTTGTTGCTTTATGATATACATCTTGAAGGTTGAATTTACCTGAACAAATTAGTGACCTTTTCCATCTCTGGAGAGCTTGCAGGGCTCATTGTGAATGGGAGCTCTGAAATGGATCTACATGCCAAGCTGGTTTCTAAGTGAGCTACAATATTATTATTTACGTCAGAGTAGGAGACTGATCTGCATGGAGAAACAACTTCACACTCAGCCATATGGAGCCTTTGTATCATTGCAGCAATCTTAGCAGGTTGCTGCTACATACACATCAGGTTGCAGAGTTGGTATGGAGCTGATGACCATTGAGGCCAATTGTGGGTTTTGCTTTGCAGGGTTGGTATCCAGCTGCCAACCATTGAGGCTAATTGTGAAGTTGGTCATGTCAGGTTTTGCTTTGTAGGGTCGGTATCCAGCTGCCAACCATTGAGGCTAAATTCATGTGGAGTGTGTGATTTGTTGGGTTCTGCTTTGCAGAGTTGGTATAGAGCTGCCAACAATTGAGGTTCGCTATGAAAATCTTGATATAGATGCTGACTGCTTTGTGGGTGGCCGAGCTTTACCAACACTCTCAAATTCTTTCCTCAACATTGTGGGGGTATGAACTACATCCATTAAAATGCCAGAAATCTCACTCTTTATGGATTAGTGCTGATTTTTTTTCCTAGAAAAGTGTTATGACTGTGAATTCTAGATTTGCTGGATGGGAAATAGTTTTTGGTTTGAGAAATGTGTTGTTGATTTGCCCCGGAGAGGTGCATCTGATTTTTTCATGATGCTCAAATTTTTGCTTTAGATCTGTGTGTGTTTTCTTTCTTTTTTTGGGTTGGGAGTGGGATGCTAAGATTTGTGGCAATTTATGTCTGAAAATGCAGAGTGCTCTTGACTCCATTGGCCTGTCACCATCGAAGAAGACAAAACTCACAATTCTGCAAAGCATCAGTGGGATTATCAAACCTGCAAGGTGCTAAGAACTCTTCTTCTCAAGTGTTGCATTCTTTTTTTTTCAGGCTTGGTTAGCTAGGCACCCTTCAGCATTACTGGTGCCTTTTTTTGCCCCCCCTCCTCCCCTCGATTCACCTTCATTGTTTCATGGTGTTTTTGTTCTCCTCTTTCTTTTCAGGATGACACTACTCCTGGGACCACCGAGTGCTGGAAAAACAACTTTGCTCCTAGCACTGGCTGGAAAGCTTGATTCTGATTTGAAAGTAAGAACTTTTGGGGTTGCTTTGAACCAGACCAAAATGCCATTATTTTTGTAATAATCTTTGCAATGGGTCTTTTGGAGTAATTCAAAGTGAACTGGAGCCGAATCAGTTGGTGGTGTTGTGTTGGGGTTTTTTTGCCATGATGCAATCATAGTTAAAAACATCAACATTAAAATGTGGTCATTGCAGGTGAAGGGGTCAGTTTCATATAATGGCTATAAATTGGAGGAGTTTGTCCCACAAAAGACATCTGTGTACATTAGCCAAAATGATCTTCATGTGGGTGAAATGACAGTGCATGAGACACTTGATTTCTCAGCCCGTTGCCAAGGAATTGGCACCCGTTATGGTCAGTTGGAACTTCCCTGTGAACTTCCACATTGAGAGCTATTTATCATTAAACTAGCACACAACTTGGGACAAAATTTCCTGTGTAAGATTTCTCAATGCACCATTTTCGGCAATTCTTTGGGACTCCACATTGGAATAGACATTAACATATTCCATGGTTCCATGGGAACAGACATGCTCGTAGAACTTGCCAAGCGTGAAAGGGAGGCTGGGATTTTGCCAGAGAAAGATGTTGACGTTTTTATGAAGGTGGGTTGATTGGGTTTGATTGATGAACTATATTTGGAGTCAATTTAGCAACAGATTGCACTTCTTGTGCACAATAGACATTGTCGTGAATACTGACAGTACACATTATCTTTTAGTCTTCATGCTTGTAATTTTTACATGTGCAATTGACATGAGTGAAATTGTGCGTACAGGCAATATCTGTGGAGGGTCAAGAACACAGTCTTATCGCCGACTATATAATGAAGGTGGGTGATGCTGATTTTGGGTTCAACAATGTGACGACAAACTGCATGATCTTCACCTACTTTTATATATATTTTCTGGAAATTGTGTAGCAGTTTTGCATGTAGTTGTTGTTAGTCTTCTACGGTTTTTCAAGCTTTTCAGTTGTTGAAACAAGCAGCTCCCTCACAAAAAAAATTTTGTTTTTGGGTGTGTGTGTGTGTGAATGATTTGAAAGATCCTTGGACTTGATATCTGTGCAAATACGTTGGTGGGAGATAATATGCACAGAGGAATTTCAGGAGGCCAGAAAAAACGTGTCACCACTGGTACAAGCTCACTGCTCTCAAGCTCTTAAGCTCTTTAAGCCTGTGGTATTACCAATTCATCTGAGAAATCTATGGTTCTTCCAGATGGAATAATATGAAATAATATATGTATAAGAATATAATCATTTGCTTTGGAGTGGTACTGAGTTTCAAGGTGGGTCAAAATGAAAATGTTTATTGCAGGGGAGATGATAGTGGGACCGACAAAGGCATTGTTCATGGATGAAATTTCAACAGGCCTTGACAGTTCCACCACATTCCAGATCGTTGCATGTTTGCGTCAATACTGTCATGTAATGGAGGCCACCATTTTCATGTCTCTTTTGCAACCGGCACCCGAGACCTTTGACCTTTTTGATGATGTGGTTCTGCTGTCAGAGGGCCAAGTTGTGTACCATGGCCCAAAAGAAAACATTTTGGAGTTTTTTGAAGAAACCGGTTTCAAGTGCCCAGACAGAAAGGGCATTGCTGATTTCTTGCAAGAGGTGAGCATGTTCAATTTCCTTCTAGTAAACTCAGCTATCATATAATAATACTATCTGCTATGATTATTATAAAAAAAAATCACTGAACTTCATCACTTTTTAAACAAAATGTTTCTGAGGGGAAGATCTGAAGAATCCCATTAATTCAGATTTGCACACAATTGGAATACCATGCATTGATGAATTTCAGTCCTCTGTTGAAAATTTGGACATTCTTACGGTTTTGTATAATGGTGGGTTTCATGTCCATCCCTAAACCAAGTGGCAAAAAATGCTTGATTGGGTTGTAACAGGTGACATCACAAAAGGATCAAGAACAGTACTGGGTTGACAAGCTACAACCATATCGATACATTTCGGTCAAGGCATTTGCCGACAAGTTCAAGTCATTCCATGTTGGCCAGAAGATGGCAGATGAGTTAGCGGTCCCGTATCCCAAAGACCAGAGCCACAATGCAGCTCTCTCATTTGAAAGATATTCAGTAACAAGTATGGAGCTTTTCAAGGCCAATTTTGCAAAGGAAATTCTTCTGATGAGACGCAACTCCTTTGTCTACATCTTCAAAACCGTGCAGGTATTGATTTATTTTTTCCATTCACTCTCTCTCTGCCACCTTCTAGCACTTTTTCTTTCTTCTTTTGCTTTAGGAGGAGCAGTTTTGATCCTTGTTGGCTTTCCTAATGTTCCGTGCAATGAAAGCTATAGCTTGTGTGAATTGAATTGGGGTGCAGATTGGCATCATTGCTTTAATTGCATCCACAGTTTTTCTACGTACTAGATTGCACCAAAATACTCTATCAGACGGGCAAGAGTATTTGGGTGCAATTTTCTTTGGGGTTGTAATTGTCATGTTCAATGGATATGCCGAGCTTTCAATGACCGTCTTCAGACTGCCGGTATTCTACAAACAACGGGATCTCTTATTTTACCCAGCATGGTCTTATGCACTCCCAGGATTGGTGTTAAGCATTCCGGCATCCATAGCTGAATCAGGAATTTACTGCATCATCAGTTACTACATCATTGGCTATGCCCCTGAAGCCAGCAGGTGAATAACAATGATCACCCAAGTACTCTAAACCCTAAACCTAGAAGAAATTCTTGTAAAATATCACTATTTGCACTCATGGTGTAGTCTGCAAGGATTTGAACTCAATGGAGGGGGCCCAATGGTTTCATAATGAAACCAAAAAAGAAACGAGATTTTGAATCTACTTTCTTGTGTTTATGTCAAGAACTGGATCATTTCTAGACTGGAATTTGAGTAGACTACTTTTTTTTGTCTACTTTAACATGCTTTTTTCACCCTCCACCTGATTGGATAGATTTTTCATGGCAGGTTTTTCCGGGCATATTTGTTGTTGTTTATGACTCATCAAATGTCAACAGCAATGTTTCGTGCCATAGCTGGTGTGTGTCGGACAATGGTGGTGGCTAATACAGGTGGAAGCTTGGCACTTCTCATTATCTTCATGCTCGGAGGCTTCATCATTCCACGCACACGAATCAGGCCATGGTGGATTTGGGGATATTGGTGTTCGCCTCTTGCGTATGCTGAGAGCTCCATCACTGTCAATGAGTTTCTGGCTCCACGCTGGGCTAAGGTGGGGTGCAGTGGCAGAGAAAAGGAATCCCAATCCACTGCAGATTTTAAGCTCAGAATTGACTTTTTTTGCTTTCTCTGACAGTCTTCAGTTCTCTACTTGCTGATCTCTTTTATTGTGTTGTTTCAAGTCTGTATAGGACACAGAATTTCTAAAAGAGAATGGGTGTTTGTTTTTTTGGGGGGCAATGACAGCCACTTGCCAACAGCACTTCGACTCTTGGCCAGCAACTCTTGATAAACAGTGGAGTTTACCCAAGGAATTATTGGTACTGGATTGGTATTGCAGCTTTGATGGGCTTTGTTCTCCTCTTCAACGTGATGTACACTTTTGTCCTCACATACTTGAATCGTAAGTTGAATCAATTTTGGTCCCCAACAGCCCATCCATGCAACAAGGCCTTATGTTATGGCATTCCATTAGGTTATGTTGATCACAACACACTGTTTGTATCAATAAGAAAAACTAGTCTTTAATTAGAAATTTAATGTTTGTGTTACTAGTTTCCTAACTCATCATGACCATGATGTGGAGTCTCCTGACATGTGTGTGTACCAAGTATAACAGATATCTATTGTGTGTTTGGCATGAACGGTTGCATCTATTCATGTTTGAGACTTGTTTGTGAAACAGCATTGGGGAAGCCGCAAGCAGTAATATCAAAGAATGCCTTGGCTGCAAAGGAGGCAAATTTGAAAGGAGAGGAAGTTTCACTTCCCTCGCACGCTAGATCCAAATCCCGGAAGTCTCTCTCTCGCTCATTGTCATCCACAGCTGAAGGTACTACACACTTAAAATTCCTGGACATCATCATCATCATCTGTGCTTTTTGCAAGTTCAATCTGTTTTTACTCCACAACTTTTGTGCTGCCATCCAAGTGTTTTGAGCATTCCTAACACCCTTGTTGTCCATCCGAAATTTGTTCAGGGGCTGTGGCATCAAGAAAGAGTATCACAGTTCGGGAGTCACTTACGGAGAACGGTGGTGGGGAGGTTCAAATGCAGGATCGCAATGGTGCTGGTGATCGTGTAAGCAGTGTTTCCTTTGCTAGTGATGCTTCAGATGCTGTTGCAGGAGTTGAACCAAAACGGGGCATGATTTTGCCTTTCCATCCTTTGTCAATCTCCTTTGATGACATCAAATACTACGTCGACATGCCAGCGGTATGGTTTTTTGCATCCTTTTTCTAACATTTGAAGGATCCTAATCTACCACCCAAGAATTTGTTTTTTTCCCAAAATTCTCATGCTAATCCAAAATCAACTCTGGAAAAAATAAATTGAAGGCTTTTTGAACACAGATTTCTGATTGAAATATAACAGTTTTGGGACAGATTTCACTACAATACAAATTTGTTTTCAGTCACAATTTTCAATTTCTTCAGTTGGGTTACTCACAAATGACTGGGGAATTATCTGCATTTGCAGGAAATGAAGAAACAAGGCGTGGCTGAAGACAAGCTTCAATTGTTGTGTGGCATAACTGGTGCATTTAGGCCAGGGGTCCTTACTGCTTTAGTGGGAGTAAGTGGCGCTGGAAAGACAACCCTTATGGATGTGCTAGCTGGACGGAAAACTGGTGGCTACATTGAGGGTGATATCCGCATTTCTGGATATCCCAAAAACCAGGCCACTTTTGCCCGTATATCTGGATACTGTGAACAAACTGATATCCATTCCCCCCAGGTCACAGTCCGAGAGTCTGTCATCTATTCTGCATGGCTGCGTCTGCCTGCTGAAATTGACAAGGAGACTCGGGAGGTAATCAATGCAACAAAACATCTTGTGTCTCTAATGGGTGCTTTGGAATTTCTCCTTGAAAATTTTCATGTAGGCTTGTCATATTATATATATATAGTATTAATACAGAAAATAATCTAACAAATATAAATTTTTAAAATATTCTTATTGGTGGTTTATTAATATTAGAAGATTGGAATGATTTGCAAAAATTGGTTGCAGCAATTTGTGGATGAGGTGATGGATTTAGTGGAGTTGACGACATTGGAGAATGCATTAGTGGGATTACCCGCAATAACAGGGCTGTCAACTGAACAACGCAAGCGCCTCACAATTGCTGTTGAACTTGTTGCCAACCCGTCTATTATTTTCATGGATGAGCCCACTAGTGGCCTTGATGCACGTGCGGCAGCAATTGTGATGAGAACTGTGCGCAACACTGTGGATACTGGTCGCACCGTTGTTTGCACTATTCATCAACCAAGCATAGACATCTTTGAAGCTTTTGATGAGGTGCCTCCCCTTTAACTTCGTCTTGCATTCACCCTAAACCCTAAACCCCATTATGTACCATATACCCTAAAATTCTTTTTTAAAATGGGGCAATGCAGTCTTATGTAAGGGGTCTTTTCTATCACTGATTATTGCAAGTGGTGTTGTCATGACAGATGTTGTTAATGAAGCGTGGAGGTCAAGTGATATATATGGGTCCACTGGGACGCAATTCACACCGACTTATTGAGTATTTTGAGGTACAATTTTATTCACATTTTAATGACTAATGCATAAAACCTTCCCTTTTCACACAAATTCAACCTCTGAAACTTAGTCAATTTCTTAAAAAATTTAAGTGGAAACAAAAAAGGAAACCAAAAGAAGAGGTTTGTCAAAAATCTTTAAAAAACTGTAAACCTTAGTGTATTTGGAAACCTGAGCTATGTTTTTGAAATACTTTTTTTTTTGTTTGTTTTTTTTTAAATTTTTAATCCCTGGTGAAGGTAATGCAAAACAGAGTTATTGAAAAATCTCATGAAGAAATTGAAAGAGAATTTCAAAAATAAAATGAAGAAATTAAACTTATGTAATTTGGGGTCTTGGAGTCCTGAAGTTAAGAGGGTTTGTTTATGCAGGCGATTCCAGGCGTGCAAAAGATTAGGCCAGATTACAACCCAGCAACATGGATGTTGGAAGTGAGTAATGTTTCTGTTGAAAATCAACTCGGCATTGATTTTGCAGAAATATACAGTAAATCTGCGCTTTTCCAGTAAGTTAAACATTCATGACTGGATTGTTCATCATTTCATTCACTTTGGAGATTTGTTTAATTTTTTTTACCTCTGTTGGTTTTCTGGCTGAAGAATGATGTTGAATATAGTTGTAATTATGAAAAATTTGACATGTGGAATTAATCTCACTATGCAAATTTTTAAATGAAGGAAATAATTGATAATAGTTAATTGAAGGAATAGATAAGTACCTTTTCTTGGATACCAGAATTTTCTCTTGAGAAATGGAGCTTCATTCTCAGGGGTTGTACTCTTCACATTGCTCTTGTAAATTTCACCCATGTAATGGGTTTTGCACAAAGGAGTTCTTAAAATGTGGAGGGCGATTTGGATCTATTTTGCAGGCGAAATAAATCCTTGGTGGCGGGGTTGAGTGTGCCTCCTCCTGGCTCCGAAGACTTGCATTTTCCCACAACATACTCACAGCCATTCTTCACCCAAATAATTGCATGCTTTTGGAAGCAATGGTGGACATATTGGCGTAGTCCAGACTACAACCTTGTCCGACTGTCATTCACTTTTGTTGCAGCTATCCTCTTGGGCACCATCTTTTGGGATTTGGGCAAAAAGACGTAAGTTATGGTTAACTGAAAAAACCATAGATTCTCCTGAATTTTTTGGCGCAGAAAATAAATCATGGAATCAAAAATCCACTTGCTTTATAAATATCTGGAGCAATATTTTTTGAGCACTTTTGGTGGTTTTTTTTTTTTTTTTTTTTAGGAGTGAGCAGGCCAATTTTTTTATTTTTTTGGGTTTAATTTATGGGGGGGTTTTTTTTATTGTTGTGAAAATTGAATCACAAATTATACATTCAATGGCA
>Ga0116229_10002657_pt1 | contig 29009 bp, 18 predicted proteins | sample S1TSphgellanicum_3_FD_87313 | JGI IMG/M metagenome (GOLD analysis project Ga0116229, IMG submission 87313) | Host-associated microbial communities from peat moss isolated from Minnesota, USA - S1T2_Fc - Sphagnum magellanicum MG | ecosystem: Host-associated > Plants > Peat moss > Unclassified...
CCAATTTTCCTTGTTCTCCTCTTGTCGTTTTTTTTTTCGTCTTTTTTCTATTGCCCATTAGCTCACTTACATGCACAGCCGCCGATCACCTGATTCCTTGGAGGGGGGGGGGGGGGGGGGGGGGGGAGATATTTTTTATCCTCACTTGATTTTCATTAGTCACATCTTCATGTCTTCACACATCTACATGGTGTATGAGATTTCCTTTTTCGTCTATGGTTTCATCTTTGGAGGTAACCACCTTCTTCCACTCGGGTATGCAACACCGGTAGCCTTTCTTTTTTTCATCTATAATAACTAGAGTTCCTTTCAAAAAAATTTATCTAGTTTATCTTTCATAGTTTTAGAACATGTACGTATGCTTGTGCTCCAAGAACCTTGAGATTTCTCAAATTTGGTTTTTTGGTCAAGTGACTTTAATGGCCTTCTATTTAGTAGGTAACATGCTAAATGTACTAGTTCAACGTAGAAAGCCTTGGGAAAATCTCCTTTTGTTGTTATGCATCTTGCAGTTTTTAGAATTATGTAGTTTTGATGTTCAATAATTCCATTTTGCTAAGGTGAAGAAGGTTGCATCAATTCCTTCCTTATTCCTTTTTGGTTATAGAATTTATTGAATTTTTCAAAGTTGAATTGACCTTTGTTATTAAATTTGAGGATTCTTATTCTATTCTTAGATTTTGATTTGACAAAGCTTTTGAAATCTTGGAATGCTTCCAAAGTTGGATCCTTGTTCTTGAAAATTTTGATCCACATCATCTTGGTTTTGTCATTTATAAAGTTTATGAAATATTTGGCTCTTTGAATGGACTTGACAATGAAGGGCCCAACGATGTTAATGTGCACAAGATTAAGGGTTCCATTTGCTCTCTATTTGTTTATTTGAGAATTTTTTTCCTTGATTGCTTCCCTTTAAGATGTATTTCATAGGCCAGCTATATTCTAGGAAACTTGGGTATGCCTAAGGCCCCCTTTGTGTTTGTTAGTTTGTGTAATGTTTTAAAGTTTAGGTGATCTAATACACGGTGCAAAATAATGGTCTTGGTTATGATTAGATTAGATGATGCATTGGGGTTTTCAAAGATGATGTTTTATTCAAAGTTTAATAGGGCTTTGTGTCTAACTTGTATAAACCTCTCCCATTTACTTTCATGCCTTTTAGAATAATGGTTTTCGTTCTTATGTTTCTATTGAGACATGTGTTGGGAAAAAAATTTAGATTGAATCTAGAATACATAATGGCTTCTACTGATAGTAAGTTTTTCTTGATGTTTGGTACATAAAAAATCTTAATTATATGTTTTATTTCTCTAGTTTTCAATTTTGCAATCATGTTTTTTTTTTCAATTACATGGTTGCTTTCTCCTCTTGTAGTAGCTATGGTGTTTTTGTGAGAAACATTCTTCAAGGAAACTAGGTCATTGTTGCTCATTACATGCTTAATTCTTATAGAATCAAAATACTAGGAGGAATCTATTGATAGTTTGACTAGGTATCCTTCTAGGCCTTTTGAGTTTTTTGGTTCATTTCATGAGGTAAGTGTTTTTTTGTTATCTTCTTCAAATGGTGGATTAAATGTCATATAATTTTCTTGTTGTCTTTTGCCTATATTGCAGAGTTGTCCATTTAGATTTTGAATTTTCTCTACCAGTTGTTGAATTTCGCATTTGCACTTCTAGTGTCTCTTGGCTCCACAATAGTGGCATTTCCCAAGCTTGGAATTACTTGGGTTTGTTTGAAAGCTTCCATGGTCTTTTGCTAGAAAGTTCTTTTTTTAATGAATTGTTTGTTCAACTAATTTTTTTAATACTTTTGTTGCCAAGGTGAAAGCACATTATAGTGACCCCCTTTGGGGTGTCACATTGTATTACTTTCCAAGGGTGTGCATGTTTGAGTGTAATCCACCTCAAACTTTTGAAAGAATTTCACAATATTTTTGCATATTATGTTAGCCTAGGCAAGATATTAGAAATATATATATTTCATTTCATTTTATAATGTGGGAGATTGGAGTATATTTGTTGAAACAAAAGTAGTGTACCTATGTACTCAAAAACATAACTATATTCCAAAAACTATTTAAATGATTTTAAATTTGTATGAAAGTTGAAGGTATATTGAACCATGTCATTTCACACAATTTGAACCATGTTTGGATACCATGTGATTAATTTGAAATTTTGCATTTAAAAAAATGAGTTTTTTTGGTAAAGATGCGATAAATGTATGGTAAATTAAAAATTTGACAAGTAATCATATTCACATGGAATATGACAAATATAGACAGATGGGAAATTTTTTTAATTCATTAAAATTGATTATTTTAATGACAAATTAAACTTTAAAATTAGTGTAATCAAAACGAAATAATGGCCTTATTATACCAATGTATATTTTAAATATACCCATCAATCCTTTAATATAGATAATGAAATTGATTATTATAATGAATCAATACCCAAAATTAAATGTACCATACTTTTGGAACAATTGTATTATATGTATTATAATACTAGACCCAAAAGTGCCATAAAGGGGGTTACCATAGTTTGTTTTCACTTGCCAATGTTAATCCGGTCTCCTTGTTGGTCTTTTTGGCTATCATTGCCTTTTTGTAGGCTTTTTATCCCTAGTGTTTGAACTTGGGTCTTAAAGTGTAAACTTTTGCATTTTACTTTAAATCGCAAAGTTTTCATTTGGGGTTTCTTTATTAACATCCAATTTGATTTGCAATTTTTCATTCAATAACCTTGGTTATAGTTCTCTTAATGTGGGCAAGGAATTTTTGCTTATCAAAGTTTTGACAAAGATGTTGTAATGGACTAGAAGATATTTCAATATCACCAAAATGAGTAGCTCTTGAGGAATGGAGAAATCAACACCTTGCAATTGGTTTAATATTTTTTTAACCTCCCTAAAGTAGCTATCCAAACTAATTTTTTGTTCTTTCTTCATAGAGACAATTGTTTTTAGCAATATTAGTTTCCTAGAACATGATTTGGCTTCATTTTTTTCTATTAGATATTCGCAATAGTCACGAGAATTTGTGAATCTTTTGACGAATGAAAACACAATATCCTTAATTGAAAGATTTATTAGATTAGAGCATTGGATTTAATTTCAACTTATATATCTATGATGAAAATATTTTTGGACTCTCTACATGTTTGAAGAGATTTTCCTTTTGCATAAAGTTCATCATCATAAATGACTAAACATTGCAGTTTTGATTACCTTCAAGATGATCGGATTTTGGTATGGAGATATCAAAGATAGGAACATGCTTATAATGTAAATGAGAAGGGCCCTAGGACCCAAAGACTTTCCTGATTTGACTAGATTCTTATGGATCCTCACTTCTTAAGTTCCTTCCACCATTTGAAAGCCCTTTTATTGATCTCCTTAAAATTCTAGAGCCTTCCTGTCTCTTCCATTCCTCTTTCCAAACTTTCTTACTTCAATCCCTTAGGCTCTAAACATGTTAGATTTTCTAGTCAAGATCTATGATGCTAACAATTGAAGTAGAGATAAAAGAGAGACATATTGACAAGGGACTAGCTGCAGATCAAAAATATGATTTAGTGTGAGGGTGTACTTTATTGAATTTTAAGATAATGCACATTGCATTTAATTTAAGAAACACAAGTTTTATTATTAATGCTCACCTCTCAACCATGAAAGACACTTTACATTAAATGTCTACTTGTGTTTTTCCCTCTAAATACATAAAATATAACAATCACATTCCTTTCCAATAGTTATGTCTTTACACCTTTGCATCTTTTCAATTTGACTATTCACAAAAGTGTTGTTATAGTCCTAACAACTAGGGGACAACTTAATTATAAATTATATTTCCAACATTCACATTAATTTAAAATTAAGTTATAATACTACATTGACTAATTTCTAAACTAAGTTTGCATTTTCACTCTCAACTAATTTAGGTGAAATTCTAAAGTTTGTAGTAAAATCTTCATGTTTTTTAGCTTGGTAAGTACGTTAACAGTCATATTTTCAGTAGGGTGGTAAATGAGTTGAACCTCATTACTTGCCACTTTATTTTGAATAAAATGAAATTATAGCTCAATATGTTTTGATTTTTATTGAAAATTTGAATTTTGAGTTAAAGTTAAGGTAATTTGATTATCACAATATATTATAGTATCATCCTTTGAATCTTCACCCAAATCACACAAGTGTCTTAGCCATTGCTTCTTTTGTTGCCAAAGTTGTAGACCATGTACTTAACCCTAGTTGAGGATAAAGCAATTGCAGTTTGTCACTTGCTTGCCCAATTAATTGCTCTTGCATTTAACATAAAAACATAGAGGTAGACCTTCCACTATCAACATCCTTAGCAATCAACATTTGAGTAACCTTGAATAATATTTGATAAAGAAGTAAATTCAAATCTTCCTTTATAAAAAGTTTGAATATAAAATGTGTCTTTGAAATATTTTAAAATTCTTCTAATAGATGATTAATGGGCTAGTCCTAGATTTGATAAATATTGAGAAACAATATTTATTGATACTAAAAATGCTATATTTCAACAAGTATAGACCATGGCATACATTAGATTTCCACCATTGGATTTGTGTGGAATATCATATATATTTTTCCTATCTTCTTCAAATCTAGGAGATTGGTCCTTTGTAAGTATAATTCTATTATATAATGGAGTATTCATTGGTTTACATGCTTCCATACCAATTTTTAAAAATATATTATATATATATTTGGCTTGATTGAGATGAAAAGTCTGTTACATGTAATATGAATTCCAAGAAATATTCAATTTCCCCCATATCAATCACCTTAAATTATGACTTTAGAATTTTTTTTAGTTTGAGGTAGTAATTTATGTGGATCATTAGACACAATTATACAATCAATTTCCTCATATAGGGAAATAATTACTAATGAACTCTTAAATTTTTTTAATGTAAACATTTGTATCAGTAGTATATTGTTGACATCCAATTTTAATCAAATATATATTTATCTTATCATACAATGTGTGAGGACTTTGTTTGAGTCCATGTAAACAATTATGTAATTTATATGCAAAATAATCTTTTCTAGTTTGGATAAATCCTTTAGGTTGCCTCATGTATATTTTTTCTTCTAAATAACCATTTAAGAGCACAATTTTAATGTCCATTTGATGGACTTCGTAATCATAATCAACAACAAATGCCAACAAGACTTTAATTGAAAACATTTTCATGATAGGAGAAAACGTTTTAGTAAAATCTATTCTTGGGACTTATAAATATCCCTTTGTAGCTAAATGAACTTTGTATGTTTTTATCATATCATTTGCTTTATATTTGATACAAAATACCCAACAACAATCAATTACTATTTTTCCAAGGGGGCAAACCCATCCTTGGGTGGTACCACTAGGTTCATCACACCTTGATTTTACTACACCTTTCGAATTTAAAACAATCATGGGAAATATTTAAATAAATGTTTTCATAAAAACATTTAATGTAATTTATTTATTAGGTTCCATAGATTTTGAAATTTCAATAATATGAGAAAATTGTGTAATTTGATGTTCCTAATCATTGCACTTAAAAAAAGTTTTAGGAATGTAACCTTGGTTCCTTTCCTTGAGCTTTTTGGTCAAGAACACAAATTTAAAATAGGATTTGAGAATTTTTTTGGGGTTTTTTTTTCCTAAGGTAATTTTGAAGTCATTCAATTTTTTATTTTTTATTAGGTAACTAATTGAGTAAGTATAATTTAGTTATGAATTTTCAAAGTTAAGGAATGTGATTATTGAAGGGGTCATCACTATTAGGGATACAAATTCCATTTTTAAAAAAATTTAAAATAAGCTTCAAGCCATATATTAAAGCATGCAATGGATAAACATGAGAAAAAATATTATAATTGTGAAAAAATTTAAAGAAAAGGGCCCATGGAAATGATTTGGTCACATTTGGTTCCTTAACCATTCCTTGAGATGATTCCTATTGCTACCACCCAAGATGGGTTTGCCCAAGGGGTGATTTTGACAATGACCAAGTTTTAGTTTTCATTAGTGATTTATATATTTTTTGGACAACATTCATTCATTTTGTGTCATCTTTTTTTTCCAAGTGTTCTTTTAAAGTTTGAAGGAGTACCTCATTAATTTGTACAATAGTTGGTAGTTGCATGTAGCTTAAAGATTTTTTTTGAACTTTTGGAATGGCTTCCATGACTTGGTTGATTTTTGTAGTACCATTTTTTTTTTCAACATTTGGATTATTATCATTAAATATTTCATTTGTCATTGTTTCAAAAAAGTCATTATCCATTTCATTTGAATTATTTATATTATTTATATCAACTTTAATATCTTGATCAGGGGTTATGGGTAGAGGTATTACTTGATGGGTTGGAATTTGAATTGGATTTTGTAGAACTACTAGGTCAAAACCTGGAACTAGGAGCCAAAGGGATTACTTTGGAAAAGGACTACAAGTCTTTTTTCCCCAAAAAAACTTTTACATGCAAATGAATTTTTGAATGAATTATTTTATATCTTGTAAAAAAATTTAAGTGTTCCCCAATGCATCACATTTTTTTGTTAATAATTATTGAATAAATATGAATTTTTAAAAGTGTGTAGATTCCTTACAAATTCAATGTTTTATCTTGAAAAATGATCAAAATTTTAAAGTCAACACCAAAAATTAAAATTTCACATTCTTTGTTTTATTATACTCTAAGCTATAACTTTTCCTCATACATCATGTACATTATAACCCATTTATATGTGGTAAACGACTCTTGAAACTCTAAAATCTGAAGCAATTTTGAAACATTCTTTGAATTTATAAAGTTTTAGAATTTCACATTTTAAAAAGTTTGAGTGTTTTTTGAGTGTGGCTAATATGTTTTTATCATCTATATTTTTTTCAATGAAAATTCTTTTATTATATGAGTCCTTTTGATAGTCCTTTGTAAAATTAACTCCATTTAATGTAGTAGGTGTACATTTTCAAACACCCTAAATTAAAACCATAACTTAAAATTGGATCAAATGAATTTTTATTTTAAGTTCCTTGACATTCATATGAAGGAGAAAGGACTAACTTGCCATGATTACTATGGTTTTGAATGGTAATAAAAAAAAATGTTTGATTTTGACTAATTATGTCTAACATCTAACACCCTTTTTGGCTTCTAGTTACATGTTTTGACCCCACTTGAGGTGGGTTTTGAAATTTTAAGCTTAAGTTTATTATTGGAGGTTGATTTTGATTATGATGTTTTTCCATTTTCTCTTACATAGATGAACTTTTGTCATGACATTCTCATTCATTATCATATTCGAAATCATCTATAAATACATTTTTCATCCACTATGCCTCCCACAATTTTTAATAATCCATTTGTTTCATTAAACACCACATTCCCATTCATTTTAATAGTCATATTACTTAAATTATAAAACCTATAAGCTTTGGAGGTTTCATTGTATCCTAAAAATATACATTCGATGCTTTTAACATCTATTTTTTTTGCTTTCCCTTGGGTGTGTAAGCATAGGCTTCACATCCAAAAATTCTTAAATGGGCTACATGTAGTTTTCTTTGAGTCCATATTTCTTCAAGAGTTTTATCATTATTTATGGAAATAATAAGAAGTCTATTTTGAATATATGTAGTTGTAGCTACATATCTAGCCCAAAATGAACTGGGCAAGTTTGCATGTTTCAACATGCGTCTTTCATTCTCTATTAATATTTGGTTCTTTCTTTCAATGACACCATTTTGTTTTAAAGTGCAAGTGTTAGAAGTTTGTTGAACAATTCCACATTGCTCACAAAATATATTAAATTCATTACAAATATATTTACCACTCCAATACTTTGGAAGATTTAATTATTCTCCCATAAAAATTTCTGAAAATTCCTTGTAAATTTTAAATTTATTGAAAGCTTCAATTTTATGTTTTAAGAAATAAAAAATATTTTCCCTTGATTTATCATCTATAAAAGTCATAAAATATTTTGAACCATTCAATGATTTAGTTTGGATGGGTCCATAGCTGTTAAAATGTATGAGATCAATCAAGTTTTACCTTCTAGTGTTGCTTTCATTAGGAAATTTTTTTCTTTGTTGTTTGCCATATTGACAATTTGAACAAAACTTTAGTTGGAAGGTTTCATTTAATTTCATATTTAATACCACTTGATTTTTAGGCATTTATTTAACTTTTTGTTCACCCACATGACTTAATCATAGGTGCCATAAATCAGTATCTTTCAATAAATTATGATTGAGATCAAAAGTGATTGTATTTTGGTTTTGTTTAGTGTTGAGATTAACTTCTTTTGCTACAGTAATAGGTGATCCAAGGCTTTAAATATTACTGTCCCTATCACATTTGGCAATTGTTTCCTTGTTGGGGTACTTGTCTTTTAATATATATTTATTTGGAGAAAAACTGTAACCAACATCATTAGCTTGAGCAATAGATATTGGTCAAACTTGGTATGTATAAAACATTGGGAATGTATTTTACCTCACCACTTGGTAGAGTTAACCCAATTGCACCATTTTTATATGCACTTAAAAATCGTTCAATCATTTACGACATGTTGGTTAAAGACTTGATTTTGGTTAAATAACATATTAAAAAAAAAAGTTTGAAAAGTTTTACATGATGGCATTTGTGAGATTTTTACCTATGGACTTTTAAACAAATTAAAAAATAGATTTTTTTCAAAAGTCTATAAAATATTTGAAAAAAGGCTTTTGGATTATTCTTGTGCACATGTGTTAAGAAAATGAACCTCTAAATGGGTTTTAGATTAAATGGAAAAATTGTCCAAGGAACTAATGGACAACCTTTGTAATTCACTTTAACCCATAAAAATTACACTTATTTTGGACTAAAAAAATGGTAATTTCTTATAGGCCATTGGTCCACTCATTCTTGCACCCACCGTCTTTCATGAGGATTATTGTTTCATGTAGATATTAGAATACTTATTCTATTGGTTAAAAACATCACCAATCTTGCATATGACCTTGGCATGGACCTAAGAAAAGCAACACCATCATTATTTGATATTTTAGTACCAACATTATTCAATTCATCAAACATTTGACAAAATCAATTAAAGTATGTTTCTACTTGTTCATTTTTTGCCAGTTTTGGATTATAGGTTTTTTTAAAGGAAATTCTTGACCACCACATTTGTGGTTTGAAATCTATTGATGAGTTGATCTTATATCTCTTTGAAGAACCAAGTGTTTTAGCATGAATTAATTGATTATCTTTCATGCACAATAAAATGTCAGCCTTTGCTTTGACATCTTTTAAATCCCACTTAGGTTGATTAATGAGTGTTGTTGGTATAACATTAGATCTATCAACATATTCCCATATTTTAGCCATAGGAGTTGTTTATAGGGTGAATACATGCTACAATGTAGACAAAAAACTATCACAGTTTGACAATTTTCAATATTTATGGAACTTTGATATATCATGGTGGATATTTGAAAAACATTTTGTAACAAAAAAATTCAATAATGATGGTTTACATCTCAATATATCATTATATTATGAAATTGTAACAAATATGAACAAATAAATTATTAATTGGAATACATTTTCACTTTGCAACAACCTTGTCATAATATTGCAAATGTAAAAAAAAAGCTAATCAAAGGACTAGATTTAGTGGTAGTTTATTTGTAAAAAATTGCACATGTAAAAAGACAACCATAAAAATGATTTTTTAAACCAAAATTCTCAATTTCTTTTCAAGTTGTGAAGTTCATATCAAATGTTTTTAAAACATTTGTTAGTACATTATGTTATAGTAATGATGATGATTGTGATCTTTTTAAGTTGTAAAATGTTCTTCCATTAAAGATGTAGTTGGGTACGTGTTATACATAAAAAGAATGGATTTTCAAAATTAATAAAAAAATGATAGTCTATTGTCAAACAAGGTTCTAAATCAATGTTTATAAAATTATTGGTGTACTTTTACACAATGATACAACTACTAATCAATTGCATACTGATGGATTTAATAATTTATTTTGTGTTTCAAGCTCAAATTAATTACATTTGATCTTTAGAAAATTTCAAAGTGAGTGAAATCTTACATGCTATTACTTTTTATATTATATGTAATCCCAATTTTCCCTAAAATTGTCTACACCATACCATGTATCTACCCTATATAACAACCTAATGTTATAATACCATGTTGATTTTTAAGGTAATGCACATTGCACTTAATTTAAGAAATATTAATTTTTTTGTTGATATTCATTTTCCAATCATGAAAAACACTATACATTAAATGCCTACTTGTGTTTCTCCCACCAAGCACATTAAATACTAATGAAAGGTCACAACATTTTCCAACAATTGTGTCTCTCCACTTTTTCATCTTTTCAATCTGACTATACAAAAGTGTTGTTACAATCCTAACAACTAAGGGACAACTTAACTATAAATTATATTTCTAACACCCCCCTAAGAGAAAGGATGGCACAAGGATTAAATAGGAAAAAGTGGGAGGGTCGAAAGGGACAAGTTTGGAACCTTGTAGTATATACAAGATAGGAGAGAAATAGGGACAAATTGTTAGAGGGATGAATAGAAAAATTAACTCTAAAGTATAACATTCTTTTCATGAGATAAATGTAACAACTCAAATTTCATCATTGGGGTGAATGCAAGGTTGAGTGAACAAAAAACGAATGAAAAAAGAAATCCCCTTAAATCCATTTGAATAGCATTTCTTTTGTGTATTTTCAAGATCTAGGATGACTAAGTAGTTCGGCAATAACAATCCATTGGTTTTAAGCAACTTTTTTTCATTAATATATTATCTAACTAAAATTACATCTTGAACAACCATAATGTCAATGATTATTCAAGCATATATATATATATATAGTCACATGTAAAGTCCTTATGTTTATCTTAAATGTCCATCACAACTTTTTTAAATTCATGTATTATGCATAAAACATTCATATCATGTATAAATATTCAAATTAGTAACTTGAAACCAAGTCCATATATTGATAACTCCAAATTTTAGAACACATTCACTGGATCTAGGTTATAGCTACACTGCAAGATCTGGTGAAGTAACATCCACATTGGTTGAGTCAAGTAATGCAATGGTGGTTTGTTTGTTGGTTCAGTTTGTTTGCTCATGCATGGGCAAGAGGTTTAGGCACAAAACTTCACACTGACCCACCTGTTCTCAAAGTCAATCTGTTCATAAAACTTTTAGTGCATCTTCTCACATGCAACTTCCTTTACAGGTCCTTCCCAATATGCTGGTTATGTTCCACTTTCACTTGTACTCTTTAGATTAGTCACAAAAACTCCCAAGTCCATTGGTTGATGTTTGACATTGACATAATTGGTCATAACAAAGATAAGTTAGTTAATTGCACATTAAGGTGAACTAAAAAGGGCACATTGAAGTCCATAAAGCACCAAAAATGACTTAACTCTGGGTGTAAAATTTGAATTCTAGTTGTTTCTAAATTTTATATTTGACACAAAGCATGTATCCTATTAATGTCATTTATTGTAAAAGAAAAGCTTCAATTCTTTGATTGCAATGAAGCATCCAAACTTTTATACAAATTGATAGTTTCATGAGGATATGTCAAATTAAATATCAAAGTTTCCATGCTCAAGCCCTTTGTTTTAGTATTGCAATTAACACCACAATCATACTAGAAAAAAAATACTTGACACTTTGAATTTATAGATCGTCGAATGTGAGTCTAGCCCTTTGTTTTAGTAAATTGCAATTAACACCACTATCGTACTATAAGAAGAATACTTGACACTTTGCATTTATAAATTTTGGTGAAACAACTTTGCATTTATAAATTTGGGTGAAGCAACTTTGCATTTATAAATTTGGGCTCTGCGTTGCTTCACACTATTAGTGACAATAATTTTTTAAAAATACAATAACTTTCTTATGATCATTTTTTTTAAAGATAAAATTTTATAAATTTCACTATATGCCATTTCGTTTCGTTAATATTTTTATATTCTTGGTGTGAGGGGCAAAATGTCAATGAAAAGTCCAATTTATTAAATAAGTTCACAACAAGATACAAATAGACAAAAACATTAAAACGGTGCAAGATAAATTTTTTTAAAAAACGATTCTAAATTAAAATTTGATTTATGACGAATTATAGTTTGCAATGACTCTAAAATTATGGCAGTGCCGATCATACTTGACACTTTGCATTTGTAAATTATCCAATATGAGTTCATAAATGTTTGTATGGACTATGATTAAAGATGTTCCATCATTTTAAAAGTCCATCTCGCAATGAAATGAAGATATTTTATCACCAGTTTTTTGTTTTGTTTTGGTTTTTCTTTTAGGTGTTTGCATAAGTCTTTTTACATTGATTGGTTAGATGAATCCCTTCTGAACATTTGAGGTTGTTCCAATTTTATATGTAATTGTAACAAGCCTACCCTCGAAATTGCAAAAACTAGCACTCTGACAGTCTATAAATGGCCTGTCTAGTATGCAACTACCCCATTTATAACTTATGATGTTGAAGGTCACTGAATAAACAAGTGATTGTGAAACATCATTATGAAATTTCCATTGCAGATACGAGATTGAAGGTCACTGAATAAACAAGTGATTGTGAAACATCATTAAGAAATTTCCATTGCAGATACGAGAATCACACAGCAACAGCACTGTTGGAACAAGTACCAAAGAAAACGTTCACAAATGTACTGCTCACAGGTCCAAGCACTCTCATAACAGCTTGTACTTGGTGTAGAACAGAAAATGGACGGTCTGGCATGTACACGCCGACGACACTCCAAGCTTTGTGATTTTTTTTCTCTCTTTGGTTTACTAATGCTTTATTCAGCAACTCCTCCCTCGTTCGGTTTTCCTTCAAGGTTCCAAAAAGACACGGCTATCTTACAATTGCGCTAGAAAATGGCAGCTTTGAAGTGTTCTCATACCTGCTGCACGACTCTATTTCATTTGTTTGCAATCTTGGCGTCCTTTCGACGGTGTGCAGCGGATTCGCTCTCAAAAGCGTTTGCATGCTCGCTATGCCTTGCCGCTTCCTTCTGTGCGACATGACTGCCTTGTGTACGATCGAACTCACGGTGCGCGTTTGGATTGATGTCTACTCCGCTATCTTCTTCTTCTTCGGCTATTTCTCTGGCCATCTTCCGTTCTTTTATAGCCTTCGCAGCCTCGCCGTATATCTGACCGAAACCTTCATCACTCGACCGCGTGCTGTATCCCGCTCCATACGAGTCTGACATATCATCCCTACAGACAAAACATGCACACAGGGGCGACAAGCGTTACAGACATGTTCTCAAACTCTCCGTGGTCACTTCCAGGCAGTCATAGTATCGCATTACTAATGCTTTGGTGGACATAATAATATATTCAACAGCAGGCGTAACCGATGTCGCACAATTTGCTGATTGACGATGGTCACTCGACATACGTGACGAAAATCCGCAGACGAAACCGCGGTGCAATCTATAGCAACTAACACATGAAAGCTGACCTTCTCGTCGGAATTCCATACCTACTGCTGAGGGGTTGCTGACTCTGCTTCAAATCAACGCCTGAACCCGTACTCTCGTGCTCAATCCCATCCCCTTCCATAGAAACCTGCTCTGATTTCGAGCTTGACTCGACGCAAAACTGACGATGCCGAGCCCTCGACCGGAGATCACCCCCGCGTATTTGTAGTACCTCTTGATGCACTGCAGTGTGCGCGATCTGGGAACAAGCTGACAGTCTGGAGGACGAATTAACACTAGCATCAGAGCAATATACAACAGCCTTTCGAACCGGAGGACTTACCAAGAGCAATGAGCGTGAGCAAGGCAGATATGCAGCCAAAAATTGGTACTGCATCTCAATATCTTCTTGTTTTTTTTATGTGTGTTCTCGCTCTTCCTTGCGATCTTTGCTTCCCGAATAAACGCTTGTGATCAAGATTGCTTGAACCTTGCAACCTTGAGTTAGTTTTTTTCTTAAAAAGTGGAAAATTGCACAGGTGCCGAGAGAGAGAGAGAGGTGTAGACGTCAGCGATTCTTTCTCACACATGCATTTGGCGCAACGGAAAACGGCGATGGCGCTTAAGGTAGACCAAGTGGCAAGCGCTGCATGCAATACAATGCAAAGGCACGCGTGGAACAGAGACGGGAGGTCCACGGTTCTTTGATTTTTTACAAAACTGTTGGTCAAGGGTACATATATACCTGACCCTTCTTACCCACCGATTCTTTCTTTGGAACCAAGAGAACCGGCGTGTAACCCTGGTTGGAACTTTAAAGCCAGTAATTACCAGTGTGTTGTGGGTATTTGAATTTTTAAAGAACCGTAGGATGTTTCTTTCTGGTTTTTAAAAAATTTCAAAATCAAAGAACTGTCAGTTTCAGTTCTTGGGGGGGGGGGGGGATCAAAATCAAAAGAACTGCCGATCTTTGGTTATTTCAAAAATCTCAAACAACATGCGGTTTTCACTAAAGACGTGTTAAAGAACCAGTCATTTCATGATCATATTTTTTTTCAAATTTTTTGAGAACTGTGATTAGGCCTATATACTAGAATCAGGTCTTTGAGTTTTTAAAAGTCATGGTTGTGAATCTTAAGAACCGCCCTGATAACCATCTAGGGACCGTTTTGTCTCTTCCAGTTTTCAAACACTTATGTAGGTACTCATATTCTTCATTAAATCAAGTCTTGTCAAAATAAAATTGTGCAAATTATTTTGAACTTATGTGCAGTTTCATTAAATGGCACCCAATTTCACTTGCTTTGGGGTAACACTCAAGTTGGGAATGAAAGGGTCAAACTAGGGCCCAAAGTGGTGAAAACCTACCAATCATCAATAAAAACAGAGCACTTAACAAAGGGGGAGAAAATGGTACAAGATGGAAGGACCCAAGTCTTGGCAAACAATGAAACCTCCAACAGTGATGGACTACTAGGGGAATTGGAACAAATCAATTTTTGAACTCTCTTAGTTGCAATAAACATATCAAATAAGGAGAGAGGAGGAACACTTGAAAGAATGCCTAGTTTAGATGAACCTTCACCTTCGGTTACAACATGTTTTAAAATAGAGGCCACCTACATTCATTGCAACACAACCAATGCCCTTTGCTTGTATAATGAATGCAAACCTGAAAGAGGAAGGCCTTGACTGCCCTTTTCTTTCCACGCCATGTTAGCACATCAATGAAACAAAAGTTGACCTATTGATGCAAATATTCAAAGACTTCTATAGTTAAAGGGAAAAACATATTCACAAGGTATCAATTACGATAAAAATCATCATTAACTTAAGCTGTGACTATTGCAACAACCCCACAAGATAAAGTTGCCCATGAATCAAATATGCTCAAGTGAGGTCAATATTGACAATGTCAACCAACATCCGAACACCATCCACCAAAACACAATGTCAACCCATCAATGTGAAGACTAAAGGGCAGGCAATGAAAGAATGTGGGTCTATTCATGTAAACATGAAATCTTGCATCCTTGATGCAAAGGCATCTCACATAGTATCATGGGAACTCGTCCTTTCCCCACCATGGTGCATCAAAGAAGGTGGATTCCCTTGAGGTCCAAAGGTTAAGCATAAGTGCAATATGACAAACCAAGGGTTAAGGGATGGGGGAAGGCCAACCAAGTGCATAACACAATGGAAAAAATGTTTAAAATCAATTGGAAAAAATGGATCACTACATAAACAAATAACCATGCACTCACATTTGGCCATGCACAAGATTTCAAGTGTGCTCGATGAAAGATGATGTTAAAAAAAGAATGATCATGCAATTTTTTTGAAATACTTTCTAAAATATTTTCCCAAAGCCAATCTACTCCATTCTTTACCAATTATTTGAAAGGTGTACACACATCATCACTATTAAGCAAAAAAAATTTCATGTCAACCTCAAGTGGGCCTAAAGGATAATGAACTAGAGCCCAGTTCCTCAAATAAGTTGTTGGAATAATGCCTTTTGTAGAAATGAAGTTTAACTTTCGATTAAAAATGAGGAGATAAACATGCCAATGGATTAGGGTAGCTTAAGAACATTCCAAAAAGCTTGGGCCCAAAAGTCTATCAAAAAGTCCTAACATGGCCAAGTTGAAAATGGCAAGTTGGCATTGAAAACACAAGAAAAGGGAGGATCAATAATGCACATAGGATAACATCTAAACGAAACACCAAAAAAATGTCTGAAATGTTATTTGAACATCCTTTAACCTTGAGAGCACGTTAGCATGGTGAACATCCTCATCGAAATCCTTTTGCAAAAAGGATGACAACAAGAAACTAAAACCAAAAGGGATGCTCATGATCCTAATGTTGTCAACAAGGCAAACCCAAGAAGCAAATTGAAAGGGGCCCAAGCCGAACACTTGTGAAGTTGAATGGTTAACCCCATAGAGGCTAATTAGGAGGCAAAATGATCAATGGCAAGGGGAACAACATGGGCATGACTGAGGATATGGGTGTCATTGGGCAAAGAAAAGTAAACACACGAAGGAAAAATGTTTAAAGAACAACATAAAACACGAAAATGAATGAGTGCGAAAAAAGATGCAACAAGCGAATTACATTAATGCATGCCTATAGACGAATGGGTGATAATCAAATCTCCTAAAGGGGAGTGATCACTGAAGAACAAAGGAAACTAAAAGGCATAAAAATAAATAAATAAATAAAAGAAAAAGCTAAAACAATTAGCTTCCTTTCATTCGAAGTTTTTGGAAGATGACCTTACATGAAATGGTGTTAAAGGTGTTCGTTACATTTACCTAAAACATTGCCCAATTGAAATGGGCATCCCAAGCAACTTGATTACATGGACCATTGTGTCATAACCACCTCTAACTACCATGCCTAATTGATAAAGTGATTACAGAAATGTTTTTGTCTATTAGTTTTACCCATAAGGAAAACATTCCATATTGGTGTAGGGTTTGGGCATAAATTTTTGATTCAAACTTTTGGAACCTTTTTGACATAGCTACATGGGACCTATTTTTCCTATTTAACAATATTGTCTTCTATTTGTTCAAGGGGTGTGGTTGGGCATTAAAAAACTAAGGTGCACTTGTGATGATTTATTTCAAGCAATTGGGAAATGCTTCAAATTGAATATATTTATTCTACACTTGCTAGCCCTTGGCTATAATGTTCCTTCCAAATTGACCCCCTTTGCTAATGTATCACCTTTAGATTTTACCCCTCCTTTCGACCTCAACCTAACTTCATTGGCTTGAACGAAATCTAGCATTGGGGTGTGTTCAAAAGTATGTCACACTGATAGATCCCTTATTCCATTTTTTTCTTAGCCCAACATCATTAAAGATTATCCACACATTATAAGACTTCCATCCTTAGATTTGTTTTTGCTATGCTCAAATTGTTTGATGGAATTTCAAACCAATATCAATTTGAACCTCTCCTTCCATTCTTTGAAGTTGACATTTATTCACATGTTTCATCTCTCAACTAGGGGTTGTTAGGCATGGTTTTTGAACACCTTCAAAATTCATTCAATCATGAGGAATTAGTTAGTAACTTTGTCCAACTAGGAACACTAAGTTTTTGTGTTGGTGCAAGTGATATGCATGGGTGCATAACATGTGCCCTTAATGTTACTTACGTGAAAGCATGAAATAAGGAGCCACATAGGGTGTGGACAATGCTTAAAAAGTGTTTTTTATATCTTTGAAAAATCACCATGCATGGAAACACTATATATTAAAAAATTAGTTTAATTATTGGAATAAAGTTTTGTACTTTCAAAGTTGTAACCACAAAATTTTCATGTAAATTCATTATGTTTTCAAGAGTTCTTTTATATGTTTAAAGCACTGAAGAGAAGGATGTGGAGAAGTGGTTTTTATTTTTTCTCAAAAATCATTTTTCCTTATCAAATGTGCACCAAATGTTTTCAATTTTTTTGTGAGCTCTAGTATATTTCATAAGAATGGTTCCATATGTTCAAACCATTCAAAAAAAAATTGCATGTGCCTTTTTTGCTTTGATACTTGAACATTTTTAATCACTATTATAGGTTCAAATTTGTGATCATGGTTCAAAGCAAAGTTGTACATTTGATTGTAATGTAAGACTTGATATATATATTTTTAAAATCAATATGAAATTTGAAAAATAATGTGAAAGATGCATTTTAAACAAATAGAAGAAGGCCACATGGAAAATGTAATTTTTTGAAAAAACTTTAACCTTGGTGCCCTTAGTTCCTTAGTTCAAGTTTTCACCCATTTATCTATAAGTTTTGGCTAGCCTTCCAAAAGCATTTAACCAATTATAGAAGGCAAGTTTTACATTGATTGGTGAACTTTGTGTTTTTAATTTCATGACATAATTTTGGATCATTTATTCCCCCAAATTTAGTTTGGCATTGCAATTAGGAGCAAATGTGACATAGTAGTGCATAATATGCAAAAGGCTTTAGATGTGCATATTGAACAATTGGTGTTACAACTAGATGTTGTGAATGTTTTCAACACAATCTTTTGCATGGTTATCTTTAAAGAGCTCTATGCAATAGGTGGCCAACTATCTAAGCTCATCCCTTTTGTTTGTTCTTTTTTATGCTTCAAACCTCCTACTCTTCTTTAGTCATCATTCTTTATAAGATGTTTGACCATTATCCATTGTTCCTTTGGTACACATTAAGGCAATCAAGTAGGAGGCTTATTTTTTCCCTTGTTCATTTCCAAGCCTTGTGCAACTTAATGGACCTTTTCCCCTATTGTTCATTCCCTTTTGTAGTGGATGACACCCACATCATAGGCCTTGTGATAATTGTCTTCTTGTTTTTTATCATTATGCTTCTTAATTGGCGTTGATGGGGCTAGTGGTCCAACATTACATGTGTGTAATTTGGGTCAACTTGCCTCCTAGCTTTTCCCCTCTTATTGGATTTTTTCCCCCTTCAAATGGCATTAGGGTTTTAGGTGCACCTTTTGACTTTCCTTCCTTCACCTTTTAGGATCTTTTGGATGAAGATGTGCAATGCATGGAAGCACTTTCGAGCTTATGGGATGTCCATGTGGCTTTTGGGATTTTCTCTCAATGTTTTGTCCAAAGGCCATCTTATCTTATGCATTCTTAAATCCCCCCTCTTCTCCCCTTCTTTTCTTGAGTTTCTAGTGGGCCAACTAGCCTATTTTTATTTGACCCTCATCCAAGTTTTTGGGAGGCTTTAAGATTTGGGATATTTAGAGTATTTGCAAGTCCCCCTAGTTTGTTGGTAGGTCTTTCTCCCCATCTCTAAAGATGGGATAAGTTTCATTTTCACTAAGATCATTGCACTAACATCATATATAGAGAGTTGAGGTTTTGCAACTTTAGTCATTGCTTAAAAATTCTTGCAAGATCATTGCCCATTCTTATTTAAGGTTGTAGGAGAAGGCAATACAAGTCCACTTCTATTCTAGGCCCATTTAAAGCGGGTGCATGACCTTTCCATTTACGAATAGTTTTGAGAGAGGGAAAATGATTGTCTTCAAAATAACATTTTAGAAGAATTGCACAAACACTCCTTTCTAACGATACATTTTACATGATTTTTGATCCTTATTACACTTGCTTAAGATCATGCATCTAAGTGCACCATATGGGTGTCAATGCCTAATTTTTGAGGCACTTAAACATCTTGTCATTTCATATGATTTCATATATTTTCTTTTTAGCAATGTGCTAGGTGTGGGTCTCCCCCATCCTATAGTTTTTGGCTTAACATAGAACATTTGTGGCTAACCTATAAATTAAATTGGCATACATTTTCTTTCATGTTCCTATGGAAGGGAACATATTATGTTCCATGATGTTGTTTGAAATGCCTTTGTTTCCATTTTGAAAGATGAAAGTTTTCATATTTCATTTGAATAAAAATATTTTTTTTTGTCGTCCTCCATCCAATCTTCACGTCAATAGGTCAACATTACAAGTCTTATCCTCACATGGCATCCACACTTTGGCTAATGTTGTCATTGTTGATCCTAGGGTCCTATTTTTTTTAAGTGTGCCAAAAATCTTATCATGTTATCAATTTTTTTTACTCTTTTTTGTATTATTTATTAATAATGTTTCATATCAACATGGACACAAAATGAATGACATTGATGTTTGTAGATACAAGGTGGTATAAGGTATCTTATTTCAAAATATGACAATTTTTATTATTAATGTGTATGAGAATCAAAATATAAGATATAATCAACGACTATTTTAAAACTACCTTTACTCTGTCCTAGAAGGCACACCTTCAAAAAAATTTGGACACCCTATTCAAATGAATGTAGTTTTTGTGAACTACCATTTCTTGTGGAATGACTATAATGATAACAACTCAAGAAGAGGATGGGTTCTATTGTAATCAACACCCCAAGGCTATGTTTCTCCAACTCTTGCCATATAAGTATTTGGGTGTTTACATTAACATGTGGACAATCTTCTTTATTGATATGCTAACATGACATGATTAATCAAAGGCATTAAATTAGTGTTTTTTTCTCAAGTTTTTTGTATTAAAAAGTTGACAAAACTTAACAAATAAATAAATAAAAATTAATCAAATACACTAAAATGTTTTTGCCAATTGCTTTGTTGAGAAATGGTGAAATTGTACTAGGAAAAAAAATTGCACTATAGGCCGTCCTCTCTTAATCTTTTGGACATTTTATAGGTAGAAGGTGTTAGTGGCTATGAAAAAGTTCGCATCATTTTCATCTTGAAGCAAGTTGTTGCCTACCAGGCCTCTTCCAAGTTTGGCATTTTTTTAAGGTCTTCCACCCTTTTCCTTGTCCTATTTGCTTCACATGACCAATGAAAGTTTTAAGACATAAGTTTTTCTTTCCCCCCCTTTGACAAGTCCTTGTTATCTTTTGTGGCCTTTGTTCCTATGCTTCTGTTTTTGGATGTTGTCTTTGTTTCACACTTTGGTTGTTTTATTGTTCATTCCTTTCCCATTCTAAATTGGTTTTTTTATTTTAATAAAGACTTTTGGTTGGTATTCATCATTATACATCCAATTATATGGTCCATTCACGTTATTCCAAACTTTTGGCTTGTCTAGAGATTTATTATATCAATTATACATGAAGGACCAACCTTCTAAATATCTTGCAATTTTAATCAATAAACTTCAATATATAGGTGACCAACACGAAGGTCTTGTCTCAAGACACTCAAAAATATTTCTAGCATGTCAAAATCATTTGCAAATTGTGTATTAGGTAACTACCAAGAGTTGTTGAATTATCAAAATTAGCAGAGGTGAGGGAATGTTGACACCGTGTTTGTTAACTAGGCAATTCAAGCCCATAATTAGACATAATTGGTTTTGTTGGGATTATTAAGCATGCATTTTGCAATTGCCTATTGTGGGGAGGAGGGCGAGGGGAGGGGGCAAGAGTGAACAAATCACATGTCCGGTCTTTAATGGGAGGAGAAGCGTCATGGGAGCAAGCAAAATCATGTGCATGCAAGAAACTTTGTGGGATTGAATGAATTGTGTGCATGCAAGGGATATGGGTTACAACTAGTCTACAAGCAACCAATGGCATGTTGTCATGCGAGAAAGAGTACTCCCAAAAACTAGGTATGAAATGTTATCAAAATAATAATAAAGCAATAGAAACTAGTTAATGAAAATGTCCTTAAGTGTCACGGGCATGAGATTAAAATGAATATAATAACTTTTGATTGGCATGAGGACTATGACAAATTAAAAATTTAAGTATTTGAATAATTCCAGCAATAAATAGAAAAATGCCTCAACAAGGACACAAAGAAGATGATAATGAGATTTAACTAATTCATTGCATGAAAAAGTAAGAACATGGAATGGGGTGAAAGAAAGAGATCAAAATGTTACAAGGTCATAGTCTAAACTTTCTATTGACTAAAGTGAAAGTTATGAGTTGCATAATTTCTATTTATGGTTTTTTGGGAAGTTAGGTCATAACAGCTTTTATGAATTGAGGTTTGTATCCAAGGAACCTTTTTATGCAACTTCTTAAATAGTTATATGAAAAAGTGGATGAAATTCATCTAGTACTTATATGATAATTGAATTATAGTGGATTAATTTCATTAATTAAATAAAAATGAAATATGATTTCGCAAACTTCATCCATTAAGTAAAAATGGAAAATGATGGTTAAATTTCATCCAATGTGGAATGCATGTTCAGGAATGAATTCATATATGAATATCAAAATCAATCTTTTGGACTTTAAATGGTGATCAAAAGATGCATATGCCACATGTTAGTTGTGTTTATTTAAGCATTCACTATTGACATTTTGGGGTCCACAACAATAACAAAGTCTATTTGCATGTTGATGTTACATTATTTTTGCTTTATGAAAGGCTCAAATCATGTCCCAATCAATTAGCATGGGATCATTGTTTTACATAGCCATTAGTAGTAGGCAATGGAGGTGCAAAATCCATTATATTATCATTGTCCTCATGTTTCTCATAATAACATTTGAATAGTCAAGTATTACATGATTTCATATCTTGTGAAATTGTTTAAATAAAAAAACATTCCATATTCTAACATGATAAGGAAAAGATCTTTTACATTGTGATATGCTCCAAATTGGAATTGACTAATGTATGTAACCTCACCCCAAGAAATTTCATGCGTGTCTCAGATACATTATTGACCCCAACAAATAGAATATTTCATACAATTGAACATTTATGTGGCTTAGTTCATCATTTATGGATGAAATTCATTCATGAACATCCATAGTTCATCCACCATGAATGAAATTTGTTCATATAACCTAACTTGTCGGTCATAGATGAACTTCATGCATGAAGGATCACTTTTCATTGATAATGCATGAAGTTCATCCATCACAACATAATGCCTCATTTGTGAGTAAAATTTGTCCACAAAGATTCTTTTTTTGATCCATCATTATTATTATTATCCATTTTTATTCACAATGAATGAGTTTCATCTATTATTTTCCACTTCTCACTGTAACAAACATCTAAGAAGTTGTTCATGATGTTTCTTTAAACAATGACCCTTTTGAAAGCATCATGACCTTATTCCCCAGACAAATACAAATAGAGGTAATGCAACCATTTATTTTTAGTGTATCCAAACTAGTATATTAAGGTATGGAACTCGTTACTTTCAATCTAATCAACATTAGTCTCAAGTACACAACCATGCACCAAAATCTTTTTTGCCCCATCCCCGAGTCTTTATGCTATGAATTGAAACCCATTTGAGTATTTCCTCCGATAAGTTTTGTGTCCTTATTTAAACTCATTCTGTAATGTTGGAATAGTTAGGCTTGTGCCTATTTTGCTACAATTTCTCATAGTCTTCATGCCTAGTGGTAGTTATTTTGCTCACTGTAATTTTATGCCCATGAAAACCCGCAAATTGATGAATTGCTACATAAGCAATTTTTATACTGGGAAGGTCCATAGTTTGTTTGTTTCCAATGGTAAGAACATCCCCACCAGTAGACTGTATCATTAAAATGAATGAAAAATGACAATATAATTCTATGAGATCTACTTTTGAAATGAGTACAATGATTCACAATACTGTTCATAAACTATTGATTCTTAAGTTATAAAATGTGCATCAATTTTGTGGTCATACATGTGAAGACTCTACCTCGTAACATACATAGAATTGACACACATCATCTTCCTTACTATTCACCATACAGCCTTCTAGCTAATGCAAATAAATCTTTTTTGACAAATCACCATTGAGAAAATTGTGTCTGCACATCCATCTAATGTACATCTGTACAACATTCCTGTTGGGAAGTTTGTAACATCCCCAAAGTGATTTGCTGCAAATGTCTGAGATAACAAAGAGTTCAGGCTCACTACATACATTAATAATAAATTTGTTCATGGAAAAACTTGCACCCACAGACAATGACTTGTACTTGCCACCCATTAAAGTCAGCAAGCTTAAGAAGAACTAGTTGTTTTGTCACCTTCATCATCTCCCAGAACCAGCAGGCATGCAGTAGACTTCTGGTCATGCAGCAAATTCGGTACTTTGAGCTAGGACGTCTCCAGCAAGTGGGAGGAAGCCTCACAATAAGAAAGGATGTTGGGTATAACAGATAAGACTTAGCAACAACAGATTGTGTACCCTGCCTCCCACATCTTCTGCAAAAGCATCTGGAATTGGCTACCCACCATTCGATAGTAAAGGTTGTTGTATATCACCTTCTTCTCCTCCAGAATTAAAGCTCTCTGGGACAGAAACCAATTTGAAGTTCTTTGGGACTGGGATAAATTTAACAAGTGCAGCGATTGGCAAGCTAACAAATCCAATAGACACTGTGATCAACCATTGCTCCTTGGTTAAGGGAACAGTGTTGGCAAACTTCCCCAGAAACTGGACCATAATGAACTGGAATACTACAGTGAACCCAACAATGAACAAGAAAATCTTATTGTTGAAGGCGTGGCTGAACACATCGACCTTCTCCATATCTCGTGCATTCACCTCATTGAAGACCTGCAATGAATATCTAGCAAGTCAGAGTCAACACATGATTGAAAACAACAGTCCAAAGTCAACATGAACACAATTTTTTCGCAAGACACTGTCATGTCATGCGGTATTGAGACGAAAACCTGTGAACAAGACCCATGACAGTAATCTGAAAGCAGGAAAGAAATACACACCTGGCAGAAAACGAAAGCATTGAAGATCATGGTATTCAACAACTCATCTCTATTATCATCATTCAGATGCAGAATCTCCTTTCCCATGTACTGCAAAACAGCGAGAACAGCCAACTGGTATACTGCTTGCCCAATAATGTTACGCCACATCACATTGCTGATGAAGTTATCATTGCGCCCCACTGGTTTTCTCTTCATCAACTCATCATAAGGACGCTCCGTTGCCAGCGCCAGTGCACCCAGTGTATCCATGATAAGATTCACCCAAAGTAGCTGCACTGCAGTTAGAGGTGCTGACCCTGTGCCCAGTCAAAACTCAGTAACTGTTGCTGTAATCAAATTCAAGCCATTCCTCCAAATCTTGAGAACAAGCAAAAAGCACATACCTGTGAGACAGGCAGAGGAGAAATTCAGTACGAGGGCCACAATGTTGACGGTAAGTTGGAATTGCACAAATTTTTGAATGTTGGTGTACACTGAGCGGCCCCACTTGGCTACTGTCACTATTGTTGAAAAGTTGTCATCCAAAATCACCACATCTGCACTCTCTTTTGCCACCTGATGCCTCCAACCAAACAGTTCTTTCAGAGTGGGTATAAACAGTCTTTACTTCAGCAGGAGGTTCAGAAGGATGATATGCAATTAACACCTAAGACAAATATGATTCCCCAGGATTAGGAAGTATTTTACCTCAGTGCCCGCAATACCCATAGCCAATCCAATATCAGCTTTATGCAATGCAGGGGCATCATTGGTGCCATCCCCGGTTGCAGCAACCACCTCTCCCATCTCCTGGAGCATGCTTACCAAAGTATGCTTGTCTGTAGGTGAAGACCTTGCCAAGACCTGCAAGGAACAGGAAACTCCAACCCTCACATACTGACCAGTGAAACAAGGGAGAAGATAGCCATCCTGAAGCCTGATACTTCCTCTGTGGCTCCCTATAGTCAAAATGCAGCAGACATGAAAGACAGATCATAAAACATGTTGGAAAAAAGGTCACAAAACCACCTACAGCCCATGATGCATTACATGACCACCTTAAAAGAACTTGTGGTTCAAATTCCTAAAACAGCCAACCCAGATACAATGGCAGTCACCAAGGTCACTCAAAGTCTGGGAACCTGGGGATTTCTGAGCCCTGATGGGGAGCCTCTAGGAAACCTCAAAGTAGTGCAGTTTTGGGGGGACACTTTAGAAGCCCAATTTCAAAAAGTCACAGCCCTGAGGTTGAGGGGACACTTTCAATCACACATAATGGCTGACATTATATCACTCTTCAAGAACACCAAAAAAAGACAGGTCATCTGGCTGCTTTTTTAACCTGTAGTTTTTTGATGCATTTCTTCATTGATTCATGGGATAGATTGCGAAACTCTGGACCCTCAATGGCTGTTCCATCTTTTGTGTATATGCCACACTCCTGGGCAATGGCCACAGCCGTGTTCAAGTTGTCACCAGTGACCATGCGCACCTGGATACCTGCTTCATGGCAAAGCCTGACAGCATCTTTCACCTCTGGGCGCAACGGATCCTTAATCCCCACAATAGCTGCCAATATAAAGCCCTTATCAGGAATTGGCTCATGGCTGCCAGGAATCCTGTTGACCTTCCTAAAGGCCAAACACAGTGTTCGTAAAGCCTCATCTGCAAACATCCTTATAACTCCCTTGAGATGCTTGACTTTTTGTTCATCCAACTCCACCACACTGCCATTTGCATCAAAAGTCTGATCACATAATCCTAACACTATCTCTGAGGCCCCTTTCCAGTGGGCAATTAAGTCACCATTCTCATGTTTCACAACAGCTCCCATCCTCTTCCTAGTGGAATTGAATGGCTCCATTTTCACCACCTCACAATTGGAGCAAACTTCCTGGAAATTTCCACCCAACTTTAGACCAAACCTTAAAATTGCAGTCTCTGTAGGACTGCCAAGAAGAGATGGAGGAGAACCATCATTGTTATCCCAAACATCTGCAGTACAATTCATGAAAGCTCCATCTAAAAGTGTGCCTAGAAGCTCTATTGGCAAGTCCACCTTTGCATCCCCGACCTCATGAACTGATCCTGCAGCCCATGCCTTTACAACAGTCATCTTATTTGAGGTCAATGTCCCTGTCTTGTCAGTACAGATGGTGGTAGCTGACCCCATGGTCTCACAGGCTGACAAATGACGCACCAATGCCTTATCATCCATCATCTTTGTCATTGCAAATGCAAGGGTAAGGGTAACTGCCAGTGGGAGGCCTTCAGGGATAGCCACAACTATTATAGTTACAGCTATTGCAAAATAGTTCACAATTGTTACAGCATCTTGTGATGACCAGTCATTCAACAACTCTTTTGCATACAAAAACCTCCCTAATAGCACCAAGAACGTGAGTACTGCAAAACCCAGGCCAATCTTGCCAATCAGAGTTGCCACTCCATTGAGCTTCACTTGCAATGGCGTTTCATCATCACCACCATCACCAAGAGTAGCCATTAGACGTCCCCACTCTGTGTTCATTCCAACCCCTGTCACAAGCATCTTACAATTGCCATCTTGCACCTTTGTTCCAGACCAAAGAAAGGGATGGTGTTCATCTTTAGTCTTTGTGTCAGTCTCTCCAGTCATGCTGGATTCATCAATCATCAAAGTGAAGCCAGAGATGTAAAGCCCATCAGCAGGAAGTTGGTCACCAGTTTTCACATAAACAATATCACCCACCAACAAGTCAAATATGGAGATCTTCTGTCTGTGTTCATCTCGAACAACCTCTATAAAGATCTTCTTCTTTTCATTGTCTAGGTCACGGAACTGGAGGGATTGCCTGTAATCACTTGTGGCAGTAACAAAGACAACAAGAAGGATACTGAAAGCAATTCCAGCTCCATCATACCACCCTTCCCTCCAGCCCTCAGTGACAATGCCAATCACAAGGGACACAACTGCACAAACTGCAAGGATCATGAGGGTCAAATCTTTCATTGAGTCCAATACAAACATCCAAAAACCTTTTGCTGGCGCCTCTATATATGTGTTAGTTCCAAAAGCCTTGCGCCTGTTGTCCAGATTACTGCTGCACAGACCCTTATCCACAGAGGTTTGCAGCTTGTCTACTAAGCCATGGACTCCATTGTGGCGTGCAAGAACATCCATGTTCTGATGTTCCAACAGCTCTGCAAGCTCTGTGACTTTGACATTGAAGCCATATGCAGGCTCTGTGACTTGGATATATTCATCACCGTCGCTGCTGTGGCCAGCTTGCAATCGATCTATAAATACAGCCAACCAAAAAAAAACAAAAGGGGACAGAGGAAATCACCTATTTGCTCCTGGAAAGGTGATAACATTCAGGATTCGTAAACAGAAGTTCAAGAAATTTCTACAAAGGTTCAGTATTCACAAAGCTGCTGCTTCTTCTTCTGCCACAAAGGTTTTACAATGGCAACTTGAGACATTACGGCTACAATGTGCCAAAAACTGTTTTGCTTACCAGTAAACCGATAAGCTGCGCTGATAACGATATTTGAAAGCTTCCATCTACGCCGCTGCGAGCACACATAACAGGGCATATACCAGATCAACACACATAACAGGATTTATACCAGATCAAATGTCTCTCTTTTCTTGAACAGGAAAGGACCACAACAAGAGGCAACAAAAGGAGGGGAGTGTGTGGTGGAGGAGGCGGGAAGAAGGAGGAGGGGAGGATTAGGGTTATTAGTACCTGACGTTCTTCGTCTAATGCTCTTCTGTTGTCGAGGTTAGCAACATATCGAAAGCGGCGTGCGACGTTCAACACAAGGGCAGCCTTACGCCAGGTCCGTAGAACTTCAGGAGTTGCTCCCTTGTTAGGAACCACAAACTTGCCCATTGAAGAACCGTGTTCTAGACGGTCACAGCAACAGAAAAGACGCCGCACTGATGATAACAAGTCTTCCATGGAGAAGAAGAAGCCTTCAAACTCGCATCACGCATCATACCACTCACTATGTGATACAACAGCACAACAGCAGCAGAAGAATGGCTAAACACAAACCCCGAAAACAAAAACAATTTTTGCAACAACAAAGTTTCCCCAAGTCCCAGGTCGTCCCGACTCTCCAGTCTTCAAATTTGCTAACACTTCCGCAAGCCTCGGGAAAAATGACGTTTCTTTTTTTTTTTGGGCGGGTCCACTTATATATATATATATATATATATATATATATATATATATATATATATATATTTTTAAAAAAAA